>Ga0335069_10003048_pt1 | contig 25503 bp, 21 predicted proteins | sample Lox_Sample_11_FD_206714 | JGI IMG/M metagenome (GOLD analysis project Ga0335069, IMG submission 206714) | Soil microbial communities from Loxahatchee National Wildlife Refuge, Florida, United States - Lox_Sample_1.1 | ecosystem: Environmental > Terrestrial > Soil > Wetlands | place: USA... | reverse complement strand
ATCAGCGGATTTCTCGGGTCGTTCGCGCCGTAATACATTTTGGCTTGCGGAGCGAGCAGCTCGGCCTGGACCATCGGATCTGCAGCAGCGCGCGTGCGCAGCGATTCTCCAGTCCCTGCAAGATCGGTCCACGGAGAGATCGGAACGGCTGCGGCAGGAAGCGGAACTTTCGAATCGCGCAGAGCGATCAGCGTCGCGACGGTGAGGCCGCCGCCGGCGGAGTCGCCGGAGATCACAATCCGCTTTGATTTGTATCCTTCACCGAGCAGCCATTTGTATACGGCGGTCGCATCATCGACGGCGGCTGGAAACGGATTCTCAGGCGCAAGGCGATAATCGAGCGCGAGCACGCGTGAACACGACGCCCGTCCGATTCTCGCGATCATCGCGCGATGGGTGTTGATCGAGCCCATCGTGTATCCGCCGCCGTGCAGGTACAGGATCACGCGATCGCGCGCCGCACCGGGCGTGTCGATCCATTCCGCAGGGACGCCGGCCGCCTTGACGGGCGTGCATACGACGTCCGACGCAACCTTTTCGCTCACGCGTTCCATCCCGGCGCGTCGCTGCTCGACGGTCGCGTTGGGATTGGGAGGAACCGACTTTATGATTTCGATTACTTTCTTAAGTTGCGCGCTCGCCACGAATGCGACCTCCTCAAAATTCCGGCTTTAAGGTCGGGAACCCTCTCAGCAAAGCGCGGAGCGCTTCGCGGACGAGGAACCGGTACCGGCTTCGCTCGCGCCGGCCGGCTGCGCCCCGCCGACGGTCGCGTAGCTGTCCGAGATTCTTCGACTTCGCTCGCGCCGCTCACTTCGCTCAGAATGACGTCCTGGAGACCGTCGTAATTAGCCACTTACAGGCACTGCGCGGCGAGGCTCGATATCGCGACGCCGCGGCGTCCCTGGCGAAGATCGTTGCGATCGAATCCGTTGGTGCAGTATCCGAGCGAGATTCCCGTCGCCGGATCGGCCCATCCGATTTGCCCGCCTGCGCCGCCGTGTCCGAAAGCGAGCGGAGAATTCGTTTTGCCGAATCCGCGATAGTTGGCCAGTCCGTCGTCGCCCGCGAGCACGACGCCCAGGGCGCGATTACATCGCACGTGGAACACGGGATCCTTGTAATCGGCCGAGCGCACGCGCAGCGCGTCCTTCAGAACCTCGGGCTTCCAGATTTGCCTCCCGTCGATCGTTCGATTGTGGATGAGTCCCTGGTAAAACAGTGCGAGGTCGGCGGCCGTCGTGATTCCGCCGCCGCCCGGCACGCCGGCCGCGCGCACGTCGGGATGGTTGAACCCCATGATCGCTTCTTCGGTCACTTCGGTTTCAGGAAGAATCGGGAGTCCGAGTTTCTTGCGCTCTTCGTCGGTGAGAAGTTCGCCGACGTGGACGATCTCTGCGACGCGCGCGTCCTGTTCGCGAGGCACGCCGACGTAGAGTTCGGGAAGCCCGAGCGGAAGCGCGATACGCTCGCGCACGAACGCGCGGAAATCCTTGCCCGTGCGGCGCTCGATTATCTCGGCGGCGACCCAGAACGCCGACGTCGCGTGATACATGTACTGGCTCGCGACCGGCCATTCGAGACGCCACGTCTTGAAACGCTCGAGCCGCTTGTTCCTGTCGTTCCATTCGTTTTGCGGATACGGGGCATTGGGGAAACCGCCGATATGAAGCATGTTCTGCTCGACGGTAATCACGTCTTTCCCGTTCGAGCCGAACTCGGGAATGATGTCCGCGACGCGCTCCTTGATATCGAGCTTGCCTTCGCCGATCAGGATCCACAGCGCCGACGAGATAATCGCCTTGGTGCACGAGAAAATGATGTAGAGCGTGTCGTTGCTCGCGGGCTTTTGCTTTCCGCCTTGAACCGCGCGCCCGACCGTGCGCATCGCCGCGATTTTTCCGTTGCGTGCGATTGCGATCTGCGTCGATGGCAACAGACCGTCTTTGACCTCGCGTTCTGCACGATCGAGGAGAGCCTGCACCTTGGCGGGATCAAGTCCGACCTCGCGGGGGCTTTCAGCGAAAAAATTGGCGGCGGGCATGCGATGGTTCCTCCTCGGCGGAATCGTGCGCGAGAAATATCACAGAGGCTCGCACCGCGTCACGCATCCCTAAATGTGTCGATTTCGATAATGCCTTAGCAATGCGCCCAACGAACTGTGTCCCGACCAACCGCAAGAGGGGCACGTCTTCTTGGGCTTTCCAGCAACCGAATTTTCAACGCGCTTCCCGAAAACGGCTAGGTACGTTCCAAAGGCCAAATGTTCCTTTATCGCATGCTCCTTCGCTTGTTCACGTGTCATGGTTTCATCCTATCACGGCTGGCTCCCGCGGCGCGCTCTCGGGCGAACGCGGACCGATTACGAATCCGAAGTCGCGCCTTGGATTTCCCGGCCCTGCGCGGCGATCCATCCGGCGCGGCCTTCGATTTCGGCGCGCGCTATCTCGCATACCGGTAGTTCTGAAGCTTTGAGACGCGAGGCGATCTCCGCGACTTGGACGAATTTCGCGCCGCGCTCCTTGAGCGTTCGAAGCAATTCGACGAAGAAATCGAGCTGGCCCATCCCCTCGGTCTCGGCGTGAATCGTATGGACGTTCAGCACATCGGGTTTGAACTGCTTCACATAGAAATCGAGGATCGCGCGAGGCTCCGACAATCCCGGACGGCCCATCACCTCATCCAGCGTTGGAAGCGTAGTTGGTATTTCGAGCGTCGCGAGCACTCGACCGTCGACCGCACATCGATAGGGGGCGTGGCCGCGAGTATCGCTGCGATAGGCAGGTTTCGCCTCGTCGAGAAGAATCGACGCGGTCGTGTTCGTACGCCATCCGGGGGCGGCGAAGGCGCGCGCCGGACGCCCCATAATCGCGCGGAACGCCTCGAAAGCGTCGTCGAGTTCGGCGCGAATCTCGTCCTCGCTCAGGCTGTCGATACGATCCTGCCATCGCACGTGGTCGTAGCCGTGCACGCCAAGCTCGAATCCGGCGCGCTCGATTTCGCGCAGGGTCTCCGGGAAAGCGAGCGCAATCGGGCGCGACGGAAGCAACGTCCCGGACAGAACGGTGCGCAGCCCATACATCGAGACCGCCTTCGTGCGCATCATCTTCGACAGAAATCCCCGATTCCGAAAGGCACGGACGATAGCGCGACCGGAATTGTCCGGCCCCATCGCGATATAGAACGAGGCGGTGATGCTTTCGCGAGCAAGTGCGCTCATCAAGCGCGGCACACCCTCGCCCAGTCCTTGATGCGTATCAACGTCGATTTTCAGCGCGATTTCCACGAATCCGGCCCATACGGCTTCAAAGATGACGCCTCAAACTAACTTGTTCGCCATTCTGACGGGAGAGGTCGACCAAATTCGTCGGCGACACGTCATTTCTCTGGGCGGGAATCTCTGTAAAGCTGTTGGCGGATGGTGGTGGTGTGGCTACCACGGGCGCAATGACGATCGAGCCGGCAAACGAGCGCGTCCGCGCGATGCCGGGATTCTTGTGCGGCCTACTCGCTCCGGCCCTCCTGGTTGCCTTTGCTCCGGATCTGCATGCTTCGACTCTCGCCTCGGTATCGATTCAATACGCCGGCCCAGTCGCAGAGATGCGCCTGCACGTGAACGGCGAGCCGCCGAAGCTTTCGGTCGTCGCACACGGGCAGGAACTCTGGATCGAACTTCCCGATGTTCAACTTGGAATCCCGCCGCGTCCGCTCTTTGGCCGCGAAGCTCCTCCGATAAAGACGCTGCGCGCGATCGATCTCGGCAGCGGGCGCTCGCGCGTAGTCCTCGAAGTGATCGGATCGGTGGATTACGCGATCGCGCGAAGCGCGGGCGATTACGCGCTGCGCCTGGCTCCGGCCAATACCGTGGCGAATCTCGCGGCGGGCCTTGCCCGATCGCTATCGCGACCGAACCCGAGCGCGCCGCCTCAACCGGCGAGATCGTCGCCGCAGGTTGCGACCGATCGACATTACACCGAACTATCGCGTCCGCCCGGTCCGGAGATATCGACCGATCCTCGCACGCTGCCTGCCCATCCTTTGGTGATGATCGATCCGGGGCACGGTGGTTACGACCCCGGCACGCGTTCCTCGACAGGGCTGATGGAAAAGGATCTTGCGCTGGAGATCTCGTCCCGGTTAGCATCCGCCCTGCGGGCGCGCGGAATCAGGGCGACCCTCACCCGCGACAGCGATGTTTTCCTTCCGTTATCCGAGCGCACTGCACGCGCGAACACAGCGAACGCGGATCTATTCGTCTCGATTCATCTCAATTCGAGTCCGAACGCGGCGACAAGTGGAATCGAAGTCTACTACCTGAACAATACGACCGACCGCGCGACGATCCGGCTGGCGCGGATGGAAAACCAAGGGCGAACGGATACTGGCGTGCCTGCGGATGCCAATTTAAACTACATCCTCGCCGACTTGCGCCAGAACTATAAGGCGTCGGAAGCAGCCGCGCTCGCCGAAGGAATCGACGCGGACACCACTGCCGCCATAACTTCGCAACTCGGCATTGAAGAGAGAATGCTTGGGGCTAAGCGGGGGCCGTTTTATGTCCTGGTTGGGGCGCATATGCCGGCAGTGCTGGTGGAGTGCGGATTCCTTTCCAACGACGAGGAAGCGGCTCGACTTGAATCATCTCAGTATCAACGGGTGCTGGCAGAAGCTGCCGCGGGAGCTATAGTGCGTCACCTCAAAACCGACACCATGGCAGGAAATCTGTGAGCGAATCATCGGGAGGGCCCGTGGGCGAGACGGCGTCGATGCCTGCAACACCGCCTCGCGCGGAGCTGGTCGCACAACTCCAGCGATCGGAGGCTCCGGGGCGCGCCGCTCGTGAGTACCTGGACCGGATCCGCACGGAACTTGAGGCGCGCAACGCTTGCGGCGCATCGGGAACGGAAATCGTCCACGCGTTCACGTCTGCGGTGGACGATCTGGTCGCGGCGCTGTATTGTTTCGCCGACCTCTCGCATTCGCGGCGCTTTCCCAAGCTGAACCAGCGCCTTGCTATCGTCGCGCGCGGGGGTTACGGACGCGGGGAGCTGAACCCGTACTCGGACATCGACCTGCTGTTCCTTCACGATTACAAGCGCGGACCTTACGCGGAAATCGTGACGGAGTTGATGCTCCATGCGCTCTGGGATGCGGGATTGACGGTCGGCCAGGGCGTGCGCAACGCGCGCGAAACGGTCAGGCTGGCCAACGACGATCTCAAGGAAAAGACCGCGATCCTCGATGCGCGCTATCTCGCCGGCGATCGTCCATTGTGGGATGAGTTGGAAAATCTCCTCACCGAGGACGTCCTAAACAAGAATCAGCAGAAGTTCTTTCAGGCGAAGCTCGCCGAGAGTCGCGAGCGCCACGCACGCTACGGGGATTCGCTTTATTTGCTGGAGCCGCAAATCAAGGAAGGCGAAGGCGGGCTTCGCGATTTGCATACGGCGCTCTGGCTCGCGAAGGTCAAGTACAAAATCAACTCGCTCGAGGAGCTGGTGCAAAAGGCGATCATCACCGATCGCGAATGCGCAGAAGTTCTCGGAGCGCGCGACTTTCTGTTCCGGGTGCGCAACAGCCTGCATTTCCTGACGCGCCGCCATTTCGATCAACTCACCTTTGAGATGCAGGAGAAAATGGCACCTATGCTCGGCTTCGAGTCGGGCAGCGGGCAGTCGGCGAGCGCGATGCTGATGCGAACGTACTATCAGCACGCGAGCACCATTCTCAGATTTTCCGAAGGATTGATCGCGCGAGTCGTCGAAGGTGTCGGTGGAGGAAGGTTCGGGCGGCGCAACGCGGCCCGCGAGATTCGTACCGGCGTCGTCATACAGCAGGGATTGCTCGCGCTCGCGGATCCTGACCTTTTCCGCCGCGAGCCGCTGAATCTGATCACCATCTACATCGACTGCATGAACCACGGCGTTGGGCTTTCCGGCGCAACGTATCAGCGCGTACGCGATAATCTGGGACTTATCGATGATGCGGTGCGCGGAGATCCCAGAACGGGCGCTGCGTTGATGGCGATCCTGTCGGGAAAGAGCGGCGTAGCGGAGACGCTCGAAGCGATGCATCGCGCGGGCGTGCTCGGCGCGATCATTCCTGAGTTCGGCAATCTCTATGCGCGCGTGCTTCACGACCTCTACCACATCTACACCGTCGATCGTCACTCGCTGGTAGCGGTACGCGAGCTCGAGAAACTGCGCGCCGGCGAGTTCAAGAACACCAATCCGCTGCTGACCGAGGTTTCGCGCGAAGTCGATTGCATGCCGATCGTTTTCCTCGCGCTGCTGCTGCACGATATCGGCAAGGGCCACGGCCACGATCATCACGAGCGTGGAGCGCTGCTCACCGCCGGGGTATGTGTCCGGCTCGGACTCGGCGCGGACGATATCGATCTGGTCGTGTTCCTGGTTCGCAACCATCTGCTGATGTCGCAGGTCGCGCAGAAGGGCGATATCGATGACGAATCGACGGTGGAGGATTTCGCGCGTCAGGTGGGTTCCATCGACCGCTTAAAGGCGCTGTACCTGCTCACCTTCGCCGACATGCGGGCGGTGGCTCCCAACGTTTACAACAATTGGCGCGATATGCTGCTTTCCGACCTCTACATGCGATCGCTCAAGCTGCTCGAGCACGGCCATCGCGAGGCTGTCGAGCCTGCGCGCCGACTCGTGCTGCTCAAGGCGCAGGTTCGCGAGCGGCTGCGCAAAGCCAAAGTGGAAGGCGGCGAGATCGAGAGCTTTTTGGAAGAAATGCCGGACCGGTATTTCTTCACCACGCCGGAAGGCGATATTCCGCTGCATCTCGAGTTGATGCGTTCGCTCGGCGATCGCGCGCTCGTCACGCGCCATCGCCATTTCCCGGAGTTGGAATTCACGGAATTTCTGGTTGCTACGCGCGACCAGCCGGGGCTGTTTTCGATGATCGCGGGCGCGCTCACCGCCAACAATCTCAACATCCTCTCGGCGCGGATAACTACGCGCTCCAACGACATCGCGCTCGACGCGTTTCGCGTGTCGCATCAGGGGCCCTCGGGCGCAATTGCGCTCGACGACGAACGATGGGGGCGCGTTGAAGCCGACCTTGAGCGCGTCATCAAGGGCGAACGCGACATCGCGGATTTGGTCGCGTCGGCCTATCACGTGCGCAGCGCTGAAAGTAAGTTTGTGCGGCGCGTCGAGACCGAGGTCACCATCGACAATCGAACCTCCGAACGCTTCACTGTTGTCGACGTCTTCACACAGGATCGCGTGGGACTGCTGTTCGCGATTACGCATACGCTATTCATTCTGGGATACATGATTCACCTGGCGCGAATCTCGACCAACGCCGACCAGGCGCTCGACGTTTTCTACGTGACCGATCGCGAAGGGAACAAAATCGAAGATCTCCCGCGAATGCGCGAACTGAAAGACCAACTCGTCGCGAGGCTCGAACAAGGTCCTGCGCAGGCAGCAGCGGCTGCAGAGGCTGGAGCGTGAAACCGGCCGGATGGGACGCGCTTGTCGATCGGTTCATCGCGCGAATGGCGGTTGAACGCGGCCTCGCGCGCCATTCGGTCGAGAGCTACGCCCGCGACCTGCGCGATTTTCAGGATTGGTGTCGCAAAGAGCGCGTCGAACCCTCGTCGTTCGACGCGAGCGCGCTGACCGCGTACATGGAGCACCTCGGCGCGCGCAAGCTCGCGCCTTCGAGCCAGCGACGCCATCTGTCGAGCGTCCGGGGCCTCGCGCGAGAGATGGTCGAATCAGGCATCATCGAGCGCGATCCGTTGCCAGCCCTTAAGATGCGCTCGAATCCGCGCCCGCTGCCTCGCACGATGAGCCGCACCGATATCGAAGCGCTCATCGCCGCAATCGACACTTCGACGCCGCGCGGAATGCGCGATCGCGCGATGCTGGAGTTGGCGTACGGATGCGGTCTGCGCGTGTCCGAATTGATTTCGCTTAAGAGCCATCAGATCGAACTGGGCGCAAAGCTGGTCTCGGTTTTCGGCAAAGGCGGCAAGGAGCGGCTTGTGCCTGTGGGCGGCGCTGCAATACGCGCGCTCAAGAACTATCTCGACCATCGCGACGAAATCGTCGCGTCGCAACGCAATGAGTCGGGCGCCGCTCGCAGGCCGTCGCCGTATGTTTTCATCACGCGGCTGGGAGGCCCGATGACGCGCCAGGGTTTTTTCAAGGCGCTCAAGGAATGGGCGGCGAGCGATCCGCGCCTGTCGTGGGTCAGCCCGCATACGATGCGACACTGCTTCGCGACGCATCTGCTGGAGGGAGGCGCGGATTTGCGCGCCGTTCAGGAGATGCTCGGCCACGCTGATATATCGACCACGCAGATTTACACGCATCTTTCCAAAAGCCATCTTCGCCGCATCCATCGGACGTACCATCCGCGCGCACTGGGCGCTTCCGCGCGCGTAAATTCGCGAGTGTCGCGTGCGTAATCCGGCGGAGTTTCTTACCGAGGTATCGATCTGGGCGCTGCCCACGATTTTCGCCATCATTCTTCACGAAGTGATGCACGGTTACGTCGCCCGGATGCTGGGCGACAACACGGCGCAGGAGGCAGGGCGGCTTACACTGAATCCGATCGCGCATATAGATTTGTTCGGGACGATTATCCTGCCGGCGATCCTGCTGTTCATGAATCTCCCCGTGTTCGGCTATGCGAAACCGGTTCCGGTCGATTTCAGGCGGCTCAGAAATCCGCGCTCGGGGATGATTCAGGTTGCCGCCGCCGGGCCGCTGACCAATATTGTGCTGGCGACAGCGAGCGCGTTTGCGATGAGGATTCTTTTGCCGTTGGCGCAGCACGGATCGGTGCCGCCGTTCGTGGGCTCGTTCATGATTTACACGCTACAGGCGTCGGTGATTATCAACGTGGCGCTGGCAGTGTTTAATCTCTTTCCGATCCTGCCGCTGGATGGCGGGCGCGTGATGGTCGGGATGCTCCCGTATCGGGTGGCGCGGCAGTTTGTCCGCCTGGAACCCTATGGTTTTCTGATTCTGTTCGTGCTGCTTTATACCGACACGTTCCAACGCGTGATCAATCCTGTTATCAACGCGATCGCGGGCGCGCTGCTGTGAGCGACGAAGCGACCAACAATGCAGGCTCGCGGGTGATGGCGGAAAGCGCCGTTCGCGTGGCTATACCCGCGTACGAGGGGCCGCTCGACCTGCTTCTGCATCTGTTGAAGAAGGCCGAACTCGCGCCGCGCGATGTAGCGGTCAGCTCAATTACCGAAGCGTACCTCGCCCATCTCGAACTGTTGAATCAACTCAATCTGGATGTCGCGGGCGAATATCTCGTGATGGCCGCGACGCTTCTGCTCATCAAATCGTATTCGCTGTTGCCGCATGTCGGGCCGGAAGATGAAGAGGAAGCCGATGGCCTGAAGCGCGATTTGATCGAGCGTCTGCTCGAATATCAGCGTTATCGCGAGGCCGCAGAGAAGCTGGGCGAGCGCGCGCTCGTCGGCCGCGACGTGTTCACCGCGCCGGGAGAGCATGTCGAACCCGGCGAGCAGGGACCTCGCTTCACGGTTACTCTGTTCGATCTGGTCGAAGCGATGGGCGCGGTGTTGAAGCGACTGGCCGACAAGGCCCCCCGCGATATCCAGCTTCGCGATATCCCGATCGCGCATTGCATCCCGAGAATCATGGAGGCGCTGGAGGGTGGAAGAAAGATCGAATTCGTCTCGCTCTTCGAAAACCTCGATGATCGCTCACTGGTGATTGCGACCTTTATCGCGCTACTGGAACTCGTGCGTCGCCGCGTGGTCAGTGCGTTTCAGGAAACGCGCTCGGGTCCGATTTGGATCGAACGCGGAACCGAAGAACTTGGAGAAATCGCTGTCGGATAGATGGCGCGCCTGGAGAGGACGTGGACGAGCAGCGACTAAAAGCGATTCTGGAAGCGCTCCTGTTTGCCGCTGGTGAGCCCGTGTCATTGCATCGGCTCGCTGCGGTAATCGATACCGTTGCGAAAGAGGAAATCACAAGCGCGATTTCCGCGCTCGACGCGGAATACGCGATGGGCGGGCGCGGACTTACGATCGAGGAGGTTGCGGGAGGCTATCAGCTTCGCACGCGCAAAGAGCTTGCGCCGCAGGTACGCAAGCTGCTCGAAACCAAACCGCCGCGGCTTAGCAGGTCGCTGCTGGAGACCTTGGCGATTATCGCCTATCGCCAGCCGGTGACGCGTCCCGAAATCGAGGAGTTGCGCGGAGTGGATTCAGGCGGCGTTCTCGAAACCTTGTTGGAACGCAGACTGATAAAAATCGCGGGACGAAAAGAGGCGCCCGGTCGGCCTCTGATTTACGCGACAACTCATGAATTCCTTGAAGTTTTCGGGCTTAAGGACCTCGACAGTCTGCCCGATCTCGAGGAATTTCAGGAAATCGAGCGTGCGGCCCGTGAAGCCGAGTCTCAGGGGGTCGAAGGAATTACGAATGTCCCCGAAAACCCGCCGGAAGAGACGGCATCATCTCAGGGTGTTGAAACCGCAACATCTGCCGCTTCCGAAACGAGCGTCGAAGGGATATTAGAAAATCAAGAGGAGCAACGCGACACGGGTGCGGAGAGCATAAAGAGCGAGCCGCACAACAGTGAGAAATAGACAGACGATCAACCGACGGGGACCGAAATGAAGAAGAAAAAGGCCGGGAAAGCCAGGAAAGTCAGTACCGCAACCAAATCATCGGCCAAGAAAGCGACCAAAAAGTTGGCGAAGAAAGTCGCAAAAGCGCCGGCGCGCAACGTCGCGAAACCGCCGCGCGCCAAGCCGACCAAGCGTGTCGCCAAGTCGGCCCCGAAATCGGCCAAGAAAGCATCCAAAGCTGCGGCGCGGAAAACCGTCGCCAGGAAACCTGCCGCACGCAAGGTGGCTGCAAAAGCGCGCGCTCCAAAGAAAATCGCACCTCCCGCGTCGCGTCGAAAGGCCGAAGCGCCAAAACGGAAAGTTCAGGCGCCCGAGCCTGAGCAGTTGATTATAGAGGAAGTCTCGATATCGCCCGCCGCTCCCGTCGAAGCTGAAGCAGCGGCGCCTGCAGTCGAAGAGGGGCAGGAAGTCGCCGAAATTCATCCGTCGGCGATCGAGTGGATACTGTCGTTTATCGACCCGTTCGAAAACCCCGAGGAACCGCTGTTTGTCGTGACTGAATCCGAGCAGCCGCGGATAGAGGCTTCCGACGTTGTAAACGAATTCCTCGAAGGTCTCGAAGAGCGTGGGCTCCTGCTGCCGGTCGAACCGGAAACGTGGCCGCAGTTCGCCCGGTATCGCGAGAACCCGGAGATGATCGCGCAGGCGGAAATCGACGATCTGCTGCGCCTCTTGAGCGGCTACGTGCGCGCCGCCGAGCAGGAAGAGGGGCTGCTTCCGGCGATATTCGAGCGCGGCGACGTTCTGACGCTGCTTCGACGTCTCCAGGAGCTGGCGCCCGGCGACGAACCGATTCGGATCATCGTCGACTGACGCTCGACGCGCTCAGTTTTCAGCGCCGAACACGCTGTCCTCGGGAGCGTAGTTCTCGAATCGCGTATAGCGACCGAGATACGTCAGCTTGACGGTATCGGTCGGGCCGTTGCGCTGCTTGGCGACGACTATCTCGGCGACGCCAGGTTCCTTGCTGTCCTTGTTGTAAACCTCGTCGCGATAGATGAACGCGATCACGTCAGCGTCCTGCTCGATCGCCCCTGACTCCCGCAAATCGGCGAGCATCGGCCGCCGATCGGTGCGACTCTCGACCTGACGATTCAACTGCGAGAGCGCGACAACGGGAACACGCAATTCCTTTGCAAGCGCTTTCAGCGATCGCGAGATTTCGGCGATTTCCTTTTCGCGCGATTCACCCGCCCTGCCCGGCCGCATCAGCTGCATATAGTCGACGACGATCAGACCGAGCTTGCTCTGCGGGTCGCGGGCGAGACGGCGGCACTTGGCCTTGAGTGCGATCGGTGTGATGTCGGAGCTGTCATCGACGAAGATCGGCGCTTCGTAGAGCCATCCCAGACAATTCGCGAGCTTCTGGAATTCGTCCTGCGAAAGCAGACCGCTGCGGGCTTTCGAGCTGTCGACCATCGCCTCCGAGCACAGCATTCGTAACGCGAGCTGCTCTTTGGACATTTCCAGTGAGAAGAACGCAACGCCGATTTTGGGATCGGCGCGGACTGCAGCGTTGACCGCAATATTGAGCGCGAGCGCGGTTTTCCCCATGCTCGGGCGCGCTGCGAGAATAATCAGGTCGGCAGGCTGCAACCCTGCGGTCAGCCGATCGAGATCGACGAATCCTGTCGCCACCCCGGTCACCAACTCGCGCCGTTCGTACAGTTGCTCGATGAGTTTGAGCGCGTCGCGTCCGAGATCGCGCATGCTGTGGAAGGCGGGCTTGATGCGGCGCTCGGCGATTTCGAAAACGCGATGCTCCGCTTCATCGAGAAATTCGTCGACATTGGCCGGAGCCTCGTAGGCGCTTGACGCGATATCGGTTGCGATCGAAGCGAGGCCGCGCAGGACCGCCTTTTCGCGGACGATGCGCGCATAATGACCCACGTTGGCGGCGGTGGGGACGCTGTCCGCCAGTTCCGCGATATAGCCGGCGCCGCCCACCTTCTCCAATACGCCCGCGGTGCGCAGCGCGTCGGTCAGCGTGATCGCATCGACGGGCTGACTGTGGTCCGTCAGATCGACCATCGCGCGGAAGATGTCGCGATGCGCCTCGCGATAGAAGTCCGCCTCGGTCAGGATTTCAAGCGCCGCATTGATCGCTTCGTTTTCGAGAAGAATCGCGCCAAGCACGGATTGCTCGGCTTCGTTGTTCTGCGGTGGAACCCGCCGCAAGACGTCGTCATTGGAAGCCGCCACCACCAACACCTCCGGTTCGGACGGGGAAGACTAGTGCAATTTTACACGATCTAGCCAGATCGCCGAATGAATTTTGTACCCAGGCAAATTATTGCTGTGGCTGTAGGTTATCCACAGAGTTATCCAGAGAAGAGGGATAACTCCATCACACTGAAAAACTCCGAATTTTCCTGCACTTTTTCGGCTTAAGTAGGCCAAATCCACAGCGCATCGACGAACTTTGCCTGTTTAGAAGTCATCCCGCCTGCAATGAACGACCTGCTCGGAAAATTCCTACCGACTAGCGCCCTCTCGATGCCGGTTTCCGGCCGCCGCGAGCCAGCATCGGAGCGACTGCGATTCCAAACAAAAATCCTCCGACGTGCGCCCACCAAGCCACCCCGCCGACCTTCGCAGCCGCTCCCGTTTCCGACAGCCCCCACCATAGCTGCACTACAAACCACAGCATCAGGTATAGGAACGCGGGGACTTCGAAGCTGTAAATCAGGATGAAAACCGGAAACAGCGCCGTTATGCGTGCGCGCGGATAAAGGACGAAATATCCGCCGAGCACGCCGGCGATCGCGCCGCTCGCTCCTATCACGGGAACATTGGAATTCGGCGCAAACGCGACCATTGCCAACGCGGCGGCGATTCCTGCGAGAAAATAGAAAATCGCGAACCGCGCCGAACCCATCGCCTCTTCGACGGCCGCGCCGAAGATGAAGAGGTAAAGCATGTTCCCGGCGACGTGCCATAAGCCTCCGTGGATAAACATCGAGGTGAGAATCGTAATCCACGGCGACACAGGCGTTTGGGCGATCGAGTACGCGTACGAACCCGCATTCCCGGCTGTCAGATGCGACGGGATCATCGCCCATCGCGCGACGAATCCCTCCAGGTGTCGGCCCAGCGAGACCTCGTGGACAAAAACCACGATGTTGGCCGCGATCAGCAGGACGTTGACCGGGGTGAATCGATGGCGCGCTTCGCTGTCGCGGATGGGTATCATTGCTTGACGCTCATGTTACAGGCCCCCAATACGACCGTGCGAGTACGCCTCGCGTCACCGCTTGAGGCGCGCGCGTTTTCGTGCGATGAAGATCGCGGGTGGGCAAATCGAGGCCGCATCGCGCGGCAAATCCGCTGAACTAAGAAATGGATTGGAGAGTCCCACCGCCGCTGACATCCACAATTCTCAGGAGGCATCTCTGATGGAAGTCGTATCTGAACAGGTCACGGTTCAATCTGGAAACGAGAAAATGCCATGCCATCTCGCGCGCCCCGCTACCGGCGGTCCATACCCGGGATTGGTCGTCGTGATGGAGGCGTTCGGCCTCAATTCACACATCAAGAGCATCACCGATCGTTTCGCCGCCGAGGGCTTCGTCGCGATCGCGCCCAATCTTTATTTTCGCCAACCCAACAACATCGTCGGATACAATGATCTTCCCGGTGCGTTTCGCCTGATGGGCTCGATCAACGACGATCAGGTCGTCGCCGATATGAGCGCGTGCATCGACCATCTCTCGGCTCTGAAAGACGTAAAGCCAAGTTTCGCAACAACTGGCTTTTGCATGGGCGGACGCATCGCGTTCCTGACCGCTTGCCGCAACCCCAAGGTGAAGGCGGCAGCGCCGTTTTACGGCGGCGGGATGGTCACGCCGCGCCAACCAGGAACGAAGGCTCCGATCGAATACGTCGACGGGCTCAAGGCGCCCGTGCTGGCCTTTTTCGGCGGCAAGGACGCGTTCATCCCGCTCGAAGAGGTTGATAAATTCCGCGACGCGCTGAAGAAGGCCGGCAAGCAGGCCGAGGTCGTGCTGTACGCCGACGCCGATCACGGCTTTATGTGCGACGATCGCCCGTCGCACCATCCAACGCACGCGAAGGAAGCGTGGGCAAAGACGATCGCGTTCTTCAAAACCAATCTGGGCTGAACGACCGTTGAAAACGAAACCGCAACGGGCCGGTATCGTCTACCGGCCCGTTTTTCTTCTCACGCTATTTATGTTCTCGGCCTGCTACTGGTCGAATTACGATCGCGAGATGCTCGCGTCGGCGTCGCTGCTCGAGCAGTTGTCGGCAAAGCTCGCAGATTACTGCCAATCGGGATTCAAAGCCGGCGATCGAACGATCAGTTCCGAAGAAATGGGCGAGTTCTACTATGGATCGCAGAAGGGTCACGCGTTCGAATCGATCGCAAAGCAGTATGCCGACGACCCCAAACGTCGCGAATCGTACGATGCGTTCGTTAAGCTGGTCGACGCTTATGACGCCTTCGTGGCCGATGCTGACAAGTATCGATTGTCGTCGCCGCGCAACCCGAACTCCCTGCCCTCGCTGATGAAGGAACACGACGCCGTCGTATCCGCCGCTGAGTCTGTGAAAGCGGCGCTGCGTTAGGAGTCTCGTTCCAGTGCCCCCTCCCCGGCCCTCCCCCATGGCAAGAAATGGAGAAGGGAATAAGAGGCTAGCCTTTCCAGGCGTTGCCGTAACTATCGACGAAAGCGACCTCGCTGACGGGCTTGCGCTTGACGGGGCCGAATTTGTTGATCGGATATCCGATCGGCATCAGCGCGTACGTCAGCACGTCCGACGGAATTCCGAGCAGCGCTCTCACTTCATCTTCAAAGAATAGATGAATCGTCGTCAGGACGGTGCCCAATCCGAATGCGCGACATGCAAGGATGATATTCTGCACAGCGGGATAGATGCTCGCGCCGGCGGCTCGCGACAGCACGCTCATTTTTTTGACAACATCGTCGGGCAATTTTTCCTGCGGCCCGAATCCCACCGTTTTCAGACATGGAAAAAGCAGCACGGGCGCATCTTCCATGTGCTCGAAAAGATAGCTCGCCGATTTGAACAGCGTGTTGTATTCCTTTTCGGTCATGTGCGCTGGACGTCCGCGATTCGCATACATCTTTTGCAAAATTCCAGCGGCCCGCTGATAAATCTCTGAGATCTTCCTGCGCTTTTCTGCGTCCTTGACGACCACGAAAATCCAGTTCTGCTGATTGCTTCCCGACGGCGCGCGCGTCGCCGCCTCGAGAACCTTGGTCATCACCTCGTCCGGAATCGGATCGGGCTTGTAACGCCTCAGAGAGCGGGCAGAGTACATCGCTTCGAACAGCCCAATTTCAGCCATCGGGTAAACCTCGTTTGCCTGTACTTGTTTGACTTCCGGCGAAGCGAAATCTTCTCAAAACGATCGGACCCAAGCAAAGAAAAAGAGCAGGCGTAAAGAATGCGCGACTACGTTAGCCGCTCGCGCGACAGCGTCGCGCGCGAAAATCGATGAAAGGAACGACGGGCTGGCAAAGGATGTGCGACAGTGCCGCGGTGCCGCGCGACAACGTCGCGCGCGAAAATCGATGAAAAAAAGGGGCGGCGGAGTTTGAACTCTGCCGCCCGGGAAAACCATGTGCTTCTGATTACACGGGCGGCTTCGTCGGCGTTGCGCGATTGAAGAGCATGTCAAAAAGGTGTTTCGCGTCTTTCGGATCGCTCACCATCGGGCCGGGCTGATCGTGATGGCGCATGATTTTGTCTTCGTCGTTGAATTTGCGCGTCGTTGCGCAGTATTCGAGCAACAGCCCGTTGGGATCCTTGAAGTAAATCGACCGGCACCATTCGTGGTCGGTCACAACCGTGACATCGACGCCCTTGGAAAGCAGGTCTTTGCGCTTCTCTTCCAGTTCGTTGACATCGTCCATCCAGAACGCGAAGTGATAAAAGGCGGGCGGCAGATTCTGCGCGCTGTTGATATCGGTCGCAAACTCCGTGGGAAGCCCGGGCACCTTCTCCGGACACATGAAAGCGACGAAAGTTCCATCCCCCGTGTCGAAGAAGACATGCTTGAGCTGTCCGCCCTCAGCGGGCAAAAGGACATCGGCCCATCCGACTTCCCAGCCGACTTTCTTGGTGTAGAACTCGATGGTCTTGTCCATATCGAGTGTACAAAGTGCCAGGTGATGGACTCCTCGACGTTTCATTCTTGTGCCTCCAGCTGACTTGGAAACTTATAGACGATCAGTACCACAGCTAATGAACGAATCCAACGACGGTCGATTGCGCATTCACGTCGGACGATCGATACGCACAATCTTGTGCTCGATCGCCCATTTGATCATCGCGGCGGTGGTCCGCACAGCCAACTTCTGCTTGAGGTTATCGCGATGTACTTGCGCGGTTTTAGGACTGATTCCGAGCCGTTTGGCGATTTCTTTGGCGGTCGCGCCTTCAGCCACGAGCTTGATGACCTCGCGTTCGCGGCGAGTCAGCACAGGACTTTTCGCGCCGCGCTCCGAAGGCGGACGCCTGAGTTGCGCCAGAACGACGGGCGCAATCGACGGGCTCAGGTAGCGTCGGCCGGAGTGGACCGCCTTGACGGCGGAAAGTAGTTCCTCGGCGGCATCGGTTTTGACCAGATATCCGGCTACTCCTGCCTCGCTGAATGCCTCGAGCACGTATTCCTCATCGTCGTACTGACTCAGAATGAGGACTTTCGTCTCCGGAGAATTGTGCGCGATGTGATGAGCCGCGGCGAGGCCGCCCGTTCCCGGCATCGCGAGGTCCACAATCGCCACGTGCGGACGCGTCCTCGCGGCGAGAGTGACGGCTTCCTCGCCGCTCGCCGCCTCGGCAACGATTTCGCACTCGTGCGAGAGCACGAGTTTGAGCGCGTCGCGCAGGATACGATGATCGTCGGCAAGCATCACGCTGATTTTGTGCGTCGGCTCGTTCATTCGAGTTCCGGAATCGACGCGATAACGCGCGTCCCTTTGGCCACAGATTTGATCGACACCGTCCCGCCCATCAACTCGACGCGTTCGCGCAAGCCGACCAGTCCGCTACCATGACCTTTCGCGAAAGCAATTCCCACACCGTCGTCAGAAATCGAGACAGTCACGCTGCCGCGACCGGGCTCGACGGCGATCCGGACGCGCGATGCGCGGGCATGTCGGATTACGTTCGAGATCGCCTCGCGAGCTACATGAAAGCATAGCTGCTGAGCAGCGCCGCTGATATTGCCGGCGGCGGCGCGCATCGAAAGGCGGGTCACGAGGCCCGCATCCGCGGCGCGCTTCAGTTCCTCTGCGAGCGCCTGCTTGAGCGTCATCTGCCCGAGAGCGGCAGGACGCAGCGCGCGGACCTTGCGTCGAAGCTCGTCCTCAAGGCGCTGGAATATGGGGCGCGATTTTTCGGGTCCGGCTTCAAGCGCGATCCGCGCCGCCGACAGAAGCTGCGCTTGATCGTCGTGAAGGTCGCGAGCGATTCGCGCCCGTTCCTCATCGATAGCGGAGAACATCCGCAAGCCCAGGCGTTTGACGAGCGCGCGATGCTCCGCAAGCTCGCGATGCAATGCCTGGACAGCCTCAGATGGCGCCCTGGTTTCGGCGCCTGCTCGCGTCGATGCGCGACCCAGAGAATCTTCGATAGCATCGAGTTCGCGTCGAGCCGTCTCGAGATTTCGCTGCTCGCGCGCAAGACCTTCCGCAGCCGCCATCGTCCGATGCTTCCAGAACTCGAGCGATTGACACTGCTCATCGAACGCGAGCGCATAGAGCGCAGCTTCAACGGCCAGATCGGCCGACTTCGCAAGCCGAAGCGGACTTGTCGCGGCATCGGTAATTATCGCGATTCGAGCCTCGCGTTTGCCGCGGATGCCGGCGCACGCGACTCCGTGAGCGCCGTCGGGAATCGCGGCGTTGGGGGCAAGCTTTGCCAGCTCTCGATGATCGAACGAGACCAATCGATGGATCGCCGGCGAGGATCCGTTGAGCGAATGCGAATCGCCTCGCGTATCGCGCGCCAGAATTCGCGTCGCGAGATCGGTCAGCACATCCGAATCATGCGCTCCGACGGACGATGCACGGACGGTAGCTTCGCCGACCGAAGGTTCGTACCGCAGGATTGCGACGAGCCCGCCCGTCGACGCGCGCGCCGTTTCGAGAAGTCGGGCAAGAGCGTCGCCAGCTATTTCCGAGCCGGGATGTGCCGGCTGTCGCGAGGCAAACCGGGTTGCCACGACGTTTCCCCCTTTGCGCCCTCATCTACGGCTTCGCGGGAGGCGAAGGCTGATTCAGAATCTGGCCGAGGGTCTGCATCTCCGATCCAAAGCGCGTCCAGTCGCCGCTTTTGAGTGCGTCGAGCGCGCGAGAGTAATGCATCGCCGCCTCAGACTGGGAGGTCGAGGCTTGAGGCGCTGTTGCGCCCGATGGCGTCGACGGTGGCGCCGGCGCGATCGCCGCAACGACCGGAGGCGGCGCAGCGCTTGGCGCTCTTGTAAACAGCGCATCGAGAGTAGACTGGAGCTTCTCTCCCATCACAACCTGATCGGAATAGGCCGCGATTACTCGCTGCAATTCGGGAAGCTGTCCGTTCTCGGCACGAATGTACAAGGGCTCGACATATAGCAGCGAATCCTGGATCGGGATCACAATCAGGTTGCCGAGGATTACTTTCGAGCCCATCTGGTTCCAAAGCGAAAGTTCGCGCGAGATTTCGGGATTCTGGTTGATTCGGGCCTGAATCTGATACGGCCCGTAGAAAAGTCGATCCTTGGAGAACGCGTACTCGAACAGATGGCCGTAGTCCGCGCCGTCACATCGCGCCGCCAGCCACGAGATCATGTTGTCGCGCCCCTGCGGCACCATCGGGAGCATCAGGATGTATTCCTCGCGCGCCTCGCCCGGCAGCCGCATGATTACATAGTACGGCCGCATCGGGACCGTCTCGCCGCCATAGTTCTCGCGCGGAAATTGCCACTGATCCTCGCGGTTATAGAAGACCTGCGGATCGGTCATGTGATAAGTGGCGTAAATGTCCGCCTGGATCAGGAACAAATCCTCCGGATAGCGGATATGGGCGCGCAGGTCATCGGGCATCGACGCGAGCGGTTTGAACAGCGTCGGAAAAATCGCCTGCCATGTCTTGATGATCGGATCGTCGGGGTCGGAAACGTAGAGCGTGGTGCTGCCGTCGTATGCGTCGACAACGGCCTTGATCGAGTTGCGGATGTAGTTGATCCCGTCCGCGTTGCGCTGCGAATAGGGATAGTGATCGCTTATGGTGTAACAATCGAGAACCCAGACCATCCTGCCGTCGTGCAGGACCGGATATGGATCGCGATCGAGCCCGATAAACGGCGCAAGTGCGCTTAGCCGCGTGCGGATATTGCGTCGGATCATTATCCGGCTCTTGTCGACGATGTTCTCGGTGACCAACAGGTTGAAATCGCGAAAGTAGAAACTGAAGAGGATGCGCCGCGCGAGTCCGCTGACCGGGATACCCCCCGAGCCCTTATAAAACGAAAAGACGTTGTCAGAGCCCATCGGATAATCGAATTCCGGAGTCGCCGAATTTACGATCGCATAGTGGTCCGGCTGCTCGCCGAAATAAATCGCGGGATTCGTCACTTTGATCCCAACGTCGGATTGCGGCGGGATGTTCTTGAGATAAAAGATCGGGAGACCTTCGCTGTCCTTGCGATTAACCGGGCTCATCACCAGGCCGCTGCCGTGGGTGAACTTGAGATGGCGGTTTACCCAGGTCTGCGCGTTTTCAGGCAGCAGCGAGACGTTGAGCTCGCGCGGCGAGAGCATCACCTGCGTGTATTCGCCGTTAATGCGATAGCGGTCGATATCGACGTCGCCGAAATCGTAGTAGAGCCGGATTTCCTGCAACTGCCGATAGGTCGCCAGCAGCGGGCGCGGGTCCCAGATGCGGATATTCTTGACCGTGGGCGCGTCTTCTTCGAGCGACGCGCGCTTGAGCGTGCCGAGCCCCGCGAACGGCTTGATGTCCACACCGTCGAGATTGTAAGCATGGCGCGTCATCTCGATATTTCGCACCAGATACGGCCGCTCGATCCTCAGCTCATCCGGTTTGACCCAGATTTTTTCGATGACCGGCGCGATGAAACCCAGCGCAATCGACGGACCGAAGACGACCGCCAGCGCAACGAGCGGCAGTGTGAGCGAATTTCGAGTCACGTTGGCGAGACAGATCGCTGCAGCGACTACGGAAAGCGCGACGAGCAACCACAGCCCGGGACGCCAGAGCAGGTTGTCGACGTATCGAAGTCCGAACACGACGCCGTTGCCCTGCAGCAGAAGTAGATATCGCGATATCCAGTAGCTGAACGCCCGTTGCAGGAAAAACAGGGAAAGCAGGACGGAAACGTGGGCTGCGGCGCCGCGGGTGATCCGGGGCGGCGATTCCCGGAAATCCAGCGCCCCTCGAATCCAGTAGATGCCAAGCGCCACCGCCGCGGCGAGCATGATGATCACCAGGAGCAGATCGCGAATCTCCTCGAGCATCGGAAGCGTCAACACGTAAAACCCGACGTCGCGTCCGAAGGCCCGATCGAGGACGCCGAACGGAACCGCGTAGAGGGCTTTGAGGTAAATGTCCCAGCTTGCGGCTTCGCCCTGCGCGGGAAAAATCGCAAGGATTGCGGCGGCTGCGATCGCCAGCGTTGTCCACGGAACGCGCTCGCCGAGCGCTCGCAGCAGCTCGGGCAGGTTCACCTCGATCATCTCGTCCGAGCGGCGAACCACGTGCAGCCGTTCGCGCTCATTAGTGAGACTCAGCGCCGCGATCGCACTTGCCGCGATCGCGACGAATGCCACCGCCCATACGATGACGAATACCGAGATCTGCGCCTTTACGATCGTGGCAAAGACGCGCTCAAACCCGAGCGAACCGAACCAGAGAAAGTCGACGAGAAACTGATCCGCTACACTAACGAGCGTCAGGCCGGCGATCAGAATCGCCGCGACGATGAACAGGATGGTTCGCGGACGCATCGCCGGCTATCGGCCGCGCGCAATCCGGTCAACGTGTTCTCGCACAACTTCAGCGGGACACAGCCATAGAAACAGCCGCAGCGCAAAATACAGGGCGAGTATCCAGTCGACCTCGCCCACGACAGGCACGAAGTCGAGCTCGATCGCCGGCGGAGTAAACATGAGCAGGATGATCAAGAGCGGCGCGAGCTTGGCGAAAATCGAAACGCGACCGTCGATCATCAAGCGGTAGAACACCCGGGCAAACTGCGGCAGATGCGTGACGATTCCGCCGACCCGCGTGGGGGTGAGAAGCTGCATTCGGATGAAATCGGTGAACATCGAGCACCCCTTCCGATGCCGATTGTAGCACAGCCGAAGCTCCAGCGTGACAACTACGATAGCGGGCGGAATCCGCGCAAGTTCATCGTTTTTTGCTAAGCTTTCGACAGGAGGATCAGAGGTTGAGGCGGCACATGAAGCTCGGCGACTTCCTGGTCGCCTACCTGCGGAAAATCGGAACCGAGCGCGTTTTTGGAATTCCGGGCGATCTCGCGCTCAAACTCTTCTTCACCCTCGGGCGCAAGCACGGACTCGATATCGTCACGATGTCGCATGAGCCGGGAGTCGGATTCGCCGCCGACGGTTATGCACGCGCGACCGGACGAATCGGCGTGGTATGCGTCACCTATGGCGCCGGCGGCCATAACATGGTCAACCCGGTGGCAGGTTCGTTCTCGGAACGCGTACCTCTCCTGATTTTCTCGGGCGGGCCGGGCGAGGAAGAGCGCAAGCTCGGCACCCTGATTCATCATCAGGCGCGCGAGATCGAATCGCAGATGCGCATCTACCAGGAAGTCACTTGCGCGGCGCGCTTGCTCGACGATCCGCGCACGGCAGCGGACCAACTGCACGAGGTCGTCCGCACGGTCTGGGCCGAACGTCGCCCCGGCTATATCGAGATTCATCGCGACATGGTCGATCGGGTGATCGAAGTTCCTGACGAAATTATCCATTGGGACGGGCGGCTCCATTTTTTTCCATCCAACGCCGGCAACGTCGAGGAAGCAGCGCGCGAAACGGCGGCGATGGTCAATCAAAGCCGCAAGCCGGTCCTGATCGCCGGAATCGAGATCCATCGTTACAAGGTCTCCGACGATCTCATCAGGCTTGCGGAAAAGATCGCCGCTCCGGTGTGCACGACCGTGCTTGGCAAGGGATGCTTCCCGATGGACCATCCGCTTCACATGGGCGTTCACGTCGGACCGATCAGCCCGCCGCCTATCGTGCAACGGATGGACGAGGCTGATTTCGTGCTGAACCTCGGATGCCTCAAAACCGACATGAATTTCGGCAATCGTCCGCCCCAGATCATCCGCGATCGAACGGTGTGGGCGGTCGATCGCCGCGTCGACGTGAAGTATCACACCTACACCGACGTCGAGGTTCGCGACTTCGTTCGCGCGCTCCTCAAGTGCGAGTTTCGCCCGCGGCGCGAAACCGTCGAATACGCAGACAATCTAGGCTCGATGCCGGTTACCAACGGAGGCCAGCTTAAGGTCGCCGACATCCTCAAGCTGACTAATGAGTTCCTGGCGAGACATCCGCGCTACATGACCGTCGCAGAGTCGGGCGATATGCTCTTCGGCGGACTGGATATCCGAGTGCCGCGTGGCGGGCTCTACATGGCGCAGGGGTTCTACGCCTCGATGGGTTTTGCCGTTCCTGCTGCAATCGGCGGTCAGCTGGGTTCGGGCGCGCGGCCGGTCGTGCTGTGCGGAGACGGCGGCTTTCAGATGACGGGAATGGAGATATCGCACGCGCCGAAAGAAGGCGCGAATCCGATAGTAATCGTGATCAATAACGGCGGATGGGGAATTTTCCGCCCGGTCGCCACCGAACGTCGCGAACTGCTCGATATCCCGCCATGGAAATATGCGAAGCTCGCCGCCGATTTGGGCGGCGTCGGCTTTGAAGCCGCGACTCCCGACCAGTTGCGGGACGCGCTTGAGGCGGCACATCGCAGCCCCGGCTTTGTGATAATCGATGCAAAGGTGCCGCGCGACGATCTATCGCCCGTTACTATCAAGTACATCAAGGCGGCTGCGCAGCGTTCGCGGGCGCCGCGAGCAACGGTGTCGCGTCCGCACTGAATCACCGCTGAGAAACAAGTATGAGCGACTACGACAAAATCTATCGCGAGTTTCGATGGAATACGCCTGAGTATTTCAATTTCGCGGGCGTCATCGACGAATACGCACGGGACCCGGAGCGCGTCGCGCTCCTGTGGGAGGATCAGGAAGGGAATCGCGCACGATTAACCTTCGCCGATATCGCCGGTCAGGCGGCAAGGATCGCAAATGTGCTCGCGGGTCTCGGCGTGAAGGTCAGAGACCCGGTGATGCTGGTACTGCCGCGGATACCGCTGTGGCAGGCCTCGTATATCGGCGCGCTGCGGGCGGGTGCGATGGTTATTCCGTGCACGGCGATGCTGCGCGAGAAGGACATCGTCTATCGCGCGAATCATTCAGGGGCGAAAGCCATTATCGCATCGGTCGAGAGCGCCGCGATGATCGGAGATCTGCGCAAGGAATGCCCGAGCCTGCAGCATTACATCATTGCGGGATCAACACGCAGCGGATGGATCGGCTTGCAGGAGGCGATGCTCAACGCGTCGGATCGTTTCGAAATCGCAAAGACCCGCTCAACCGACCCCGCGATTTGCTACTACACATCCGGAACCACCAAGGATCCGAAAGCCGCCCTGCATACCCATTCGTACTGCTACAGCCACAAATTCACAGGGCTCAACTGGCTCGACCTGAACCCGGGCGATATCCATTGGACGACCAGCGACACCGGATGGGCGAAGGCCGCGTACGGTGTGCTGTTCGGTCCGTGGATGAATGGCGTCACGACGTTCATGTACAACGGACGCTTCGAGCCGCATAAGGAGATGGAGCTTCTCGAACGCTACGGCATCACCACGTTCTGCGCGCCGCCCACCGAATATCGGATGCTGGTGAAAGAAGACCTCTCTGCGTGGAAGCTGCCGCGCCTGCGACATTGCACAGCTGCCGGCGAGCCACTCAATCCGGAAGTGATCGAGATATGGAAACGGAACTTTAATCTCACGATCAGCGACGGCTTCGGACAGACTGAGACGATTATCGCCGTCTGCAATATGCCCGGGATGGAGGTGCGGCCGGGATCAATGGGACGTCCGTTTCCGGGCCACGACGTCAGGATCGTCGATGAGGACCTCGGCGAATGCAAAGTGGGTGAAGTCGGACAGATGGCGATCAGGGTCAAGCCGGATCGCCCGCCCTCGATCATGCGCGAGTACTGGAAAAATCCCGACGAAAACGCGCTCGTCTTTCGTGGAGATTTCTATCTCACGGGCGACAAAGCCTATCGCGACGCGGAGGGATATCTGTGGTTTGTCGGACGGGCGGACGACGTTATCACGTCAGCCGGGTATCGAATCGGGCCGTTCGAGGTCGAAAGCGCCCTGCTCGAACATCCCGCGGTGATGGAATCGGCGGTGGTCGCCAGTCCCGATCCCGATCGCGGTCACATAGTGAAAGCATTCATCAGGCTCAGAGAAGACATCGAAGGAAGCGAGGAGCTGAAGCACGAGCTCCAGGAACACTGCAAGGCCGTCACCGCGCCGTACAAGTACCCGCGCGAGATCGAGTTCGTGAGCGACCTTCCCAAGACCGTCAGTGGAAAGATTCGCCGCGTCGAGCTGCGCAAACTGGAAGAAGAGCGCAAACGCGCGAGACGTCCCTAGTGTCGCATCCCTTCCGGCTCCTCGCCCGCTCTTTGGCGGGAGAGGTCAGGGTGAGGACACCCGGAAACACGG
>Ga0335069_10003047_pt1 | contig 25507 bp, 29 predicted proteins | sample Lox_Sample_11_FD_206714 | JGI IMG/M metagenome (GOLD analysis project Ga0335069, IMG submission 206714) | Soil microbial communities from Loxahatchee National Wildlife Refuge, Florida, United States - Lox_Sample_1.1 | ecosystem: Environmental > Terrestrial > Soil > Wetlands | place: USA... | reverse complement strand
CCGCGATTGCCGCACCGGCGCGAAACCGCTAACGTCGCCTGGAGCATCGCGGGAGGAGCAGGCGATGTCCTTGTGGAAAACCGAAGCCGAGCTGCGCGCCGAGAAGGCGAAGGCCAGCGGTGCTGCGGCGCCGGCGAAGTTCGATGCCGCGCGCAAGACCGAGCTCGACGGGCTGCTCAAGCGCCTGGCCGCGATCGCCGCCGTGTTCCAGATGCGGGCGGATGCGGTGCCCGCGCCGGCGTTCCGCCGCATCCGCGAGCTCATGGACATCTATATCGCGGGCGGCATCCGCGCCATCGGCGAGGGCAAGGACTTCCTCGATCAGGGGGTCCGCCTGTCCGATCAGGAGATCGCCGACGTCCACAAGCTGATGCGCGACATCTTCCACCTGGATGTCGCCGGGATCGACGCCGGCAAGCCGCCGCAGAAATAGCGCGTCACGGTGGTGCTGCGATGAGCGCCTGGCGGCGGGCGCGCAGCTTGTCGAGCTCGGGCAGGGCCGCGGGCCCGACCGCGGCGGCAAAGCCGTCCTTGGACGCAAGATGCGCCTCGACGTGCAAGGTGTGTACGCCGGCGATCGTCGCGCCGAACACCCGCGCCGCGGTGCGCAGGGCCGCTTCGAACCTGCCGTCGTCGAGACCGCTCGCCGGCCGGCCATCGGCGCCGCGCAGATTGATGAACAGGAGCGCGTTGTCGCCTGCCGTGAAGCCGCCGGCGAGGCCGCGATCGACTCCGATGGCGGTGCGAAAGAAGAAGTCGGCCAAGGTGGGCGTCAGCGACTGGAACGCGACCTCGACGGCGAGATCGGGTCCTGTGTCGGAATCGCGCCACTCGAGCACGCTTTGCTGCTCGAACACGATGCCGCACGCGGACGCGAGCCGGCCCGCACCCGCCACGTCGGTGTCGATATCCATCACCGCCGACGGGCTCATGCGGCCCTGATAGCCGCCGGCGACGACCTCGACATCGAACGAGGCGGGGTCGAACCCCGCCGCCGCGAGAAGCGGCGGACCCAGCTCGGAGATCACCGCCGCGGTCTGGGCCGCCTGTCTCGTGTACACCGCATCGGCGCGGTCGGGAACCACCTGGAAGGCGATCCGCCATTCGGCCGCCTGCGTGCGGCCGGCGAACAGGAGCAGCGCCGCCGCAACCGCAAGAAGCCTTCGGCGTGTGATCTTCATCAGGTCACGAGTAGGCGCAATCCTACCGCTGCGCAACCCCGCGCATTGCCAGCCCGCGCGCTCTGGTGCGCGTCAGCCTGCCCGCAGGTGCCGCTGGCGCATCGGCCGCAGCACGGCGATCGCGAGCACGGCGGTCAGCGCGTCGAGGCACGCGACCAGCACGAACACCGCGGTCCAGCTGCCGGTCGACTGCTTGAGGAAGGCTGCCGCGGGTCCGCCCAGGATCGAGCCCACGCCCTGGGCGATGTAGAGGAAGCCGTAGTTCGTGGCCGCGAATTTCGAGCCGAACGTGTCGGTCAGGGTCGACGGGAAGAGCGAGAAGATCTCGCCCCAGCCGAAGAACACGAGGCCGGTCAGCACGACGAACATCGCCGGGTTGTCGAGGAACAGGAACAGCACGACGATCGCGACCGCCTCGAGCGCGAAGGCGAGCGCCATGGTCTGCTCGCGCCCGATATGGTCCGACACCCAGCCGAAGAACGGCCGCGTGAGGCCGTTGGTGGCGCGCGACAGGGTCAAGGACAGCGGCAGCGCCGCCATGCCGAGGACGAGGACCTGCGCCACTTTGTATTCGTTGGCGAACGGCCCGACGTTGGACACGACCATGAGGCCGCTGGTCGACATCATCGTCATCATGATGAAGAGCAGGTAGAAGATCGGGTTCTTCAGCATCTCGACCGGCGTGTAGCTCCGGCGGGTCTGCAGCTCGATCTTCACCGTCTCGGGCTTGAACCCCGCCGGCACGTAGCCTTCGGGCGGCGTGCGCAGGCCGAGTGCCGCGGCGACGCCGATCGCACCCTGGATCAGGCCCCAGACGAGCAGCGTTTGCTGGTAGCCGGACGACTTGATCATGCTGTCGATGGGAAAGCTGGTGAAGATGGCGCCGAACCCGTAGCCGGCGGCGGCGAGCCCGGTGGCAAGGCCGCGCCGGTCGGGGAACCAGCGCACCATGAGACCGATGATGCCGACATAGATGATGCCGGTGCCGAAGCCGCCGATGACGCCGTAGGTCACGTAAAGTGCCCCGAGGCTGCCGACCATCGACGACAGGACCCAACTGCCGCCGGCCAGGATGGCGCCCGCCGAGATGAGAACGCGCGGACCGAAGCGGTCGACGAGATAGGCCTGAAACGGCGAGAAGAACGTCTGCAGGATGATCAGGAGCGAGAACGTCCACTGCAGCTCGGCCAGGGTGGTGCCCAGCTTCTGGTTGAGCGGCCCGGTGAACAGGGTCCACACGTATTGCGGGCTCGAGATCGCCATCATGGCGACGAGCCCGAGCAAGAGCTGGATCCAGCGGTTGCCGGTTCGCGTGTCAATCGACGGCTGAGCCGCCGGTGAAATCGTCGCCATGGTCGTCCCCCGTTGCAAAATGCGCTACTGCGCCGGCTTCACGAGCCGGAGGAAGACACTGCAAATCCGGCGCCAACTTCGGCCAGACGCCGTCAAGGGACAGAACAAATCGCCGGGAGGATGATAAGGGAGAGCGCCCGCCTAGAGTCTCACATAGTCGTAATCGGCAGGCTTGCCGTCGACCCCGCGCTCGGGCGGGGCGATCCAGCCCGCAACCTTGCCGTGCTCGGTCACGCGCTGCATGAGGCTGCGGACGAAGCTTTTGTCGCTTTCGCTCGGCAGCCAGCCGCGGCACCGCTGCGCCCAAGCCTCCTCGCCGACGAAGTTGCCGGCGGGATCGAAGCGGTGCCCGGACCACCATCCGACCGTGCGATTGAAGCGCGGGCTCGGCAGCCGGACCTCGGTCTTGAACCCTGCTTTCGCGATGGTGCGGTTCCAGATGCGCAGGCCGACCTCGCAATCGCGCAAATACGCCTCGCGCACCGCCTCGTTGATCGCGTTGCGCAGCGGGACCTCCTCGCGCCGGATGCCGCCGTGCCCGTCCGGCTGCTCCAGCGTGACGCTCGCGGTGCGCCCGTCGTGGTCGGTGAACGCCGTGCCTTCGTCCGGCCGGCCCTTGATGCCGTTGGCGAACGTGGTCGCGGCATTGCTCGACACCTCGGATCCGAAGAGGTCGAGGGAGGAGGAGCACCAGAAGTTCAGATAGCGCTGCAAGGTCGGCAAGTCGACCGCGCCCGCGCGGCGCACGGCCTCGGGATCTTCGCTGCCGATCTCCTTCATGACCTCGACCGCACGCTTGATCACGCGGCCGACGCCCAGCATGCCGACCGACATGTGATAGGCCTCCTCGGTCAGCATGAAGCGGCAGGTGCGCGCCAGCGGATCGAAGCCGCTCTCGGCCAGGCATTTGAGCTGATACTTGCCGTCGCGGTCGGTGAAGTAGGTGAACATGAACAGGCTGAGCCAGTCCTCGACCGGCTCGTTGAACGTATTCAGGATGCGCGGATTGTCGCGGTTGCCGGAGTGGCGCTCGAGCAGCGCCTCGGCCTCCTCGCGCCCGTCGCGCCCGAAATAGGCATGCAGGAGATAGACCATCGCCCACAGGTGGCGGCCTTCCTCGACGTTGATCTGGAACAGCGAGCGCAGGTCGTAGATCGACGGGCAGATATGGCCGAGAAGACGCTGCTGCTCGACCGAGGCTGGCTCGGTGTCGCCTTGGGTCACGATCAGCCGGCGCAAGGTCGACCGGTGCTCGCCCGGCACCTGCTCCCAGACCGGCTGGCCGTAGAGATCGCCGAACCCGATGCGGCGGTCGGGGATCTTGTCGGCCAGGAAGATGCCCCAGCGGTAGTCGGGCATCTTGAGGCTGCCGTAGGTCGCCCAGCCCTTCGCATCCACGCTGGTCGCCGTTCGTAGATAACATTCGGCGGCGTTGAAGTCGGTCGGCCCCATCTCGCGCCACCAGTCGAGGAACTTCGGCTGCCACTGCTCGAGCGCCCTCTGCAGCACCTTGTTGTCGGAGAGGCCGACATTGTTCGGGATGCGCTCGGCGTAGTTGATCGACATCACACCCTCTCCCAGTCAAAGCGCGCCTTGCTGCCGGTGCCGAACAGCTTGAGCGCGCCTTTCTCGCCGACCGCGTTCGGCCGGTTGAAGATCCAGTTCTGCCACGCCGACAGCCGCCCGAAGATGCGGCTCGCCATGGTCTCGGCGCCGCCGAAGCGCAAGGACGCTTCAAGCCCGGTCAGCGCGTCCGGCGACAGCGAGGCGCGTTCCTCGAGCGCCAGGCGGATCTCCTCGTCCCAGTCGAGCTCGTCGGGAGCGAAGGTGACGAGGCCAAGCTTTTCGGCTTCCGGGGCCGACAGCGCCTGCCCCAGGCGCGCCCGACACGCGGCGATCGCGGCTTCATCATCCTGGAACCGCATCGCAAGGCGCGTGCGCGCGGCGGGTGTTGCGAGCAGGCCGTTGAAGCTGAACTCGTCGAGCACGAGGGCCGGCGCGTCCGCCTCGGGTGAGTCGAGCATGTAGCTGCGGTCGGCCGCGAAGGCGAGCTCGGCCAGAAGCCCCGCGAAGCACGAGCCGCGATCGAGGACGGCGAACAGGCTGCGCGCCGACACATCGAGGCGCTGCAAGGTGCGCCGCCACAGCCCGATCGTCTCGCGCACCAGCCAGTGCGTCCGATGGCGCAGCATCACGCTGCCCGCCTCCAGCACCTGGTCGGCCGAGCCCGATGTCTTCAGCACCCACAGGCCGAGCTGCGGCTCGTTGACCCGCAAGGCGAGGATCGCATCGTCGAGCTCGCGCGCCACCCGCAGCGGCCACCACGCGGCACCTTGCGTGACGATGCCGTCGATGTCCGCGGGCAGACCGCCCGCGGGCGCGTTCACGGTCAGGGTGGCGATGCGTGCGGCACGATCGAGCGCCACCTCCACCGAGCCGTAGCGCCAGCCGCTCGCGGTCGCGGTCTTGCCGAGCGGAGTGAGGGCGACGCCTTTGGCGCTCGCCGGCCGATCGCTCGTGGCCGCGAGGGCCGCGGCCCGCGCCTTGACCGCAGCGGCGAAATCGGCCGGCTTTGCGATGTGGTCGACCAGCTTCCAGTCGCGGGCGCGCTCGGCGCGCACGCCGTCGGCCGATGTGCAGAACACGTCGGCGAGGTCGCGCCGCATCTTGCGCTTGTCGGTCAGGCGCGTGAGCCCGCCCGTGCCGGGCAGCACGCCCAGGAGGGGTACTTCCGGAAGGCTCACCGTGGTCGAGCGGTCGTCGACCATGACGATCTCGTCGCAGGCGAGTGCGATCTCGTATCCGCCGCCGGCGCAGGCGCCGTTGATCGCGCACAGGAACTTGAGCCCCGAAGCGGCACTCGAATCCTCGAGCCCGTTGCGGGTCTCGTTCGTGAACTTGCAGAAATTCACCTTCCACATGTGGCTCGACGTGCCGAGCATGTAGATGTTGGCGCCCGCGCAGAACATGCGCTCTTTGGCGCTCGTGAGGACGACCGTGCGCACCTCGGGATGCTCGAAGCGGATGCGCTGTACAGCGTCGTGGAACTCGATGTCGACACCGAGGTCGTAGGAGTTGAGCTTGAGCTTGTAGCCGTCGCGGATGCCGCCGTCCTCCTGCACGTCGAGCGCAAGCGTGGCGACCGGCCCGTCGAAGCCGAGCTTCCAATGCCGGTAGCGGCCCGGCTCGGTCTCGAACTCGACCCGGGGAGCGTCTCCCCCGTCTTTCCCGGAGCCGTCTGTCATCGGCGTTTCATCCTGTTCCGTTCGGCGACGATACATGCATTATAATGCATGTTCAAGGCCCGTGGTCTGGCCTCTCTGCGGCTCCGACCCTAAGCCAGTCAGGCCCTTCATGCAAAATTGTGCCGGTGGATGTTCTCGGCTAAAGTCGCCGCAACGATGAAACGGGGAGAGCGCCGATGGCCCGCAGCCGGACCGCGAAGCGCAGGACAACAGCACCGCTGAAGACGACGCAACTCAAGACGGGAGGCCGCCTCGCCGCGCGCGCCACGCCGCGCACGCGGCCGACGGCCGGCTATTCGACCGCCGACCACACGGTCGCACCGCCGCATATCGAGTTCCCCCGCCTCTACAATGCGGCCGCCGATCTGATCGACCCTAATCTCGCCGCCGGGCGCGGCAAGCGGACTGCCGTGATCGACGACCGGGGCTCGTACACCTATGCGGCGCTGGCGCGGCACGCGAACCGCTGCGGCAACGCCCTCGCCGGCATCGGCCTTGCGTCCGAGCAGCGCGCGATGCTGATCCTCCTCGACACGATCGACTTCCCCGGCGTGTTCCTGGGCGCGATCAAGCTGGGGGCGGTGCCCATCCCGGTCAACACCTTGCTCACCGCCGACGACTACGCGTTCATGCTGCGCGATTCGCGCGCGCGCGTCCTGGTCGTCTCCGCACCGTTGTTCGACAAGGTGAAGCCGGCACTCGCCGACCAGCCCTGGCTCGAGACGGTGGTGATCGCGGGCGGCGAGGTGCCGGGGCACAAATCGCTGTCGCGGCTGGTCGCCAAGGCGTCCGACCGCCTCGACCCCGCCGCCACCACCGCCGACGACGTGGCGTTCTGGCTGTATTCGTCGGGTTCCACGGGGACGCCCAAGGGGGCCGTTCACGTCCAGTCGAGCCTCGTCACCACGGCCGAGCTCTATGCGCGGCCGACCTTGGCCCTGACCGAAAACGACGTCGTGTTCTCGGCGGCCAAGCTGTTCTTCGCCTACGGCCTCGGCAATGCGCTGACATTTCCGTTCCGCGCCGGAGCGACCGCCGTGCTGATGGCCGAACGCCCCACCCCGCAATCGGTCTGCCGCATTCTCCGCCAGCACCGCCCGACTGTGTTCTACGGGGTGCCCACCTTGTACGCGGCGTTGTTGGCGTCGGACGAGCTGCCGGCGCAGGGCGAGCACGCCTTGCGCGCCTGCGTCTCGGCGGGCGAGGCGCTGCCCGAGGAGCTCGGCCAGCGCTGGGTCAAGCGGACGGGGGTCGACATCTACGACGGCATCGGCTCGACCGAGATGCTGCACATCTTCCTGTCGAACGGGCCCAAGGCGCTCCGCTACGGCACGACCGGCAAGGCGGTTCCCGGATACGAGCTGAAGCTCGCGGACGAAGCGGGCCAGCCGGTGAAGCCCGGCGAGGTGGGCGAGCTCCTGGTCAGCGGTGCCTCGAGTGCCGCGTATTACTGGAACAACCGCGCGCGCTCGCGCGGCACGTTCCAGGGCGAGTGGACACGCACGGGCGACAAGTACCTGATGAGCGAGGACGGGTTCTTCACCTATTGCGGCCGCACCGACGACATGCTGAAGGTGGGCGGCATCTACGTGTCGCCGTTCGAAGTCGAGGCGGCCCTGGTGACCCATCCCGCGGTTCTGGAGGCGGCGGTGATCGGGGTCGCGGACGACAGCCGCCTGATCAAGCCCAAGGCTTATATCGTGCTCAAGGCCGGCCACGCCGCCGGCAAAGGCCTCGACGAGGAGCTCAAGCAGCACGTGCGCGAGCGGCTGGCGCCTTACAAATATCCGCGCTGGATCGAGTTCGTGACGGAGCTGCCCAAGACCGCGACCGGCAAGATCCAGCGCTTCAAGCTGCGCCAGCGCGAGACCGAGCGCGCAAAACCAGCGTGACCGAAAGCTTCGTCGACGTCGATGGCGTGCGTCTCGAGGTCTTGCGCATCGAGGCCCGCGATCCCAAGGCACCGCCGCTCGTCTTCCTCCACGAAGGCCTCGGGAGCGTCGCCATGTGGCGCGACTTCCCGGCGCGGGTCGCCGCATCGACGGGCGCCGAGACCATCGTCTACAGCCGCCGCGGCTACGGACGCTCGGCCGGGCTGCCGGGCCCGCGCCCTGTCGACTACATGCAAGCCGAAGCGCGTGAGGTCCTGCCGCGCCTCCTCGAGCGGCTCGGCACAAAAGATCCGGTGCTGATCGGCCACAGCGACGGCGCCTCCATCGCGCTGATCTATGCCGGCGCGCGTCTGCCTGCAGCGGGGCTGGTGCTGATGGCGCCGCATGTGTTCGTCGAGGACGTGACCGTGGCGTCGATCGCCGCGGCGCGCGAGGCGCACCGCACGACCGACCTGCCCCAGCGCCTGGGCCGCTATCACGACGATCCGGACGGCGCGTTCCGCGGCTGGAACGACATCTGGCTCGATCCGGCGTTCCGCGGCTGGAACATCGAGGCCTGCGTGCCTGACATCGCGGCACCGATGCTGCTGATCCAGGGCGAGGACGACGAGTACGGCACGGCGGCCCAGGTCGAGACCATAAAGCGGCTCGCGAGAACCCGGTGCGAGCTGGCGCTGCTGCCCGAGTGCGGCCATTCGCCGCAGCGCGATCAACCCGCGCGCACGCTCGAGCTGATCACGACCTTCGTTCGCAGCGCAGGCTCACGCTGACGTCGTCCGCAGGAGCTCCGGCAACGGGATCCCGCGGTCGATGGCAGCACAGCGCGCATCCTCGCCGGCCGCCTTCTTCTGGCAAATGCGCAGCACCTCGGCCGCGCGGACGCGCGGCACGAAGCACACGCCGGTGTCGTCGGCGAGCACGAGGTCGCCTGCGGTCACCTGCAGTCCGCCGATCTCGATCGTGCCGTTGATCTCGACGGTCTCGATCCGCCACTTGCCGGTCACCGGCGTGACCTCGGTCGACCACACCGGATAGCCGACCTCCCGCGAATGGTTCACGTCGCGCACCCCGCCCGCGACGATGGCGCCGATCTCGCCCTGGCGCTTGCCGATCTGCGCCGAGATCCCGCCCATGTTGGAGATTCCCGAGACGCCGTCGATCACCAGCACGTCGCCCGAAAGCGCCAGATTGTGTGCCTCGAACTCGGCCATGCCGTTGACCTTGTCGCGGGCCGCCTGCACCGGATCGCGGGCGCGCATGATGTTGCGCACGGTGAGGGCCGGGCCCACCACGCGGGCGCCGGCGATCGTCGGGCGAAAGGTCGAGGCCGGCAGAGCACCCGGCAGGCCCAGCTCATCGAGCGTATCCGACACGATGCCGCTCGCGTCTCCCAGTGCGGAGAACCCCTCCACGATTCCCTCGGGCAGCCGCGGCACCGCCATCAGGCGGATGCGCTCGCGCGCGATGCGGCCGGTGAGCTCTTTCTCGGTCACGTCGGTCTCCTATTGTTTGGCAATGCCGGTGCGGGCGATCACATCGCCCCAGCGCTCGGTTTCCCGGTGCAGGAACTCCGCGAACGCCGCAGGCGGGCTGCCGACCACGTCGGCACCTTGCCCCAACAGCTGGGCGCGCAAGGCTGGCGACGCCAACGTCGCCGCGACGCCTTCGTAGAGCTTGTCGATGATCGCCGAGGGTGTGCGCGCCGGCGAGAGGAGGCCGAACCAGGTTCCGGTCTCGTAGTCGACGCCGGCTTCGCGGAACGTCGGCACGTCCGGCAAGGCCGCCATGCGCGCGTTTGCGGCAACCGCCAGCACCTTGAGCTGGCCGGCTTTGATATTGCCGAGGACGGGGAGCGCGCTCGAAAACAGAAGCTGCGTCTCGCCGCCCATCACCGCGCGCGCGGCCGGCCCGCCACCTTCGTAGGGCACGTGCAGGAGCTTGATGCCGGTGACGGACTCGAACAGCGCGGCCGCAAGGTGCGCGCCGCTGCCGTTCCCGTAGGACGCGTAGCTGAGCTCGCCCGGGCGCTCCCGGCAGTAGGCCACCAGCGCCATCACATCGGCAACCGGCAGCTTCGGGTTCACGACGAGGACCGTCGGGGCATTGGTGATCAGCGAGATCGGCGCCAGATCGCGCGCGGCATCGTAGGGCAGTTTCGCGTAGAGGCTCGGATTGGCGGCCAGCGGGAAGCTGGTCATCAGGAGCGTGTAGCCGTCCGGCCGCGCCTTGGCGACGACCTCGGTACCGACGATCGTGGCCGCCCCCGGCCGGTTGGCGACCACGACCTGCTGGCCGAACTTCGCCGAGAGGCCGTTCGCCAGCTCGCGGGCGACGAAATCGGTCCCGCCGCTGGGCGCGTACGGCACCACGATCTGGATCGGATGGGCCGGATAGTCTTCGGCCAGCACCGGCCCGAAGCTGCCCAGGAGCATCAAAGCCGCCGCCAGGGTTCGCAGGACATGCATACCGCGAGTGTGGCGGAGGGACGCGCACCGGGTCAAATTCGCGCGCGATGAGACCGTCTCTGTTCTGCTACTCTCCGCATCCCCGAGTCGAACGCCGCGGGAGTCGACGTGACGCAAACTGAGTATTTCGACGAGCTGGAAACCCGCGACCCCGAGGTTCGGGACGGCGCCCAATTCAACGCGCTGGCCGAGCAGCTCGAGCACGCCAAAGCAAAAGCACCGGCGCTCGCCGAACACCTTGCCCGTGTCGATCCGGCGGCGGTGCGCAGCCGTGCCGCGTTGGCGCGGCTGCCGCTGCTGCGCCGCAAGGACCTGATCGAACGGCAACGGCGCCCGGTCGAAGACCGCAACCCGTTCGGCGGCCTGACCGCGATCAAGACCAAGCGGCTCGCGCATATCTTCGCCGCATCCGGGCCGCTCTACAGTCCCGCGGCCATGCGTCCGGACTACGGGCGCATCGCGCGCGCCCTGTTCGCCGCCGGCTTCCGCCGCGGCAGCATCGTTCACAACAGCTTCTCGTATCACCTGACGCCGACCGGCGCCGTGTTCGAAGCCGGCGCCCACGCGCTCGGCTGCCCCGTGGTGCCGGCCGGGACGGACAATGCCGAGCTGCAGGTGCGCACGATCGTCGACGTGAAGCCCGCCTGCTACATGGGCCCGCCCGCGTTCCTGAAGCATCTCCTCGACACGGCGCGGACGATGAAGGCCGAGATCGGCATCGCGCGGGCGCTGGTCTCGGGCGACGCGCTCTCGGACGTCCAGCGCAAGGACTTCACGACGCGCGGCGTCGAGGCGCGGCAGTGCTATGCGACGGATGAGATCGGCCTGATCGCCTACGAATCCCAGCCGGGCGAAGGGCTCATCCTCGACGAGTGGGTGATCGTCGAGATCGTCAAGCCGGGCACGGGCGATCCTGTCCCGGAGGGCGAGACCGGCGAGGTCGTCGTCACCACGCTCAACCCTGATTACCCGCTGATCCGCTTCGCCACCGGCGACCTGTCGGCGTTTCTGCCCGGCGCCAGTGCCTGCGGACGGACCGGCCGCCGCCTCAAGGGCCTCTTGGGCCGGACGGACTGATCACAGCACCTTGTGCTGTGCGACCGGGATGTTCTGGCGCACCTCGCGCTGGTAGCCGAAGTCGAGACGCGCGGTGACGAAGCCGGGCTTGTCCTGCGCCATGGCGACGATGTGGCCCCACGGGTTGCACACGAGGCTGTGGCCGTAGCTGGTGCGCGTGCCGTTGGCATAGCTGCCGCACTGGGCCGCGGCCAGCACATAGGTCTCGGTCTCGATCGCACGGGCGCGCAGCAGGACCTCCCAATGGTCCTTGCCGGTCTGCAAGGTGAAGGCGGCAGGCACCATGATGATCTCCGCCCCCTTCTTCGCCAGCGCCTGGTAGAGCTCGGGGAAGCGTACGTCGTAGCAGATCGAGGCGCCGATCTCGCGCCCTTCGGCCTTGTAGGTCACGATGTCGGTGCCGCGGCTGAACGTCGCCGACTCCCGGTAGGATTTGCCATCCGGCGTCACGACGTCGAACAGGTGGATCTTGCGATAGCGCGCAAGCTCCTTGCCGTCCCGATCGAACACACAGGTGGTGTTGTAAATCTTGTCGCCGTCGCTCTCGAGCAAGCTGCCACCGTGCAGCACGATCCGATGCCGGGCGGCGAGATCGCGCAGCAGCGTCCAGGCTTCCCCACCCGGCAGGGTCTCGGCGGCGCGCTTCTTGGCGTCGAGGCTCTCGCTCAGGCAGGTGAACATCTCCGGCAGCACCACGAGGTCGGGCCGGTCCTCGGCGACCGCCTCGTCGATCAGGCGCTGCGCCTGGGCGAGGTTCGCCTGCTTGTTCTCCTGCGAGTTCATCTGGATCAGTGAGACTTTCATAAGAGCAGTGGACTTAACGCCTTGCTCTGAGTCAATAGGGGGAGATGGACGCTAGTACCGCACGCCTCTCCGCCCGCAGCCTGACCTGCGACCGCGGCGAGCGGCGCGTCTTCGCGCAGGTCGATCTCGAGGTCCGCCCCGGCGGCGTTCTAGCCGTGGTCGGGCCGAACGGCGCCGGCAAGTCGAGCCTGCTGCGGCTGCTCGCAGGCCTGTTGCCGCCGGCCGGCGGGGTCATCGCGTGGAACGGGCAGGCGGTGGCGGACGAGCCCGAGGTGCATCGCGCGCGCCTCCATTACATCGGCCATCTGGACGCGCTCAAGCCGACGCTGACGCCGGCCGAGATGCTGGCCTTCCACGCGGCCTTGCGCGGCCAGCAGATCGCTGCCAGTGCGATCGCCACCGCGTTGGAAACGTTCGGGCTCGCGCGCTTTGCCGACCTGCCGGCGCGCTTTCTGTCGCAAGGCCAGCGCCGACGGGCAGCGCTCGCGCGTCTGATCGCCTCTCCCGCACCCTTGTGGCTGCTCGATGAGCCGACCCTGGCGCTCGATGCGGACTCGGTCGCGCGCCTCGCCGCCGTGCTGGCCCGCCACCGCGAGGCCGGTGGCGTCGCCGTTATTGCGACGCATGGCGGGCTCGAGCTCGGCGCGCACGAGACGCTGACTCTCGGGGCAGGACGGTGAGCGCCCTCGCCGCCATCCTGCGCCGCGACCTCAGGCTCGCCTGGCGCAGTCCGGGCGACAGCGCCACGGTCGTGCTGTTCTTCGTGCTCACCGTGGTGCTGTTCCCGTTCGGCGTCGGTCCGGCGGCGGAGATCCTCGCGCGCATCGCGACCGGCGTGATCTGGGTCATGGCGCTGCTCGCGTCCCTCCTCTCCCTCGACCGGCTGTTCCGCGAGGACTCCGAAGACGGCAGCCTCGACCTGCTGGCGCTGTCGCCCGCACCGCTCGAGCTGCTCGTGCTCGGCAAGGTGCTCGCGCATTGGCTGATCACGGGCGTACCGCTGATCGTCGCCTCGCCGCTCCTGGCCCTTCTCATGCAGCTGCCGGCCGAGGCGTACCCGACCTTGCTGCTGGCCTTGCTGCTTGGCACGCCGACCCTGAGCCTGATCGGCGCGATCGGCGCCGGCCTGACCTTGGGCGCGCGACGCGGCGGCGTGCTGATCGCCCTGCTTGTGCTGCCTCTCTACATCCCGGTCCTGATCTTCGGCGTGGCGGCGGTCGACGCGGCGGCAAGCGGACTTGCGGTGCGGCCGCATCTGCTGCTCCTCGGCGGCCTGTTGGCGTTGTTCCTGCCGGTCTCCCCGGTGGCCACCGCCGCCGCCCTCAGACAGGCGCTCGAATAGCCGGCGCGCGCGCAATTAAATCGGCCGATCAAGCGTTTGTGAGGCAGCTCGGGGTTGCGAAAAGCCGTGGAAAAGCCACGGTGAAGGGGTTAAGTCTGGGGCCGCGATGCACCGCTACGCCAACCCTGCCCGGTTCCAGCGCCTGAGCCGCGCCGTCTTTCCGTGGAGCGCCGGCTTGACGGTGTTGTTCCTCGGACTCGGCCTGTGGTTCGCGCTGTTCGACTCCCCACCCGACTATCAGCAGGGCGAGACCGTGCGCATCATGTACATCCACGTGCCCGCGGCGTGGATGGCGTTGTTCTCCTACACCTGCGTGGCCGTCGCCTCGGCGGTGCTGCTGGTGTGGAAGCATCCGCTGGCCGAGCTCGCCGCGCGCGCGATGGCGCCGGTCGGCGCGTCGTTCACCGCGGTCTGCCTGATCACGGGCTCCCTGTGGGGCGAGCCGATGTGGGGCACGTGGTGGGTGTGGGATGCGCGGCTCACCTCTGTGCTCGTCCTCTTTTTCCTCTATCTCGGCTACATCGCGCTCGCCAACGCGTTCGACGATCCGACGCGCGGCGGGAGGGCGGCGGCGATCCTGGCGCTGGTCGGCGTGGTGAACGTGCCGATCATCAAGTTCTCGGTCGACTGGTGGAACACCTTGCACCAGCCGGCCTCGGTGATGCGCCTCGGCGGCCCCTCGATCGATCCGTCGATGCTGCGGCCCCTGCTCCTGATGGCGCTCGGCTTCACCTTCTACTTTTTCACCGTGACGTTGATCCGCATCCGCGCCGAGATCCTGGCGCGGCGCCTGCGGGCGTTGCAGTTCGCACAAGGGGCTGCCGAGCCATCCGGCATCCGGCAGGTCTCGGCATGAGCCCGCCTTCGCTGAAGCTACGGCGGGCAAGCCCCGTGCGCCGGAGCTCCGATAAGAGCGAAGGCGCATGAGCAGCTTCTTCGCCATGGGCGGCTACGCGGCGTATGTGTGGCCGGCCTACGGCGTCGCCGCGGCGGTCCTGATCGGCGTGTGGATCGCGAGCGTTCGTGGATTGCGCGCGCGCGAAAGCGAGATCGAGGCGGTCGAGGCCGAGCGGCCGCGGCGCGAAAGACGATGACTCGCAAGCGGCGGCGGCTTTATCTGCTGGGTCTGTTCCTGGTCGGCGTCGGCACGGCCACGGCCCTGACCTTGAGCGCCTTCCGCGACAACCTGGTCTTCTTCTACAGCCCGAGCGATCTCGTGGAAAAGCACGTGCCGCCGGGCCGCACGGTGCGCATCGGCGGGCTGGTCGAGCAAGGGTCGGTGTTGCGCACCGCCGAGGCCGGATCGAAAGCGGTCGAGATCACGTTCAAGGTCACCGACCTCAGCCACGACGTGCCTGTGGTCTACAGCGGGATCATCCCCGACCTGTTCCGCGAGGGTCAGGGCGTGGTGGCGAACGGCAAGATGGGCTCGGACGGCGTGTTCCACGCGAGCGAGCTTTTGGCCAAGCACGACGAGAAATATATGCCGCCTGAGGTCGCCGAGGCCTTGAAGAAGTCCGGCCACTGGCAGGAAACAGGGGTTCCGGCGAAAAAATGATCCCCGAGATCGGACATTACGCGCTGATCCTGGCGCTGGCGGTGGCCCTGGTGCAGGCCTCGCTACCGCTGGTGGGGGCGGCGCGCAACGATCTCGCCCTGATGGATATCGGCCGGAGCGCGGCCCTCGCGCAGTTCGGGTTCATCGCCCTTGCGTTCGCCTGCCTGATGCAGTGCTACGTCGTCTCCGATTTTTCGGTTGCAACGGTGGCCGAGAACTCGAATTCGGCGATGCCGCTCCTGTACAAGATCGCCGGCACCTGGGGAAACCACGAGGGCTCGATGGTCCTGTGGGTGTTCATCCTGGCACTGTTCGGGGCGTCGGTCGCCGCGTTCGGCCGCAACCTGCCGCCCAGTTTGCGCGCGCGCGTGCTGTCGGTGCAGGCGATGACCGGTGTCGCCTTCCTCGCCTTCATCGTGTTCACCTCGAACCCGTTCCTGCGCCTCAATCCCGCCCCGCCCGACGGCAACGACCTCAATCCGCTGCTGCAGGACCCGGGCCTCGCCTTCCATCCGCCGTTCCTCTATCTGGGCTATGTCGGATTCTCGACCACCTTCTCGTTTGCGGTGGCCGCCCTGATCGAGGGCCGCGTCGACCCGGCGTGGGCGCGGTGGGTGCGGCCGTGGACCTTGGCGGCGTGGGTGGCGCTCACCATCGGCATCGCGATGGGCAGCTGGTGGTCCTATTACACCCTGGGCTGGGGCGGCTGGTGGTTCTGGGATCCCGTGGAGAACGCCTCGTTCATGCCATGGCTGGCCGGCACCGCCCTGCTCCACTCGGCGATCGTCGCCGAGAAGCGCGATGCGCTGAAGAGCTGGACGATCCTGCTGGCGATCCTGGCCTTCGCGCTGTCCTTGATCGGCACGTTCCTCGTGCGCTCGGGCATCCTGACCTCCGTGCACGCGTTCGCGGTCGATCCCAGGCGGGGCGTGTTCATCCTTGCGATCCTCATCGTCGCCATCGGCGGGCCGCTCGCCCTCTACGCCTGGCGCGCGCCGCAGCTGAAGCTCGGCGGTATCTTTGCGCCGATCAGCCGCGAAGGGGCCATGGTGCTCAACAACCTCCTGCTGTCGACCGGCTGCGCCACGGTGTTCCTCGGCACGCTCTATCCCCTGTTCCTCGACGCGATCAACGGCAGCAAGGTCTCGGTCGGACCGCCGTTCTTCGATGCGACCTTCGTGCCGCTGATGGTGCCGCTGGTCATCGTCATGGCGGTGGCACCATTGATCGCCTGGAAGCGCGGCGACCTCGCAGGCGCGCTCGGCCGGCTGTGGGCGGCGGCCGCGATCTCGGGTCTCGTGGCGCTCGGCACCTACATCGCCGTCCACGGCGCGTCGGTGCTGGCGATCTTCGGCATGGCGCTCGCCGCCTGGTGCAGCGCCGGCGCCCTCGTCGAGGTGGCCCAGCGCGTGCGCCTGTTCCGCGTGCCGTTCGCAGATTCCGTCCGGCGCCTCCTGAGCCTGCCGCGCTCGGCCTGGGGCATGACGATCGCGCATTTCGGCATCGGCGTGTTCATCGCCGGGGTCACCGCCTCGTCGGCCTGGCAGGTCGAGAAGGTGCAGCTCGTGCGCCCCGGCGACACCGTGGATGTCGCGGGCTACGCCTTCACTTTCGAGGGCGTGGTCGAGGCCCAGGGGCCGAACTACATCGAACGGCGCGGCACGTTCGTGGTGACGCGCGACGGGCGGCCGGTCGCGACCATGCATCCCTCGAAGAAGTTCTATCCGGTCCAGCAGCAGACCACGACCGACGCTGCGATTCACACGTTCTGGATCGCCGATCTCTACGCAACGATCAGCGATCCCGATGAAGGCACGCAGGAGGGCGGCGCGCCCGCCTTCCCCAACCGCGCCGACGGCGCCTGGGCGGCGCGGCTCTACTACAATCCGCTGGTGCCGTGGATCTGGATCGGCGCCATCATCATGGCGTTCGGCGGCATCGCCTCGCTGACCGACCGGCGCCACCGGGTCGGAGCACCGGTGCCGGCGCGCGCGCGTCCGGCGGCCGCCCCCGCCGCCGCCGAATAAGCCATGCGCCGCCTGCTCTACATCCTGCCGCTCCTGGCCTTCGTGGCCGTGGCCGCTTGGTTCGCGGTCGGCCTCACGCGCGACCCCAATCGCATCCCCTCGGCGCTGATCGACAAGCCGATGCCTGAGTTCCAGCTGCCGGCGCTGGCCGAGATCGGCGTGCCCGGCCTTGCCACGTCGGATATCCACGGCAAGGTGGCACTGGTGAACGTGTTCGCGTCGTGGTGCGTGCCCTGCCGGTCGGAGCAGCCGATCCTGATGCGGCTCGCGCGCGAGAAGGGCGTGATCCTCTACGGCATCGACTACAAGGACCAGGCCCCGGCGGGTGCTGCGTTCCTCAGGGAGTTCGGCAACCCGTACGCGGCGATCGGGGTCGATGCCGACGGCAAGGTCGGGATCGACTGGGGCGTGTACGGCGTGCCCGAGACGTTCGTGATCGACCGCGAGGGCCGCATCCGCCACAAGCAGATCGGCCCGATCACGCCGGAGTCGCTCAACACCACGATCCTGCCGCTCGTGGCGCAGCTGTCGAAATGATGCTGCGCGGCCTCCTCGCGGTCGTGGCCGTCGCGGCAGCGCTGATCGCACAGCCGGCCCTCGCGGTGTTGCCGAGCGAGATGCTGAAGGACCCGACCCTCGAGGCGCGCGCACAGACGCTGTCGAAAGACATCCGCTGCCAGGTCTGCCAGAACGAGGACATCGACGATTCGGCGGCCCCGCTCGCCGCCGACATGCGGCGGCTGATCCGCGAGAAGATCCTCGCCGGCCAGACCAACCAGCAGATCCTCGATTTCCTGGTGCAGCGCTACGGCGACAACGTGCTGATGCGGCCGCCGATCAAGCCGGCGACCTGGCTCCTGTGGTTCGGGCCGGCGGCCCTCCTGATCGTGACCGGCACGCTCATCGCCGTCGCGGCGCGGCGGCGCACAGCGGCACCGGCACCGCCGCAGCTGGCCCCGGACGAAGAGCGCCGGCTGCGCGAGATCCTGGAGCGCCGCACTTAGATGATCTGGGCTGTTCTCATCCTGATGACGGCGATCGCGGCCGGGGCCGTTCTGCTGCCCTATCTGCGCGGCCGCACGGCCCCGGCGCCGCGCGCCGCCTACGATCTCGAGATCTACCGCGACCAGCTGGCGGAGGTCGAACGTGACCAGACGCGCGGGCTCATCGAGTCCGGCGAAGCTCAGGCGGCGCGGCTCGAAATCGCGCGCCGGGCGCTTGCCGCCGACGCAGCGACGAAGAACGACGCGCCGCTGCCCGCGGCACGCAGGCATGCGCCGCGCCTGGTCCTGATCGCGGCCGCCGCGGCCCCGCTGCTGGCGTTTGTGGTCTATCTCGGTCTCGGCTCGCCCACCCTGCCGAGCCGCGTGTTCGTGGCCCAGCAGCCGGCGGGGCATAGCGGGCAGGACGCCGAGCTCGTGGCACAGCTCGAGCAGCGCCTCAAGGACCATCCCGAGGATGTGCAGGGATGGATCCTGCTCGCGCGCTCGTACCGCACGATGGGGCGGATGGCGGACGCGGCGCATGCCTGGCGCGAAGTCATCCAGCGCTCGCCGAATCCGGCCGAATACGCGAGCCTCTACGCCGAGGCGCTGGTCGCGGCGGCCGACGGCATGGTGACGCCGGAGGCGCAGACGCGCTTCCAGGAGGCGCTCGCGACCGATCCGCTGGATCCACGCGCCCGCTATTACCTCGGTCTCGCCAAGGCGCAGGCGGGCGAGAGCCGTGCCGCGCTGCAGGCGTGGGTCGATCTGCTCGCGGTCTCGCCGCCCGACGCGCCGTGGCTGCCGGTCGTGCACGAAGGGATCAGCCACATCGCGGCCGAATCGAAGATCGACCTGGCCTCGATCAAACCGTCGCCTGAGGTTCAGCGCCTGGCACAACAGGCCCAAGTGTCGACACCCGCTCCGAGTGCCAGCGCCGAGCCGGCCACTGGAAGCCTGCCAGCGGGGGCCGCGGCGATCCAGGCGCTGCCGCCCGAGCAGCGCGCCGCCGCGATCCACAGCATGGTCGACCAGCTTGCCGCGCGGCTCGAAAGCAATCCCAACGACGTCGACGGCTGGCTGCGGCTCGGCCGCGCGCGCCATGTCCTGGGCGAAGAGGACAAGTCGGTCGAGGCCTACGCCAAGGCCGCGAGCCTGGCCCCGAACCGGCCGGACGTGCAGAGCGCCTACGCCGAGGCGCTCGCCAAGGCGCAGTCGCCGGCGGCCGCGAGTGCTGCACCTCCCGCCGCAACGCCCCCGGCGGCGATGCCTCCTGGTGCAGCCGCGATCCAGGCGATGCCGGCCGAGCAGCGCACGGCGATGATCCACAGCATGGTCGACCAGCTCGCGAGCCGGCTCGAGAGCAACCCCAACGACGTCGACGGCTGGCTGCGGCTCGGGCGCGCGCGTCACGTCCTGGGCGAAGAGGACAAGTCCGTCGACGCCTATTCGAAGGCAGCCAGCCTGGCGCCCGACCGCCTCGACGCGCAGACCGCCTATGCGGAGGCGCTGGCCAACCGGCTGACACCCGGCGAACGGCCGCCCGAGGAGTACATCAAGCTGATGCGCCACATCCTCGATCTCGACCCGAACGACGGCGACGCTCTGTGGACGGTCGGCATGGCCGAGGCCGAGGCCGGGCACCATGCCGCCGCGATCGCGCTGTGGCAGCGCCTCATCACGCAGCTGCCGCCGGACGCCAAGGAGCGCGGCCAGATCCAGAGCCAGATCGACCAGCTGAAGAAAGAGAAAAACTAGGGATTGAAGGCCGGCGGCGGGTTGGTGGAGCCGAGGGGGATCGAACCCCTGACCTCCTCATTGCGAACGAGGCGCTCTCCCAGCTGAGCTACGGCCCCGCCGTCGCGGCGGGCGGGATAATGGGTGCGGCCTCCCGCACTGTCAAGGATGCGGATTTGGCGGGTGGTGCAAGGCTTTGCAGAATCCCGGGGGTCGTGTAGGCTGGCGCCGCTTCCGGCCGTTCGGCCCTTCGGATTCGACCTCCACGGCGCATGCTTCCCGTCCTCGAGCTGATCGATACCATCATCAACCTGTACATCTGGGCGCTGATCATTTCAGCGATCCTGTCGTGGCTGATCGCCTTCAATGTGATCAACAGCCACAACCGGGTCGTGTACACGGTGGGCGATTTCCTGTACCGCATCACCGAGCCGGCGCTGCGGCCGATCCGGCGCTTCGTGCCGCTCATGGGCGGCGTCGATATCTCCCCGGTGGTGCTGATCCTTCTCTTGTGGTTCATCCGCCGGGTCCTGTGGGTCGACATCGCACCGGCCCTGATGTGAGGCCGCTTGGCCGGCCCCATGGCCGTGACGCGCGACGGCGTCCTCGTGACGGTCAAGGTGACCCCGCGCGCACGGCGTGAAGGCGTGGAGCCGGCAGGACCGGATGCAGCCTTGCGGGTACGCGTGACGGAAGCTCCGGAATCGGGCAAGGCAAACGCAGCCGTGCTGGCACTCCTCGCGCGTTACTGGCGGGTCCCGAAAGCGAGCCTCGCAATGGTCACTGGCAGCAGCAGCCGCATCAAGCGCATTCTCGTGCGCGGCGAGCCATGCGTCCTATTGAACCATCTCAAAGGCGGCCCGGCGCCATGAGTGCCGCGCTGATCGACGGCAAGGCGGTCGCGGCCGACCTGCAGGCACGGCTGGCCGAGCGCGTGGCGCGGCTGCGCGCGCGACACAATGTCGTGCCCGGTCTCGCGGTCGTACTGGTCGGCGAGGACGCGGCGAGCGACATCTACGTGCGCAGCAAGCTGCGCGCGAGCGACAAGGTGGGCCTGCGGTCGCTCGAGCACCGGCTGCCGGCGAGCACGAGCTCGACGGACCTCCTCAAGCTTTTGGACCGGTTGAACGCGGACGAGGCGGTCGACGGCATTCTCGTTCAGCTGCCGCTGCCCCCGCATATCGACCCGACGCCCATCATCGATGCGATCCATCCGGACAAGGACGTCGACGGCTTCCACATCGTGAACGTCGGACGGCTCGCGGCCGGGCGGCCCGGTCTCGTGCCGTGCACGCCGCGCGCATGCGAGATCCTCTTGCGATCGGTCGGCACCGATCTCGCTAGCGCGCATGCGGTGATCATCGGCCGCTCGCAGCTGGTCGGCCGGCCGATGGCGCAGCTTCTGCTGCGCGCCGACTGCACGGTCACGATCACCCACACGAAGTCGCGCGGCCTCGCGGAATTGTGCCGCGGTGCCGACATCCTGGTCGCGGCGGCGGGCCAGGCGGAGCTGGTGCGCGGCGACTGGATCAAGCCAGGCGCGATCGTCATCGATGTCGGCATCAACCGTATCGCCGATGGCGGCAAGGGCCGAATCGTCGGCGACGTCGCCTTTGCCGAAGCGCTGCCGCGCGCCGCGGCGATCACGCCGGTGCCGGGTGGCGTCGGGCCGATGACTGTGGCGTGTCTGCTCGAGAACGGATTCGATGCGGCCTGCCGGCGGCGCGGGCTCGATCCGGCGGCCATCTGAGACGCCCGAAATAAAAGGGCCTCCGCGAGCGGGGGGAGATACGCGCGGAGGCCCTCACACCGGGCTCTTGCGAGCCGCGGTGAACGAACATGTTACATCAAGTATAGTGACCCTGGCGGCCGGCGGCCTTGATCTGGATCAACCGATAGCGAAAAATCTAGCCGCGAAAACAGCGCCTTGCTGCAAGGACATTCATGAAGCTCAACCGGCACGATCGTTACGACTACAGCGCCCTTCCGGAGCGCCGGCCGTTCCGGTGGCCGGGGGACAAGCGGCTGGCCTTCTACGTGGCCCTCAACGTGGAGCATTTCACGTTCGGCAGCGGACTCGGGCATACGCCGACCGCACCGGCCCCGCCGCCCGACCAGCGCAACTATGCCTGGCGCGACTACGGGCTGCGCGTCGGCATCTGGCGCATCTTCGACCTCATGGACCGGCTCAAATGGCCGATGTGCCACCTCATCAATTCGACCGTGTGCGAGAACCATCCGCCGATCGTCGAGCGCATCAAGGACCGCGACGACGACATCATCGGCCACGGGCGGACGAACTCGGAACGGCAGTCCGATCTCGACGAAGCGGGCGAGGAGACGCTCATCCGCGAGGCCACGACGGTGCTGGCGCAGACCTTCGGCCGGCGGCCGAAAGGCTGGATGGGGCCGTGGATCGCGGAAAGTGCCGTCACCCCCGACCTTCTGAAAGAGGCGGGCTACGACTTCGTCATGGACTGGCCGGCCGACGACCAGCCGTTCTGGATGCGCACCCGGTCGGGCCCGTTGCTGTCGGTGCCGTACCCGATCGAGATCAACGACAGCCCGGCGATGCTGACCCGCATGCAGCCGGCGACCGACTTCGCGCAGATGATCATGGACCAGTTCGACACGATGCTGCGCCTGTCGGACAAGACGGCCCTCGTCTGCGGCGTGTCGCTCCACACCTTCTGTGTCGGCCAGCCGTTCCGTCTGGCGCAGCTGGAGCGGGCGCTCGCGTTCATCACGGAGCACCCGCGGTTTTCCGACGTATGGGTGACGACGCCGACCGAGATCGCCGACTACGCGGCCGGACTGCCGGCGGGCGTGATCCCCGGGAGCGCCTGAGGCGGGCTATTTGTCGCGCTTGGCGAGCCTGAGACGCAGCGCGTTCAGCTTGATGAACCCCTCGGCGTCGCGCTGGTTGTAGGCGCCCTGGTCGGCCTCGAAGGTCACGTGCGAGAGGCTGTAGAGCGAGTTCGGCGACTTGCGCCCGACCACGCGCACGTGGCCCTTGTAGCATTTGAGCCGCACCGTACCCGACACGTTCGCCTGGCTCTTGTCGATCAAGGCCTGCAGCATCTCGCGCTCGGGCGCGAACCAGAAGCCGTTGTAGATGAGCTCGGCGTAGCGCGGCATGAGCTCGTCTTTCAGGTGCGCCGCCCCGCGGTCGAGCGTGATCGACTCTATTCCCCGATGGGCGGCCTGCCAGATGGTGCCGCCGGGGGTCTCGTACACGCCGCGCGACTTCATGCCGACGAAACGATTCTCGACCAGGTCGACGCGGCCGATGCCGTGCTCGCGGCCAATCTCGTTCAGCCGGGTGAGCAATGCCGCCGGCGACAGCCGCTTGCCGTCGACCGCGACCGGGTCGCCGCGCTCGAACTCGACCTCGACGTATTGCGGCTTGTCGGGTGCCGTCTCCGGCGCCACGGTGCGGGAATAGACGAATTCCTCGGGCTCGTGCCACGGGTCCTCGAGCACCTTTCCCTCGGCCGAGATGTGCAGAAGGTTGGCGTCGACCGAGAACGGCGCCTCGCCGCGCTTGTCCTTGGCGATCGGGATCTGGTGCTTCTCGGCGAAGTCCAGGAGCTTCGTCCGTGAATCCAGCTTCCACTCGCGCCAGGGCGCGATCACGCGGATGCCTGGCTCGAGCGCATAATAGGTGAGCTCGAAGCGCACCTGGTCGTTGCCCTTGCCGGTGGCGCCGTGCGCCACGGCGTCGGCGCCGACCTGGCGCGCGATCTCGATCTGCCGCTTGGCGATCAAGGGACGCGCGATCGACGTGCCGAGCAGATACGTGCCCTCGTAGAGCGCGTTGGCCCGGAACATGGGCATGACGTAGTCGCGCACGAACTCCTCGCGCAGATCCTCGATGAAGATCTGCTTCACGCCGAACATCTCGGCCTTCTTGCGCGCGGGCTCCAGCTCCTCGCCCTGGCCGATATCGGCCGTGAAGGTCACGACCTCGCAACCGTAGGTCTCCTGCAGCCATTTAAGGATGACCGACGTGTCGAGGCCGCCCGAATAGGCGAGCACGACCTTCTTGACGGGCTTGGATGATGGCGAGGACATGAATATCTCTAACCCAGGAAATTGCGGGATTTTCGCGAAGGGTCCGCGAAAACCGGCCGGAGTATAGGGGCTGCCGCCCACACCGCAAGCGGCGCGTGGCCTACTCTATGACTCTAGGAGGAGGCAATCGGTGAAACGACTTGTGATCGTGATCTTGGCGCTCCTCGCCGCGCCTGCCAGCGCGAGGGCCGCCGATCTGGCCTGCATCAGCACGACCTTCAATCTGCTGTCCCCGAACGACAAGGTCTGTGTCAGCGCGTTCGAGGACCCCGAGGTGCCAGGCGTCGTCTGCCACATCTCGCAGGCGCGCAAGGGCGGCTGGGGTCAGGCCCTCGGCCTCAACGAGGACCCGTCGAATTTCTCGGTCGCGTGCCGCCAGACCGGCCCGATCACCGTCGACCTGTCGGCCTTGCATGACCGCGAGGAGGTATTCACGCAACGAACGAGCATCTTCTTCAAGAAGACACGCATCTATCGCCTGCTCGACCGGCCGCACAACACGCTCGTCTATCTGGCCATCAGCTCGAAAATCATCAACGGCTCGCCCGCGAATGCGATCAGCACCGTGCCGATCATGCCGTGGGGAGCGGCGCAGAAATGATCGACGAGACCGGCTGCCAGGCGTGTGATTTCCCCAAACACTCCCGGCGCCAAGTCGCCACAGACGGCTATCGGAACTGCGCAAAAATCCCGCCCTGCGTCAGTTACACACAGAAAACCCTTATCTGGCAGGCACTTATCCACACCCTCGAATAAACTCGTAAAATCCTTTTTATTCAATGCTTTATTGCCGTTTTCTCGAATCGAATTTAATATTTCTTAAGCACTGCTATGTGAATATTAACTGTCGCAACAAGCTCCCTGTCCGCGGGGGTGGGAACGGAGAGAGCCATGGCGGAGATGATCGTCGTCTTTTACGCAGTCGTCGGCGGCCTGCTCGGGCTGTGGATCTGCTGTCACGGACCAGTGAAGCCCGACAACATGGTGCGGGCGAGCGCGCTGTTGTGCGTCGTGCTGCTCTGGCCGTTCTTCGTGCTGCACACGCTGCGCTCCTGATTTCGGCGCAGACGTCCCACCGAAAAGAAGTTCAGCAGCTTCGCGAACGCCGCGGCAAAAGCGCGCGCACGCAACGTGTGCGCCTGCGCGACGCAGAGATCAAAGATTACGGCAGGAATTCCCTCGCGCAGGAAGCGTTCGCGCTCGGCGGCGAACGGCACGCCGCCCGAGGCCGCGACCATTCAACGCCCCCGCCAATGCCACAACGGCCGGCCCGCTTCGCGGATCGCGTCGACGCGGCTGATACCGATGTCGCGCAATTCGCGATCGTTCAGGGACAGCAGCTGGGCGCGTTCCTGGGCCGCTCGCTTGAGATCGCCGAGGGCTGCCGCCAGCTGGCCGGCGGCGCGGACGAACACGGGGATCCAGGGGGTGTGACGCGGCTTCGGGGCGGCTTTCGCAATCGCGCCAATCATGTTAGATTTCCTCATATATCGGGCGTCCGATACGAACGCTCTTCCATCGCTAATGATTGTCGCGTGCGCAGCGGACGACAAACGATGCTTTCTCTCCCTTCGACTTACGAAAACTAATCCGATGCTAATTCGCCGTCTGCCGGCCCTCAACGCGCTGCGCGCCTTCGAAGCCGCGGCGCGTCACCTGAGCTTCAGCGCCGCCGCCACGGAGCTGCACGTCACACCGGCGGCAATCAGCCACCAGATCAAGGCGCTCGAGGACGATCTCGGCGTGAAGCTGTTCCGGCGTCTGAATCG
>Ga0335069_10003046_pt1 | contig 25508 bp, 14 predicted proteins | sample Lox_Sample_11_FD_206714 | JGI IMG/M metagenome (GOLD analysis project Ga0335069, IMG submission 206714) | Soil microbial communities from Loxahatchee National Wildlife Refuge, Florida, United States - Lox_Sample_1.1 | ecosystem: Environmental > Terrestrial > Soil > Wetlands | place: USA... | reverse complement strand
TGCAAGAGCGCGATGTCCCGGCGGACTTATTCTTGGATGAGGTGGAAAAACGCGGAATCAAGATCGATTACACGCTCGTGTAGCGTAACCAGGACTCACTATTCGTTCGGAGGGTTCCATCATCCATGGGCCGCTTTCGCCATCAGTATTGGAGGCCAAAACCACAACATCGGGGCTGAGTGCTGAGTAATGAAAACGGAAAGCCAGAAGCTGGAGGCTGACTCTCAATACAGCAAGCGGAAGATGTCGCTGTAATCGTCGGTCCAGAGCCGTGGCGCGAGCTCGTTGGCAAATGGCGGAGGCGCGGCGATCAGCCCGTTTATGTCCAGCGCCTCCGGCCTGCGGCTCATCAGCACCCACAGGCTGGGAAGGAACGGGTACTGGTTGTCTGTGAACCGTGCCAATACTCGTGCATGGAAGTGTTCCGCCAATCCTTCCACCACGGGCATGAGATTGATATGTCGCGCGCTCACGTGGATCGCGATAATCCCGTCTCCGCCCAAGTGCTGCCAGTACGTATCAAACGCTTCTCGCGTAAGCAGGTGTACCGGGATCGCGTCGCCCGAAAATGCGTCGAGCACGAGCACATCGAAATTCTGCTGCGCGCCGGCCGCCGCTTCCCGCTCCAGCAGCACGCGCGCGTCACCCAAAGCCACCTCAACCTGTGCCCGTGAATCGCGAATGTAGGTAAAGACCGGCTGCGGCCCCGCGGCCACATCGACCACCTGCGGATTGATCTCGTAATAGCGGAAGTAGTCTCCCGGGCGCCCGTACACGGCGAGCGTCCCCGCACCAAGTCCAACCACGCCAACTCGCAAGCTCCCATCCCCCCTGGCTCGTCTGGGATGATTGCGCAACAAGATTCCGATCCCCGTATCCGGCGCGTAGTAAGCCATCGGCAGCCGCTCGTTCGGCGGATTCAACTGCGCCCCATGCATCGTGCGTCCGTGAAACAGGGCTTTCCCTCCTTGTGCCAATTCGTAGATCCGAATCGCCCCATAGAAGTTTCGTTCTCCCCGATACAGAGTCGACTCCGGCAACGCCGTCTTGTACACCCCAATCCCGCACAGAAGGAGTCCAATGCCGGCCAGCACTTGCACGAATCGAAACCCTTTCTCATGTTGCGCGCTCCGCTGCAGGAATGCGCCGGCGACTACCATCGTCCCGGTAATCAAAAGCAGAGGATAAAAGCGAACTTGCGCCAGCAATCCACCGAAGCTCGGAATCCACGATGCTGCCGTATATGCCGCGATGAACGCGCTGATCACAATCGCCGCCGGCAGCCAAGCTCCGAGCTGATAGAACCACGAGTGCGAATCTCGCCACAAACACCACGCCAACAACACCACCACCGCCGCCAGTGACCATTGAAACTCGGTGTAAAACCGGAACACGTACGGGGCGATGACCGACACAAACAGTCCGCCAGTTGCGCCGCCCGCCGAAATGCTTAAGTAAAACCCTGTGAGCTCGGTCGTCGCCGGCTTCAGTCGAACCAATTCTCCGTGGCAGATCATGCACGCTACGAACAGCACAAGCGGTAATCCAATCACTTGCGCGATCGCCTGTGCGTAGTTCATCGCCAGGCATAACCCAAACAGTCCAACCGCAAACAAGGGATGGAAAATCCCTCGCCGGTACCAGCGTGGATGATCGAAACAGAGAATGAAACTTAGCAAGTACAGCACCAGGGGGACCACCCACAGCAGCGGAAGCGAAATTACTTCCTGGCATAGGAGGTTTGTGGTCGCCAACAGAAGTGCCGATGCCGCTGCCGGAAGAGCAAACCACAGCACCCGAGTCGAACCGGTGACTACCTCATTGTGGCTCGGGTCCGACTCACTCCCCTGACTGTCGACTCCCGCATCTCTCGCTCGTATCGCGCATGCCGCACACAGACCTGCGTACACGACGAACAGCAGCGACCACACCCTGCCCTGCGTCTTCATGCGCAACACCGGCTCAATCAATATCGGAAACGCCAGTAGGCCGACCATCGATCCCAGATTTGATAACGCGTAGAGCCGATACACCTCAACGCCGCGTCTTTGACCAGCAAACCACCGCTGCAGCAGCGGAGCCGAAGTCGACAACACAAAGAATGGCAAACCCGCCGCCAGCAGAATGATGAGCCCGACTTTCAAGGCCGGATGATCCACGCTGCCCGGCTTCCACGCAGCGCCGGGTGTTATGGCTGAAGGCCAAAGGATCGACAGCGCCAGAATCAGCATCGCCGCCGCCATGAGCACTCCCAAATGCAAGCGGCGCTGCGCTTCCACCGTCAATCGTGTGGCCACGAAGTGCGCATACAGATAACCTGCCAACAACAGGACCTGGAACACCACCATGCACGTCGTCCACACCGCGGCCGTCCCGCCAAACCACGGCAGAATGTACTTCGCCACAATCAATTGCATCTGAAATAAAAGGTAAGCACTCAGAAAAGACGTCACGGCGAAAAGATAGAAGTCCGAGGGCGCAGGTTTTCCGGCTGCAAACAGAGCACCCCCACCCGGCTCGGCCGCCTCTTTCAGATCGTTCCCGCTGGGCGTGCTGGTAACCATCGTTCCTTCGAACCGCTTACGACCCAGGGCCAGATGGGTTCGGTATCCGCGGGCCTAATCGCGGCGCCTTGTCATCCGGCCCTGTCGATTCCATGGCCTCTCGATCAGCTCGGGAGCGGATCATGCACGCCAGGGAAAGTTGGACTCGTTCACTCCGCAATGTCCTTACAAGCTGGCGGGGCAAAGGCTTGCAACTGCCCCTAGCCGAAAGCGTGCATTGAGGTTGCCAAAGCTCAAGGGGCTTGTCCGACACCAGCGCGATTGCGCTTTCAACGATTTACAGGCGACCTGAAGTTCTGCCCATCATTTCGAACCGGCCTGGTCGGGCATTTCCGCTCAGTGAGCGTGTGTTTTGCCCCTGCGAATCCTCCGCCGCGCCAACTCGCTCGTGCCAACCCCATAGAAATCTTGGGCTTACGTTATGTCGAAGTTGGTAGTGCGATTGCGATTTCTGCCCACGTCAACTAATGGAACACTCGATTTTCAAAGCGGTGATTGTGGGCGGAGGCCCGGCCGGCCTGACCACCGCCTACGAACTCAGCAAACACGGCGTCTCGTGCGTCGTCCTTGAAAGTGATCCTGAATACGTCGGCGGTATCTCCCGTACGGTCAACTACAAGGGCTATCGCTTCGACATCGGCGGTCACCGCTTCTTCTCGAAATCCCGTGAGATCGAAGACCTCTGGACTGAAATCGATGGGAACGATTTACTGATCCGTCCACGCTCCTCCAGAATCTTCTACGGCGGTCAGTTCTACACCTACCCTCTCAAGCCATATGAAGCTCTTTCGAAGCTTGGCATCGGCGAGTCCATGCACTGCGTACTTTCGTTCCTCGCCGCTCGCCTCAACCCGACGCAAGATCCGAAGACTTTCGAAGACTGGGTCGTCAATCAATTCGGCGAACGTCTCTTTCAGATCTTCTTCAAGACCTACACCGAAAAAGTCTGGGGCATGAACTGCCGGGAGATCTCCGCAGATTGGGCCGCACAGCGCATCAAAGGCCTTTCTCTCGCAGCCGCCATCCAGCATGCTCTTCGTCCGCGCACTGGAGATTCGCCAGACGTCGTCAAAACGCTCATCGACAGCTTTCGCTACCCGCGGCGCGGACCCGGCATGGTGTGGGAAGTCTGCGCTGAAAAAGTCCGCCGTCATGGCGGCGCCGTCCTCCTCGGCCGCAAAGTGACCGGATGCCGCTTCGACTCTGCAAGAAAGCTGTGGGCGATCACCTGCCGCGGCGCAGGCGGCAAGATCGAAGAATACTGGGCCGAACATCTCGTTTCTTCCATGCCGGTGCGCGAATTGCTCGCGCAAATTCAGCCGCAGCTGCCACCGTCCGCCGTCCAGGCCGCGGCTGCTCTGCGCTATCGCGACTTCTTGACCGTGGGCCTGATTCTTCCAGACAACCAGCGCTTCTCTGACAACTGGATCTATATCCACGATCCCCGTGTCAAAGTTGGCCGCGTGCAGAATTACAAATCCTGGTCTCCCGAGATGGTTCCCGACTCGTCCTGCTGCTCGTATGGTTTGGAATATTTCTGCTTCGAGGGAGACGAACTTTGGTCCGCGCCCGATCACCAGCTCATCGATCTCGCCAAGAAAGAGATCGAGCAGGTCGGGCTCGCAAAAGGTCAAGACGTCCGCGACGGCTGCGTCATTCGCCAAAAGAAGGCTTACCCGGTTTACGACGACCGCTATCAGGATTGCGTCCGCGTGATCCGCGGCGCGCTCGCAGCACACTGCCCCACCCTGCATCTGGTCGGACGCAACGGCATGCATAAGTACAACAATCAGGATCACGCCATGATGACCGGCTTGCTGACCGCTCGGAACATTCTCTCCGGCGCCCGAGCCTACGATGTTTGGTCCGTCAATCAGGACGCCGAATATCACGAGGAAGGCTCGGCCGGCGCTAAAACCGAAGAACGCGCAGCCACCGTTCCCCTCGGCACCGCGGTCGGCGCCGCCTGAATTCCGCTGGCAAAAAAGACACGAGCAAACGGCGCACGCTTGTAAATTGCCGACAATGGCCCGTCCGGAATCGGAGACGAACAATCCCTGAAGGGGCCGAACGCTGGAAGCTCGCAGCTAATCAAACGCCGTCGGCGCATCCGTATTGTGGCCTTCGTTTGACAGGTCGAAGTGGCACTGCCGGCAGAACTGCATGCTCGACGTCGGACTGTAGTTCACGTTCGATCCGCCGTTCGGATTGTACGGACCGTTCACGAAGAAGAATGTCGTGTACAGTCTCCCACTATCGTCCCCCACAATCGGATCCCCAGGCCGGGATGCGTATACGCTCATCGCGTGCTGGTTGTGGCAGGTCGTACATAGCACATAGGGCTGCCCCTCTCGGTCCACGCCATAAGGAGTCGAACGTTCCACGGGCGCCAGGCTCGGCCAGCCATAATTCTTCACAAACCGCGCATAAGGGCTGTCCGGCTGAACCGCGAATTTACCGTTCAGAAATTCCAGCCCGTTGCCGAGCGGAATATTCGTCCCCTGTCCCAACGGATGATCGATCTTGAACATCGCTTCCAGTTCAGTGCCCAACAGCGTCGGCGGCCGTACGCCAGGCACGAACGGCTGCAACCCGATGCGTTGCGCATACGTCCGGCTGGCCATCATATTCTGCGGCGTCACATTCCCGTCGTGACAGCTCACGCACACGATGATCCCGCCCACCTCTGCATCGCCCGCCGCCAAAGTCGACGCTGCCACAATCGCTAAACCGGTCTGACTTTGGAACTCAATCTCGTGGCCGTACTCCGGCACACCCGCGCTCCCCCAAAGCCAGATCGTTCCGCCGCCCTCCCCGGCCGATAAACCCTGGTGCGGCACATGACAACTGGCGCAACCCCGCCCGGCATTGTCATGCGCCCCCAGAACGTCCACCGACGGGGCACCCGCAAAATTCTCCGCTTGCGCTCCCGCCGCTCTAGCGCATACAAGCATCAGGACAGCCAGCGCCGCAACTACTATCCTTCGAGCGACGAGCACACCACTCCCCGAAAACCAGCGTTGGAAAGCGCATCCGCGCATGCTTCCATCTTTCGCACGCAAGCCTTTCAAAAGCAGTGACCCGAATCACCTCCCCACGGTATCGAACGGGATGCGTCCCCCCTTCGCCGACCTTGGTTCCGGCATTTCTCCCAGTCCAGCGTGATATCACCCGCACCCCTCCCCGCGCGCCTACCCGCGAAGCCCTCCCAAACCCCATCTACGCAGCAACTTAGCTTCATTCCCAATCTGGCACGGCGATTGCCTCCCCACTCCTGAGGACACAACTCCCAAACTGCTTGAAGGATTCAAGCATCGGCGCGCGCTGAGTTTGGGAAAGACGAGTTTGCCTCGTCTTCCTTATAGCGCCCGTCCTCAGATTTACTTATGTCGGTCCTCCCCCTCACTCCCGCCGACGACTTGCGGACGGTTCACGGCGGACCGCGCCGCGAAAACTGGCCAACCTGCTCCGTCGTGATGCCCTGCCTTAACGAGCACGCCACCGTCGGCATCTGTGTTGCAAAAGCCATCGCCGCCCTCCAAGATGCCGGCCTTGCCGGCGAAGTCATCGTCGCCGATAACGGCTCGACCGACGGCTCCATTGAGATCGCCGAATCCGCTGGCGCACGCATCATCCACGTCCGCGAAAAAGGCTACGGCAACGCTCTCAAAGGCGGCATCGAAGCCGCCCGTGGCGAATTCATCCTGATGGCCGACTCCGATGACAGCTATGACCTGGCCCACATCCCTCGCTTCTTCGACGCACTCGCCGCCGGCTCCGATCTCGTCATGGGCAATCGCTTCTCCGGCGGCATCGCCGACGATGCCATGCCCTTCCTCCACCGCTATCTCGGGAACCCCGTCCTCACCGCCATCGGTCGCCTCTTCTTCGGCTCGCCCTGCCGCGACTTCCATTGCGGCATGCGCGCTTTTCGCAAATCTAGTTTTGCTCGCATGGACATCCGCTCCACCGGCATGGAGTTCGCCAGCGAGATGGTCGTCAAAGCCTCGCTCCTTCGCATGTCCGTCCGCGAAGTTCCCACCACGCTCGCGCCCGACGGCCGTGCGCACGCGCCTCACCTCCGGACCTGGCGCGATGGCTGGCGCCACCTCCGCTTCCTTCTTATGTACAGCCCGCGCTGGGCCCTCCTCTATCCCGGACTTTTCCTGATCCTCGCCGGCCTCGCCGGATGCGCCTGGCTTCTCCCCGGCCCGCGTTTCGTGCGCGGCATCGGCTTCGATGTCCACACCCTGCTCTACGCCTTCGTCGCCGTGCTTCTCGGATTCCAACTCGTCGCCTTTGCCACCTTCACGAAAGTTTTCGCGATCACCGAGGGCCTGCTTCCCGAAGACCCGCGCCTCACCCGCGTCTTCCGTTACGTCACCCTCGAAACCGGACTCATCGTCGGCGGCCTCCTCATCCTCCTCGGCCTCATCGGCTCCATCCTCGCCGTCACCCACTGGGCTGGCGGCAGTTTCGGCGCCCTCGATCCCGTCCGCACGCTCCGCCTCGTCATGCCCGCCGTCTTCGCGCTCACCCTCGGCGTCCAGATCACCACCTCCAGCTTCTTCCTCAGCATCCTCGGATTGCGCCGCCGATGAACTCCGCGCACCGCGCTCTTCTCCTCGCCGCTTCGCTTGTGCTCAGCATCCTTCTGCTCGCGCTCCTGATCCGCGCCAGCCATCTCGATCTCCGGGCGATGCTCCAGCAACTCGGTGATGTGCGCTGGCCCGCCGCCCTCCGCCTGCTACTTCTCAACGTCCTCCTCATTCTGGTCTCCACCGAAAAATGGCGCCGTATCGACGACGCCTGGCGCAGCCCATCCGACGCCGTCCAGCCGCGCTCCACCTCTTTCGCTCTCACCAGTCTCGGCTTCGGCCTCGGCGTCTTCCTCCCCGTTCAAATCGCCATGTCCGCCGCCCGCACCCTCGGCACCTTCATGAGCGGCAGCGCGATCAAACGCGGAACCGCCGGCACGCTCTACGAACAAAGCTTCGATCTCGGCACCGTCGGCTTCTTCGCCATCGCCTCTGGCATCGCTCACTACACAACTCGCGGGATTGCGGCGTCGACCATCTATGTCTGGACGATCACCGCGGCGACGCTTCTTCTTCTCGCTCTCGGCCTCGCCGGCTCACTAGCCCGCCTGATTCGCCTTTCGGCGCAAGCTGTAGCCCGCGCTTTGCAGCGCCCAGAACCTTGGACGGGATGGTGCCCCAGGTTCGTGACGTTCTTCCTCGCTAACCAGGGCCCTATGCGGCAACCCACCACCATCTCTCCACGCCTCCGCGAAAAACTCCGCCAACTCAGCGATTCCCCCGTCCTCAGCCCGCATCTCGCGCGTCAACTCATCCTGCTCTCGGCGGCGCGCTTCTTCATCGTCGTTCTCATGTCGGTGACCACCGCCACCGCCATCGGTCTCCAGATTCCTTTCGCGCATATGACCATGGCCATTCCTTTCGTCGTGATGGCCTCCGTCATCGCGCTCACGCCCGGCGGTCTCGGCATCAACGAACTCGCCGGCTCCGGCGCGCTCACCCTCTTCGGTACGCCCTTCGCCCTCGCCGCCCGCTGGTCCATCGCCAATCGCTTGCTCATCACCGCTTCATATCTCTCGATCGCCATCGTCACCGTCGTTTTTCTCAGTGTGGCGAAACTCGCCGCCTCTACCGGTAGCGCCCCTTGTGAGGATCATTGATGCGTCCCGGTCCCGCCATTCGTCGCCTCTTCGGACCTTGGGAGCACGCCGTCGCCGAGGCCTACCGCCGCCTCTTCATCAACCTCGACGATCTCGCCTCCATCACCCGCCATTGGGTTCCTGACGCGAAACACATCCTCGAGGTCGGCTGCGGCGAAGGCGCCATGACCGAGCGCATCGTCCGCGCCTACCCCGAGGCCCATGTCACCAGCATCGACATCCGTCCCAACGCTGGCCGCCTCTACCGCGGGCCAAAAGATGTCGTGCGTTTCCGCCAGGAGACCGTCGAGCAGCTCGCCGACCGCGAACCCAACTCCTTCGACCTCGTCATCCTCGCCGACGTCATGCACCATGTGCCCCTCGACCACCGCCGCTCCCTGCTCGACGCCATCCAACGCGCCCTGCTTCCGGGCGGCAGCCTCATCTTTAAAGACTGGGTGATCTCCCGCGCTCCGATTCATTGGCTCTGCGACAGCTCCGACCGCTACCTCACTGGCGACAACGTCTCCTACTTCACCCAGCAAAGCCTGCGCTCTCTGGTCCAAGGAATCTTCGGTCCGGCTGCGATCCGCGCCTCCCGCACCGTTCAGCCCTGGCGCAACAACGTGGCGCTGCTCGTGCAACCACAATTTGTGCGGGAAATGGTGCAGGGATGAAGCGCTCCCCAAACACCATCAGCACACCCCAAGGAGTGAGGAGTGAGTCCTTTGTTCCCAGGATTTTGGCTCTAAGTCCTTATTCCTCAGATATTTTGCAGCCTTCGCGCACTCGCTTTCGGCCTAACTCCATTTTTCACAGGGATTTGCAGGAAATAGGGGGGGAGGGGGGGTGGGGTGATCAACCAGTAATCTTTCCCAGAACGGAAACGCCGAACCATGAAAGTGCCCCAGGTTCGCGCCGTTCTCTGGCGCCAACCTGGGCGAGTCCTGACCAAACCCCGGCAGCAGGTGCCGCATGAACAGCGCTTCCTCATTACTCTCCGTCGTCATGCCCACCTTCAACGGCGAAAAGTATCTCGCCGCCGCTCTCCAAAGTCTCTGCGCCCAGAACGATCCCAACCTCGAACTCGTCATCGTCGATGACGGCTCCTCCGACCGCACCTTCGAGATCATCGCCAGCTTTTCGCAGCGCCTTGCAATCCGCCTGCTCACGCCCGGCCGCCTCGGCAACTGGGTCGCCACCACCAATCTCGGCCTCCGCGAAGCGCGCGGCGAGTGGGCTTGCCTGCTTCACCAGGACGATCTCTGGCTCCCCAACCGTCTCTCCCGCCTTCGCCCCGAACTCGACCGCACCGATATCTCGCTCCTTTTGCACAACGCCTCCTTCATCGATCTCAAAGGAAGAGTACTTGGCCCTTGGACTTGCCCGCTTGCCGGCGGCCTCGTCACGCCGTGCGAATTTCTCGAGCGGCTCCTCGTGCAAAACTTCATTGCCATTCCTTCGCCGGTCTTCCGCAGAAAGCCCGTCGTCGACTCGGGCTGTCTGGACGAATCTCTCTGGTTTTCCGCTGACTGGGATCTCTGGCTCCGCCTTGGCGCTCTCGGCCCCATCCGCTTCATTCCAGAAATTCTCAGCTCGTTCCGCGTCCATCCCACGTCCCAGACCGCGGGGCGCCGCATCGGACCGAACGAGTGGCGCCAGCAACTGAGCACCGTGCTCGATCGCCACATGCCCGTATGGCAACAGCTTCTGCGCGCGGAAGAAAGCCGCGGCGGCCCTGAACTCGGCAAGCGTCGCAGCCGTCGAACGCGCAACTTCCACCGTCATGTGGAGCGCGCCGCCGAGGCCTCCATCGCCATCAATTCCGGCCTCGCCGCCCTTTCCCGCGGCGAATCCGTTGCCCCCGGCTCGGTCCTTCTACCCCTGCTCGTCCTCGGGCCCGCTGGATTGCGGCGCTATCTGCGGGATTCCCGCATCGTCGAGCGCGTCGGCTCGCGCCTGAAAGCAAAGCGCCTCAATAAGACCCCGAACGCGCAAGAACTCAAGCCTGCTGGAGTCGCGGGCTGATGGCAACCACAATGCAGATTCGAACTGAAAATCCGGCCCTCCGGACCGAATCACTCGTTTCTACCAACCGCAATGCGGTGGAGCTTTCCATTTACGGCCTCGCGCTGCTCGCTTCTATCGCCCTCTGGTTCGTTGCCTTTCGCTCCCCGCTCTGGCTCGATGAGACCGGATCTTACTGGCTCATCAAAGAAGGCTTCTGGACGATCGCCGCCCGCCAGGGCGACCTCTCTTTCCCCGCCTACTCCTACATCCTCTGGGCCTTCACCAAAGTTCTCGGCACAAGCGAGATTGCCCTTCGCGTTCCGTCGGTGCTGGCGATGCTGGCCGCGACCTATTTCCTCTATCGCGCCGCCCGCGAGCTATTCGAGCGCGACATCGCGCTCATCGCCGCCATCCTCTTCGCCATCCATCCCGTCACCATCTATGCCGCCATCGACGTTCGCCCGTACGCCTTCGGCGTGCTCGCCATCAACGCTGCGATTTATCTTTTATTGCGCCTGCGCAAGCGGCCCACAACCGCAACCGCCGCGCGCTTCGGCATCGCCGCAGCCTGCATTGTCTATTTCCACTTCCTCTTCGCCGTCATTTTGCCCGTGCTGTGCGTCGCCCTCATGTTGCTGGGTGCCCCACGTCTGGGTGCCCCACGTCTCGCTTTTGAGACGTGGGAACTCAGTGCCTACGACACAAACATCACTTCCCCGAAAACCTCGTGGAAATTAATCGCCGTCGCTCTGGCCGCCTTCACCGTCGCATTTCTGCCCGTCATCCCCGGCCTGCTTGCCATGTTTCGCACCCGCGGCACGCACGTCTTCGACGTTGCGCCTCAACTGCGCGACCTCTATTGGACCTTCGCTCCCGGCAAGACCTTGTATGTGGTCGTCGCCGCACTTCTGCTTGCAGCCCTGCTGCGGAAACTCGACTTCGCACGCCGCGTCGATATTTGGAATCTGTTGCTCTGCCTTGCCCTTGGCTTCATCCCGGTCCTGATCCTCTATGGCGTGAGTGTTGCCACGCCATTGCACTTGTTCACTGAGCGCCACCGCCTGGTGGCGATTCCCGGCATCGCGCTCACCTGGGCATTCCTGTTGAGCCGCATCGACGCGCGCTGGATTCGCTTTGCTTTTTGCGTTGCTCTCGTCGGCCTGACCGCCTTTCACAATTTTCGGGATCCGGCCTACCGTCAGCATGGCTACACGTGGAAACACGCGCTTGCTCTCGCGGACCAGGCTGCCGCCGGCCAGGCACCCATCCTGATCTGCAGCGATTTGCCCGAATCCGACTATGCGGTCATGTCTGCTGGGAACGCGAAAGACAGCCGTTACTTCATCCAGCTCAGTTATTACACGGTGAATGCGCCGGTAGTCGGCCTGCCTCGCACTTTGAATGACGAAACCCGCCGCGTGGTCTCGCAGTTTTTGCTCGCTGCCGCTCCGCGCCGGCAGCGCTTTCTCGCGATGGCCTTCGGTCCTTCCTGGGAAACGCTGCGCTACCTCATCTCGAACACCGCCGGCACTTACCAGGCGCGCGTCTTAGGCCAGCCCGACGGCATCGCCATCGTCGAATTCCTTCCCCGCGGGCAAGTGCAATGACCACCTGCAAGATCGCGAACGGCAAGAAGCTGGGCACAGCGGAAAAGATTCCTCCCGGATCCAGTCGTGAGCAGTGGCCGATGCTACCAGTCGAATCAGCGCAGGCGAACTTGAGCGGCTCGAGCGACCCGCAGAGCGGGTTGTCCGTCGCAGGACACAACCCGCCTGAAGCGCGCGGGAATTCGTGGCGTCCATCGTTTCTCTGGCGCATCGCCGACAGCAGCGTGTTTGGGCTCTGGCTCGCCGTCGTGATCTTTACGCTGGCGCATCACGAGAAATGGGCGGACGAAGCGCAGGCCTGGCTCATCGCGCGTGATCTGCCGCTGCGGGCGATCTGGTTTCATGAGCTCCGCTATGAAGGATCGCCGGGCTTGTGGCACACGATCCTGTGGATTGCCCAGCATGTGTTTCATGCGCCGTATGCAACCCTGGGCGCGATCGGCGTCGCGTGCGCCGCGGCTGGCGCCGCGTTTGTACTGTGGAAGGCCCCGTTCCCAAGGCCGCTGCGATACCTGCTGATCTTCAGCTACTTCCTGCTTTACCAGTATGCCGTAGTGGCACGATCGTACGTCCTCTTTCCCCTGTTTGCGTTTATGGCGGCTGATGCGTATAAGGATCGACATCACCCAGAGCGAATCACGCTCGCGTTCGTGCTGCTCTCACTGCTTTGCCTGCACGGAGCGCTGTTCTCGGCCTCGCTAGGCCTGGTATTTCTGGTTGAGGCCACGCGGGAATGGCGATCCTTCGATGCCGCGCTGCGGCGGCGCTTTGTGATCTGTGCACTCTTGCTTGGCGCCGTCTTCCTGTTTGCCTTCGCGATTCTGAAGCCTTCATCCGACGTGGATGCGTTCGTCAAGCCCGCACCGAGTCAGCACATCTGGGAGGCGGCTAAGTCCACCAAGCTGGTATCGGTGATTTCGGGCGCGCTGCTCGACTTCACGCTGCCGTCGATGATCTTCCTGGGGATGGCTGCAGCGTGGTGCTTCACGCGCAGGCAAGGGCTGGCGTTTCTCTTACCTACAGCGGCGCTCATCTTTCTCTATGTATTCATTCACGGGCAGTCGCATCATCACGGGACGGTATTCGTTGCGGTGATCGCAGGGCTGTGGATTGCGTGGCCGACGGCAGAAGAGCAGCGCTGCGAGAGCGCGGCCGAACGGCGCGCGAACCGCTTGATGATGGTGTTGCTGGGAATTCTATGCGCGGTGAACATCTGGGACGCGACGGTGTCGGTACGCTACGAGTATCTCTATCCATACTCAGGTGCGGAGGACGCGGCGCAGTATCTGCGCTCGGTGGATGCGACGAAATCGCTCGTGTTCGGTTACACGTACGGCGCAGCCGCAGTGAATGCATACTTCGATCACAATGTATTCGGGAACTTGCCGAACTCGTATTACCACCATGGAAGCGATGCGAAAGGCGCGTTTATCGATCTCCCAGAACTGCAACGCCGACAGCCGGAGTTCCTGGTGTTTCTGACGGGCTCGCCGGCGCGCGAGATCCCTGAACTCGATCCGGTGTTGCGATCCTATGGATACGAGATGGTGCACTTTTCCGATGGATATCTGTTCTTCAAGCGATCGCTGATGGACCGGCAGGTTTACGTGGTCTACCAATTGCTAGCTGGAATCCGGGCTTAAGTCAGCGTGTGTCGCGCTGACGTGGAACACGTCGTGAACGAACCATCTGGCATCGGCAAAGCTGTATCCCCCGAGATTGCGCGAACTCCTCACGGAGCCGCCGCCGTCCGCCAACTCGCACCGTTGCTGCACGTTCGGCCCTTGCAGCTGGCCGCGCTCACCCTGCTGCTCACGACCATCGGCGGTCTCGCCCTCAAGAAGAAGTACTTCGTGCTCGACTTCGATATCTGGTGGCACCTGAAGGTCGGCGACTGGATCATTGCACACCTCGCCGTGCCGCATACCGGCATCTTGTCGCGCACGGCCGCCGATCACCCATGGGTGGCCTACAGCTGGGGCTACGAAATCTTGCTTTCCCGCGCGTATGCCTGGGGCGGACTGCTCGGCCTGGGAGTGTTCGGCACGTTCCTGACGGTCATGGTCGCGTTGGCGATCTATTGGATGCTGCGCGAGCTGTCAGGACGATTCTGGAGTTCGTGGGGGCTCACAGCCGTCGTGTGCGCGGCGTTTTTGTTTGATGGCGCCCCGCGGCCATTCTTTTTCTCGATGGCGTTCTTTGCGGTGATGCTGGCTTGGCTGCTGACCGCGGACCGCTTGGGGCAGATCAGAATGCTGTACTGGTTGCCACCGATGTTCTTAGTTTGGGCCAACCTGCACATCCAGTTCATTTACGGGTTAGCGGTTGTGGGACTTTTTGCTGGCGTTGTCATCGGCCAATGGCTCCTCGACCGCTTCGGAATTCTTTCCACGCTCCTGCTTCCGCGGACACTTCCGCCCGGCGGTGTTTTGTTCGTCTTCGTCCTGTGCGTAGCTGCAACACTGGTCGGCCCCAACTTCTATCATCCTTACGAAGCGGTGTTTGGATACTCCAAAGCGAAGTTCACCTACTCCATCATCGTCGAACTGCAACCACTGAGTTTTCGTTACTGGAACCAGTACCTTGACCTTTGGCTTGCGGCGTTTGGATTTTTTGCGGTCGGCTGGCAAAAGAAGCTGGATGCATTCAAGCTCCTGCTGCTGGTAGTCGCGAGCGTGGTAGCTTTTCGCACCATGCGGGACGCGTGGTTTTTGTGCATCGTGGCCGCAGCCTGCATCGCGGATCGACCGCAAGAAGCGAGCCGGGCTGAAGCTGCAGAAACTCACCCGCGCGAAAGCTGGCTGCAGTTAGCTGGCGTTGGACTGGTAACCGCGGTGTTACTGGCCATCCTCGCGCCGTCGGTCGACTTCACCCCGCGCACGTTTGATCGCGCGATCAGCGCCGAGTACCCGGTCGATGCGATCAATTTCCTGAGACGCTATCCGGTGACCGGGCCGCTATACAACAACCTGAACTGGGGAGGTTTCCTGATGTGGTACTTCCCCAACTACCCCGTCGCCATTGACGGCCGAAATGATCTCTATGGCGACCATCTCGACGAGATTTTCTTCAACTCGCAAAGTGGCAACCCGGGTTACCTGACAGACCCCTATCTCAACGAAGCCGGGCTGGTGCTGCTCGACTCAAAGCTTCCGCTCGCGAAGTTACTGAGCATTGACCAGCGCTTTCAGCTTGTATACCGCGATCCGATTGCGACGGCCTACGTGCGAAACGAGAGGACTCCCCGCTTGCCGTAGACGGAGAAGTTCCAGCGGCCCGAAGCAACTACCTCCGGACCAGGACGATCGCAACATCATCTTCATAAGCTTTGCGAAACGCGGGCACATTCCTCAAAGCTTCTCCCATTACGGAGTGTCGCGGGAGTAGAAGCGTTCCAGCATCCTTCATCGGCGAAAAGGCGGTGTATGGAATCTCGGCATTCATCGCCTTGAAATACTGGACCAGATAATCATCGGGGTAGAACCCCGCCCGTTCGTCTATGGCAACGGGGTAGTCCGGCAGGTACCAGGCGAGAAAGCCTCCCCATTCGTAAGAATTGAACAGGGGTTGTGGAAGCGCATTCGAGCGAATGTAGTTGCTAGCCGACACAGGGTAGGCGTTACCGATCTCAGCCGTCAACCGGTCAGTCGACGGTATTGCGAAGAAGGCGCCACAGACAAGAATGATCGAAGCCGCGACTGGAAACAGGAGGCGCCGAGATCGTCTGTCACAGAATAGCGGCGGATTCGCGACCTTATCCCGCTGGTCAAATGCCTCGCCGATAACCCAGATGGAGACCAGCACAATCAACCAGAGGTCCCGCTGCGCGCGGAAAGAGAAGGCAGTGGCGCAAATCAGAAGCAGGATTTTGAAGGGATCTCGCGAGCGGCGGCGGCCGAGCGTCAAGAAAGCGGCCATCGCCAGCAACATGAGCAGATAATCACGTAGCTGGCGAAACCCGAGCGCCTGGGCTCTGGGAAGGTATGCGTTCGCGGCACTTGTGAAGTGAGCCATAAAGACCTGGTACGGCTGATATCCGTATGGATTCAGAATCGTGGCGAGCAGGCAGGCCGCGGTCACCAGGCCGGCAAGATTAATTAACGTTGTCGAGGGAAGGGTTCCATCAATATCGATTGGCAGGAATCTCTTCAGCAAGAGAGCCCCTACGAAAAGGAAGAGCAGCAGAATTCCGAACCCGAACTGCAGATCGACGTTCACCCATAAGAAGAAGAGCGGCGGAAGCAAGAAAAGAGGCCGAGCATTGCCGTTGTCGAACGCATTACTCACCAGGTAGAGTTCGATCGCAAAAAAAACGACAGAGCAAGCGGTTGGACCCGGAAGCACATTTGCCAACAGGTACTGCGAAAACGCCGATAGTGCGAGCGCCAGCCAGAATCTGCCGCGCATTCCTCCGGCCAGCAAGAAGGCGGTAAGGACAAGTCCGAGCTTGCTCAGCATCGCGATGGCAACCAGAGCGCGCAGACTTAGCAAGCGAAAGGCAACCGCAGCGAACAGATCATAGGCGCAGTTCGGATCGATCCAGGTCAATTTCGTTGACTGTGAGAACAGCCCGACGTGAGGTGCGCCGTGGTTCCGGAGAATCCAAGTTCCAGTCGGCAGGCTGAGCCAAGTGCCGGAATTCGCAGGCGCCCAAAGTGAAGACAGAGTTTTCAGTTCGAGCAGCGGCGATGCTGCCAGCACCAAGGTCAAAGCCACGATCTGAATTGCAGAGAGACCAAAGATGTTTCTTTGATACGCGCCATTTCCAGTCCCCGGCGCGCGCATCGTTTTGGATGGAAGGCTCATGGGTTTCAAGAGGCGCTGTTCCATGTGACCATCATTCACCCCCCAGCCGTGGGACTGGGGAAGGATTGAGGCCGGAAGCCGAACACCGTCCGGGTACGCGAGTTTCCCCGCAGACGGGGCGTTTTTTGCCCCTGCACGCTTTTCGAAGCGTGCGCCTATCTCCACGCAAACTATTGATTCCATTCAGCATAGTGGCTACGGAAGCTGGCCCATCGATTGCCTTTCCTGAGTACACGGGGACACCAGCAATTTCGTAGCTTTTGAATTGCCAGTATCCCGAGCCGCACTCGCCAGGTACAGAAGCTCTTCGAAGGACAAGCTGATGACGAAAGCAAAGATGCATCTCCGCGGTTGGGCCATTATGGCGGCCCTGATTGCGTTCTCCATGCAATGCGCCGGCGCTACGAACGCACCCGTATTATCCGGCTCATATCGGATCGTAAGCACAAAAGATCTGGGAGCCCGCATCCAGGTTCGAATAAACATTCGACTGGTCAATCATGGGCCAGCGGCCGTGGCAATCGGACGAATCACGCTCTGGGACTTGGCGCAGCCGACTGCAAGTCAAGCGTGTGCTCTGACCCTAAGCGCGCACGGGACACTGGCGACAGAGCAGGAATTTGTTCTGGAGCGCTCGGAATATGAGATGTGGCGAGGAGGCATGCACCCACGCGTCGTGCTGGAGATGCCTCCGAACAACGCGTCACCAGGCGGAACGAGGAAGGCAGCCCTGCGACTCACTCCGGCCGCATTGCAGGGGGTGAAGTGATGGGACACACTCGCTTCGTCTCTCGCTTTGCAGTCCTTCTAATCGCCGGTTGCGCATTCTTCGCACAGGAAGCGCATGGGCAATACACGGTGAGCACGGTTGCCGGCGGCGGCCCCAATCATCTGCCGGTCTTAAACGCGAGTATCGGCTACCCGGGAAGCGTCGCCTTCGACTCTGGCGGCAACAGCTACATCGCAGACTCGTATTCCAACCATGTCTTCAAAGTGAGCGCGGCCGGAACCCTGACCGTGCTGGCGGGCAATGGCACGCGCGGATATTCCGGCGATGGTGGTCCAGCAGCGAGCGCACAGCTCGCCGGACCTGAGGGCGTTTTCGTCGACGGGACGGGAAATGTGTTCATCGCGGACACTGAAAACTCGGTGATCCGAGAAATACCGGCGGGCAGCGGCAATATCAAGACGGTGGCCGGCAACTATGCAGCCGGGGCCGGGTATTCCGGCGATGGCGGTCCGGCGACCAGCGCCCAACTGTCTGATCCTTTTGGCCTGTTTGTCGATGGCTCCGGAAATATTTTCATCGCAGATGCAGATAACTCGGTGATACGCGAAGTCGTCTCGGCCAGCGGCAACATTCAAACTGTGGCCGGAAACTTCGCGGCGGGCCCTGGTTATTCCGGGGACGGCAACGCCGCTACCAGCGCACAACTGGATTTACCGGAAGGCGTATTTGTTGATGGTGCGGGCAACATCTTCATTGCGGATAGCGACAACAACGCGATCCGGAAAGTAACCGCCGGGACGGGAGTGATGCAGACGGTTGCCGGCTCCTTTTACAACTCCCAAGGGGGCACGGCGTGTGCAACTTTCAATAACGCGCCCACGAGCGCTGCGACTGCCCAGTTTTGCACGCCGGCTGGAATTGCAGTCGATGGCAGTGGAAATATCTTCATTGCTGATACGAATAACTCCGCGATCTGGGAGGTGTCCGGTGCCGCGATCACGCTCCTCGCTGGAACCGGCACAGCCGGCTTCTCGGGCGACGGCGGTGCGGCCACCAGCGCGCAGGTGAACTATCCGAGCGGGATCGCGGTCGATGGTTCTGGAGACGTATTTATCGCCGACACGGGCAACTACGTCATTCGGGAAGTAAACGGCAGCAACATTTCGACAACGGCAGGCAACCTGACCCTAGCCTATTCCGGCGATGGCGGACCGGCATTGAATGCCGAGCTGAACTATCCCGGGAACGTCGCAGTCGACAGCGCAGGAAATATCTTTATTGCCGACTCAGTCAGTTCAGCGATCCGGGAAGTGATCGCCGCGAGTGGAAACATTCAAACGGTGGCCGGGACAGGGGCGGCGTGTTCTGATTCGACGACGGCTTGCGGTGACAATGCCACGGCAACCAGCGCGCAACTGAACAATCCCTACGGCATTGCGCTGGATTCTTCCAATAACGTCTACATCGCGGATACGGCGAATCATCGGATTCGCGTAGTGAATGCGGGCACGGATTCCATCACCATCGCGGGCGTTGCAATCGCCGGAGGAGATATCGCAACGGTAGCGGGCAATGGAACACCCGGGTATTCGGGGGACAACGGAGCGGCAACCAGCGCAGAACTGTTCAGCCCGAGCGGAATTTTTGTCGACGGCAGCGGCAATATTTTTGTCGCAGACACAAACAATCATGTCGTCCGCGAGATTGTGCCATCGACAGGAATCATCAGCACAGTCGCAGGGAACGGAACACAATGTTCCCAAAGCACTGGAACTTGTGGCGATGGTGGCGCGGCCACCTCGGCAGAGCTGAGCATTCCCACAGGGGTGGCAGTGGACGGCGCAGGCAACATCTATGTTGCGGACTTTGGAAGCAATCGGATTCGAGCGGTGAATCCAGGGGCCAGTGCGGCGACCATCGCAAGCGTTTCGGTGGGCGCGGGCAACATTGCGACCATTGCGGGCACCGGCGTCGGAGGGTACTCGGGTGACGATGGAGCCGCCACGAGCGCGCAACTCGCAGGACCGATGAATGTTTTCCTCGATTCCTCTGCGAATGTTTTCATCGCGGACGCGGAGAACTTCGTGATGCGTGAAGTCGTCGCATCGTCCGGCCTGATCGCTACCGTGGCTGGAAGCAACGTACAGGGATTCACGGGTGACGGTGGCACTTCATTGAGCGCGACGTTCAATTTCGCGTCGGGCGTGGTCGGCGATGACGCCGGCAATCTCTACGTGGCCGATACCGATAACTCGCGGATTCGCAAGCTGACGCCCAGTACGGGAGCGCCTTCGGCGGCGCAACCTGCGGCGCAGACCACGACTCCGGGCGGCGCTGTGACTTATGCGATTGAGTTGAGAGCAAACACGGGAAATCCGAAATATCCGATTACGCTTTCGTGCCTGCAGAGTTCTCTTCCCTCGGGGGCGAGTTGCGCCTTCTCGCCGGCCAAGATTACGCCGCAACCGGTGCCGGTCCCATTCACCATGACGGTTTCGGTGCCGGCGAGTTCGGCCACGCTGCACGGGACGGGTGGATCGCGGTTGTACCTGGCGATGTGGCTGTTCCCAATCGCAGGTCTGGCGTTCGGCCGCTTTTCGGGTACGAAGGGCCCGCGGCGCTTGGTTGGCGTGGCGAGTCTCACCTTGCTGTTGCTCCTCTTCGCGGGTTGCGGAAGCGGAGGCTCGGGCAACGGAGGCGGATCGGGCGGGGGCGGAACAACCTACCACATTCAGGTTCACGGGACGACGGCGGCCCAGACGAACCCGGTGACGATCACAACGGCAACGTTGACGGTGCAATAGCCGGGCGGTAGTTGGCGTTTTGGGTGCCTGCGATCGGGAAGAGCTGCATAGGTGCGGCGCGGCCTTCTGAATGCGAACCGTCCATCCGATTCGGATGTCTGCCGCACAAGTGCGCCGAACAAGAGAGCGCGGCGGCGATGCAGGTTCGCGATCTCGCCACTCCATGAATGTTCGCGGGCATTCCAGTCCAGTTTCCAAGCGCTGGCAGATTGTTCCCTGCCAGCCAGGATCGCAAGCTCATCCAATCCGCGACTCGCGGCACACGCTCGCTTCGTATGAAGCCCGACCTTATTTCTTCGCGCCTGAGCTTGCCGGGCCAATTCCAGTGACGGTGCCGTTCGGGTTGTGCGAGGCCTGGTGGCAGACCATCACACATGTATTGGTGGCGCGGTGATAGGAGATCGGCTGGGCACCGTTTTGGGCGACGACATTCACGTCAAAATTCACCATGCGCTCACCGGTCACGGTGGGTGAGGTCGATCCCATGCCATGGGCCGTGTGGCATACCGAGCAAGAGAAGCCGTATTGCGAGATATGGAGGCTATGGTATTGAAAGCTCGAGTTCGAAAGAACCTGGGTGAGGTCGTGGCATTTGCCGCACATGGCGTACGGGCCGGCGACCGTGAGATCGGGGTTTGGAAACAGATTCGAAACGATTCCGCCGGGGGTGACCGCCTGACTGAACTGGTAATTGCGCTCGAGGATGTGTGAGTTGACCGAACCATGAGGCCCGCTGGGTCCTGACCCTCCGAACTCACGGTTGTCATCGCTGTTGTGGCAATCGGTGCAGAAGATATAAGTTCCGGGGCCGAGCGTGCGCGCGTTGGCTGTCCCGTTCAGGTTCAGCATGTTCTGTAGCAGGCTGGGCTGCGGAAGCGGGCTGTTGCGGGCGTGAGTCACAGGATGGCTGGACGTCGCCGTAGCGGCGAATTGCGGCATTACGTTGAGGCGGTCGGCAGCTACCACCTGGCGATTCGGCGCGTATCCATACATGAGCAGCCGCTGCTTGCCTGTACTTGCGCCGTGGCACCGGAAACACGTCTCGAACTGATTCACCGCGGGGGTCAAAATCGCGTAGCCGTCAAGCGCGCTGATGCCAGAGACGCCGTCCTGGGAAGGACGCAATGCGGGAGGTACGGTGAACTGAACCGTTTGTTTCGAGGCATGCGCGTTGTGGCAGTCGACGCAGGTTGCGTGCCGATTGTGATTGATCAGAACCGGCTCAGCGGCATCATGAAAATTTGTCCCGGAGGGTGCGGGATGTCCCGTCTTGGTGGCTTCGGCCATGATATTCAGCGGGACGGGCGACAAGTACTGACCACCGTTGTGGCACGTGACGCAATCCTGCGTAGCCGCATCCATGCCGGGCGTCGAGGGTGTAGCGGCGCGCAGCAATCTGCCGGGCGAGAGCGAATTGTGAGATTGATGACAGGAGCTGCAAGCGTTCATGCCAACGGTTGGATAGGAACCGATGTGGCCGTCCGGGGAAACCTGATTGGTCGCGGTCTGGTGAATGCTGCCAAAGAAACCCGCAAGCGGATTCGTCTGTCCCTGCACCACGCGGTTGGGGTCGTGACAGGCCAAGCACATCTGCCCGCCTGAACTGTCACGAACGAGAAATTGCTGGGCGATCTTGTCGATCGCCTGGACATGGGGGGAATGACAACTGGTGCACTCGATGTTGCCGTTTATGAGCTTAACCGCTTGCAGAGGATCCGCAGTCTGGCCTTTCGATGCCAGCGATGCCACGAGATTTGGAGTGTCCTTGATAGGAGGCGTCAAGCTGAAGGGATGCGAGCCGCTCAGCGTGGTTCCGAAGGAATCGACGCTGCTGAGCGCCCCTGTGGTGGGAATCGTTCCGTAGACGTACGACTGTCCGACGCCGACGGTGCCGTCATGACAGCTCAAGCAAAGGCTGCTGGTCACGCCCAGTGTGGGTTGGGTTTTTCCCTGTTCGTGATAGGTGGTGCTGCTATATGGCGTGTAAGTTTGCTGCGAAAGCTTCTGGTTCCAGAGCGGGGAAACGCCCCCCATCCCGCTATGAGGAGCATGACAGAAGGCGCAGCCCTGGCTGCCTTGTGAAGACACTGATGATCCGGTGCCGGCGGTGATGTTGTGCATGCCAAGGGCATCCACCGAGACCTGCGCGGCGGCCGGCAAGCACAGTCCGAGGCCGAGGACGATCGTTCGCAAACTGACTGGCAGGTTGGTTTTCACGGCTTCGCCTCTCGAGCTTGCGCGATGCCGTAATAGTGGAAGATCTGCACGCGGCGGTTGAACGAATCGACGACGTAGATGCGATCCTGCTTGTCGATTTGCAGGCCAGCGGGGAGCTGAAACTCGCCGTTGGCGGTACCTTTCTGGCCGAAGTAATAAAGCAAGCGTCCTTCCTGATCGAAAACCTGTACCATGCCCCAGAGGCCGTCGACGATGTAGAGGTGGTCTTCGGAATCGAAGCCGATGCCCTTTGGGCGGAAGATCCAGCCTGCGCCATCGCCCACTTTTCCGATCGCGTACTTGAAGGTTCCGTCCAGATCAAAGACCTGCACACGGAAATTCATGGCATCGACGACGGCCAGGACCGAGCCCTTCAAACGAAGTTCCGTCGGGTAGTTAAATTGGCCGTCCTCGGTTCCGGGCTTACCGATGGTTTTCAGGACACTGCCCTGCATGTCCATCATGAAGATCTTGTTACGCAGGGTGTCAGTGACATAGATATGCTGCGCTTCGGAGTCGATGGCGATCCCGGTGGGACGCTTGAAGTAGCCTTCCCCGCCCTTCAAGCTGCCGATGGCGCGACGGTATTTGCCGGCCGGGTCGAAGACGAAGATCTTGCCGCTCTGCGAGTCGGTGACGTAGATGTTGTCTTGCGAGTCGACGGCAACGCACTGTGGCGAGACCATCGGGTCTTTGTCAGTATCGCGGCGGGAAAGAAATTTGTATTTCTGCTGGGCAAAGTCGAATATGTGCACGCCCTGGGCGCCGAGATCGCTGACGATAATACGGCCGTGCGAGTCGGTAACCACGCTGTAAGGGCTGACCAGATAATGGAAGTCCGGCTCCCCAGCGACTACATCGACGACCTTCGTCCAGAAGCTGCGCTTGGGCTTGACCTCGCGTTCCAGACTGAAGCTACGTTCGAACGAGAGTCGGCGGCCGCCATCCATCAAAAGGTCGGGCGGGGCGGGCTCGCGCAGGCCGTTTTTGGGAGTCTTGGAGTGGTCGGCAGAAAAGGCAGGCAGCGCCAGGCACACCGCCCCAAAAAAGAGGCTCAGCCCAATCACCCTCAACTCACGCGCAGCTTTCAGCCATCGCCGCGGCTTCGCGGCTAGAAGATATCGAACCATCTCGAGATCCCGACGAAGTATGTTGTGTTATTTACCGGCGGACCAGCGGCGCTGATCCCCTGTGAAAACCGGAGGTATCCCGCCTGCAAAGCGATCCGTCGCAAATGATATTGCAATTGCGAGCTGAATACTTCGGTATCGTTGTGGGAGTAGATCTCGGATTGCGTATTGCTGATGGCGCGACTGAAACTGGCCGCGATCGAAAGCCGCTTCACGGGGGTGACCGAAGCACTGGCGGTGTAGCTGTTTCCATTGAAGTAGATAGTATCGGTCAGCCCAGGGGTGGGATTCGGAATAATTACGGTGCCCAGACCTAGCACTGAGATTCCTTTGGCCTGGGTATAGGTGCCTGACACGGCGAAGCGGCGCGCGCTGAGCGAAGTAGAGAAGCCTTCGCTGCGATTGCTGTCTCCGGGTTGCTGGACGAGGCCACTGTGGGAACCGGTAAAGCTCGACGTCCATTGAAGGTGCCCGACCAGGTGGCGATTGATGGCGGCGTTGTAGTTGTAGTACGACGTGGTGTAGGTGACCAGAACGCTTTGCACATTCTGGGCATAACTGAATTGCCCGGAGGTTCGCCACGCGCCGAAACGGTGGAAGTAATTCAAATAGCCGACGAACCCAACCGTGTTGTTGCCCTGCCCGTTCGAGCTATCGATGACGGAAGCGGAGAAGGTGAAAAGGTCGAGGATGCGCTTGTTATAAGTCAACGTGCCGCTCAGGAACGTTCCCGAGTAGTCCTTGCCGAAGTAATACTGATCATAATGCGAAACCTGCGCTGAGCCGCCCAGGTTCTGGGTAAAGTTGTAGCCGATTCCGCCGCCCACGGTGACGGAATGCGAACCGGTTCCGAGGTTGACCGCGCCAGGGACGACACCACCGTTGGTAAGGCTCTGATCAAGATACCCACTCAGATTACCGGTATAGTTCTGCGTGACATTCCAGCTCATCTTCGAAGTGGGATGAAAAGTAGCGGTCGCGGTCTCCGTACCGTAGTGGTAGTTGGAGTAGGTCAGGAAATCCTCGTTTCCAGTCGAAGGTGCGGTGTACTTGTTATCGAAGGCTGAGTGGCTATAGGTAACGGCGAGGTTGCCGTTCATGGGCAATGAATGCTGCGCGGCAACTCCGAAACTGTTGCCCGAAGAATCTTCGATGGAGTTGGTACCGGTGACGAGAAAGTCCGGGAACTGCGAGTCGAAGCTATTGTGTACAAAATTCCCATTCAGCATCCAGCCGCGAAACTTGTAATTGGAGTTGATATTGAGATTGCGCTGGCTGGAACTGGTCTCCTCATCGGTGCCGTACAAGTTTCCAGATCCGGATCCCTGGGAATATCCAACGGCCAACGTGGGCATGTCGGGCAGGAGCGCGCTCCAGTTGATGGCGAAGCCCTGCCCGGATCCGACGGTCGTGAAGTTGGGCTGGCCGGCAAATCCGAAATTGCTGGTGCTGTTGTGGTCGTAGTGATAGCTGACCGATCCCGGGAAACGGCTGCCGGAGAAGAAATTGGCAGTTCCCGCGATACCACTTGCACCGGTCAGGGATTGACTGTCGGAATCGGCGCGCGACTGGTTGTAATAGGGGGTGGCGCTAAAAGACAAGAAGCTGGGGTTGTAGTAGAAGCCGGACAGATCCCCGCTAAACCCCAAATTCAAACCGTGACTGTTGGGGATGGCATCGCCATAGTTTCCGGAGTAGCCAAAACTCGCGAGGCCATTGGCGGTAAGCTGTGTGTTCTCTCCAACCCTGACCTGGGCTGCACAAAGGCACGCGCCGGTAAGAATGGCGAAACCCACAACGAGAATGCAGCGAACCCTTTTCACGCCACCACCAGCCCTTCTCGGAGAGCCATCGAACCTGCCTGTACAGGAGGCACAACGATTGCCAAATGCGCCGGTGAAGCGGACTCTTATCTTCAGTGTAATCAGCAGCTTATGGCCGCCAGCTGACGCGTGCGAGAGTG
>Ga0335069_10003045_pt1 | contig 25516 bp, 24 predicted proteins | sample Lox_Sample_11_FD_206714 | JGI IMG/M metagenome (GOLD analysis project Ga0335069, IMG submission 206714) | Soil microbial communities from Loxahatchee National Wildlife Refuge, Florida, United States - Lox_Sample_1.1 | ecosystem: Environmental > Terrestrial > Soil > Wetlands | place: USA... | reverse complement strand
GGACCGTTTGGAACTCGACCGTCCCATCATCGTTGCAGGCGACGGACAGCGGCACATGCAGTTTGTATTCGTCGACGACCTGGTGGCGGGCTGCATTCGCGCGCTCGAAAATCCCGCAGCCGTTGGGATGGCCTTCAATATCGGAAATCCTACGCCGGTTACGCATATGGGACTCGTTGAAGCTCTCGCGCAGACTCTCGGCAAGCAACCAAAAATTGTCCACGTACCGCGCGAAGTCATCCAGCGTAACGGAGGCAACGTCTTCGTCGAGCCGCTATATTTCGGTGAATATTTTGACGTACACGCAATTACCGGAAACACGGATCGCGTGCGAGGTGTTCTAAAACTCGAGGCGAGGCCTTTCTCTTCCGGGCTCGCGCAGACCTACGCCTGGCATAAGGCGAATCGAAAGCCCCGCGAGTTAAACTTCGCGTTCGAGGATAGATTAATCCGCGAAGCCAGCGGTTAATTTCACGCTGCTCATTACTTACCGTTAATGATGATGTGAGGATCGATCGCTTTACTAAAGCCAGGGACAGTCAGCGTGTACTTGCAATGCAAGATGTTTACCGATGTTTGTTGAACGACCGGGATGCGAGTTATGGTTTCGGGCTGATGGCTTTACGAAAGGTATTCTCCGCCTTCTCGAGTGCACTCTGCTCCTCGTAAACGTCGGCCAGGCCTTTTCAGGCAGCATCATTGGTAGGCTCAAGATCGCCGGCGAGTTTGTAGTCTTCAGCGGCTTTCTCGTATGCGCCTGCATTTACCATTCCCAGGCAGGTCAGGCCTACACAATCACGGCGGGAGCTTGTAGCCAGGGTGACCTCAATACCCGAAAGCCGCGGCTAATGAGTCCGTGACGCATTAATTGTCGCCACATTCGCTGGATTCCGCTCTTTCACCCGAGTATTCTCTAGACGTGTCCTCGCTTGCACTCACGGAATTGCTCGGCCTGCCGGTATACGATCCTTCCGGCCGCTGCGGGCGTGTACAAGAGGTAGCGATCGCGCCTGCTGAAGATCGTGCTCGTATTGCGCTGCTGATTGTGCGAACCCGATCCGGGGACCGCGCGTTGCCGTTCAGCTGGATTGAAGCATTGAACGGCGATCTACGTACCAACACACCGTCTGCGAATTGGTCTCCTTCTGACGGAGCAGAAGGACTTTTTCTACTCGGGCGCGATCTGCTCGACCAGCAGATCATTGACGTTCATGGCCGCAAAGTGGTGCGAGTTAATGACGTGGATCTGTACCGCGACAGCGGCACTCAGCATCCTGTGCTTCGGGTTAGCGCGGTCGATGTAGGCGCCCGCGGAGCCGTACGCCGCTTGTTGAAGGGCGTGGTTCCATCAACGGTTCTGCAGCCGATTCTCCGCAAGATCCCAGAACGGCCGATCCCATGGGACTTCGTTGACCTGATCGAAACCGATCCCGCGCGACGGGTGAAGCTGAAGATTTCTCACGAGCGGCTGGCGCGTCTGCATCCCGCCGACATCGCCGACATCATTGAAGACCTCGCTCCGGATGAACGTGAAGCTGTCTTCGAAACTCTCGACGAAGAAGTAGCAGCCGAGGCCTTGGAAGAAGTCGATCCCAAGGTGCAAAAGGCGATTGTCGAGTCTCTCGATTCAGATCGTGCTGCTGAAATCGTCGAAGAGATGAATCCTGACGCGGCGGCCGATCTGCTTGCCGAGCTTCCGGAAGAGCGTACCTCCGAGATTCTGCTCGAGATGGCTCCCGAGGAACGGAAAGAAGTCGCGGACCTGCTCGAGTTCGAAGAAAACACCGCCGCTGGGCGCATGAATACGCATTACATCGCCCTGCCGGTGAACGCAACCGCGCATGATGCGATTGAGGCACTGCGGCATTTCGAGGGCGGTATCGAAACGGTCAGCACAATTTACCTGGTGGACTCTCACGGCACTCTGGCCGGTGCGGTTCCGCTGGCGCGAATTGTGCTGGTCAGCGAGCACACGCCTATGCTGTCACTGACTCAGGAGCCGTTGATTTCCTGCCAGGCGGGCGCAGGTGAAAAAGAAGTAGCGGAACTCTTCGACAAATACAACTTGCTCACACTTCCCGTGGTGAATGCGGATAAAAAACTCACCGGGGTGATCACGTCGGACGATGTCATCAGCCTGCTGCGAGCCAAGCTGTAACTCGCGTCAAACAGTGTTTCGTTTCTCGGTTGATCGCATCAAAGTCCGGTAAAGGAGTTGACCATGGCGACTCTCGCCGTTTTGCAATCTTTGAAGGAAAGCATCCTGAACCACGCAACCGTGAAGGCCATCTATGGCGAACCGGTCACAGCGCAAGGCCGAACCGTGATTCCTGTGGCAAAGATTATGTATGGCTACGGAGCCGGGTCGGGTACCGGCGGTCTTGGTGAAGCCAGTGCCCGCGGCGAGGGAGGTGGCGGTGGCGGTGGTGTGCGCGCGATTCCCATTGGAGTGGTGGACATCAGCGAGCATGAAACCCGCTTCGTGCCTATTACCGACCGCAAGCGATTGGCGGGTGCGATTCTTGCCGGAGCGTTTTTCGGAATGCTGGTCGCCTGGAGCAGGCACCGCTAGAGAAACCGCAAGTCAGATCCACGTCATTTGCATATTTGCTACTCGTGTAGCTTTCTTCCTGTTCAACTCCTGCTTATCCGTTTATCCTGTTGCGTCACTGTAGAGCTTCTTTTGTGAACTGTGCCCATGAAATTTCTGAAGCGCTGGAAGACCCGGATCCTGCTGTTCTTTGCCGTCGTAGGACCGGGCTTTATTACCGCGAACGTGGACAACGATGCCAACGGCATCTACACGTATTCAGCTGCCGGCGCGCAGTTCGGACATCTTCTGCTGTGGACTTTAATTCCCATAACCGTGGCGCTCATTGTTGTACAGGAAATCTGCGCTCGCATGGGAGCGGTCACCGGAAAGGGCCTGAGCGACCTGATCCGCGAGGAATTCGGCCTGCGCATCACGTTCCTCATGATGATCGGAATCCTGATCATCAACTTCGGCAACGTTGTTGGTGAATTCGCCGGCATTGCCGGCAGTCTTGAGCTTTTCGGCTTCTCGAAGTACATCACAGTGCCAGTCTGTGCGGTAATCGTCTGGCTCATCGTCGTTAAGGGCCAGTACAAGAGCGTAGAGAAAGTCTTTCTGGTAGCTTCGTTTTTCTACATTACTTATATTTTTGCCGGTGTGTTTGCCCACCCTGCCTGGGTTGACGCGCTGGTCGCTACGGTGAAACCACCCCCGAAAAGCGCGTTCCTTGTCCCGGGATACCTTTACATGGCGATCGGCGTGGTGGGTACGACCATCGCGCCCTGGATGCAGTTCTATCTGCAGTCATCCATTGTTGAGAAAGGTGTCAGCAAGCGCCAGTACAAAGCTTCACAGATCGATGTTATTGCCGGCTGCGTGTTCACCGACATCGTGGCTTGGTTCATTATCGTGGCCTGTGCGGCAACGCTTTATGTTCACGGATACCACAACATCTCCGACGCAAAGGATGCTGCCCAAGCCTTGCGCCCCCTGGCAGGCGATTACGCCTACATCTTGTTTGCTTTGGGGTTATTTAACGCCTCGCTGTTTGCGGCGTCGATCCTGCCGCTTTCGACCGCTTATACGGTTTGTGAGGGTCTGGGATTCGAGTCGGGGGTAGGAAAAAAGTTTAAGGAAGCGCCGGTTTTCTACTGGCTTTACACGATCTTGATCGTTGCCGGTGCGGGCGTGATCCTCTTTCCGGACCTGCCCCTGGTCAAAATTGCGATCCTCTCACAGGTGGTTAATGGGGTCGCCGTGCCCCCAGTCCTGGTCCTGATGTTATTGCTGGTCAACAAGAAAGACCTCATGGGCGAGTTTGTAAACTCCCGTGCCTATAACGTGATTGCCTGGGCTACCACCGTCATTATGACGGTATTGACGATCGCCTGGTTTTGGAGTTTGCGAAACGGCGGCACTTAGCCATTTGTCGCGTTCATCAACCCTCGAATAATTCTGCTGAGGAATCGCTGATTCTATCTATAATGACAGTAATCTGGAGCGAGTCCGATGCCCTACCTGCGGCGGTTCTTCGTTGTTGCTTTCCTCCTCCTCGGAACCGCGCTCGCGCAGTCGCCAGATAGCCCCGTTTCAAATATGGCTTCGGTAAAGGCCTACCACGATGGCAGCATGCGCGACATCGATGCCATCGGCAATCGCAAGGTCGGCTGTCAGACAGGAGTTGGGAACTGGTACAGCCTGGACAAACAGGTCGAAATGGGACGCGCCTACGCCCAACAGGTGCAGGCTACTTCCAAGATGATCACCGACCCGGAGATCAATGAGTATGTGAACCGGGTAGGGCAGAATCTTGTCCGCAACTCCGATGCTCAAGTACCGTTCACCATCAAAGTCGTCGACACGGACGATGTGAACGCGTTCGCTTTGCCCGGTGGATTTTTTTTCGTAGATTCCGGCCTCATCCTTGCCGCCGACAACGAAGCTGAGCTCGCGGGCGTGATGGCCCATGAAATCGCGCACGTTGCTGCATGTCACGCAGCGCGCGAGAACACCCGTGGCCAGATCATGAACCTGGCATCGATTCCGTTGATCTTTGTGGGCGGTGGTATTGGTTACGCAGCGCGGAGCCTCGCGGGGCTGGCAGTGCCGATGGGATTCCTCAGCTTCACAAGAGGGTTCGAATCAGACGCCGATTATCTGGGCGTTCAGTACCTCTACAAATCCGGCTACGATCCGCAGGCATTGACTTCTTTTTTCGAAAAGATCAAAGCGATGGAGAAGCACAAACCGGGAACTTTAGCCAAGGCTTTCGCCACGCATCCCCAGACGCCCGATCGCATTGCCCGAACCCAGGAAGAGATCAACACCTTACTGCCGCCTGAAGCTGAGTACAAAGTCGACACCTCCGAGTTCGAGGAAGTGAAGGCCAGGCTGGCGGAGATTGAGAATCGGCACAAACTTGGCGTAAAGCACGAAAGCGGTAACGGGCCGGTCCTGCGCAGGGCGTCTCATTCAGGCGCGGAGGACACCGGAAGTTCCGGTGATGACGACGATCATCCCACGCTGAAACGACGCGCCCCTAGTTCCGACTAAGCGTTTTGCATCAGCTTTCCCGCGGCCAAGTCGTTCACCAACTCCAAGTCAGCTTCAAGAAAATCAAAGGTCGGCAAATCTTTTCGCGGAGTCCAGCGGATTTCACGGAAGATCCGGTTTTCAATTTCTCCCGTGTAATCTCGCACAGCAAAAAAACGCAATTCAACCGAGCTGCCCGTCTTATATTTGTGGCGAATGCGCGCGACTTCTTCGTCGACCCTTGCCGCGATGCCGAGCTCTTCGTCGAGCTCGCGCCGTAAGGCATCGCGAGGCTGTTCGCCTTCTTCGATCTTGCCGCCGGGAAATTCCCACTTCAGGGGCATGGTCTGGTGTTTGGTGCGCTGGCAGACCAGGAACTTCTCATCCTTCACGATCAGAGCTGCGACAACACGTTTCATGAAGTTCCCTGGCTAGATTTGACGGTAATTATTTTGCAGCGGAGGTTCGGGTTAAATAGTCGCCCATCAATCCCGCGCAGAACTCGACCAGCTCACGGTCTTCATCCCTGAAGGCCGAAGGAAAGTGACTATCGATGTCGAGCTCGCCCACAACTTTGTTGCGAACAAAAACCGGTACAACAATTTCTGACTTGGTTTCCAAAGAACAGGCGAGGTACCGTGGGTCCTTGCTGACGTCGTCAACCACAACCGTCTTGCCGCTCGATGCCGCTGCGCCGCAAATACCTTGATGGAGTGGAATTCTGGTGTGCGGCGTCATTGCACCTTCAAAAGGCCCAAGGGCCAACATCGGCGGATTTCCGGGGGATCCATCTTCCAGCATGTAGAAACCTACCCAGTTGTATTTCAACATGCGTTCGTGCAGTAGTTTCACCATGCCCGACATCAGCTCGCTGGAGGACTTGGCTGATGCTGCTAGTTGTTCCAGTTCGGCCTTCAACTCCTTGGCTTTCGCCGCGGATTCCATAGCGTGATGTTAACTCATCCTTCTTTCTGGAATATGGGTACATCGGTAATCGATCTTAAACCCGGGCAGTGTGGAAAAATCTCGGGGTGAATCGCGAATGCCAGAGCACGAAGCCCGTTGATCAACATCGGAGCGGGCGTGTTCAACAATTCGTCAGAAATGCAGAAAATATGACGTTGTTGAACCGCGGTCATGTTCCGCCATTTGCGTAAGTCGACAATTTTCTCCAGCGGCACCCGGTCGCCCGCGCCGCACCAGGCAGTAACTACGACATCGGGATTCTCTCTCAGGATTGCTTCTGAAGTGATCTGTTTGCCAGGTTCTCCGACGAATTCGCCGCCGGCGGCTTCCACCAATTCGGCCACCCAAGGCTGTGAGGCGATCAGAGGATTCCCCCACTCTTCGCAATAGACACGAGGACGCGGGAGTCCTGCTGTTTTCGCTCGGATAGCATCGACGTCGCTTCTCATCTGCGAGATGATTGCCCTGCCGCGTTCGGCTGCATCCATAAGCCGCGCGATTAGTTCGATGTCGCCGTAAATGTCGGCGAGAGTGTGCGGTGCGAGTCCAAAGAAACGCGCTCCGGATTTCAGAATTTCGCTTACGGATTTTTCTTGGTAGGGAACTGCTGCAATCACAAGGTCCGGATGCAACTGTGTGATCTGTTTGCTATCGGCAGTCCAAGAGTCGCTAACGATCGCGATTCCACGCTCTTTGACTTCGGGGCATACATCGGCGCAGTACTTGGTGCAAGCGGCAAGACGATCGAGCTCGCCGATCTCAGCCATGACAACGGTTGCGCTGGGTTGCAGCGAAACCACGCGAATGGGTGTGTAAGAAGAAGGCATGAGCTGACGCTATGGTACAGCGTTTGGCCGTCGGCATCGGTTTACAATCCTTGTGTGTATTCGGCCCAGTTGCTCGATCACTTCGAACATCCCCGCAATGGTGGTGAAGTTGCAAATCCCGATGGTGTTGCACAGATCGAGAATCCCGCATGCGGCGATGTCTTGAAAATCAGTCTGCGCGTAGCCGACGGACGCATCGCCGAGATACGTTTTCTGGCAAAGGGCTGTGTGCCGGCGATGGCATGCGGGTCAGCGCTTACCGAACTGGCGCTGGGGAAGACGGTTCAACAAGCCGCGGTAATCAAGCGGGAAGAATTGGTCGAAGCGGTCGGAGGTTTGCCCGAGGCGTCGAGCCACGCAAGCCATCTGGCAATGGACACACTCAGAGAAGCGCTGAAAAATTTAAAGATTTGATCCGTAAACATCCGTGCAAATCCGTGGCCGAATTTTATTTCCGGGAAGTCCCATCCGGCCAATAAACTGTCCAACCTTTCGAGCGGGCGGTTTTTTCCAGGTCCGGATTGGGATTTACTGCAAACCCATTTCTCGCGAGTTCCAACATCTCGGCATCCCAACGGGAATTTCCGAAGGCGGCGTCGGGAGTCTTCTGAATCACTTCGCGGATAGCGAGCGGCTTACCGGGACCGCTGGGCACGCGAATAACTTCGTCCGTGATGATGCCATTGTCGATTCGAACCGCGGCCGCCAGGACTTTGCAATCTGGAATTCCAAAATGCTTCATCGCCACGCGAATCACCCACTCATTGGTGGACGAAACTGCCCAGACATCACACTCCGCCTCTTGGAGTTGGCGAATCAACTCGCGCATTTCGGAGAAAATATGTTTTACAAAGTTCCCGTCGAAATACTCGGTCGCGGCTTGCAGCACCGCTGACTCTTGCAATCCGCGATGCATGGTGACCATTTCGCCGCACATGGCGTCTTCATCCACCCTGCCGGCCCGGTAGTCGGCGTAGCGAGGACGCGCCCAGGCTGCAACTTCTTTAGAGACCACTTCCCGGTCGAGTTCCCACGAGAAGAATCCCTCTCCTGCGTCTCCGGACCACAAGGTGCCGTCGCAATCAAACACTGCCAATCGTGGCTCGAGGCGCAGAACTGACTCGACAAAATCTTTGCTCTTTAAGTTATTCAACGATGAATCCTGATTTGAAATTAAAGCGCAGCGTAATCTTCCGGAGTATTCACATTCAGAGTAACAGCCGGATCGTCAACGGCAACATAACTGATGTGTTGCTGGTTCTGATGCTCAACCTCGCGAGCATTTCCGCCGGCTGGAGCCTTCAGAAATGCCTCAATCATTTCGCGGCTGATCAAGTAGGGATGGCCATGCTTGCCTTGAAGTTCCGGTACGACAGCCCACGTTTCTTCGGTCGAACTCGCAAATGCAGCGGTTAGAGTCTGCAGGGTTGCAACACTAGCGGGAGGGCGATCGACGAGCGTGATGATTGCCGCATCGCGTCCGCGATTGAGGACTTCCTGCAGGCCCACGCGTAGGGAACTGAATTGTCCAAGCTCAGGATTCTGGTTTCTAACCAGAAACGCACCCCGCGCATAAATTACTGGCGCAAGATTCGCTTCGTTCGCGCCCACAACGACGATCACCATCTCCGTAAAGGGATCGAGCGAACGGATTGCAGCAGAGAGGAAGGATTCACCGCCGGCCGCGCCGGGAGGCCAAGGCAGGAGCGCTTTATCTCGCCCCATGCGGCTGGATTCGCCTGCCCCCAGGATTACACCGCAGAAGTTTGAGCTGCGCGGCATGGTTGGAATATGAAAAGGCTCTAGAGTTCGTCGAGGTTCTCGACCGTGTCGCTCTGTACATCCGTTGTGTCGCTCGTCAGTTCGTGCGATTTAAACCAGCTCATATGAGGAAGCGATCGCTCGGCGCGGCGGCGGACGGCTATCAGCTCCGCGGTAATTGCTACTGCGATTTCTTCCGGCGTGATGGCGCCGATGTCCAGGCCTACGGGGGCGTGGACACGCTCAAACAGATGAGCCGGAATCCCTTCTTTGGTTAATTCGTGGAAGATGGTGATTGTCTTGCGCTTGGAACCGATCATTCCGACATATCTCGCCTGCGTCCGCACTGCCCAGCGCAGCACGCGCATGTCGTCGCGATGACCGCGGGTGACGATCACAATATAAGAAGATTCGTTGGGCGTGATCTTCGCCATGGCCGAATCGAAGTCTTCCGCGATGACCTCTTTTGCTTCGGGAAAGCGCTCGCGACTGGCATAGGATTCACGATCATCAACGACCGTGACATCGAATCCCGCATTTCGTGCCGTCTTGTAAACATTTACCGATACGTGGCCTGCGCCGAAAATATAAAGTGATGCTGGAGGTAAAACCGGCTCGATAAAGATATCAAGCGTGCCGCCGCAAACCAAGCCCGTGTCGTATTTTGGATTCTGATTCAAATTGAACGACAGGCTTCGAGGCTTCTCGGACTCCATCACCTCGCGCGCCGCCTGCCAGACTTCGGCCTCGACACAGCCCCCGCCGATGGTTCCGACGATTGAGCCATCGTCTCGCACCAGCATTTTGGCGGTTTCAAAGGAGGGAATCGATCCCCGGACATTCACGATGGTGGCGACCGCCCCGCGGCGACCTTCCTGACGCAGCTTCACAATCTGCTCGTAGATGTCCATGTCTATGATTATTCTTCGGTTAACAGGGGAAGTCAACGCGCAAAAAGCGAAAGCCCCGAGTCATCACTCCGGGGCTTAACTGCAAGAATGCCAGTACCCAGTGGCAACACCTCCTAGACTACAATCTGCCAGGAAAATGCTACCGAACGGAGACGAGAGATGATTGTGAGGTCCATCACTCCTCGGTAGTTCTTCAGGCCAAAATGGGAAATCCGCTGTGGTAGCTTTATTGTTCGAGAATCGAGTCCCATGAAAGCCATCCGCATCCACGAATTTGGCGGCCCTGACGTTCTGCGCTACGAAGATGTGCCTAATCCAGTACCGCGCAAGGATGAAGTTTTGATTCGAATCAAGGCGTGCGCACTTAACCATCTTGACCTGTGGGTGCGTCAAGGCTTGCCCGGCATTAAGTTGCCACATATTTTAGGAAGCGATATCGCTGGTGAGATTGTTGAAATCGGCGAGTACATCACAGGATTCAAACCCGGTCAGAGGGTTCTGGTTGCTCCCATGCGGTTTTGCAATCGCTGCGCGAAATGCATGTCGGGACTGCAGAATCAGTGCCGCGAATTCACCGTGCTTGGCAACCAGGTCGACGGCGGCAATTGCGAACTCATCGCCGTCCCTGCCGTTAATGTCATTCCGGTTCCAGACACGCTCGATTTCAATCAGGCGGCAAGCGTACCACTTGTATTTCTGACCGCGTGGCACATGCTGGTAACGCGAGCGGGCATTCGTCCCGGACAAACTGTGCTGGTGCTTGGCGGAGGCTCGGGCGTCGGCATCGCCGCCATTCAGATTGCAAAGCTCTTCAATGCCCAAGTCATCACGACGGCCGGTGACGAAGCCAAGTTAGACAAGGCTAGCGAACTCGGCGCCGATCATGGCATCAATCATTACAAACAGAAAATCTCGGACGAAGTCCGCAAGATGACTAACCGGACTGGCGTCGACCTCGTCGTCGAGCACGTGGGCGTCGCGACCTGGGAAGAGAGCATGAAGTCGCTGAAGCCCGCCGGGACGATCGTCACCTGTGGAGCGACGACCGGACCGGAAGTGAAGTTCGACCTGCGTTTTCTGTTTGCACGACAGCTTTCGTTTCTTGGTTCCTACATGGGCACCATGGGTGAACTGCACGAGGTTCTCAGCCACGTCTTCAGTGGACGCCTCAAGCCGGTCGTAGACCGTACCTTTCCCCTTAGTGAAACGCGCGCGGCCCACGAATACCTGGCGGCCAGCAAAATGTTCGGCAAAGTCGTGCTCAATCCGTAAGCCGAATCAACTTCCAGCAGGCGCCGACTTTCTCTTCGGCAATGTCCTGACTGTGTTCTTGATCAGGTCGACCGAAAACTGTTCCCCGATCTTCGATACCGGTGGACCCGTCACCTGATACGGCGCCGAAACGTAAGTTCCCAGAATTTCTTTCTTGCTGACCTGCAGCCGCAAGAATCCGAAATTGTTTTGATCGTATTGCTCCAGTGTCAGGCCGCCTCCGACCGTCAGCGGCGGCTTTGGGTACTTACCTTTGATCTGCTTCAATTTTCCGAGATTCGTGTACCCTCCTGCTCCGGCGACCACGTAGGGAATCTCCAGCTCTCCTTTTGGCCCTCGCAGCTTGTAGGTGAAGCGCTGGTAGTTGTGGACATGGCCGGACAGCACAAGATTGGGGTAGCGATTCGTCGCCTCAAAGCTCTGCATCAGGACCTTGTCGACGGCGCTGCTTCCTGAGTGTTCCTGATCTCCTGAAAACGGGGGATGATGCACGGTGACAATGAGGGCAAGGTTCGGGTCCGCCGCCTTCAATTCACCCTTGAACCAATCAATCTGGTCCTGATGAATCTCGCCTTCATCCTCTCCCACATTCGAGAACAAGCCAATGATCGTGGCAAAGGGTGTCGCGAAGGTCCAATACACATTTGGCAGATCCATCTGGGTTCGTTGTGAGTTGGTCTTTAGCGATCCCAACTTTGCCGGATCCTTCGACATGAAGTTCTGCACCCACCCGTCAAGCGGCTTCTTATTCGGGTTGACCGGCCCGTCCTGCGGGTCGTCAGGTTGGCAATCGTGATTGCCGGGAATCGAAACGATGAACCCTGGGTAGTCCTGATACGTCTCGTAAAAATTCGCGCCGTACATGTCGATGTCTCCCGCGAAATACACCACATCCCCAAGGTGGTAGAAGAAAGCCGGCTTCTTGTCGCCGGGAAGGCCGTTCGCGTCTTCCGTCATCATCTTGGCGACGAAATACTGTTGCCGTCCGCGGAAGTCGCCGGTGTCGCCCACGGTCTGAAAAACCATTACGCCGGTGTCTTTGATTTTCTGAACATCCGCGGCAGACAGCAATCGTGACAAGTCGTATCGATAAGGCGCCGGGCCATTCGGCGGCGGCAGCGGCTGAAAAGGGAAGTGAGTTGGCTTGAATCGAGTGTTTTGAACCGTAAATTTAGGCTCTGAAATCGACGGCATGTGGCTTTGCCGCTGCCCTACACCCAGACCAGTGTGAAATGCCTGCAATGTCCCCATACGACCTCCTAACAAGATCCCTTAGTGGTTTAGTGACGAAAGAGAGGCTTGCGTTTCATCGAAGCGGTGAAAATGATGGTGAACAAGACTATCCCATGCGTACTCGTCTTGGACAGCAACTTTCCCAACAAGTAAAATAAAGACAATGTCGTCGGAACTTAATTTCGGACCTTACGTCGCCGTCGAAAACGGCAGGCGGGTGGTCAAAGACCTTACTTACGGTAACCCGACCCCTGAAGGCGTAGTGCTTACCACGCTCGACAACGCGGTCAACTGGATGCGAAAGAATTCCATCTGGCCGATGACGTTCGGCCTGGCCTGTTGCGCAATCGAAATGATGTCGATGGGCGCTTCGCGATTTGACATCGCGCGCTTCGGCGCCGAAGTTTTTCGCCCGTCTCCACGGCAATCTGATCTCATCATCATTGCCGGCCGCGTGTCCAATAAGATGGCGCCGGTAATCCGCCAGCTGTGGGAGCAGATGCCCGAGCCTAAGTGGGTGATTTCCATGGGCGCATGTGCAACGTCCGGCGGCGTCTTCAATAATTACGCGCTCGTGCAGAGCGTCAATCAGGTCATTCCGGTTGATGTATACGTGCCCGGCTGCCCGCCACGACCAGAGCAACTGATCTACGCCATCACACTTCTGCAGGACAAGATTCAGAAAGAACGCGGCACAGTGAAGCGGGCGTTGAACCTGACGTAAGCTTCGTCTGAAGCATTAGAATTCCTGCATGCTTCCGCTTGAATCCTCACCCGATGATTTTCGCCAGGTCGCCGAACGTGTCACCCAACTTGCAGCTGAATACCTCCGAACTATCAACGAGCGTTCGACCTTCCCTGCAACGACAGGCGTGCAATCACAAGAACTGTTTCACAGTCCGCTTCCAGAAAAAGGCATGGGACTCGATGCTCTTGCCCAGTTGCAAGACGTCATCAGCAACTCGCGTGTTCAGAATGGACGCTTCTTTGGTTACGTTCTCGGCTCCGGTGAGCCGATCGCGGCCGTTGCTGATTTGCTCACCAGCGTTTTAAATCAAAATGTAACTGCGTGGCGATCGGGACCCGCTGCGGTAACCATCGAGCGAACCGTAGTCGAGTGGCTGGCGGAAGCGATCGGTTGCGTCGATTTTCAGGGCAGCCTGACGGGAGGCGGATCTTCCGCGAACTTGATGGCCCTAGCCATGGCACGCGAGGCCAGAGCTCCCGCTAACGACGCCGGGCTGTGCGCCGCACTCCAACCAGTGATTTACGCCTCTTCCGAGATCCACATGTCGATCCCCAAGAGCATCGCATTGCTAGGAATCGGGCGCAACAATCTACGGCTTATCCCGGTCGACGCCGACTATCGTTTAAATCCGTCAGCGCTCGAACAAGCAATTACGGAAGATCGGAAGGCCGGAAAACTCCCCATCGCTGTCGCGGCTTCAGCCGGAACGGTGAATACCGGAGCAATCGATCCCTTCACCGAAATCGCCGCCGTTGCGCGCCGCCACAATCTCTGGTTCCACGTCGACGGGGCCTATGGTGCGTTGGCCGCCATCGCCCAGTCGGAAAAGTTCCGTGGACTGAATCTCGCCGATTCAATCTCGCTCGATCCCCACAAGTGGCTCTACCAACCTTTGGACTGCGGGTGTCTTTTATATCGCGATCCCCAGCACGCCCAGACTGCTTTTTCACACACCGGCGACTATGCCAAGTCGCTTAGTAACGATCCCGTCGAAGGTTTCGCATTTTTCGAAGAAACGGTCGAGCTTTCGCGCCGATTTCGCGCTTTGCGCTTGTGGCTTTCCCTGCGCTATCACGGCATGAGTGCGTTCCGGGCCGCCATTCAGCGCAATCTTGACCTCGCCCAACGGCTCGCGTCAGCCATCGACAAACACGAAAATCTCGAGCGTCTCGCTCCCGTCGAGTTGAGCGCCGTTTGCTTCCGATACCGCGCTACCACCGCACAACCAGACGCCGAACTCGACCAGCTAAACGCCGATATCCTGAAGCGCGTGATCCGCCGCGGTCGGGTTTATCTTTCGAACGCAACGCTTCAAGGCAAGTTTTGCCTGCGAGTCTGTATCGTGAATCACCGCACGACTAAGGCCGATATTGACAGTGTCATCTCCGAGGTACTAGAGGCAGCCAAGTAGCCGCAGCATTTCGTGATACAAACTTTCCATGGCGAATCGCGACGCGAACCCGACCATCATTGCTACCGCACCTTGCCGTGCTGACTTGGCGGGCGGGACGATCGATCTCTGGCCGCTGTATCTTTTCCATCCCGGCGCCATGACCGTGAACTTCGCGCTTGGAATCATGACTTCCTGCCGCATCACGCCGCTCAAGGGCAAGCAAATTCGGCTGAGGTCCCTCGATACTCGGAAAGAGGAAGCCTTTCCCAACATCGATGCTCTCTGTCGTGCCCGCAGCTTCCGTCTGCCCCTCGCAGGGCGGTTGCTGCAGTTCTTCGGTCCCGAACGAGGCCTAATCATCGAAACCCATTCCGACTCGCCCGCTGGTGCCGGCATCTCCGGATCGTCCGCTCTGATGATCGCCACCACTGCGGCCCTCGCGCGCTTCACGAATCGCAAGTTTACGTTGGAGCAATTGCGCGTCATCGCGCAAAACGTCGAAGCGCAAATCATCTCGGTCCCCACCGGCTGCCAGGACTACTATCCGGCGCTTTACGGCGGCGTCAGTGCTATTCATCTCAAAGCCGACGGCATCCGCCGCGAGGCCGTGACAGTGGCCGCTTCCGAGATCGAATCCCGCTTCGTCCTAGCCTATACCGGCGTACCACGCCAATCGGGCATCAACAACTGGGAGGTTTTTAAGGCCCATATCGACGGCGACAAGCGTGTTTTTCGAAATTTTGAGCAGATCGCCGCTATTGCCCGGTCGATGCATGTCGCTCTGGCTAAGAAGAACTGGGACGAAATTGGCCGCCTCTTGCGCGAAGAGTGGAAGCTTCGCCGTACCAACGCCCCCGGTATCACCACGCCTTTGATAGATAAGCTTATTGCCGTCGCGGCTAAGAACGGCGGCAGGGCCGCAAAAGTCTGCGGTGCTGGAGGCGGAGGATGCGTCATCTTTCTGGTGGAGAAAGGCGCAACCGGAAGGGTCGCCGCCGCCATCCAAAAGGCTGGCGGACAGGTGCTGCCGCTGAAGGTTTCGCGGGCGGGGGTGACGGTTAGGACGGCCCAGTGAAGCTCTCGTCAGATCATGTTTGTTACCGCTCGAAACAGGGTTATAATCAGCTCAGAGTTTGGCCTGGGGTTGTGATGAAGCTCCTGCGTGCCTCCGCTGTTATCTTCCTGCTGGCTCTTTGTGCGCCCTCGCTCGGCGCATCCGATCAGAAGCCCGCAGCCAATTCAGGCAAGCTGCCTCCTATGACGAAAGAAACGCGTCTGGACCTGGTTCGCGCGTTCGAAGCCGAATTGGTGTACATCCGCACACCGTTTCCCATGGGGAAAAAGGGGCTCGAGGTTAAGAACGGCCAGGTTTCGCCCAGCGGAGCAGAGCTTCAGCAGTTGATGGCAATGTGGGGGCCGTCAGTCAAACCAGGCGATGCCGCCAAAATCACGAACATCATCATCAAAGACAATCGCATTCGTTTCGAAATCAACGGTGGGCCGGTCAAGAAGCAAAAGTGGTATCAGCGAATCTCGGTTGGTGGGGCGGGAGGGGAAGTACCCGTCGCGCCGAGCGATGCCGATGCCAATCCGCGCGGAAGTTATGCCGACCTGGTTTTTGATCACTATGTTCCGGAACTGAATCCTGACCAATTGAAGCAGTTACTGCGGCCCGTGTTTGACTTCGACGCCAAGTCGGCGCTCGAATCTTATCTCGACACCTTGTCGCCCAAGTTGCGCGACGCCATCAAGGCCCATCAGGTCCTGGTTGGGATGGATCGTGACATGGTGGTCTACGCGAAAGGGAAGCCGCCACGCAAGATTCGCGAGAAAGACGGAGAGACCGAATACGAAGATTGGGTCTATGGCGAACCGCCGCAAGACGTAGACTTTGTCCGCTTGGTGAACAACGAAGTCGTTCGGGTTGAAACCATGAAAGTCAGCGGCGAGAAGATCGTTCGCACCGAGAAAGAAATCGACTTGCCCAATCAACCGGCGGTGGCAAAGAAGGACGAACCGCGGCCCCCGAACGCGCCGACACTTCGCCGGCCTGGCGAGGACCAGTCTGGCAACCAGCCTGACACCGTGAAGCAACCCATCGATCATCCGACGGTGGGCGCGCCGCCGAACATTCTTAGTGGCGCGACTCACGAAGACCTGCACAATCCCTGGCTTGGCTAGTAGAAGCGCCGCCCTTTACACTTAAGGTGTGAAGATCGCGCTGGGTCAGATTAACCCTACAGTTGGTGATTTCAAGGGCAACGCCGCCAAGATCATAAATTTTGCCTGTCGGGCACGCCAGGCCCAAGCGGACCTCATTCTGTTTCCTGAACTTTCTGTCTGCGGCTACCCTCCCCGGGATCTGGTAGAGCGTGCGTCTTTCGTTGCCCACAATCGCGAGGCGCTGGATTGTATTGCCGGTGAAACTCAAGGCATTGCCGTGGTCTGCGGAGTAGTCACGCCCGCACAGGCCGTTACCGGGAAATCCGTGATGAACTCCGCAGCTCTGCTCAAGGACGGAGCCATCGCCTTTCTCCAGTCGAAGATGTTGCTTCCCACGTACGACGTTTTCGACGAGGCCCGAAATTTTGCCGCAGCCTCCAGCCAGCAGTTGTTCCCAATTTCCGGCAAGCAGATCGCGTTGACCATTTGTGAAGACGCATGGAATGACAAGCAATTCTGGAACAAGCAGCTTTATACCGTCGATCCGGTCGACGCCCTCCTCAAGCGTGGCGGAAACATCCTCCTGAATATTTCTGCTTCGCCTTTCTGGATCGGCAAGCGCGAATTCCGCCGCGAAATGCTTTCTTCGATTGCACGCACTCATCAGGTTCCAGTCGCGATGGTGAACCAGGTCGGCGGCAATGACAGCCTGGTGTTCGATGGCTCCAGCGTAGTCCTCAATTCCGAAGGGACTGTGATTGCTCAGGGAAAGTCGTTCGAAGAGGACATCGTCTATTTCAATTCCGAATCACTCCGCGGTGACATCCATGACCAGGTCGCAGGCGAGGAAGCCAGCGCTTACGGAGCTCTGGTTCTGGGGACGCGCGATTACGTACGCAAGTGCGGCTTCAAGACAGTCATCATCGGTCTGAGTGGAGGAATCGATTCTGCGCTTACCGCGGTGATTGCGGCGGATGCCATGGGCCCTGACAACGTGATCGGCGTTGGCATGCCGGGGCCATACTCCTCGCCAGGTTCTATTGAGGACGCACGCATTCTGGCAGCTAACCTCGGTATTCGCTTTGAATTGTTATCAATTAATGACATAGTTGCCAGTTACCGGGCGACCCTCCAAGAGGTTTTTCGCGGCAGGAAGGAAGACGAGACAGAAGAGAACATTCAATCGCGGGCGCGCGGAACCTTGCTGATGGCATTGTCGAATAAGTTTGGCGGGATTGTCCTGAGCACCGGTAACAAGAGTGAACTGGGAGTTGGATACTGCACCCTGTACGGCGACATGGCGGGAGGATTGGCGGTGATCTCGGACGTCCCCAAGACCATGGTGTATCGCATCAGCCGTTATGTGAACCGCGAACGCGAGATTATTCCGCAGGCCACGATCGATAAACCTCCTTCCGCGGAATTGCGGGCAGGCCAGAAAGACAGCGACAGTTTGCCGCCCTACGAAGTCCTTGATGCGATTCTGGAAGATTACGTTGAGGATTCGCACACGGCCCGCCAGATTGCCGCCGACCGGGGATTCGATGTTAATCTAGTCGAGCGCGTGATCCGGATGGTGGAACGCGCTGAATACAAGCGGCAGCAAGCTGCGCCGGGAATCAAGATTTCTGCGAAGGCATTTGGCTACGGCCGGCGTTTCCCAATCGCGGCCAAGCCTGATGTTTAGACGGTCCAGCATTCATAACATCAATCGTGAAAGGAAGCCATGCACCGCACTGTGAATTGTGTGTTCGCCGTCATTGTTTCTGCGGTTTTGATGACCGCCCAGCAGCATCCTGCTCACACTGCAGCCCCAGCCCATGCCACCACAAAGCCGGCGGACGCTACCAATTTGCCTTCTGAAGAAGTGGTGCAGGCCTTTTTGCACCAGACGTTCGGATACGACCCGGGGCTGAGTTGGAAGATCAACAGCATCCGGCCTTCTGAGGCTCAGGGCCTGGCAGAGGTGGATGTCACCATCAGTAGCCCGCAAGGTTCCCAGCCACAGAAGTTTTACGTGACTCCCGATGGCTTGCATGCCCTCATCGGCGACGTCCTGCCATTTGGCGCGCATCCCTACGACGCCAATGCGAAGAGACTACAAAAGGAAGCGAACGGACCTTCTCACGGCCCGGCCGATGCTCCGGTGCTGGTAGTCGAATTTGGCGATTTACAGTGTCCGCACTGTAAAGATGCGCAGCCCGCCATCGAGAAGATGATGACTGAAGACAAGAATGTCCGCCTAGTGTTTCAGGCCCTGCCTTTGCCCATGCATGATTGGGCGATGAAGGGTGCGGAATACGCGGATTGTGTCAGCCGCTCCTCGAATGATGCCTTCTGGAAATATCTCTCCAGCGTTTACGCTGCGCAGGGAGATTTAACCGCCGCCAATGCGGACGAGAAGCTAACTGCTATGGCTGACGGCGTCGGAGTTAAGGGGGCTGACATTGCTGTCTGCGCGGCGAAACCTGAAACAACAGATCGCATCCAGCGCTCGATCGATCTGGCGAGATCTTTGGACGTCAGCAGTACTCCTACACTTTTTGTGAACGGCAGAAAGCTAGGCGCGGGGGGAATTCCCTATGAGGTTCTGCACAAGTTGGTGGATTTTGCCGCGCAGCAGGCACCGACTAAGCCTTAGTTTCTAAGCCACACTTCCACGTTATGGCCGGGGTCATGACTGACTACGTGGGGGGTGATCACTACCAACAGTTCATCGTCTTCTGCGGTTTTGTCATTTTCCGTGGCGAGTGATTTTAGCCCGGGTATCGCACCCAGGCCGGGTACACCCATGATAGTGAGCATTTCGCTGTGTGTTACCGCGGAAGCCACGGTGGCCGGCTCGCCGTCTTCGAGATTGATGCTACCTTTGTATTCACGGTTCGCAATGATGGGCACACCGTTTAGGCTCTGTCCCGCCAAAGTCCGCAGGCGCATTTCAAGCTGCAAACCGACGGTGGACTGGTAAGAGACAACCGGCTTCGCCTTAATGTCTAATCCCAAGTCCTCGTAGTTAAAGGACGGAATGGGCGCCTGGAAACTTCCGTTCTGAATGACCTGGCTGATGGCCGAGCTGTTGAACACCGGAGCAAAGCTCGCGTTGATGACCGGATATCGCTGTCCCATGCGGAAGGTTGTATCGCTGCCGGCTTCGGTTCGCAAGGTCGCGTGGTCAAGAATCTTTACCCAGCTCTCGTTCAAGGAAAGCTGGGCCGAGAGCTGGTCCAGGGTTAAGCCCATTAACGTGAGACCGCCTCCAAACGTTGCCAAAGGTTGGCTGAAGATGCCGCTTGACTGCCCTTGCAACTGGCTTAGAAGGCCCGAAAGTGCTTGGGAATCGGCTCCGTTGATACCGCCACCGGAAATCAGTTGGTTAATCAGGCTTTGGATGTTCTGTCCGCTGGCTGCTCCCAGGGCGGCAAACGCCGCAGCTGGGATATTGAACAAGGTAAAGGTGTTGGGAATGTGGACTCCGATGTTCCGCGTCAGCTGATGGTCAATCTGGTAGACCTTAACGTCCAGCAGGACTTGGATGCGAGGCTGGTTCAGGGCCTCCAGACAGACGCTGACCGCATCCAGGATCTTTACCGGCGCTCGCACCAAAAACGTATCGTCAGACCGGCTCGGGTGTAAGAAACGAATCTCAAAAACTGACCGCAACATGTTGATGATCTGCTGCGTATCCTGAAAAGAATGGCCGCCAATCACTCTGTACTTCCGTAAGGCCATGCGATCGTACAGGCGGTGATTTTCACCCGTGTTCTTGACGAGGAACAGCTCTCTGTCCGAAAGTGGTACCCAAAATGCGTCGGTCACCTCGCCGGCCAAGTGCATGGCGGTATAGAAGTCGACATTATCAATGTCGAAGTGGACACGACGGGTCATCACCGAATCATCGAGTTCGGCAGTGATTCCGTACGCAGCTGATACTTGAGTTAAGAGCGCCTTTGAGTCGCCGCGGAAATGGAAGCTGTGCGTGGTCTCGCTAGGCACCACCGCCAACAGGCCGCCATCTTCCACCATTTCCACTCGCTGACGTTCCGGTTGGTCCCATTCGCCCAGGGCTTCCTTCAGCCTTTCCCGTGCGAAAGAATCGGTGGGATCGAGCGCCAGTGCGCTGCGAAATTCGGCCTGGGCCTCGACTGACATGCTCTTCATCAAGTCGGCGTTGCCCTTTTGTATGTGTTCCGAGATCAGTTGCTGGCGCAGCAGGGCCAGCGCGGTGACATAGTCGATATTGGTTGGCGTAAGGCGCGCGGCCGTATCGAACTCGGTGAAGGCCTCGTCCATCTTCTTTTGATGTTCGAGCTTAAGGCCGCGGTGAAATGCTTCCTTCGCCTTTTTCATATCTGATTTTGACGGCTGACAACTGCGATTTGAGGTGGGGCATGGGAGGATGGCAATGGGCGGGGTGCTGTCATCGACGGCATGGCAAGGGACTATCGACACCAGAGTCACCAGCAGTGCTGTCCAGGCTGCTCGCATCCCCATGATTGTACCCGGGAAGGGGAGTACCGACGTTGTGCTACACAGGTCATGTACCTCCGAATTCACTCTCGAAGAACGTTCCTTGGGATAATTCTTGCTGGAAATCGTCACTCTCGCGCGATCAGCCTTCAGCCTCAGCTGCACCTCGGATCTTGCCGCCAGGTACGAGCAATCGCCGCGCGGCATGGTACCCGCGGGAGTTGGAAACTTCCCCGATTTTGGCGTATAAAAGTTAGTTGCGCGTTAATTGGTTTTTTTGGGTTTAAGCGCCAGTAATCGGACTCTTCAGCGAGGAATCATGTCTAGCTTGACCACAACCCACGCCCCGAAAGGATTGGAAGGCGTGGTCGCCACCACCTCCAGTATCTGCTATATCGATGGCGAACAAGGCGTACTGGCCTATCGTGGCATCGACATTCACGAACTGGCCGACAACTCCACCTTTGAAGAGACCTGCTATCTCTTGTGGTTTGGCAAGTTGCCCTCGCGTAACGAACTGAAAGAGCTTCGCGAGCGCATGGCGGAAGAGCGCAAACTGGACGCCTCAATCTTCCATCGCTTGCACCTCGTTCCCAAACATGCGCTGCCCATGGATGTGCTTCGCACCATGGTTTCAACGCTTTCGTTTTTCGATCCGGAAGAAAAGAGCAACGATCGCGAAGCCAATATCCACAAAGCGATACGCTTGACCTCGCAGATCGCCATGATCGTGGCGGGACACGACCGCATCCGCAAAGGCAAGCCCATCGTCGAACCGGATCGTTCGCTCTCTCATGCGGCAAATTTCCTCTTAATGCTGAATGGCGAGCACCCGTCGAAGACGGCTGAGCGCGCTCTCGACACCGCTCTCATTCTCCATGCTGATCACGAACTGAATGCTTCTACGTTCGCGGCGCGCGTGACTGCGGCAACGTTATCCGACATGCATTCGGCGATTACCTCGGCGATTGGCTGCCTCAAAGGCCCATTACACGGCGGCGCGAACGAAGCCGTGTTCCACATCTTGCAGGCGATCGACCACTCCGGCGCCGACCCGGTCGAATATGTGAAAGGCATGCTGGCGCAGAAGAAGAAAATTCCAGGCTTCGGTCACCGCGTCTATCACACCGAAGACCCACGCGCGACGCACCTTCGCCAGATGTCACGCGATCTGGGTAGCTCCAGCGGCGAACCGAAGTGGTTTGAATTCTCGCGGGCAATTGAAGAATTCGTGAAGTCAGACAAGAAGCTCAACGCCAACGTCGATTTCTATTCCGCTTCGACCTACCACACGCTTGGAATCGACGTGGAGCTGTTCACTCCGGTATTTGCGATTTCGCGCATTAGTGGATGGACGGCTCACGTCATCGAACAGCTTGGGGACAACCGCCTGATCCGCCCGCGCGCCGACTATATTGGCCCCTCGTACCCGCAGCACTGGATGCCAATGGACCGCCGATCGTCCTGACTACTAGAGATTTGTCATCCCGAGCCGTCCGCAGGCGCAAGGCGCCGAGGGCGTGTCGAGGAACCTGCTTTGGTTCGCTTACAAAATCGCCCTGAACCTACCCGGACTCGTCCCCGCAAATCGATAGAAGCTGCGCGTGAAGTGACTCTGGTCTGAAAATCCAGTCGCGTGGCTGATCTCGCAAATCGACTGATCCTGGTGCAGCATCCTCTCGCAAGCTTCGCGCAGCCGCAGCCGATGAAGATACTCCCCTAATCCCATGCCCACACAGTGGCGAAACACCCGCGACAAGTGCACCGGGTGCACTCCTGCCTCATGGCTCAATTCAGCAAGCGTTAGTTTCTCGGCATACTGCGTACGAATCTTGTCCATCACTCTACGCAACCAGTACGGCGGACGCACCGCCCGCTCTCGCGGCATCTGCGAAAGCACGCCCATCAACTCCGCCAGCAAGCTCTCCACCGTCATCTCATCGGCGAAGCCGTCGCGCGTGGCATGAAAGAGTTTCAACCCAAGCCATAGCAACTGCCCTCCGCCCACATCGTCATAACCCGCAGCCAATTTGCCAGAACAGTCGGCAAGGCTTTTTAGCCATTGCGGCAGGATTTCGATTTCGAAAAACTTTACTCCCCGAGGCCCGATCTCATCCTGATGAGGAATGCCCGCCGGACGATACATCGCGGTAAACGGCGTGAACTGCTTTTCCTCACGCCCATACCGCTCGCCATAGCTTCCGTCCAGCAATAGCGCCACAAATGGCAACTCGTGCGAGTGCGCCGGCAGCCTACGCGGCGAGGTGTGTACCAGGTCGGTGAATATGGCTCCGCCCTGCTCGCGCTTGCCTCGAATCGCCCCGTAAAAGTTACCCGCCCTGAGTTCCGCCATGGTCACCTGCGATGTTGTATTTATTCAAGACGCCCACTTCTTGCAAATGTAGACTCGAATTTCTACCATCGGTTAGCTTGGGGAGGATCTCGCTATGCGCAACTTGTTATTGTTTTGCCTGCTTCTGCTGCAACAATATGGCAATGCTCCAGTTGCCAGCCACGCTGGTGATACCGGCTCGGCTTCACAAACACCCATCTACACCGCCGACGGCAAGTTGATGTTTCCGGCGAACTATCGCGAGTGGGTCTACTTGAGCACGGGCATGAACATGAGCTACCTGCAGCGCGGGTCGGCGGACCACGCGGTGTTCGACAACGTTTTCGTGAACCCCGATTCCTATCGCGCCTTTCTGAAGACCGGAACCTGGCCCGACAAGACGATGTTCGTGCTCGAAGTCCGCGCCGGAGGCACGAACGCCTCGATTAACAAAGCCGGAAACTTTCAGACACCTGATCTGCTGGGAAGGGAAGTGCACGTGAAGGACGAATCGCGCTTCGACGGGAAGTGGGCCTTCTTCGGCTTCGAGAGCGACGAGCCATCGAAGATGGTTCCCAAGGAAGCCAGCTGCTACTCGTGCCACTCGGCTCACGGCGCCGTGGATACGACGTTCGTCCAGTTCTATCCCACGCTGATCGACATTGCCAAAAGCAAGGGGACGCTTACCGCGGGATACTTGAAAGACGTCGCGGAGCAGGGGAAAGAAGGGAAGGCGGGGAAGTAAGGACTCGCTCTTCTCATTGTCATTCCTTCGCTATCAGTATTGTCATTCCGAGCGAAGCGAGGAATCTGCTTTTTCGACTGTCATCCCGAGCCGTCTTCGGCGCGAAGCGCCGAAAACGAGTCGAGGGACCTGCTGTTCCTCACTTTCCGATGTTCAGCCGGAAGATGACGCCCCACCCGATCTGGCCGTTCTTGTTCCTGCCGCCTTCATAAGTCGTTCCGTACGCGCGGCCCTTACCGTCGAGTAGCAAGGGGCCATTGGGTTGCGCACCGAGCACTCCCGTGCCCATTACGAATACGGTTTCCGTCCACATTCCATTCTGGTTGGGCTTCAATCGGTATATCGTCCCGTAGTTGTTGGGTCCACCATTCCACGTGGTGCCGTAAAGGTTGCCCGCTGCGTCGAATGTCAGGTCAGAGCGAGGAAATGCACCATCGTTTCCACTTGCGAAGCTATGTAAGATACTCTCTGTCCAGTTTCCTCCACTTGGCATCAATTCAAATACCGCACCCCAGCCGTTCACGCCTCCGCCAAGTGTCGTGCCGTAGAGGTTCCCCATTGAGTCAAAAGTTAAACCCGACTCTGGGGCACCAGCGTCCTTAGGATATTGATTGAATTCGTAAATATTGTTGTAGGTCCATTGCCCATCAGGTGTAGGTGAGAGTTGAAATGCAGTTCCGCCATTCCAGGTTCCACCAATCTCAGTAGTCCCGTAAAGGTTGCCTTCACTGTCGAGAACTAAACTGCTCCGTGGATTACATCCGTCTCCGGTGAATGAATATAGTGTTTGCTGCATCCATTGATCATTGCCAGAAGGAACCAGCTCGAAAACTACGCCACACTGAAACTCACCCCCGACGGGCGCAACGCCGTAGAGGTTGCCGTCTTGATCGAGGATGACACCTGTCACAGGATTCCAGCCGTCTCCTCCCCCGGTGAAGTCGTAAAGTACGCTTTCCGTCCAGGATGTGCCGCCATTTCTCGGCGGGCTTAATCTGAATACCGTGCCGCAACCAAGATTTTCTCCGCACGAGAAAGTGCCGCCACCGTTCGTCGTACCGTAGAGGTCACCATTCAGGTCAATAGCTAAGTTCCCTATAGGGTTACTTCCATCTGGGCCACTAAACGTGTAAATGGAGTGAAATCCTGTAGTAGGTGACAATTGATAGATGGTCCCCGCATTCTTCGGGCCGCCCACAAATGTGGTACCATACGCCTTTCCTGCACTGTCGAGCACGAAACCTGAGCTAGGATGCTCCTGATTCTGCAGGAATACATGGAGAATCGTGTATGGGCCAGCGAGAGCGATCATCGGTGATAGCAATGTGGCAGCAGCAATCAGAAGAATGAGGGAAGGGCGAAACATGCTGACCTCCGTGCCGGTCAATTGAAAAATAGGCGGAAACCCGCTTCCGGTGCGGAAGTATAGCACGGATCCATCGCAATGCCTGCGATCTCAAATCCGGCTTCAAATGCGCTCCAGGCGTAAAATATCCCTAATGCGCCGTGTCTACTTCGATAACAACGCCACCACTCCTGTCCTCCCCGAAGTGCAGGAGGCGATGCGGCCCTACTTCTTCGATCACTTCGGCAACGCATCTTCCATCCATCATCATGGACAGGAGACTCGCGC
>Ga0335069_10003044_pt1 | contig 25517 bp, 29 predicted proteins | sample Lox_Sample_11_FD_206714 | JGI IMG/M metagenome (GOLD analysis project Ga0335069, IMG submission 206714) | Soil microbial communities from Loxahatchee National Wildlife Refuge, Florida, United States - Lox_Sample_1.1 | ecosystem: Environmental > Terrestrial > Soil > Wetlands | place: USA... | reverse complement strand
GCTTTTTATCCAGTCTGGAACCAATCAAATGGTACATCTGGGCAATCTGGTCCATAGTTGTTTTAAATTTCTTGCTAAGTTTTTTGTCCGAAAATTCGGGTGTAAAGTAGGCGCCGGCCTTGTCTGATTGCCATAGCAAGTTTATCTGTGTGCTGGGCACAATTTTTTTAAGGTGCAGGGCAGCCAGTAGACTAATAGAGGCAATCTCTACGTTCAAATGGTCAGAGCTGACTGCGGTCGGCTTGGCGCGATTTTTATCCGGTGTAGTTTGCGGCAGGTCAGATAGCTGCGGCTTGGGCAGCAAGGGGTTAACGACGTCCCAGATATTGTCAGCGATTTCTTTAATACTCAGTAGGCGGCCTAAAGGCGCGCAGTCTATAGCCTTAAAATCTCTTGGGAATAGCTGGCACAAAAGATCGTAGGTAGCCACAGACTGCTTTAGGTGGTTGATGTCGGCTTCGTGCTCGTCGTGGGTGCGAGCGGTGTATTTGCGGGCATCTTTTTGGGCGATAAGATTATAAGAAACTTCGGCCGGAACCCTCAAAAACAGGTTAAGGTCGGGCCGCGGGATGTTGAGTAGCTGAAACTCCAGGCTGTCTTCCCAGACAAAAAAGCTGCGCTTTTCTACGGGCTCGGCAAACTTAGAGCCCTGATGGGCCATATTAGAGCCAACGTATCTGTTAGATAGCACTACTTTGCCATCGTTTAGAGCCTTTCTGATATCCGGCGCGGCCTCATAGCGGTCTAGTGCATAAAATAACGAGGCCGTGTAGGGGTTAACCTTGGCGGCCGAGCCGTACTCGCCGTTTAAATAGCGCTTCACAAAGTAGCTGGAGGTGTGGTCATAACGGGGAAAATCAAAAACTTCTACCTCGTGGCCAGCATCCTGCAGCCGCTTGTGCAGCAGCTCAAACTGAGTGCCCTTGCCAGAGCCGTCAGAGCCCTCTATGACTATAAATATGCCGCGGCGGTTTTGCATGATACTTCCATCTGGCTCATACCACCTATAGAGCCTTTAATCCCTTAATTTTAGCGGGCATAGAGCGCTTGTCTTTATAAGCCTTAGGCAGCATCATATCTGGCGTCCAGGTGCGGATAAGTATATTGAGGTCGGTGCCGGTCTGATATTTGCCGGAAAAGCCGTCGTGGCGGCCCTCGCCGTAGTTGCCGTCTACCTCTCCAGTTTCGTGAAATACAATCTGGGCAATGCGCTCGCCAACTGGCAGCAGCACAATTTCACTCTGGTTAAGGTTGTAAATTTCTAGGGTTAGGCGGTTGATGTAACCGGGGTCAATCCAGCCGGCATCAAAACACACGGCTACGCCATTACGGCCCCAGCTAGAGCGTGATTTGACCTCGCAGGCTCCAGGTGGCTTTATACCAAAAAACTCGTGTGTGTGGGCTAAAATGCGCTCTCCGGGGCGAATTGGAATGATAGGGTGGTTGGCCGGCACGCCTTTTAGCATTTTTACACCATTTTCATCGCACCACTGTTTGTGTGGCACAGCGGTCAGGGCGCCCTCAAAATATCGTTTTACATCTTGCTCGTCAAAGGGGTTATAGACCGGGTGGTCTTTGGAACGCTCGGTGCGGTAGTAGTAATAGCCCAGAGTGACGTCTAAGCTGGCGTGAGACACGTGTTTGGGGTCATACGGAGTACACAGAATATGACCACTTTTGACGGCCTCCACAATCTGTCTGTTGCTGAAAACTCCCATCAGAAAATCTAATGCCTTTCTTGTCTATATTTAGTCTAGCTAGCACTGAGCGTTCTAGCAAGCGTAGAGGTTAAAATTACACCTCTACGCGGATGCTGGGGCCCATAGAGGTAGTAACATAGACCGAGTTTAGGTAATTACCCTTTAGGCTGGATGGTTTGGCGGCCCGGACGGAAGCCATGACGGCATCAGCATTTTGCTGCAACTTGGCGGCGCCAAAGCTTACTTTGCCAATTCCCAGGTGAATGATGCCGGCTTGGTCAACGCGGTATTCTACACGGCCAGCCTTAGCTTCTTCTATAGCTTTGGCGATATCGGCAGTGACGGTGCCACTTTTAGGGTTGGGCATTAGGCCGCGCGGGCCCAGCAGGCGAGCGTATTTGCCGAGGCGGGCCATCAGGGCTGGCGGTGCAACCAGAACATCAAATTCTATCAGTTGCTTGTCCAGTGCCGCAGTAATTTCGTCAGCACCAACCAGGTCGGCACCGGCGGCTTTAGCGGCCTTAATGTCGTCGCCCTCCACAAAGGCGGCAATTCTTTGAGATTTGCCAGTCCCGGCGGGTAAGACAACGGTGTCGCGAACATTTTGGTCGGCTTGTTTGGGGTCAACGCCCAGATTGACGTGCAGCTCTACGGTGGCGTCAAACTTAGTGGTGCTAGTTTTGGTGGCTAGCTCTAGTGCCTCGGTTAGAGAATAGGTCTTATTCTTATCAATTAGTTTAACTACTTCGCGATATTTTTTACCGGCGCGCTCGGCCTTGGGGCGGGTTGGATTTTTGGCCTGAACGGGCTTTTTAGGCTTGGCAGCATCGGCGTCCGAATCTTTTTTGCGTTCCTGCTTGGCTTCTTTAGCTTCTTCTTCGGCTAGTGCTTTGGCGCTTCTTTTGCCGGCTTTTGCGGTTGTTTTAACCTCTTGCTCGGCGCCTGCCACAACTTCTGCAGCTTCCTGCTCTACTACTTCGGATTCGGATTTTAAAATCTCCTCTAACTGGGCTTTTTCCTCTGCCTTAGTTTTCTTAACTGGTTTCTTGGCTTCTGCCATAATCTTATCCTTTCGTGGTATTAGCGGCCGGGTCTCGGCCTCCCACTTTAACTTAGATGTTCAACGGTCCCATAACTTTTCTAACGCGCTCAGAGGCATTGTCCCAGGTCGTGTAAAGGTCGTGCAGGTCGTCTTCAACGCCTTCGGCACCCACTGGTATTACCTCGTGCTCGTCCAAAAAACTTCCAGCTTCATCCAAAGCGCGCCCCATTTCGGTGGCGGCGGCTTCAAAGCTGGCAATCGCAGTCTCCAGAACGGTTTGTAGAGTTTGGGCTCTTTCGGCGCGAGGCGATATAGCTTCTGGACTCATATTCAGCCTTGATTCCCGGAAATGAGTGTTATCTCGCCGGCCTCCCAAAGACTGCTCCTGGTAGGCTGAAGTGCAGGTACGGCCTCAATCTGGTAATCTACTTCTCCGCCCAGCAGGTAAGACTGGCTGTCTAGCTGATTTTTAAGGACGTTGAATACGACTACCTTCCCTGAGTTTGGGCTACTAAATACCGTTATTACTCTTTCGTCCGCCTCAAGACCGGGGAACTGGCGCTCTAGCAGCCTCAGCTCGCGAGATTTTTCATGACTAGGCGAGGGAACGACGTTTCCAAGTGCCGGGGGACTCATTGAACGTGGATTAAATTCTGCCGACTTGTTAGCCATATCTAGTGAACTATATTTAGTTCTGAGCCATCTTCGGGCTTGCGATGAGCCTCTCGTCTCGTTAGAAGGTCCTCGTCTGCCTCGGCAATTATGTCTAGACGGTGGATTAGCTCGTGAATCGCCGCCAGTCTGACTTCTGGATTTGATATCGCTTGGACGGCGTCCACGGATTTTTCTACGGCAATGGGCGCGTCTGTTTCATCCCTAACCTGGATACCAACCTGACGATCAGCTTCTCTAAAAGCCACTATGGCACGTATGTGCTCAAGAGCCACCGGCATCATTTCGTCATTTGGAGCATGGCGGTCTATAGCTTCTTCAAAACCAGCTCTGGCGGTCGTAGCTCTTGTGATGGCGGGCGCCAGTGTTCTATCGGCTGCCGCGTAAACAGTGTCTAGCGCAAAAGGCGCAGCTTCTTGATGTGTCATTATTCTACCTCTATTCCCATGCTGCGAGCTGTGCCCGCAACCATTTTCTTAACTGCTTCAATATCGTCGGTATTCATGTCTTCGGCTTTAGCTTCGGCAATTTCAGTCAATTGGGCTTGGCTCAGCTTTTTTTCAAGCTTCACTTTGTTGGGCTCGCCGGAGCCTTTGTCTACCTTGAGCGTCGCTAAAATAAGTTCGTCAGTTGGTGTGCCAACTACTCGCCAGTCCATGCTACGGTCGTCGTAAATCTGAATGTGGACGGTCACGCTCTGGCCCATCTTATCTTTGGTCTGCTCGTTGAACGGATTGATAAAGTCCATCATGTTGACGCCGTATTGGCCGAGAGTGCTGCCAACTGGCGGAGCAGCACTGGCTTGTCCGCCGCGAATTTTCATCTTTAGTGTTGCTGTAACTTGCTTTGCCATCTTAAACTCGCTTTACCTGTAGGCCGTCTAGCTCCACCGGAGTTTCGCGGCCAAACATATTAACCAAAACTTTCAATTTGCCCTTTTGGGCGTCAATTTCGTTAATCGCACCGTCAAAGCCCTTAAAGGGCCCGTCAACGATGTTAACAACTTCGCCAACCCGGTAGTCAAACTTGTGCTTGGGCTCTTCGCGGCCCATGCGTTTCATAATTTTGCCAATCTCGTCGGCGCTGACTGGTGTTGGCTCGGTGCCGGTACCGACAAAGCCGGTGACATTAGGTGTATTGCGGACAATGTACCAGGCGTCTTCTGATAACTTCATTTCAACCAGGACATAGCCCTGGAAAATGCGCTTTTCTACAACTTTGCGCTTGCCGTTTTTGATTTCAATCATTTTTTCTTTGGGAACTAAAACTTGAAAAATCTTATCGCCCATATCAAGAGATTCAGCTCGCTGGCGGATACTTTCGGCTACTTTTTCTTCATAGCCACTGTAGGTATGGATGGCATACCACTGTTTGGATTCGTCGTACCGTTTACTCACTTATTACCTCTTACTTTAGAATTAACTGTTTAAATATTATGTCCAGGACCTTGTCTACTCCGGCTACCAACGCTCCAAAAATGGCAGCGAAGATAAAGACTGCGAGGGTTAGACGCCAGGTTTCTAATCTTGATGGCCAAGTAACTAGCTTCAACTCCCTAAAGGAGTGAACAAAATACTTAGGCACTAACCAACCCAAGATTTTTTTTAGAAATCTGCCGACCGCGAACAGCGGTTTGGTCAAGCCGTTGCGCGGTAAACGCAGCCTCCTAAGTGGGCTGGCTACTTTGCCGGCGACCTTGCGAGCACGCCTGGGTTTGGGAGTGTCAACCTTGGCCTGGGCAGCTTCAGCACGCTGTCTGACAGTGGGTGCGGATTTTCTAATCCTTGGCTTGCGACGAGCATTAGCGGCTGCCATTTATTTTTTTCTCCCTCTTTAGGCATAATAAAAACCTACTATTTAAAGTAGGTCGCCACGTGTCAATATACCTTAAATCTATCAGATAGGCAAGAGGTTATTTAGCGCCCTTGACAACCGGCTTGTGCTGGCGTATCCATTTTTGATATTGCCGAGCCTTAGGCACGTGTTTTTTCATGTCTTCCCAAAAGTCAGCGCCGTGATTTAAGTGCTTGGTGTGGGTAAGCTCGTGAATAATAACGTAGTCGATCAGCTCCCACGGCAGCTGCATTAAGTAGTAGCTTAGGCTGATAACTTTATCGCTGGAACAACTACCCCAGCGCGAGGTTAATTTTTTTATGCGTACTTGCTTATATTTGTAGCCGTATTTTTTGGCGTAATCGCTGGTTCTACTAGGCAAAAACTTTTCGGCCTCGGCCTTTAAGGCCCGTTCTGAACCTCTGGTAGCGGCCGCCTGAACATCTGTGGTGCTGGCACCAGCTGGCACGAACACCAGCACTTGATTGCCGCTGATTCTTGAGCTCATGGTTTTGCCGGATGATTCAACTAGCTTTAGGCGGTGGCTTTTGCCAATTCTGTCGCCGCTACGGAGCTGCTTGGCCTGGGCTAGGCCTTGCTTCTCCACAATCCAGGAGCGGCGGCTTTTTGCAAAACCAAGCCCTGTTAGATATGGCACCCAAGTCGGGATGCTGACTTTTGTCTGGCCTTTGGAGTTGATGCTCAGGCGAATATTTTTGGACTGGCGCCGTTTGATAACTATGACTTCGCCAAGCCCCTCCACTTGAAAGATTTTTTGCGGCATTTTATCTAATTGAGATGTTGCGGCGAGCCATGTCCACCCGCCCACCGCGAGGAGTCGGCACTAGATTAACAAGTTCCGGCATGGCCAGGTTGCTTTGGACGTCGGAAGCGGTAGTCAGTCCCATTTGGTACAGACGGTTAACAATGGCGCCCTTCTGAGTGGAAAAAGTGTGCTTTCCACTGACCACTAAATAGTCGTCAGACTCCGGGTTCTGCATGGTGCTAAGGTGTTTTTCAAAGGCTGCCTTAGAGTAGGGCTGAGCGAACTTGTCGTCGCTGGTACGGCGGTCACGGCCTTGCAGGCGCTGCATTGAGCTGTCGGCATCAATCTGAATCCAGACCAGCAAAAAATGAGCCTTACTTTTTATGGCCAGCTCTTTGATGGCCCGCCGCTGAGCAACCCTAAAAGCGCCTCCGTCATAAGCCACGCTTACACCTGCTTTCAAAAATTCCTCGGTCATGTAGTTCATCAGATGGGTAACAACGGCATTTTCCTGAGCATCGTAGCGAGGGTTTTGGAACAACTCATTTCTAAGCCGGTCGGCATCCACGTGGGCTATATGCAGGTGCTCGGCCAAATTCCTGGCTATATATGTTTTGCCCGAACCGGGGTAGCCATAAAAACAAATTAAAACTGGTTTGGACAAATCTACCTTATTCATCCCGTTAAAAATCCACCTCTCTGTCCATGAACTGACAGAACATAAAATTCATAATGCAAGTATTTCTAACGGGATTCATCTGTCAACTAATATATCATTCCAGATTGCTAAACATAAAGTGTTAGCGCTTTATCCTAGGAGCTGGGAGCTGCGTGGAAGGCATCAGGGCTTCGCACCTGACTATTTCAGTGCCCACGAGTTTTGTTATTTCAAGTGGCCGTCTTGAGCCGAGCAAAGAGAGGATTCTTTGCTCGGAAGAGCAGCAACAATACAAGACCCCGCTCAATTTGTGCCACTTGTTTGCGCAAATTGCTAGCGGGGTTGATAATGATTGATGCGTGGCAGGGGCACGTGGAATTGAACCACGATCTAAGGTTTTGGAGACCTTTATACTAGCCGTTGTACTATGCCCCTAAAGCAACCTCTTACAATAGAGATGCTTACAAAAAATAGCACATAACACCTTAAAAAACCACTCTTTACTGGTTGTGCTTACAGATGTTACAATCTATAATAAGGCTCAAGAATAAAAAGTGAAAAGAAAAAGCCAAATAAAAAAAGGGGCTACTGAGATTTCATGAAAGTACTGATGCTTGGTTGGGAACTGCCGCCACATAACAGTGGTGGTCTTGGAGTAGCCTGTTTGCAGCTAACTAAAGCTCTGGCAAGCAGCGGAGCCGATATTGAGTTTGTGCTGCCACACTATCCTAGCGATTCGGGTTTTGAACACATGAAAGTAACCTCGGCCTTCACCAAAGCTCAGCAATTTCTTGAAATCGAGAACGTCTACGATAGCTACAAATTTAAAGTTACCGGCGAGCACCGCGAATACTTTAATATCTCCGACCAACAGTCGGCTTTTGAAGAGGCTGTTAGCTACATTGCTTCAAGGGCCGAATTTGATATTATCCACGCCCATGAATGGCTAACCTTTAGAGCCGCTCTGCGGGCTAAATGGGAGACCGGTAAGCCGCTGGTCGTACATATCCACGCTCTTGAGCGTGACCGAGCCGGAGGTGCCGACGGTAATCCGCTGGTCAGGGAGATAGAGGCTACAGCCATGATGCTGGCTGACCAGGTTATTGCCGTTTCCGAGTACACCAAGCAGGCTATAGTAGACGATTACGGTGTGCCAGCCGACAAAATAAAAGTTGTGCACAACAGCATAGATGTTGAAGATTTTATGCCGGTTGACGGATATAACGATTATAAATACTTTGTGGATTTGAAGAACAGTGGCTGGAAAGTGATGTCCTATGTTGGCCGCATAACCATTCAAAAGGGCCTGACTCACCTGCTTAAAGCCGCCGCTGAGACCATGAGGCGCGAACCCAAAACGTTTGTAATGTTTGTTGGCAACGGTGAGCAGCGTGATGAACTTATTGAATTGGCCGCCGGGCTGGGTATAGCCGACCGCACATTTTTTGTCGACTTTCAGCGCGGTAAGCGCTTGCGCGACGCTTTTAAAGTATCGGATTTATTTGTCATGCCCTCTGTCTCAGAACCATTTGGACTTGTGGCGCTAGAAGCCGCCGGCTACGACGTGCCGGTGCTGGTCAGCAAGCAGTCCGGTGTGGCCGAAGTGCTGCAAAGTTGCCTAAAAGTGGATTATTGGGATATTGATGAAATGGCCAATCTAATGACCAGTGTGCTTAGGGAAAATGCACTTGCTGGCGAGCTAAGAAATAATGCTAAGCGTGAATTTGAACGTTTATCTTGGAATGGTGCTGCTAATAACTTGATGAATATCTATAGAACCCACGTTGAGGGAGTGCCGGCATGAGTCACGCTAGAAGCAATAAATTATCCATGGTTAAGCATATTGAACATGCGGTACTTGCTCAGAAAGGACTTCTAACGGGATGAGCAAGAAGGCGATTGTCCTATATTTGCACGCTCACCAGCCGTACAGAGTCCGGCACTACACTATTTTTGACACCGGTAACTACCATAATTACTTTGATACCAACGATGACGACCCGGACAGTAACCGCCGGGTAATAGAAAAGGTTTCTGCCAAGTCCTACTTACCTACCAATAAGCTTCTAAAGGAGCTTTTGGAGCGCTACCCGGAGTTTAAGGTTAATCTGTCTATTACCGGAGTACTGCTATGGCAGCTGGAGAATTGGGCTCCTGAGGTACTTAAAAGCTTTCAAGAGTTAGTCGCCACTGGGCGGGTAGAAATTGCCGCCGAAACTTTTTATCACAGCCTGGCCTTTTTTTATGACCGCGGTGAGTTTGAGCAGCAGGTTCAAATGCACCGCGACAAAATTAAAGAACTTTTTGGTCTAGAACCAACGGTGCTGCGCAACACCGAGCTGGCCTACAACAACGAACTTGGAGTCTGGGCCGAGCAACACGGTTATAGGGGTATTTTAGCCGAGGGATGGGACCCGGTGTTGGGCTGGAGAAGCCCCAACTTTATGTACCGGCCTAAAGGCACCGAGCACATTAAGCTAATGCTAAAAAACTATAAGCTGTCCGACGACATAGCTTTCCGCTTTGGCGACACGGAGTGGAAAGAGTGGCCACTGACGGCCGACAAATTTAGCCACTGGCTAAGCGAAACCAACCCGGCTGAAATGTTTAACCTGTTCATGGACTATGAGACTTTTGGCGAGCACCAGTGGGAGGACAAAGGCATCTTTGGCTTTTTGGAGCATCTGCCCGAGCACTGGCTGAAAAATCCCGACCACACCTTTATGAGCTTTAACGAGGCTCTAGACACTTTCCAGCCTGAGGACGAAATAGACATGCCCTACACGGTAACTTGGGCCGACACCGAGCGCGACTTAACGGCTTGGCTGGGCAATTCTATGCAGCAGCAGGCCATTGGCAGTATGTACGCACTGGGCGAGCCGGTGCTGTCCAGCGATGATTTAGCAATTATTGACGACTGGCGAAAGCTGCAAACTTCCGACCACTTTTACTACATGTGCACTAAGTGGTTTAGCGACGGCGACGTGCACGCCTATTTTAGTCCCTACGATTCGCCGTATGAGGCTTTTATGAACTACATGAACGCATATCATGATCTTAGGTGGAGACTGGTCCAAAAGGGCCTACTAGAGTAATGGGACGACCAGTATTACTTAGTAATGGGCATATCTTGGTGGGGCTCAACGAACGGGGCACGGTACACGATTTTTATTACCCGTATATTGGCTTGGACAACCTGACCTCGGCCCGAGTTTTAAACCATAAAATCGGCGTTTGGGTTAACGGAAAATTTGCTTGGACGGACGACGATAGCTGGCAGTTTGATATTGATTTTGAGGAAGAAGCGCTGGTTAGTAACATTACGGCCACCAATGACAAGCTGGGGGTGCAGCTGCACTTTAACGACTTTGTGGACTCTCGCTACCCTGCTCTACTGCGGCGGATTGAAGTCCGCAACAAAACCGGTGCCGATGCAGAAATTAGGCTGTTTATGCACCAGGCTTTTCAAATTTCCCGGGCCGGACGCAGCGATACGGCGCTATTTATACCCGAGGGCAACTACATCTTAGACTACAAGGGCTGGGCCAGTCTGCTAATTTATGCCCACGACCAGGACGGTAACCCATTTGACCAGTTCTCAGTTGGCAATTTTGGAATTGAGGGCAAAGAAGGTACCTTCCGCGACGCCGAGGACGGCGAGCTGTCCGGCGGCCTGGTAGAGCACGGCGGTGTAGACTCGGTGCTCAGAATCAGAATGGATATTCCCGCCGACGGCAGCCACGTCTGCAGCTACTGGGTGGTGGCCTCGGATTCACAAGGAGACGCCGAAAAAATACATAAAACGATTTTACAAAAGGGTCTGGAAGCTAGGTTAGAAAGTACTCGCCAGGCATTTTCGGAGTGGCTGGACAAGGCAAGGCCACAAGTAGAAAAAGTTGATACTCACTACCGCAAAATGCTCAAAAAGTCGCTACTTGTAGTTAAGGCGCACATTGATAATCACGGCGGAGTTATAGCCAGCGCCGATAGCAGCATTTATAACTATGGCCGCGATTACTACAGCTATGTCTGGCCGCGCGACGGCGCTTACGCCCTGCTGCCGCTAATTGAGCTTGGTTATAAGGAAGAGCCGAAAAAGTTCTTTCAATTTTGCATTGACGTTATGGACCCGGCCGGCTACATGAAGCACAAATACCAGCCGGACCGAGCTTTGGGCAGCACCTGGCACCCGCAGCTGCACCTGAATCATCCGGAACTGCCAATTCAGGAGGACGAAACGGCAATTGTCATTTACGCGCTGGCTAGATATCTAGAGGTAAGTAATGATGAGGACTTTGTAAGGAGCGTTTATAGCACCTTTGTTAAACCATGCGCCGATTTTATGGCCAGTTTCATAGACGAGCAGACCAACCTGCCGCACGGCAGCTATGACCTTTGGGAGCAAATCTTCGCAACCTTTACTTATAGTGTCTACGTGACTATGGCCGCCCTAAAAGCAGCCGCCGGGATCGCCGAGCGCTTTAATAAGTCCGAAGACCAGCAAAATTGGCTATCAGCGGTGGCTAGAATAAAGGATGGAGCTCGCTTACTGGTAAACCCAAATAGCGGAGCTTATCGTAAGAGCCTCTTCCTCCATAAAGACGGTAACATTGATTTTAGCGACGTTATTGACGCTTCCAGCTTTTACGGGGCTTTTTTGTCGGGCCTGGCAGACGAGAGCACGCTAAACGCCTCGGTTAAGAAAGTAGAAGAAGTATTAATGGCTAATCCGCCAATTGGTGGCGTGCCGCGTTACGAGCACGATGATTATTTTCTGGCCGACCACACCAAACTGGGTAACCCCTGGATTATCACTACCTTGTGGCTGGCCCAATATTACATGAGTAATGACAGACTGAAAGAGGCTACCGACTTAATAGACTGGGCCATTGCCAGAGCCACGCCGAGCGGCATGATGGCCGAGCAGGTTGATCCCAACACTGGCATGGGACTTGGAGTACTGCCGCTGGCCTGGAGCCATTCAACCATGGCCGAGACGCTGTTGATGCTGTCCCGGCTCAATAAGGGGTAAAACTTACTTACGTTTTGGCGCGACGTTGCGACCTAAATTTTTCTTTGTTTCAACCTGCTTGGCTACAACCCGCTTAACCGGGCAATACTTTTTAAGCTCCACTTTATCGGGGGTATTCATAGTATTTTTGGTACTGTAATAATGGCGCTGCCCGCAAGCCTCGCACGTAAGACCAATAATTTTTCGTTTCTCGCTTTTTGCCATAAAAAAATAACCTTCTGGTTAACCATATTGTAACAGATGAGGAGGCTGATTGCAAAGGCCCCTAACAACTACAAAACCCCGCGTCTGCACATCCCGCAGGGTTTTCTAGTGCTTGAGCGCCTAATAATTTGTCCGGGCTTTACCTCCAAGCATACTTATATGTAAGCAATCTACTTAAGCACGTTCAGTGATTTTTCTCACAGTATTGAGCCAAACAGCTATAAAACCGGGTCGGGTAGTGATGTAAAGAAGTTTCCTTGCTGGTTAGCATACTGCGCACAAAATGTCTTGCCATTGCCAGTTAGTCCATGACATACCGCCAGGGCATCGGGGCCACTCCCTGTAACGCTGGCAATCATACTGGCCGCAAACGCACGACAATATAGGTTGTTGAGCTCATTGGACGAAGCGGCGTTACATAAGCCCAGGGTTCGCGCCGGGTCTAACTTTGCTGTAGAGATGGCAGCATAGCCAATGCCCTCAAAGCAGGTTCGCCTTGACGCGCTGGCAAGCGATTGGCACAAGGAGCCAGTTGATTTGTAGAGTTGGTTGTCACTCAAACTTTGAGTGGTGTTGTAGCGCAAAGCGCCGGCCAAAGCCCACCACTGAGGCATCCAAAAATAGCAAGCTGTCTGCTGAGCTAGCTCAAGGTCGTTGCACGGTAAGTACATGTTTCCTTGTTCAATGCGACGGATGTCGTTTTGCTCTAATTCCACATTAGCAACAGTGTGTAGATTATATTCCATGTAAACACCGCCATCGCAACCGCCCAGCGGCTGGTCGTCTGGCAGCTGGGCGCAGTACGCCAGGGCTTGTTTGAGGTGGGCTTCGTCATAACCTTGTTTGTTCAGGCCAATCGTAACCATAATCCCGTGGCCCAGACCGTGCTGACAAGACAAGTATGCCCCCTTGAGAATTTGTTTGCACTTTTGGTCAAGCATCGGCACGGCCGAGGTGCCATAAGTTATCAGTGCGTCGGACAACATCTGATGAAAACAACCGTAAGAAAATCTTGAATCGCAAACCCCAATGCCGTTTAGGCCTTCCTCTTTGTATAGGGCATCGCCAAACAAGTGACCATACTCGTGCTGGTCATCGGCTGACAGGTTAGACACGGCGTCATAAAGTCGGTTATAGGCACGCTCTCCGCCCAAAGTCTGTATTTCTTTTTCAAACTTTTGCAAATCGGCCTGCTGGTCGTTGAAATTGTAAGCCGCCAGATGATACGGTGCAGGAGACGATTTGCGGTGGATGATAATTGCCGCCGAGCCCAGCAAAACTAGACCTAAAACTCCCAAAACAAGCGCGAGCTCCCGCCTTTTAATTTTTGGCATACTACCTATATTATACGCAGCCTAAGGTTGGCGCTCCATTTCTTCAATTACCCAATCGGCGAGAGGATTCGCCGATTGGAGAGGAGCAACAATACAAGACCCCGCTAAATTTACGCCACTTGTTTGCGTAAATTTCTAGCGGGGTTGACATTAGGTGTGGCGTGGAGCCGTGACCGGGACTTGAACCCGGGACCCCCTCCTTACCATGGAGGTGCTCTACCACTGAGCTATCACGGCTCGTCGGAACCTGCGCAGTTGTCTCGTTTTACAAATGTTTGTAAAAGCTTCGACTTAATGCTACGTTCCTCCTCTAAATTTTCCAAGCAGTGTTCCGAGCTTGAAAAATTTTAATAGAACAAGAAAGCACAAAGGCTATTCTATCAAGAAGTTGGCGTGTCCTCTATAGCTTTCTTAACCATATCAAGCGCCTGCTCAACGGATTGGGCAGCAAATTTAGCACCGGCCGCCGGCTTATGTCCGCCGCCGCCCAAGGCTCTAGCCAGCAGTGAAACGTCTTTTTTGCCAGATAACGCCCGAAACGAGACAGAGTAGGTACTCTCTGGGGCCATCACGTCTCTATAGACTATAAAACCCCAGGGTCTGTCTTCTACGTTGCGCAGCAGCTGTACCCGAAAGGCTTCTGTCGCCTGAACTACCGCTTCGTGATTGTCCGGGGTTGTAAGTGAGTCTGAAATGAATGAATAAGTATAGCCGTCCTCAAGTTTTGTGTTTGCATAAAGCTGCTTTAATATCTCTAAACCTTTTTCGCTAATTTTGTTTAAGTTGCTGACGATTATTTCCAGGTCTGCCCCCTCGGCTATCAGTTTAGGCACCACCTCAAAAACGCGCTGGATACTAAAATTTTGATGCACAAATCCGCCACTGTCGGTGTAGATGCCGGTTAAGGCCGTTTGGGCGTAGCCCTCGGGCTTAGCCAGCGCCATTTTTTCAATAAAAATACTATAGATATCTAAAGTTGCGGCCGGGCTTTTATCGTTAATGTACAAGCTGGAGCCCTCAATATCATCGCCTTCGTGGTGGTCTATAACGACAATCTTGGGGTGTAGCTCCGATATCGTCTGCCGCGTGTCTTCCACGGAACGGGTAACCCGGTGCCAGGCATTGGCGTCCAGCACGAATAGAAGTTCCGGCGACGCCTGCTTTAACGCTGCCGGCAGAGGTTGAAACTGTATCTGCTCATAACCTTCCAAAAAGTTCAGGCCAAACGGCGCCTCTTCCATAGACAGTGTTATGGCCTTGTTAGGAAAGTTGAGTCTGAGGATTTGATAAAGCAATAGTGACGAGCTGACCGAATCGCCGTCCGGGCCAATATGCGAAGTTATAAGAACCTTTTGCGACGACTCTATCAGAGATTTTAATTTGTCTATCTGTTCTTCCACTGGTTAATAGTATAGCAAGGGTAGTCTCTTTGGTTTAGGAGTATAATTGCCTAGATATGAAGCTGGTCTTTAATTTCAATGTCGCTAAGGCTCCCAATGATGTTTTTAAGTTTATAGCCACGGATTTGTTTGAGAACCACCAGAAGTGGGATCCTAGCATCGCCGAGATAACAAAGCTAACTAAAGGACCTGTGGGAAAAGGTACTAAAGGTCAGGAGGTGCATTACTTTTTAGGAAAGCGTGTTACTGATTTTGAATTTACTGACTATCAGCCGAATAAAACATATACCACCACTAACACAAGCGGCCCTTTTTGGCTGGTAAGAACCTATGGCTTAAAGCCGGCTGGCGCTGGCACCGCCGTTAATTTTGTTTTTGATTTAAAACTTAGAACTAAAGCCATTGCCCCGCTTTACCCCCTGCTAAAAATAATTTTTAAAAAGGAGGTCAACCATAATGTTGGCCTTCTAAAAGAACTTTTAGCGTCTTCAGTATAAAATTTAAGTAATGCGCTTTGACCTGACCCGACGTCGTTATCTTATAGCATGGCAACTGCTGTTTCTTATACTGGGCACCACCTGGCTGCTGGCCCCGCACTTAAACAGTGGCCTGTCGTACCGGACATCCCTTATAAGCCAGTACGAAACCCCTGCCCAGCCTTTTTCTTGGGCCTTTAGAACTGGTGATGTGCTGGGCGGCTTGCTGCTGCTGTTAATGGCCTATACATTTTTAAAACACCCTAATAAGAAAATAGCCGGCTGGCTACTGCTTATACTCGGCATCGGGCTAGTTTTGGATCCGCTGCTCAGTACAACTTGCCGGATGGTTGGCTCGGCCTGCAAAGAGTACACCTCGCCAAGCTTTGTGCTGCACGCCGTAGAAACGGTTGCTACTTCGCTGGTCTTTTTTGTAATTGCCGTCTACGACGCCTGGTTGCGCAAAAAACTAGTTTCCATAATATTCGTTTTGTTTCAGGTGGCTTACGGTGTTTTATTTGTCAGTCAACTGGCTGACCACGAACATTTCAACACCGTGTCGCAGTATGTCTATCAAACCGTTTTGATTGTTTGGCTGGCTTGGTTCTGCCGCGATTATTTAATTGACGGTAACTTTAAATCTCGCAAAAATGAGGAAAAGATAGTTACTCTGGTGGTGGCAGCCTGGGCATTCATTAACGGCATCTTGGCCATTTTAATTAGCCTGGCGCACATCCACCTGTTGGGCAAGATTAAGGGTTTGTATTTTGCCGGTGACAGCGCCTGGCTGGCCCAGCACGGCGTAATTATTGGTGTGGTGATGCTGTACCTAAGCCGCCACCTAGCCCGAGGCGAAACCAGGGCCAGGCAGATATTCCTGGTTATCGCCGGCATAGAGACACTTAAGTATTCCGTCATATCGCCAAATCCAGGCCTGATGATTCTTTACCTTACGACTTTTTGCGCCTTGTTTGTTCTCAAGGATGATTTTGACAGAGGCCTAATTCCTCTAACCTGGAAAGTAAGGTTAAAGGACTTGTACTTTATGGTCGGCGGGCTGCTGCTAGTGGTCCTGCTGGCGCTGATACTACTTGACCGCGACAGTAAGGTCGCGCTGGTTACGGCTCAGGCACTTGATAATTTTTCCGACTACGCAAGTGGTGCCGTTCATAGCCATATGCGCAGCGTCCTTCTGGCTAACACCATCACCGCCTTCTTGGCAGTCAGCGCCGGAAGCATTCTTTGGATTTTATTTAAGCCGTACAAACCTCAAACTAACTTGGAGCGTGACTATGGCCGGGTAGAACGGCTGCTAAAGTGGCGCTCAAACTCGTCAGAAGATTTTTTTAAGCTGTGGCCAGCGGACAAGGACTACTTTTGGCAGGATGACAGTCATGGCTTTATAGCCTATAAATTAGTCGGCTCAACGGCCTTTGCCCTGGCCGACCCCATGGCAGACGACAGGCACCAGGCAATTGAACAGTTTATTCAGTGGGCTAAAGGCCGGCGCCTAACAACCTGCTTTCTGCCAATCTATAAAGACAGCGTGCCGGCCTATAAAAAAGCCAAGCTAGATATTATCCAGATTGGAGCCAGTGCTGTTATAAATATTGATGACTTTCTGCAAGTTACCACCAAGGACAAGTGGTGGCGCTGGCAAAAAAACCGAGCCAGCAAAAATGGTTATATCTACGCCAAGTCCTTGCCGCCGCACTCTGATATTTTTTTGCGACAGCTAAAGGCTGTCTCTGATGCCTGGCTCACAAAAGATGGACGAAAAGAGAGAGGGTTTGCGCTCGGATATTTTGATAATGACTATCTGGCAAAGTGCACGCTTCATTACCTGCACGACGATTCGGGCAAGATACTGGCTTTTACAAACCAAATCCCGCATTTTTGCAAGTCGCATACGGTTTCGGTGGACTTACTGCGTTACCTGCCAGATGCCAACAATGCTATGCCGTATCTGCTTTATAAAACCATTGAGTCGGTTTCTGAAACCGAACATTATAAATACTTTGACTTGGGCTTCGTGCCGTTTGCTAAAGCCAAGGGCAGGCTGATGAGTATTGCCAGAACCTTGAGTGGCGACAGATTTTCAGCGCAGGGGCTGGAGCAGTTCAAAAATAAGTTCAATCCCGACTGGCACCCCAACTACATGGCTTACGACGGAGACTTAACCGATTTGGCCATTATAGCCCTGAACCTAGAGAAAGCCATGGAACAAAACACATAACATAAGTTTGTTTGAATCTTATCTGTTATTTTGTTAGACTACCTCTGTTGCCGATGCCGACGTAGCTCAGTTGGCCAGAGCGGCTGTTTTGTAAACAGCGGGTCAGCGGTTCGAATCCGCTCGTCGGCTCCATCGTTAACATGCAGGGTTAGTGAAGCGGTCAAACACGACAGACTGTAAATCTGTTGGCATTCGCCTTCGTAGGTTCGAATCCTACACCCTGCACCAGATATTTACTAATACCATACATTGTGGTATTATATATTTATGAGTGAAGGCCTGAAAAATCACCCTCTGCGGAATGAAGTACTAAGTGAATTCCAAAGTGAAAACGACTTACTTGGAGTTACTAGTGCTTTTCGAGGTAGACTAGCAGCCAAGGCTGATGAAAAACTTGTTGATCAAGAAACAGCCGAACTTGAAAGTGAGCGTGTACGCTTACAGCGTGAGGCAGATCAAACAAGAGCTGCCATAGACCACGATGCGCCTATCACTCCTGCTATGTATCAATACGGTGATGTTTTACAACTTTGTTTACGTCGTGAACATGCAGATCTTGGTTTAGCACTTCCAGGGTCAACTATTGCAATTGCCTCAAGTAAGCTGGGTTCTGGTGAATATACGCCTGAGGATGGCTTCACTATGGAACAAGTGAACGCTGTATTAAGTCAACTTGCACGTTACATGTCGTTTTCTGATTTGTACTAGACTAAAATGAAGTGAGCAGCGTGCCTACTTCGTACAGTACGCTGCACCATATTTATGACAGAGCTAACTACCTCAAATGCACCGAGCCGAGTGTTTATAGCCGTACGTGGGCCTATATGCGCGGGTAAGTCTAGTGTAATAGACGAGTTAGAGACATATTGGCCCGATACCGTCAGTCGTGTAGACATAGATGTGTTTAAGCATCAGATAGATAAGACACGCTCAACCGAGTGGCGAAGAGACATTGCCCTAAAATCGGCCTGTTTTTTGGTTGATGAGCTTATGGACATTGACCGGACAATAATATCAGATATACACTCTTCCAGGCCGGAGCAATATGACGCCTACGCTCACTTGGCAAGGGCCAATTCTTATCCGTTTTATAGTTTTTTGCTATACCCTCCGCTGCAAGTCTGTCTGGCCAGAAATAAAGAGCGAATTATACCGCAGGTGTCGTACAAAATTAGCGACCTTGCTATAGAGCAGTACTGGCGCGACACCTACCACATCCCTGGCGAAGAGGTGTTTGACACGTCGGTGCAAGAACCCAGCGAAATAGCCGCCACAATTTTTGACAAAGTTACTAGATAACAACTCGGCGGGGTCGGAGTATACGGCGGCGCTTGCCAGCTGGTAAAGCCAGCTTATTGAGCTTCTTTTGCACTTCCCTAGCCTCTTCGTCCATGCCGCGCGAAGTATAGGCGCCTTCTAGCAACTTATAGGTCTCGGGGTTGGGTTCCAGCTCAGCGGCGACCTCTATTTCTTGCAGCATCAGCTTGTCGTTACCAAGCTTTTCCTGAACTTTGGCGTAAGCGATGTGGCGGGCTGCCAAATTACCTTCCAGCTTAAGCGCCTGCTCAAAGGCCGTGGCGGCCTTTTCGTAGTTTTCGGTTTCGTAATAAATTAAGCCCAGGTTGTGCAAAGAAGATGCGCTGGGTTCTATGCTGCTGGCAATTTCAAAACAGTCTATGGCGTCCTTGTATTCGCGTTGTTTGGCATACAAAATACCCAGACGATTATAGGCGGCGGCATTTTTTTCATCCACTTTTAAAATAGTCAGGAGAGCTTTCTCGGCCCGCAGCAGGCTGTTCTCGCGCATGCTGTGGTGGGCTATTTCCCAAAGGCGTGTGAGTCGGTCGCCGACTCGGCGCGGAATTATTACCATCTCGTGTTCCGATAACTTGGCGTGACGGTAGGCCAAATAGCCGAAAAACAGCAGTAGTACTAAAGCGTACATATCTGTTTATTATACCAGTTAGACGCCCAGGTTAGTAACCAGGTTGAGCATAACCAGCTTTGCCGAGGCATTGGCTTGAAGTGCAGCCTGAGAGGTGGCTACCAGCTTCCGGGCGCCCAGTAAACGTCGGCTATTGCCGCGAGAACTACTTTTGACACTTGAGTGATGCAGAGCTTTGAGCAATTTTGCCAGGCCATCTAAAAAAGCCGCTAGCGCCTCCTTATCCTGAGTTAACTCGTTCGTACTGAGCAAGCGATGATAGGTATCGCTAGCCAGAAACTGTTTAGCCTTTTCAACTGCTTGCTTTTCGGCGATATCTTCATCGGAATTCAATAAATCGTCAATCAATCCGGCGGCGCCTTCGCTCATATTCCAGGCCAGTTCTACTTCAGGCTTGGTGTGAGCGGGATAACTATCAATGGCCGCCTGCAACGAAAGTGGATAGACGATTAGTTTTGTAGACCTGGACAAGACTGTCACTAGGACACTATGAACGCTATCCAGCGTCAGAATAAATACTGTGTCGGGATTGGGCTGCTCCAAAGTCTTTAAAAGGGCGTTTTGAGCCTCTTGACTGAGTTTGCCGGCCTCTTCCACCAGAACTACCCGCTTTATACTTCCATCGCCCAGGGCTTTGGTACGCAGTTCTTTTATCAGACTCCGGACACTATCTATTGAAATATCGCGCTGATTTGGCAGGCGCTGCAAGACTATAAAATGCCGGTGAGCCTGCAGCTTTTCTTCGGGCACGTCCAGAAGCTGGGCAGCAATCTGCCTAGCAACCTGTGCTTTGCCGCTTCTGGCTTCGCCGATTATGGCCAGCACCTGACTTGGCTGATTCAAATACCTATCCATACCAGCTTTGGTTTTAGGGTGCACGGCGATACTCATGAATTTATAAACTCCTCAAAATACTTGGGTTCGGCAGCTTTAAACACCTTTCGCTCGCCGCCAGGGAGGGTTATTTCCAATGATTTAGCGTGCAGGTACAAATGCTCGCCAGGCGTTCCATAAACTCGGTCGCCCAAAACCGGATGGCCAATGTAGCGCATATGTACTCTAATTTGGTGAGTGCGGCCGGTTAGCGGCTTTAGCTCAATAAGCGAATAGGGCTTATCGTTTTTATAAACAGTTTTTAAGATCTTAAACTGTGTCTGAGCCGGTTTGCCAGCGGCGTCGGCCTTAAAAGTTTGAGGCTTTTTGGGGTTCCGAATTATGGGTATGTCAATAACCGCCTCGGCCGGTTGTGGCAATCCTTCTACGATTGCTCCGTACTGCTTCTTGGTTTTGCGGGCAGAGAATTGTTTTTGCAGGTAGCTCATAGTCTCGGCATTTTTTGCTGCAATCATCACACCGCTAGTGCCACGGTCTAGTCTATGAACAATCCCGGCGCGGTTACCCTCAAGTTCTGGCGCAACCTTGGGCCTTATAAAACTGGCCACTGTTGATTCTTCGTTGATTGCGCCCTTGGAGTGAGATAGCACCCCTTCCGGCTTATCAATAACTACCACGTTGTCGTCCTCGTAGATAACTGGCAGGCTCAATTTTTTGGGTACGGTCTTCAGGGATTTATCATCTATGGTTACGACGTCCGCCGGTTTTAGTTTGTAGGCAGCCTTAGCTAGGCTTCCGTTAATATTTACCAGGCCTTTTTCAAATAATCGCTGCAAAGACGAGCGACTAAACTTCGGGTACTTAGACGCGACTTTTATATCGGCCCGCATACCTTTATCTTTGACTGTAGCTTTAAACCGTCTCATGAGCTCAAGCGGCGGGTCTTAAGCCCACCGCTTGCTGAACTTTATAGAGCGTGGTGTTGGCAACTTCGGTCATTGCTTTTTCATCAGACTCTAGCTTTTGCATAAGTTTGGCTTCATCTACTTGAGCGAGTTTGGCCTGAAAATCACTCAAAAAATCTTTGGTAGCGTTGGCGACAACCAGCTTAAAATCTTTGTACGACATTTGACTCATATCTGTAGTTGAGCCAGGTTGGAGCAGTTTCAGGATTTGCACTAGATTTGTAACGCCTGGCCGAGTGTTGAAGTCAGGATTCGGACCGACTACAAGTTCGCTGTCAGTAGTAGAACTCATGATTTTGGCAGCCGCCTCGTCGGGGCTATCACCCATGAAAATTACCCCCTTAGCACTATCGTCACTTTTGCTCATTTTCTTGGTTGGGTCGGCTAGGTCGCGAATCCGCAGGCCTTGGTCTTTGCCGAACAGCTCGTGCTGCTTAGCTACCGGGTCTGGCACTATGAATAGCTCACCGAACTGCTTGTTCATTCGCTCGGCAATGTCGCGAGTGAACTCTAAATGCTGCGTTTGGTCATCGCCAACCGGCACGTATTTAGCGCCGTAAAGAAGAATATCCGCGGCCATTAGTACCGGATAGTTGAAAACTCCCACGGAGGCATTAATCTCATCTTCGTTATCGGTTTTGTAGGCTTTTTCTTTGAACTGCGTCATCCGGCGCATTTCGCCGAAAGTTGTAAAACAATCTAGGATCCAAGTTAGCTCAGAGTGTGCTGGGATATAGCTTTGACGGTAAATCCGGATATCGGGATTATCTAGTGGTAAGCCCGCGGCAGTAAAGATCTTCAGATTGTGTATGATTTGCTGCTGCAACTTGGAATGGTCAATCGGCGTCGGAAAGCTGTGCAGGTCCGGCACAAATAAATTGACCTGGTAATCCTGCGAGCGGTTTTTAGCCATGTCAATAATGGGCAGTAGCGCCCCAAAATAGTTGCCAATATGTAAATCATTATTGGCCCTGATACCGGTCAATATAACTTCTTTTGCCATTATCCTAAATTATAACCCATTAACCTTAGTAAGTTTATCTACGGAGTATCCTCTAGGCGAGTATACTTCTGGTCGTACATGTGCTCCAACGGCACTATGACTATAGATTCGTAGTCCAACTTTCCAGCGTCCAGCGGGTAACCAACTAGGTGGAGTGCCCGCTCGTCTGTAAATGACCCATGCTCCGCTCCGGCGGTTTTCTCAAAATGTGGAGCTACCGCTATATCAGTAAACACGACTTGGTAGTTTTCAATGTCTACATTTCTGGTCGCGACCCTGCCGTTAGCTTGCGGTACAAGGCAGACCGGCAAACCATTTTCAAACTGGTAGGCCTGCCCAAATAGCGGCTCGTCAAGAATCTGCTGCAGGCGAATCACCAGCGCAGACTGCAGGGGCGCCTGAGAGCCCCGCCCGGGCTTGTCGCCTAGACCTCTAAATTTTCTGGCGCTATGTATTAGTGCTCCCAGCGGCTCGTCGGCCCTAGATATATCTTCTTCAATAATCTGAATCAGCCTTTGGCTTTCAGGGTCGGCAGTGCTTATAATCCGCTCCGTCTCTAGCGTCAGCGAATCTTGGGGTATCTCTGTTTCGCTATCCGTAAACAAGTAAGACGTAAAAGCTGGAGCCAGGATGCGCATTCTAAAGTCGGCCTGGAATAAAAAGTCAGTCCTGTGCAGAGAGTAGCCGTCGGTAGAGGTTAGGAGATGGCTGACCACATGTCGTCCAAGCGATTGTTCACGGAGTTTCTGCAGAAATTCTAGCTGCCGCTTTGAACCCATATGCTCTATGTCGTCAAAGTCCTGCTCTAAATCAGCGACCACAAAGCCATCCGATAATCCCGAAGATGCACCGTCTTTTAGATAAACGTGTATGCCCCCGTCCTTAGCAAAAGATGCTTTTTTATGAATTCCAAAGACGGTTACTGGTTCGTGCAGATAACTTTCCATTATCAGGCCGTTGAGTTCTTCTATGACTTCTCTGGAGCGGCGAATGCGCAGTCTATCGCTTGGAGCCTCATTGATGTAAATATCTGCTTGGCCTATCGCAAGACGTAAATCAAGCATGTAGTCATACGGCTGAGTAGGCTCCATCTCGCTCATATAAGAACACTCTATAACATTCTGGCAAATGTCGCCAGAATGAACTCCGCTTAAAATTAGCGCTTGGTAAACTGGCGCTTTTTGCGAGCGGACTTGAGGCCAAATTTTTTGCGCTCTTTTTCGCGCGGGTCGCGACCTAATAGCTCGGCCCGCTTCAAAGTGCCCTTGTAGTCCTCGTTGAGTTCTATTAGAGCTTTAGATATAGCCAGACGGATAGCATCTACCTGGCTGGCGTGGCCGCCGCCCTCTACTTTGGCTGTAATGGTGAAGTTAGCCACATCCAGTTCCAAGACATTAAACGGCTTGGCGAGCTCGGCCTGTAGGTACTTACTGCTGTCAAAGTAGGCTGTGGCCTGCTGGTCGTTGATTTTAAAGTCGCCTTTTTTGGCGTACAGGCGAACTCTGGCCGTGGCGCGCTTGCGCCGGCCGATTGCATAAAAATACTTAGAACCAGCAGTGGCGTTGGCCATTATTTGCCCTCTTTCTTAAGACTTATTACTTCTGGTGACTGGCCGCCGTGGTTATGGTCGGCACCGGCGTAGACTTTGAGTCGCTTCAGTCGTCCATCGCGCAGCTTATTAACTGGCAACATGCCGCGTACCGAGTGATGAATTATTTTAGTAACATCCTTTTCGGCTTGTTCTTTGGCGCTTCGCTTATAAATGCCGCCCGGGTACCCGCTGTGACGATAATAAATCTTCTTCTCGGTCTTATTGCCAGTCAGTACCAGGTTGTCGGCATTGATTATAACTACGTAGTCGCCGCCATCTATATGATGGGTAACGCTTGGCTTGCCTTTGCCAATTAGCAGTGAAGCCGCGACCGTTGAAACTCGTCCCAGAGGCGCCTCGGAGGCGTCTAAAACGTACCATTTACGGTTAACTTCGGATTGTTTTAGGCTATAAGTCTTCATTATTTTGTCGCTTTCTTTACTGGCTTTTTGGCTGTTGCCTTGACGGTCTTTGAGGCTGGCTTCTTAGCAGTCGGCTTTGCTTTAGGACTAGCCTTCTTAACAACTTTTTTCTCGGGCTTGGGAGTGTCTTTTAGCTCGTCAACAAAACTAACTGTCGCCATCTGCGTGCCGTCGCCGCGGCGCAAAGTAGTGCGCGATACGCGCAGGTGACCGCTGGTCCGGCCGGATAGCTGGGGTGCTATGACATCAACGAGTTTGTGGGCGGCCTCTAGTGTCTGCAAGCCGCTGATGACCTGGCGGCGGCTATGTAAGTCGCCTTTTTTGGCTTTGGTAATCAGCTTTTCTAGATATGAGCTGGTTTCTTTGGCTTTGGGCAGTGTGGTCTCAATTGACTCGTGGATAACAAGGCTATCGGCCAGCCCCTTTATGAGGGCTCGCCGCTGGTCTGTCTCACGACCAAACTTTTTACCTTTATATCCGTGACGATGCATCTTAAACTCCTAAAGCTCCAGCTCTGCCATTTTTTCTTTAACTTCATCCAAAGCTTTGTTGCCAAAACCCTTTAGGTCGCGCAGCTCGGCCTCACTTAGGCTTAGCAGGTCCTTGATGGTGTGAATGTCGTTGTTTACAAGCGCGTTGGTGGTACGGGCACTAAGGTTGAGGTCTTCAATAGAAGTCATTAGTTCGGCTGGCTCTTCGCCGTCGTCGCCCATGACTGTGTCCTCAGAAAGCGGAGAAGCAACTTCTACTCGGGTTTGACCGGCTAGCGCGGTGTATTGATTGACCAAGATTGCGGCGGCTTCTTCAAAAGCGTCGCGCGGCGTGATAGAACCGTCGGTGTCTATGGTAATTAGAAGCCTGTCTAGGTCAGTCATTTGGCCGACGCGGGTATTTTCTACCTTGTAGCGAACGCGGAGGACTGGTGTAAATAGGGCATCCAGCATGATCATGTCGCTGATTTTGCGATTACTGCCTTGCTCGTCCAGGGCTCGGTAGCCGCGGCCAGTCTCAACGGTTATTTCCATAGTCAGTGACGATTTATCATCATCAATGTGGGCAATAACGTGGTCGGGGTTGACGATTTCAACATCGGCGTTGGTCTGAATGTCTTTGGCCTTAACCGGGCCTTTGCCTTTTTTGGTCAGCGTCAGAATTTGCGGCTCGTCGCTATAAACCTTAAAGCGGATGCCTTTTAGGTTAAGCATGACGGCTACGACATCTTCTTTAACACCCTTAACAGTAGTGAACTCGTGACTAACACCGTTAATTCTAAAGCTGGTGATTGCGGCGCCGGCAATGCTAGAAAGCAGCACGCGCCTTAGGCTGTTGCCCAGCGTCATGCCATAGCCAGGATGCAACGGCTCAATCGTAAAGGTGGCGCTCATGGCGTCGTGATCGGTTACC
>Ga0335069_10003043_pt1 | contig 25528 bp, 18 predicted proteins | sample Lox_Sample_11_FD_206714 | JGI IMG/M metagenome (GOLD analysis project Ga0335069, IMG submission 206714) | Soil microbial communities from Loxahatchee National Wildlife Refuge, Florida, United States - Lox_Sample_1.1 | ecosystem: Environmental > Terrestrial > Soil > Wetlands | place: USA... | reverse complement strand
CAGGCTTACCGAAAACATGCGCCCTGTCACCCATAATGGCAAAACCAGTGACTTGCCGGGGGTGCATCTTTTTGACGGGTATGAATATCTGCTGATTCCTGGTTGAACCGTCCTGTACTGGGAGAGTCCGGGCGTTTCGGGGCGTCTCTGGCATTACCTGTAGTGATTCATGCTGGTCAGCGGAGTGGCGGCGGTGCGCCCGGGATGCGGCCGGGATGACGTCCCGTCACCGGTTCCGCGGCTTCCGGGTACCGTTTCCGGGATGATGGGCGGAAATCATTCCCGGCGGGCATCTGGAGGCGCGGCGGTGACGGTGAGGTTCTCGGTGACGGTGACGCAGGTGAACGAGGACGGGAGCGAGGCCCCGCTGGACGGGGAGCTGGCGGCGGCGCTGGCCGGCCCGGCGGAGCAGTTCGCCGGGCTGGCGGCCTGGGCCGCGGACGAGGCCGGGTACCTCGATCACGGGGAGCGGGAGGAGCTGATCGGCCAGGAGGGACGCGAGCTGCAGCGGCGGCTGCTGCAGGCCACGTTCGACATCGATGCCGCCCGCGAGCAGCGAGCTGACGGGGTCACTAGCGCCGCCGGGATCCGGCACGGCATCGTCGAGGCCGGGCACGGCCGGGGCCTGGCCAGCGTGTTCGGGCCGGTCCGGATCACCCGTCTGGCCTACCGCAACCGCCGCGAGCCGAACCTGTATCCCGCCGACGCCCGGCAGGTCCTGCCCGGCGACCCGTACTCCCTGGGGATGCGGGCGCTGGCGGCCTTCCACCTGGCCGCGGGCGGGTTCGGGCAGGCCCAGGAGGTCATCGAGGCCCGCACCGGCGTCACCGTCGGCCGCGCCCAGCTCACCGGGCTGGCCGGGGACCTCGCCGCCTGGACGGGCGACTTCTACGAGGAGCGCTCCCGCGACGCGGAGGAAGAGGAGCAGCCGGACAGCGACGTGATCATGATGCAGGGCGACGGCAAGGGCATCGCCCTGCGCCCGGAGCACCGCAAGGGCGGCGGTACCGATCCGGCGCACCCGGGGATCAAGAAGATGGCCGAGGTCGTCGCCGTCGCCGGCTTCACCCCCGCCGTCCGCGAGCCGGAGGACATCGCCGCCCCGCCCGCCCGCCGCAAAGCCCATCCCGGCCCCGCCGCGCGGGACAAATGGGTGGCGGCCTCGATCACCGAGAGCATTGAGGACATGATCACCGCGGCCTATGACGATGCCGGCCGCCGCGACCCGCAGCGGGTCCGCCAGCGGGTGTTCCTCGTCGACGGGAACAAGCAGCAGATCACCGCCATCGGCGACCAGGCGGGGGCCCGGAACCTGAAGGTCCCTGTCCTGATCGACTACATCCACGTCAGCGGCTACATCGGCAAGGCCGCCGCCGCGCTGCACCCCGGCGACCCGCAGGCAGCCGGGCAGTGGGCCGACGGGCAGCTGCTCCGCGTCCTGCACGGCCGCGCGAAGGCCGTCGCCGCCACCCTGGCCTCCGTCGCCGCGAAGACCCGCGCGAACCCCCGGACCGGCCACCTTGATCTCACTGACGTGGACCGGGCCGTCACCTATCTGGAGAACAACCGCGAGCACATGCGCTACGACAAGGCGCTCGAGAAGGGCTGGCCGATCGCCACCGGCATGATCGAAGGGGCCTGCAGATTCGTCATCGCGGACCGGTTCGTTTTCAGCAGTGCCGGCCACGTGGCTTTCTGTCCCCTGAGAAGCCAGACAGTCCTCGTCAGATACAGCTCGGCGTCATACCGTCACCCATGTGCAGGACCGTTCGGTTGTGGCGAGTTCGAGCTGTCGGGCGTTCCGGGTGGAGCTTCGCGACGGCCGGGGATATTGGACCGTGGTCGACGACGAGTACGTCAAGGTCGCCGTCGCCGACCGGTTCTTGTTCGATCTCCGCTTCGGCCGTGACCGGGCGGAATCGACCACCAGGGTCTATGCCGGGGAGCTGGCGAGGTTTCTGACCTGGTGCGCTGGCACGGGACGGAGCCTGGAGGACGGCGCCAGGCAGCTGAGCCGTTTCGTGTTCTTGTTGCGGACGACGGCGACCGAGCGCCCCGGCGCCGGTCAGGGTCGTCCGCCGGGCCCGGCCCGGATCAACCACGTGCTGGCGGTCGTGCGTGAGTTCTTCAAGCACGCGGTAGCGGACGGGGCAGTGGACGGCTCGGTGCTGGCTGCTCTCTACGAGGTGGCCGACGACCGGTTCCTGCCCGCTGAGCTGCGTCCCTGGGGAAAGCGGGCTTCGCTACCGGGCACGGCCCCGCCATCGGCTGCGGACCTCGCGGCCTGCCCGGCCCGAGGCCGCCACGCAAGCCGAGTGGGAGGCGATGCTCGAGGCTGCGACCTGCTGGCGGGACCGCTTCTTGCTGGTGCTGTTGTGGTTCGGGGGCCTGAGGATCGGCGAGTGCCTGGGCCTGCGGCGGTCTGACCTGCACTTCACCGACTCCTCGACCTCGCTCGGCTGCTCGGAGCCCGGCCCGCACCTGCACGTGGTGCACCGGGACAACAACCCCAATCGCGCCTCGGCCAAGTCGCGCAACGACCGGGTCGTGCCGGTCGGCGCCTGGGTGCTGGCCTACTACGACCGCTACTGCGCTGAGCGCCTGTCCTGCCCCGGCGCCGACGACTGCGACTTTGTCTTCGTCACCTTATTCCACCCGCCGCCCGGCCAGCCGATGACGGCATCGGCAGTACGCCAGGGCTTGCGGAGCCTGTCCCGGCGGGCGGGGCTTGGCCGGGCAATCCACCCGCACCTGCTCAGGCACGCGATGAACCTGCTGCACGCAGGCGTCGACATCGCCGTCCTCGCACTCTGGCTCGGTCACGAGAGCACCAAATCGACCCAGGCGTACATTCACGCCGACATGAAACTGAAGGAGCAGGCCCTGGCTCGCACCACACCCGCGGGCATCCCGGCCGGCCGCTACATCCCCAGCGACCCACTGCTCGCCTTCCTCGAAAACCTCTAATCGCATTATCCCGATCTCGCGGGCGGCTCAGCCGGTGACAGACCCGCGGGTCCCGCTCGCATCATCGGCATAACGCAGACATCGGGATAATCCCCGTTATGCCGAGTTCGGGATAACGGGGACCTCGGCGACAACATGAACTACTACAAGGAACGCTACCGCAGCGAGCACCACCTCGCCCGCTACGACGAGGACACCATCGAGCGCCTCAACCTCGCCGCATGACCGAAATACCCAGAAATGAGGCACCTCTTAAAAAGACGCACCCCTTGCCGGGATAAGAACACCTGCAAAGGCACGGGCAATTCGCATTATTTTGCACATAATGCTTCGAGGTTCTTCCTGTCGTGCGTCGGCCGGGCGACTGGCGCACGGCGGAAGGGGAGGGAGCCGCTTGCGGGATAGCTGGCTAGACGACGGTAAGCAGGCCGCTTGTGACGTCCTCCCTGGCGAGGTCGTCGCGCTCGGCTACGGTCAGCCAGCGGGCGCTGGATCCCCCGGGACGCCGCTGACCACATCACGTCCTGGACTGCGCCTGCGACGGCGTACGGGTGGCTAACCACGGCGACCAGCTTGTCGCCGCCCGCCTCGGCTTGCAGCTCACCGGAGCCCTGGCAGGAGGCTTTTGTCAAGCGCGGAACAGATCCACGCCGACAACTAGACAGAGCCTACGTAACATATCCGGGCAAAACGGCTGGCCGTTGGCGATACAGGCCAGGAATGTCAGAGGCCGGTTGTACCGTCGTCCCGGACGGAGCATCGTTCGTACCGGATTGGCTGGGGCTGGAATGGAGTTCACAATACGAGATAGTGAGGAACCTGGGTCTTCGCGGCAAGATGCCGTCTCTTCCGCGCTCGCTTCCGAGCAGTACTTGGTGTGCTGCGCTGGTCTCTGCTACGCGGCACACCGTCTGCCACTGAGCGGCAAGTGCTCGTCGGCCTGCCCGCGGTGAGCGGGCGCGAGCCAGCCGAGGCGCGGCGGCTGGGCGAGATCTCAACGGCGAATCCCACGCTTACGCTGCTGGGGGCCTATAGCCGGGACTGGGTACTGCCCTTGTTCGCTGAGTACCTTGAGCCGACCGAGGGATCGGTGTCGGCGGAGTGGTTCCACGAGCGTGTAGCCGAGGCCTTGCAGGAAGCCCGGGACGATAAGGAGTGGCAGGGGGACCGGTCGCCGGGCGCGCGGTGCGCGTGGTGGGTCAGGCAGCGATGGCTGGAGACCGAGATGAGCGACTCCGGCGTCCGGTACCGCCTGTCCCCGTATTCGCTGCGCGCGCTGCGGTTCGTGCGGGAAATCGCCGAGGGCGACAGCACGGTGTCGGGAGCGCGGCTAGGCAGCATCGCGCACGCGGTACGGCGTCTGGCGGACATGACCAGCCCAGACAGGTTTGCGCAGGCTGACCGGATCGACGAGGAGATCGCCGAGCTGCAGCGGCGCAAGGAGGAGGTGCTCGCGGGCCGGGGCGGCACCGCGACGGTCGCGCAACTGGGTGAGCAGCTGCGTGAGGTGCTCATGATGACACGCAGCCTTCCGGCGGACTTCCGGCAGCTGCGGTCAATGGTCGAGGAGCGGCACAAGGTGATCGCTCGTGATGCTCTGGCCGAGATCCCGAAAGCCGACCTGGTCGAGTCGTATCTGCACGAGAACGACTTGCTTGCGAGCACCGCAGAGGGCGTCGCCTACCGGCGGTTCGCGCGGATGCTGTCTTCATCGGAGGAGTCCGCGACGATCCAGCGTGACCTGGATCAGATCCTGGCGGCACCGTACGCGCGAGATCACATAACTCCGGCTCAACGTCAGTCCCTGGAAGCTATGTTCTCGACGCTGATGAGCGCCGAGCTGGAGGTGCAAGAGGCCTACGTGCGCTGGACCGCGTCCTTGCGGCGCGTACTCACCAGGGCCGCGGACGGGCAGCACGCACGGCTGCTGTCCCTGTCATCGCTGGCGCTCGAGGCGGCGGCCGACTGGGTGGCCGCCGACCCGCATACTCGCGGCCGCGAGCTTGACGCCGACGTCCTCGGCGTTGGCGTGCTCGGGGTTCAGGATATTTCCCAGCTGCAGCTGTGGCGCGATACCGGCCCGCAGAACGTCACGATTTCGGTCACCGCGAGCGGGAGCCAGCTGCCCGCCGCAGAGCGGGCCGCACTGCGTCTGGCTGCGGGAACGAGTCATAAGGCCGTCGCCCGACGCATCAACGAGCTCGTGGTTGACCGTGGAACGGTCACCGCCGCGGAGGTGTTCGAGCACACTCCGGCTGAGTTCCAGCGTCTGGGATCGCTGGTGATGATGCTCGACCTGGCCGTTCAGTACGGCACGGTTGACCCGGAGGTTGCCGAGCAGGTGACGCTTGGCGGAGAGCGCGAGCGTGAACTGACTGTGCTGCTACCGCACCTGGCCTTTCACGAGCCTGTCCCGATCCGCGCAGAGGCGAAGTAATGAGCAGTTCGCGGCCTGGCGCCGGCGATGCCGCCGGGTTCGCCGACGACCCCGGCGTTGAGCACGAGCCTCAGGACGACATGGCCGGTGACCGGCTCCCCGAGCCGGCCCGGCGGGCCCTGGTTTCCCTGCTCATGAACCGTTACATCTCCAGGACCCGGAATCGCGCCGCGTGGGAAGGGACCGTGGCCTACGAGAGCGACGTTCGTGCCCGCCTGGATGAGATGTACCTTGACCTGGTCCTCGACCGTGAGGCTGAGGTCGCGTTCAAGCGGCAACAGGACGGTGATGACGTCCCGCGCATGCTACGCCGCGAGAAGGCCCTGACCAGAGACGCCTCGTTCGTACTGATCTTCCTGCGGCGCGAGTACGCGTTTGCCGATCCCGACGACGGGCCGGTGGTGATCAGCCGCGACCAGATCAGCGAGTTCCTGCGCGCCTACCGCGAGGACGGAGACAGCGACGACGCCCGCTTCTCGCGCCGGGTCGATGCTGCGATCAACGTCCTGATCAAGCCCTGGCAGATACTGGAGCCTGATCCGGCCGTGGACTACCTGTTCACCATCTCCCCGGTTGTCGTCCCCCTCGTCGGCGTCGATGAGATGCACCGCTTTGAGGCAGCCTTCCGCCAGGCCGCCGGGCCCGCGTCTTCGCCGTCACCGGACGGCATGGTCAGCGGCAGTTCCCTCGCTGGCGACGCAGACGCAGATGACGACGGCAAGGAGGACCTGTGACGAACACCGTCCCGGCCGGGCAGTTCCGCATCGAGCAGGTCCAGATTCTCAACTGGGGCGGCTACGCCGGCTTGCAGGTGATGCGGGCCGGGCGCACGAGTGTGGCCATCCTCGGGCCTTCCGGCCGGGGCAAGTCCACCCTCCTGGACGCGATGGCGTCGGTGATAATGCCAAATCCGCAGGAGTTCAACCAGGCCGCCCGCGACGACAAGGGCCGCAAGCGCGAGCGCACCGTCTATTCCTACGCTCGCGGCCTGACCGTGAGCCATCAGGACGACAATGGCCGGTCCGCGACTCCCTCATATTTGCGCCCGCCCGGGGGGACGGCATTCACCAGCGGCGCAGCGATCACCTGGTCCACCGCCACCGGCAAGCGGGTGACCGCCTTCCGGCTGGCTTGGGTGGGCACTGATATCACCGACAACGCCTCGATCGGCAACAGCACGGTGTACGGATTCGTGCACGACGTCTTTGACCTGACCCGTCTGGACGGGCTGAAGCCGGCTCGATCCGGGACGGCCCCGCTGTCGGAAGCCTCGATGCGCCACCTGATCGATCCTGCCCGCGGAGACCTTGTCGATCACCGGCAGTCCCGGATGCATGCCGCGCTGCGCCGCGCACTGCAGATGGGGCACACCGAGGAGTCTCAGCGCATGGCGATGCAGCTGCTGCGGCGCGCCCAGGCGTCGAAGGGGATTTTCTCGATCAACGACTTGTTCAAGGACTTCGTCCTGACCGAGCCGCGTGCCCTCGCGCGCTGGGACGTCACACTCGACCATTACCGGGAGGCCTCACGCCTGTATGACGAGTTCGAGCTGGCTAAGACCAAGACCGAGACACTGAAGGACCTGCCGGTCGTGGCCGAGCAGTACCGGTCAGCGGGCCGGGACGCCTCCAGCAGGCGTGCCCTGGCTCATCCGCCGGACTCAGGTGTCGCCCGGTTGCAGGTGTGGCACGCGAGCAAGACTCTGGACTGGGCACACAGCTACGAGGAGGATGTGCGCCTTGAGCTAGCCCAGGCCAAAGAGGACCTGCAGGGTGCTCAGACACGCACACGCGAGGCAGAAGACGCTGAGCGCGGCGCGCTCAACGCGCTCACAGCTTCCGGTGAGGACCAGACAGGCCTGATCCGTGAGCAGATCGACCGAGCCCAGGAGAAGCAGCGCGGTATCCAGGCGCGCTGCGTCACCATGACTGCCCGGCTGAAAGCATTCGGTCAGGTGCTGCCCAGCTCCAGTGGCGATCTGGAGCTGCTGCGAGTCGTCCTCGCTCAGCAAGCATCTGAACATGCCGATGATCTCGGCCAGCTCTCCCAGGATCACGAGAAGAAGGTCGGCGAGAAGATGCGTCTCGCGGCGGCCATTCCACAGCTGAAGGCAGAACTTGACCGGGTGTCGAAGCAGGCCGGCAACATCCCCCGCGATGCCGACCAGCGGCGGCGGCTCATCGCCGACGGTGTCAGGATCCCGGTCGAGCGTCTCCATTACATCGGGGAACTGCTGGACATCCCGCCCGAGCACCGCGGGTGGGAGCGGGCCATCTTGACGATCATCCGGCCCCTGGCCAGCGATCTGCTGGTGACCGCAGAGGACTTCCCGGCAGTGCGAGCCTGGGTCAACAGCCATAACCTCGGCGGCGACATCACGCTGGTCCCCGGAGTCGCGGACCTGCCAGTGCACGCCCACAAGGCCGGGACTGTCGCCGCCATGCTGGAAATCACGCCCGGACCCTACCAAGGGTGGCTCAGCGAGGAACTGGATCGGTTCACCTACCTGTGCGTAGAAAAGGACACCGACCTTGAGGGCCCGCACGTTGGTGGTTTGCTGGGCCGGGTGACCCGCGCCGGCATGCGTACCGCCCCGAACAGGCGCGTGATCAAGGCGGATGCCCCGCGGCGGTACCGGTGGGTCGGCCGCGACAACAGCGCCCTGCGCGCCGAGCTGGAGGACGAACTCGGCGGCCTGCGGCGGCAGTTCGACGATGTCACGCGGCAGGTCGAGATCGCCGGCGGCCTCCTGCGGGCACAGCAGGGCCGTATCGATGAGCTGAACGGCTCACGGATGACCTGTCGTGGGACGATCTTGACCTGGAGCCGACCACGCGGCGCCTGGCCGCGCTGGCCGATGAGCTGGATCGTGCCGACACTCCCGAACAGCGGGCGCGCCGCACCGCTTTCGACGCCGCCCAGCAGAGACTGTTCGACGCAAGAAGTGCCGCCGAACAGGCCGAGCAGAACGCCGTACGGCTCAACCGGCTATGGGGAGCGGTCCTGAGGGTCCAGGATGCCGCGAACGACATCGTCGACGCGCACGAGCCGCTCACGGCGGACGAGCTGGCAGCAGCCGCGTCCCTGCCGTTCAAAGCACCTGCCCTGGACAAGATTGACCTTGGCGGCCGTGACGTCGACGAGAAGACCGATGCCGCCGTGCGGGCCAGTTGCCTGGACGCCGCCCGGGTCCTGGAAGACCAGATCCGGAACGATGACATCGCCCGCAACAGCCACGAGCGTACTCTGCTGGCGACCATCCGGGCTTACCGCAATATCAACGACCGCACGCAACGGGAGATCGACGAGGCCATTGACTCACTGGCGGCTCTGGAGCAGATCTACCAGCAGCTGGTCACCGATGACCTGCCCCGCACCCGAGGGGACTGGCTGGAAAAGATCGACGCCGACCTCAACCAGGGCCTGCGCGCCCTGCTGCAGCAGATCGACGTCGACCGGCGAGAGATCACCCGCGGCCTGGACCCGATCAACGCCGTCCTGGCCGGAGTGCCGTTCCGGCACGACTCGCACCTGGCCATCGAGCCGGTCGACCATCCCAGCAGCAGCCTGCAGGAGTTCCGGAAGGTCGTGCTGGCCTTTACCCGGGACAACCCGCTGGGGGAGGACCTGTTCAACGACGAGGCCAAGGTCGAGGCTTCTTTCAGGCGGCTGCGCAAGAGCCTGGAACGGCTGACTGACCCCTCCCGGGCAGGAGAGTCCTGGCGGCGGAGCGTGTTCGACTCTCGTGAGCACGTCACGTTCCGCGCCATCGAGACACCCAGCTCGGGCAAGCCAGTTGTTCATGAAGGGGTGTCCGGGATGAGCGGCGGGGAAGGGCAAGAGCTGATCGCGTTCATCCTCGGCGCCGCGCTGCGCTACCGCCTCGGCGAGGGCGGACAGGCACCACCCACATACGGCTGTGTCGTGCTGGACGAGGGATTCGTCAAAGCTGACAGCGACTACACCGGACGCGCACTGCGGGCTTTGCAGGAGCTGGGGTTCCAGCTGATCATCGGCGCCCCCCGTGAGAAGGCCACGGCGTTCGAGGACTTCGTCGACCTGGTCGCCTACATCAGCACCGACCCGGACAATCCCGACGGCGTGCGGATCTATTCGATGACCATCCAGGAAGCACTTCAGCTCGACCAGGACGCGGCATGATGCGCGGACCTGAGCAGGTCCTGCAGAAAGCGCAGACCCGGTACCGCGGCATCTGGCGTGATGCGCTCCTGGGCGCCGACCCGGGCGCGTACGCCGTGACGCTCGATCCTCCATCCGCCTCCGCGATCACTGCCCGCGCCGCCGACGTCTCCGCCTGGCTGATCCGCTGGCGGCAATGGGCCGCCGAGCACCCCGGCGTTACCCTGCGCGAGAAGAAGATCCATACCAAGTTCGGTGACCAGCCCGTCTACACCCACCTCGACATCGCGGACACTCTTACACTGGCCAGCCTCAACACGGACACAGCTGCCCACTGGCAGCGCGCCCGGGACCGATGGGACCAACTGAGCCGCCATCACCCCGGACAGGCGGTGCAGCCCTGGCTCGCCCGCATTGTCGACCTCGACGACTACGACTTCACCACCTTGCTCGCCGCAACCACCTGGTTCCGGGCCAATCCGCGCTCTGGGCTGACCGTTCGAAGCGTGCCCGTCCCCGGCATGCACACCAAATGGCTAGCCCGGCACCGCAGCATGGTCATCGCCTGCCTTGGCACCCTCACCGACCCCGGCGAATCCGCCGAGCCGCCCGAGGACCCCGACCCCGCCGACATCCCCGCCGACGACCTCGACGCGCTCGGGCTGCGACCACTTCCCCGCGAAATCAGCATCGTCATCGCCGATCCTGTCCTGCGCGCTGCCACCGGCGGCTTGCGGCAGATCACCGCCCCGGTAAACGAGCTCGCCGCGCTGCAGATCCAGCCCGACACGATCCTCATCGTGGAGAACAAGGAACCAGCTGTCACCTGGAGCGACACAGCCGGGCTGGTTGTCATCCACTCCCTGGGCAACCACCTCGACGTCCTCAGCCTCCTGCCCTGGATCTGCCCCGACAGCTGCTGGTACTGGGGAGACCTCGACCGGCACGGCTTTACTCTCCTCTCCCGCGCCCGCACCATGATCCCGCAGCTCGAATCACTGCTCATGACGCTAGGCGACATCGAGACCTACCGGCCGCTGGGCGTCGAGGAAAAACTCGACCGGTACGACCAGCCCGACTCGACGCTGACCCCGCCGGAAGCCCGCGCGCTCGCTGCTCTCCAGCTCACCGGCGGAAAGTATCTGCGCACCGAACAAGAGCGAATTCCCGTCATTGACGCTGAGTGCGCCCTTGAACAGGCCCGGAATCTCGTGCGGCCCGATGTCACTGGCCCCTCGCACTGAGTGACAGGATGCCGGACCCTGGATTTTGGCACTGGCGGCCTGTCCGCCCTTCCGCGGCTTACGAACCCTTCGCCCACAGGCCGCTCCATGTCGATTCCACGGCAGTGATGCTGCCTCCGGCGCCCGGAGTACGCCAGGACCGGTGCGATTCGCTGTTGGCTTGGCCCGCCGTGTTTGGCTGTACGACATCGGATTGGCAAGCGGTAAACGCCGCGGTACTCCGGGGACACTGCGTCCAGTCTGACAGGAAGTTGCCCACCAGCTCAGGATCCCGCTGATCCTTGCAGCGCACTTGTGGTCATAACCGCCTGCGTCGCCGGCGGTAGCCAGCCGGTCGCTCGCCGATCTCTTCTCCGGCCTGCAGCCGCTCGACGTTCCACACGAGCTGCGTCGCGGCCGCTGCGGGGACGCCCGGCGGGACTGTTACGTGGTCAAGAGCCTTGGCGAAGTCGGCCAGGGTGGCGGTGACGATCTGCTCCGGTTCGCCGGTGCCGAGCGCGTTCCAGTGCTCGGCTTCGCGGATGAGGTGCGCGGCGCTGATGCGCCGGTGGTCGAAGCTGCCGTCGATGGCGAGCGCGAGGTTGTAGTCGATCCGGTCGTCCTGGAAGAGGTTCGGGACGGCGTCGTAGACGTCGGCGAGCACGCTGCGGCCGGGAAGGTGCAAGATGGCCAGGTTCTTCGCATGCGCGTCGTTGTCGCCCAGGAGCACGGTGAACGTGAGCCTGCGCAGGAAGTCGGCAACTGGCCGCCCTTCCCCCTGAAGCGAGCCGAGGAGCTCGGCGATCCGGTATGCGCTCGGGCGACGGGAGTCACGCGGCGCACGAGGGTCCTGGAATTTGGCATGGTCATCGACCCAGTCCAGGCCCAGTGCCTGAGCGGCGTCCTCCTGATGGATCAAGGTGACCGTCTGGCCAGCAACAGCCCGGTCGTAGCGCTCGATGACCAGATACTGGCGGGCGCCTGTGCCGACGAGCTCCGTACCGTAGTGCGCGAGCCCGAGCTCGGCGGCCAGCGCATGGCCGTAGTGCTCCCTGGCCAGCCCGTCGGGACGTCCCGGGAGCCTCGGCTTGAGGATATGGGTAGAGTGCGCGCGGCCGTGGGGAAGGTACCAGTCACTGCCGAACCGGGCGAGCAGCAGCTTGGGCTGCAGGCCAGCGAGCATTGAGCGGCTCTGATCATCAGAGCCGAGGTCGCCGTCATTCGCGGCCCGCCGGAGGCGCCTGATGATCTCGCCGTCACTGATCGGCTCGTAGGTCGGCTGGGTCCCGCTTGCGATGTCCGGGTCGGTTACGGTCACGGCACCGGCGATCGAACTGCCGAACTCGCGCAGCATCGCGTACAGGTCTGCCGGGTTGCTGATGCCTCGCCGCTGGGTGAGCCGCTCACGCTGGCGGCCCTCGAGCGCGTATCCGCCGAAGAAGCTGCTCGCCGCCGGCGACGGTGCCTTCAGTAGGACAGACCCGAACGACTCCGTCAGCGTGACAGGCCCGGGGGTGTACCGGTCAGCCCACTCAAACTCGATGCGCTCCCGCCGGGAGCCGCGGGCAACCCAGCCGATCTGCTCGCCATGCAGACGAACCTCCAGCCTGTCAGCCATCACAGCGGCCATCCCCGGCGGCCAGGTCACCGGCATCGAATGTCACGCTGAGGGTGATGCCGAGCGATTTCAGCGTGCGCAGCAGACGGGTCATGTACACCGTGCTCCGGCCGGCCTCCAGCCTGTAGAGGTAGAACCGGTCATAGGCATTCATCTGCGCGAGCTCCTCCTGCGAGATGCCACGTGCCTCGCGCACGGCGCGGATCGCGTCGCCGATGTCCCGCGGCTTACGCACCTCGATCGTCCTACGGGCCATGACCACCCCAAAGTTCACGTGAGGAAATCCTCACACCGCATGATGTGAGAATATCTCCACATCCCGCATCGTGCGAAAATCACCACACCGCAGCCCTGGATGAAAGTGAGCTCGACTGCACGGGCGTATCCCAGATGTGTCCGCCGCCGAGTCACCGTGTCAGGCTGGACCAGACGTCCGCAGCACGGGACCTCATGCTCATGGTGACGGAACGTCGCGATTGATTACGCGACCTGCTCACGTAGCGTGCGCAATCCATCCGGTACGCTCGAATCCACGCTGTGAGCTGCGGTTCACCCGCAGGTCAGTAGCAGCGAGGTCGTCGCCGACGGCGAACGTGCCGAGAATGTCAGCGGCACCCGGAAGAATGAACCCGTGAGCAACCCCGAGCTTGTCACCGCGCTGGACCTCGACCAGTGGTCCGAATCGCTGGCCGCGAAGTCCACGCTACCCGTGCTCGTCCGCCGACTGATTCTCGCCACCGCGCACGTCACCGAGATCAGCATGCGGGCACGCGAAGGCGTGGCGGTGCCCGGCTGGGACGGGCAGGTGCGCTGTGATGTCGACGATCCCCACGTCCCTCGCGGCGCATCCGGCTGGGAGCTGGGAACGAGTAGGGAGCCGCGGCACAAGGCACAGTCCGACATGCACGACCGGATCCTCGATCCCCAAGGCGTCGACCCCAAAACCACCACGTACGTCGCGGTCACGAGCCGCATCTGGCGTGACCGTGATAACTGGCGTGACGCCCGGCGCGCGGACGGCCCGTGGGCCGACGTCCGCGCCTATGACGCCGACGATCTGGAGACGTGGCTGGAGCGGGCGCCAAGCGTCCACTACTGGATCTCCGAGCAGCTCGACCGCCAGCCCCGTGACGTCGCGACTCCCGACGCCTGGTGGGAGAGGTGGTCTCGGCGGACACGTCTCGTCCTTCCGCGGGGGTTCCTCCTCGCCGGTCGCGACGCGATGGTCTCGCAGGTCCGCGACGCGCTTGGCCAGCCAACGCAGCCCACTACCGTCGCGGCAGCCTCCCGGGAAGAAGCGCTCGCCGTCGTCTGCGCCAGTCTCGTCGGTGACAGCAACGATGTCGACGACATCGATGACCTCCGTGCCCGCGCGCTGGTCGTCTCGGGACCTGGTGCGTGGGAGCGGCTCGTCGACTCGGGGCACGGCCTCGTGCTCATTCCCACATTCGACGACGCCGACCTCAGTTCCGCGGTGAGCAAGGGCCATCACGTCGTCGTTCCGGTGGGGCGTGAGGTGCGCCGCAGAGCCGGAGACATCGAGGTCCCACTCCTCGACCGGCAGGCAGCCACGGAGATCCTCGTCGCCGAGCCCGTCGCGATCGAGCGCGGCGACGCGGACCGCTATGCCGCGCATGCTCGCCGGAACCTTCTGTCGCTGCGCCGAACGTTGGCGATCAACCGGACCTTCGCGAAGCCCTCGTGGTCCCAGGGTGCTGAGGGCCGCCGTCTCGTGCCGCTGGTGCTGGCCGGTTCCTGGTCCGAGGACGTCGAGGGTGATCGCGAGGCCATCGAGGCGCTTACCGGGCGCACCTACGCCGACGTCGAGGGTGACCTTGCGGTCTGGTCCGCGATGGAGGACACGCCGCTCCTGCGAACGGGCTCAGCCTGGCGGGTCGTGTCCAAAGAGGATGCGTGGGACCTCGTCTCCCCCCTCATCGCCTCGACGGACCTGACCCGCTTCCACGAGGTGGCGCCGCGTGTCCTTGACGAGCTCGATCCCGCGCTCGACGTTCCTCTGGAACGCCGGTTCATGGCGGCCGTCGTCGGAAAGCCGCGGACGTGGTCGCCGCGTCTCCGGCAGGGCATCGCCGACACGACCGCCTTCCTCGGCGGGTACGCCACCGATGAGGTTCTCCGCGACCGTCTCACCGGCAAGCTGCACGCTCGCCGTGTCGTCGCAGCCGTCACCGACAACGCCAACGCGGACGCGACCGGGCGCGCATGGCAGTCCCTCACCGACGTGCTGCCACTCCTCGCCGAAGCGTCGCCGGACACGTTCCTCGACGCCGTCGACACCGATCTCCGGCGTGATGAGCCGCTGCTGCGTTCCCTGTTCCTCGACAGCCAGCTCGCGACGTTCGGGACCTCGTCGCTGCACTTCTCTTTGATGTGGGCGCTGGAGTCCCTCGCATGGTGCGGCGACCACATGAGCGCGGCGGCGCACGCCCTCGCGCGCCTGGCCGACATCGACCCCGAACCGGATGCCCGAACTCATCCCCGGCCTCTCGGGAGCCTCGCGGACCTCTTCGGTCTGTCCAGCCCGCAGACCTCGCTCCCACTCGATCGCCGTCTCGTCGTCCTCGACTCGCTGCGCCGTCGGTATCCCAGCGCGGCGTGGTCGGTGATGCGGGCCATCCTTCCCATGCACCTCGGCGGGTTCGGTTCCCCATCGCACCATCCGCGGTGGCGCTCGTGGGCGCAGGGGCAGCCCCAGAAGATCACGTACGCGGAGCTGTTCGACGGGATCACCAAGGTCCTGACGCGCGCCATCGAGGACGCGGGGAAGGACTCCGGTCGCTGGTGCGATCTCATCGGCCACATCGGTAGCCTTCCGGTCGCCGACCGGGACCGGCTGCTCGGAGAGTTGAAGGCTCTCGACCCAGACAGCCTCGGCGAAGAGGGCAGAGTAGAGGTTTGGCGGGCGCTCGTCGACCTCGCCGGGCAGCACCGACAATTCCCCGACGCCCCGTGGGCCATGCCGAGCGATGCCGTCGACCGAGTCGAATCCGTGGCCGCTTACTTCGCACCCGCATCCCTCATCGATCTGCACGCCGACCTGTTCGGTCACCACCCTCGCCTCCCCGGGATCGATCCCCGTGAGCACGTCATGTACGACGAGGCACTCTGGGATGCGCGCCGGGATGCCATCCGTGCCATCCTCGACAGCGGCGGGGTCGCTGAGCTGCTCCGCCTCGGTGCGACGGTGGTGCTCCCGGCCGCCGTCGGATGGGCCGCCGCCCAAGCCCGGGGCGACGATCTCGCCGACGAGCTTCTCCCTCTTTTCGGGACCGATGGCTCAGATGGCGAGGTCGTCCGTGGCTATGCCGGAGCGCGCATCGAGGTGGACGGCCTGGAGTGGGTGATCCGACAGCTCCAGCGCTGGCCCGACGGCGAGTCCGTCCCCCAGCAGGCCGGGCTCCTCCTCGCCGTCCCCCGCCCAACCATCGCTCTGGTCGACATCGTCGACGAGCTCCACGCCGACGTACGCGCGTCCTTCTGGGAGCGCATGATCCCGATGCGTTCGAATCCCGAGGCACGGCCACTGGTGGTGCTCCACCTGATCGAGCACGGCCGCGCCTGGGCTGCGCTCGGCGTGCTCGTCCTGATGCTCCCCAGCAGTGGAACGACGGGACCCGCGCTGGACGTCGACCTCGTTGAGACCGCACTTGTCAGCGCGGCGACCGGGTCGTCTGTCGACGCACATCACGCCGCGTCGCTCTCGTGGGAGGTCCGCGAGCTGCTCGACTACCTGGAGCGCAGTGGCTCGGACCTTCAGACCCGAGCACGGTTGGAGTTCCTGTTCACCAACCTCCTCCAGCACATCAGACCAGCCCGTGCCCTCGACGAGGCCCTCCGGACCGACCCGGCGCTCTTCGCGGAGATCCTCTCCTACGTGTATTGGGGCAAGGACGAGCCCCGCGACCAGGAGGTTCCGCCGGAACGCAAAGTGGTCGCCGAGGTCGGGTTCTCGGTGATCCGCTCGTGGCACACCGCTCCCGGCGTACGCGCGGACGGGACCGTTGACGTCGACGCGCTGCGTGCGTGGGTCACCGAGGCACGTAGGCTCCTCGACGAATCCGGACGGACCGTCCCCGGCGATATCTCGATCGGCGGGATCCTCGCGTACGTTCCTCCGGACAGCGATGGACTGTGGCCCGCGGAACCCGTCCGGGATCTCATCGAGGATCTCCGGTCCGAGCACATCGAGACTGGCCTGCGCACCGCGAAGCTCAACAGCCATAGCATGGTCTGGTCCTCCCCGACCGTCGGTGGCGTCCAAGAGCGTGACCTCGCAGCGCAGTTCCGAGCATGGGCCGAACGTGCCTCCGACGGTTGGCGCCGGACCGCAACTCTCCTGCGCCAGCTCGCAGACCACTACGACGAATGGGCGCGACGGGAGGATGATCGATCCGAGGACTTCGGGGATCAAGGTCCTTGATCCGATCGCACGGGAGGGTTGAGGTGCCGTCGAACGAGGTCACCGTCCTCAACGCGGACTCCTGGCTCGCGCGACCGCAGCAGCTCGCGCAGATCCTCGCCCACGCGTCGGCCGGGGCAGGTTATCCCCGACCCACGCAGAGACCGACCGGCCGGTGACCGGGTGAGGTTATGAGCGGTCCCGGGGACGGTGCTGCCGGTCAGTGCAGATCGTCCAGCTCTGCGCGGACTTCGGACGGATCCCTCATGTTGAGGTGCCACGTATAGCGAGGCAGGTACGCGTGCGCAAGCTCGGCTAGTGGCGCTCGCGGAGCGTCACGGGCACTGCGGATCGCGGGCGGCGTGATCGCCGACTCTGCATTAACCGGCTGCCGCGCGATGGGTGATGCCCGTGCACGGAACCGCCTTTGATCGGCTCTGACGGCGAGCCGCCGGGACTGCTCAATGGGGGTCAACTCGGGTTTATGGGGGTTCAACTCGGCCGCAAGGTCATCTGGGCCGTTCTGCCGGGCTGCGACCGCAGTGCAGGAACGGCCGCCCGCCAGGGGATGCTGTCGCCGTGCTTCCTGATGAGTAGGCCCTGTGATGCGGCTACCACGGGCCCGCTCCTGGCACGCGACTCCATCCCGGCTCACCGTCCTCTTCGTTTCCGCAGGTCACACGCCTGGACGTCGGGCGGCCCGGTACTGCGACCCCTTCTCGTCGGCGAAATTCCGGGTTGGCCGACCCTTGTCGTGTTAGCTTGGAGTGGTGATGGATCCCCAGTTCGGGGATGTACCACCACGAGCGGGGTTCAAGTCCCCCCTCGGACACCAAAACCGGTGAGAAGTCCCCAAAACGGACACCCCTTGAACACGCTGGCGGGCCACTCGAACACGCCCGCTGCCCGGCTTGTGGCGGCTCGTGCCCCGCTCTATGCGGGGAGGCAGCCGTGACCGCCGAGCCGATCGCCCCTGTCATCCCGTCCCCCGGCCGCGTGGCGGACATGCCGCGCGTCAGGCCGGCCGCGGTCCGCCCGCTGCCCATGGCCGGCCCGGCCGCCACCTTGTCCGTCCCGGCGGATGTGGTTTACGGGACCGGCCGGATCGATGCCTCTGGCCGGGTCGCCGACCAGGCCGTCAGCTGCGCCCTGGGCTGGCGTGAGGGGGACCGGCTGACCCTGACCGCAGCACCGGGCGTCGTGACCGCCCGGCGCGACCCGCGCGGCATGCTCACCGTGCCCGCCCGCGCCTGCCTGGCGATTCCCGCCGTCCTGCGCCGCCGCTGCGGCCTGCGGGCCGGTGACCGGGTGCTGCTGGCCGCAGTCCCCGGCCAGGACATGCTCGCTGCCTATTCGTTCGCCGTGGTGGACCAGGCCCTGCGCGCCCACGGCACTTTCCCGCACGCTCCAGGAGGACAGCCGTGACCACCCCGCACCTGGCCGGGCACCCGGCCGCATCTCAGAAGGCCATCGTCGATGCCGCGCTGCTGATGCTCCAGCAGATGGGCCTGTCCCCTGGCGACCTGGTGACCACGCCGCGGGACCGGCCGCCGGTCCCGACCTTCGGCGAGTACGTCCCGGTGGTATCCGCTGCCGTGACCGCCGGCACCCGCCGGGCCTACGGCTCGTATTGGAACCGCGTCGTCGATCACTGGGGCGAGCGGCGGCTGGACGAGATTGCCCCGTCAGAGATCCGGCAGCTGATGTCGCACGTCAAGACCCACGTGGTGGCCCGCCGCAACGCCCGCGGCGGCCGCAGCGCCACCGAGCACCTGGTCGCCGCGCTGCGCTGCCTGTACAAGCACGCCGAAGACGACGGGCTCATCACCCAGGAGGAGAACCCTGCCCGGAAGGTGGACAAGCCCCGCCGCCTCCCGTCCACCCGCCGGGCCGTCACCGATGACCGCCTCGCCGACATCTGTCAGGCCGCCGCAGACGGCGGCGATGATCCCGAACTGGACACGCTGCTGCTGCGGCTGCATACGGAGACCGCCTGCCGCCGGGGCGGGGCGCTGGCACTGCGGTCTGATGACCTCGATCGCGATCAGTGCCTGATCCGGCTGCGCGAGAAGGGGGAGACCGTCCGCTGGCAGCCGGTCTCACCCACCTTGATGGCCCGGCTGGTCGAGCACGGCCAGGAGCGGCACGCCCCGCCGGGCGGCCAGCTGCTGCGCTACCGCAACGGGCGGCCGATCACCTCCCGCCGCTATGACGGCCTGTGGGCCCGCATCGGCCGCGCCTTGCCGTGGGTCCGCACCCAGGGCATCAGCATGCACTGGATCCGTCACATTATCCTGACCTGGATCGAACGCCAGTTCGGCTTTGCGGTCGCCCAAGCCTACGCCGGCCACGAAGACCACGGCCGGGGAGCACGGTCCATGGCCGCCATGGCCACCTACGTCCGCGCCGGGCTACCCGAAGTGGCAACAGCCCTCGCCGCCCTGACCGGCGAACCGCATCCGCTGGCGATCACGCCCTCCGGGGCAGTGAGCGGGAACCGCGAAGAGGCAAAGCTGAGCTGAATGGGCGAGCCTCCTGGCCGGCACGTTCGATGCCGAAGGCGCACGGGAACAGCGGCCCGTCTATGGTGACTGGGGTGAGCGGTGCCGGTTCTGCGCTGTGACTGGTTACCTGGGGCTATCAGCTGCGGGGTAGTTGCCTTTGAGGACCGACAGCAAGTTGCGCAGGTAGGCTTCCGGGCCCAGTCCTTCGATCAGGCTGACGTTGGCCCTGACCCAGTCATCTTCGCTGATCAGCGGCTCATGAGGCAACGCGAGCCCCTCATCGATGTTGATGGCATAGAACGGGTTGGCCACCATGCTGGCGACGTCGCCGGGAGTCCAGTCCTCGTGATCGGCCATGCCGTCACCGTAGCCCTCGGTCATGACCGAAGGAGCCATGTATTCGCTGCCGGGAGCGGCGGACGGGACACTTGCCGCGTGAGGTTGTTCAGCCCGGGGTGCCCGCCGGATGATGTGTTCGCCCATCCGCGGCACGAGGGTGCCCAGAAGGCGCTGCCGGCGGGGAGCCGATTACGTGTCCTCGGGCTGTTCAGCCTCCCCGAAGGCGGTCAGGGGAACTGCGCCCGGTCGGCGGGACAGGTCAGCCTGTGCGCCGCTGGCCGCCGCGCCGGCGAACACCGGCTGCCACGTCGGGGCAACCCGGCTGCTGCGCGCGTCGATGACATCGGCCACGATGCACGTGATGTTGTCAGGCCCGCCGCCCTCGATGGCGAGCCCGGCAAGCCGCCATGTCGCCTCGTCCAGGTCCCGCACAGAGGCGAGCACCTGGTGCAGAGTCTGCTCGCTCACCACTCCCGACAGGCCGTCGGAGCACAGCAGGTAGCGGTCACCAGGGTAGGTCTCGAGCGGTGCCAGGTCCGGCTCGGCGATCGTCCGGCCGTCCAGCGCGCGAAGCAGAAATGACCGGTACGGGTGTGCGGCCGCGTCATCTTCGGTGATCGTGCCCTCGTCGACCAGCGATTGCACCAGCGTGTGATCGTGGGTGATCCGGGCGAACCGGCCGTCGCGCAGCAGGTAGGCCCGCGAGTCGCCGATATGGCAGAGCGCCGCGTGCCCCTCCCGCCACAGCAACGCGGTCAGCGTCGTGCCCATGCCCCGGATCGCCGGGTCGGAGATGATCAGCTCCTGCAGCCGCAGGTTGGCGGTCGCGACCGCGTCGGACAGCGCGCCGACCAGGTCGGGCCCGGGATCCTCCGCGTCGAGCGGCGTGATCGTGGTAATCGTGGCGGCGCTCGCCACCTCGCCAGCCGCGTGGCCTCCCATGCCGTCGGCAACCGCGAGCAGGTGCGGTCCGGCGTACGCCGAGTCTTCGTTCCCCTCTCGGAGGAGACCGACGTCGGACCGTACCGCGTATCTGAGAGCTAGTGTCATCTGCCCAGTCCCAGAACGGTCTCCCCCCTGCTCCACGGCGGCCCGGGCAGCCGGCGACCCGGACAGCGAGCCGGGGCGATAAAGCGGGGCCTGGGAGGCAGCCGACTGTGGATCTGGGCTCAACGGCTCTCCTGAAAGGGCGAGATGTCCCCGGTCTTGCTCCCAGTCCCCGGTCTGCCGCAACGTCATGGCGTGACCTCCTGTGTCCTGGCCGCTAGGACCGTCCGACAGGAGCTATCAGCCACGAGGGCAATTCCGGCGAGCCCCATCACCGTGGTACCAATGGTACGGCCTCACGGGGCGCAGCCAGGCCTCAAGGCGCGGAAGGATCGTCATCGTAGCGCGCGAACGGTTCCGACCCTGGCTAACTGGTCCTCGCACCGCGTAACTCAACCGACCTCGGCCTATCCGTAGGCGTGCCCCTCGCGCCAGCGGCGCATGAATGGCGACCTCCCGCCCGCTGACCGCAGCGGCACCCCGCTCGCACGCAACAGGTTGCCCACAGTCTTGGCGGGCTGACCGGTGAGCAGCTCGATGTGATGCAGACCGAGCCCGCAGCAAGAATAGAGCTCGATGGCCAGTTCCGCAGTCAGATTGTGCGGGGCCGGAAACCGCTGCCAGATCGGCCCGGGCAGCGGCACCTGGGGCACGCCGTGCCGCGTGAGGACTTCGGACACAATAGGGTCGGCGTACAGCGCCTGGATCAGCTCGATCTCCGACGGCCCATGCCCAGGCGGCGCGCCTCCGACACGAACCGGCAGGCCGGCATCATGAGCAGAACGCAGCACGACCCGGCGGGAAACCCCGAGCATCTGTCCGACTTCGTCGGCCGACAATCCGGCTTGCACATACAGATCAGCAAGTTCGTCCTGCGGGACCACGATCCGGTCTTCCCGGAAATTCCTTCCGCGCGTTCGCATCGGCACGCCGCGGGCGAGCAGCCGGTAGCGCACGGCAGCGGCGGGAATCCCGACGAGCCCGGCGATCTGCGTGGTCGACAGCCGTAGCCGCAGGTACATGTCAGTCATCAGGTCGTCGAGGTGCCGGGCCTGGTCGTCCCGGCCAGCCCTGGGACGGCCGGTGCCACGTGGGTTGACTGGTACCCCGGCCTTCCGGAGCACCCAGTTCACCCGCTGCCGGTTATCGCCCGTAATCCGGGCGATCTGATAGGTAGACAGCAGCTGGCAAGCGTACAAGTGAGCCATCCGCTCCGATTCAGGTGCATCTGGCAGGTCCGGAGGGCAGCCCTTAGTCGTGCCGTGCGGACAGCAACCAGCCGGACACGGCTCGCGCATGCCCGCCGAATGGGTCCCTTCGCCGACTTTCACGACACCGGTTCAGGCCAGGGCGGTTACCACGGCGATGATGGCGATCAGGGCGATAAGCATGTACAGCAGGTAAGCGTCGAGCCGCCCGGACTGCAGGCGCTTGACCGCGGCCACGACGGCCTGGAAGGACCGGAGCGCGGGACGGTACAGGTAAGTCTCCACCACCTCCACCACATCGGAGGCGTACCTGAGGTGCGCGGCCTGCTCCTGCACGGCATCGTCGTCGCGGTCCGGGGGGCCGGACCCCTCGTCGCGGTCCCCAGTCTCCAGCATGACCTCGTGCACCTCGGCGCGGGTGTGCAGGACGCCGGCCAGTACCCGGCGGGTGGGGTTGGCGTAGCCGAAGGCGGTATAGGAGTCCAGGCCGTCGACCCCGATCGTGGCCGAACGCCAGGCCGGCACCCGGCGTACCCGCAGCAGCCGCCGGCCGGACACGGCCCAGGCGAACAGCACGGTCAGCAGCAGCATCAGCGGCAGCTCGACCCACAGCCAGGACGGCGACAGGATCGAGAACCCGGCGAACACCGGCTGCAGGACCCACGGGGACTTCAGCGCGCCCATGACGAGACCGGCGGGCACCACCGGCGACAGGCCAGCGGCGATGACCCGGATCTCCAGCGGGGTCACCGCGGAGATGGCCAGGCAGCACACGGCAAGCACGCCCACAGCGGCCCGGCCGGCCCAGCCGTACGTGAGCGGCGCGCCGCGGACCGGCTCCGGGCCGTTGCGCTTCACGACCAGGCCGACCAGGCGGACGAAGGTGACGCCGGCGAAGCCGACGGTCAGCGCGACCGCGGCGCCGGCCACGGCCAGCGGGAGTCGGTAGCCCAGGCCGGCCACCCGGAACTGCTGCATCAGCGACTCAAGCAGGAACCACTCGGACACGAAGCCGACCGTGGGCGGCAGCCCGGCCAGCGTCACCGAGCCCACGACCAGGCCGAAACCGCTCCATGGGGTCCGCCGGGCCCGCGTCCGCAGCAGCTCCAAGTCGTCCCCGCCGGCCCCCGCCTCGAGCGCGGCGGCCGAGGTGAACAGCAGCGACTTGGCCACGGTGTGCGCGACCATCTGCAAGGTCGCGGCCAGCATGCCGGTCGCCACCAGCAGGCGGTTGCCGACGGCGGTGCCGGTCAGCGCGACGCCGAAGCCGATCACGATCAGGCCGGTGTTCTCGATGCTGGAGTAGGCGATCACCCGGGACAGCCGGTTCTGCACCGCGGCGTGCGCGATGCCCAGCACGGCGGTGACCGCGCCGAGCAGCAGCACCGCGCCGACCAGCCAGCCAGGGGCACGGCCGAGCAGCGCCAGGGTGCGCCACATGCCGTAGAAAGCGACGTTGACGCAGACTCCCGCCATGATCGCGCGGGCCGGGCCGGGCGCGGCGGCATACCCGCGGGGCATCCAGACCTGGAACGGCACCAGCCCGGCCTTGACTGCGAACCCGGTCAGCAGCAGCACCTCGGCGGTGGTCCGGGCCGCGCCGCCAGGCACGTGCGCGAACGAGGCCAGCAGGATCGAGTGCGACTGGGCCGCCAGCAGCAGCAGCCCGAACAGCAGCGCGGCCCCGCTGACCTTGCCGAATGCGAACGTGACCTGGGCCGCGCCGGCCCGGTCCCGGCGGGTTCGCTCGGCCCCGGCCAGCAGGTAGAAGGCAACCGTCAGCGTCTCCCAGCCGAACAGCACGGTGAACGCATCCTGCGCGGTCACGATCACCGCGACCGCGCCGAGGGCCAGCGCGTAGCTCGCGCCGAGCCGGCCCGGGCGGGGCCCCTGCCGCCGGGCCCAGCTGGCGAAGGCCACCGAGACGGGTAGCGCCGCGCCGAATGCTATGACGAGGAACAGCCCCGACAGAGGGTCGGCGGCCAGCCCGGCCGTCGGCTGGCCAGGGATGGGGTCGCCGAGCCAGCCGCCGATGCCCAGCGTGACCAGCCGGCCGGTCAGCGCGACCGCGCCGGTGACGGCCAGGCAGGCCGAGCCGGCGGCGCCGAGCAGGTAGAGGGGCCCGGCCCGCATGAGCCTGCCGCCGAGGAAGTCCGCGGCCGCGGCCAGCGCCAGCAGGATCAGGCCCGCGCCGAATACCCAGTTCACCGTGACCGCCTCCCGTCGGGTGTCAGGTAGCCGACCGCGATCAGCAGGGCGTTCAGGATGCCGAACGGACTGGGCGGGGAGCCCGGCAGCCAGACATCGACCGGCACCGTGGCGGCGACGCCCCCGGTGACGGCCTCGCTCTCGCGCAGCAGCCCGCCGCTGACCGCGTCGGTGCCAGCCGCGATGACCACCTTCGGGTCCGGCATGCCCTCGTAGGTGGTGCGCAGCGGGCCGGACATGCCCCGCGCGCCGGCGCCGGTGACCAGCAGCACGTCGGCGTGCCGCGGGCTGGCGGTGACGAACACGCCGAGCCGGTGGATGTCGTAGACCGGGCCGAGCAGGGCCTGGATCTCCCACTCCTCGCTGCCGTCGGACCCGGCGTCCACGTGCCGGACGTGCACGCTGCGGCGCAGCGCGGCGGTCCGCTCCCGCAACGCGGCCCGGGCCGCCGCCACCGCCTCGTCGGTCTCGGGCAGTTCGGGGATGACCAGCTGCTCCCGGGTCAGCGCGGCGGGGCCGGTGGCGCCCTGGGACCAGGCGAAGACGCCAGGACGCTCGGCCACGCACCGGCCGCACAGGATGCACTGGCCCTGGTCGACGCGCACGGTGCCGCCGGTAACCGTGATGGCGCCGGTGGGGCACAGGTCCGTAAGGTCAGCGGGCCTGCCGGAGTCGGGGGCGCCGTGGGGACGGGCTGGCCCGCGCCAGGCGTCGGCGTAAGGGTCCGGCTTGGCGGGCCAGCGGGTGGTGACCACGCCGTCGCGCAGGCCGCGCAGCACCCAGATGCTCATAGGGCCACCCCCGCGACGGACAGGCCGAAGCTGGCCTCGATGAAGGGGAAGTCGGTCAGGATGTCCCCGGTGAAGACCTCGTGCATCAGCACCAGGTTGTGGAACGAGGCCGACCTGGGCTGGCAGCGGACGATCCGGCCGTCGGCGAACTCCACGTCGTAGAGCACCTCGCCCTGCGGGGCTTCGGCCCATCCGGCCGCTCGGCCCCGGACCGGCTCGCACAGTAGCAGGACGGGATCGCCGGCCCGTTCGGCCAGATCATCGGCGGCCTGCCGGATCAGGCCGAACGCCTGGTCGACCTCCTCCCACCGGACCTGCAGCCGGGCCAGCGCATCGCCCGCGGCGTGCGCCGGGAACTCGGCTGTAGCCAGCGACCAGTACCCGTCATAGGGGCGGGTCAGCCGGGCGTCGTCCGTGTACCCGGCCGCCTTGCCGACCGGTCCGAGCGCGCCGTGCTGGCGGGCCCGCGCCGGGGTCAGCGGCCCGGTGCCGCGCAGCCGGTCCAGGAACGAGGAGGTGCCCATCAGCGCGCCGGCGTCGGCCGCGATCGCCGTGCGGAGCCTGTCGGCCTCGGCGCGGATCTGCGTGGGCGGCAGCACCGGCAGCGCGCTGACCCCGCCCGGCAC
>Ga0335069_10003042_pt1 | contig 25529 bp, 19 predicted proteins | sample Lox_Sample_11_FD_206714 | JGI IMG/M metagenome (GOLD analysis project Ga0335069, IMG submission 206714) | Soil microbial communities from Loxahatchee National Wildlife Refuge, Florida, United States - Lox_Sample_1.1 | ecosystem: Environmental > Terrestrial > Soil > Wetlands | place: USA... | reverse complement strand
CAGGCCTTCTGGCTGACGATGCGCACCGCCAGCCGGTGCTCGGGGTCGGCCCCGCCGTAGACGTCCTGCACGAACACGTCGCGGCCCTGCAGGTAGCCGCACAGCCGCGCGTGCAGCGCGCCGAAGCCCTCGGGGTTGAAGGGCCGGTTGTACTGGCCCCACCACACGTGCTCCTCGGTGGAGGGCTCGCGCACCACGAACTTGTCCGCGGCGGCGCGGGCCGTGTGCTTGCCGGTGTTCACCACGAAGGCGCCGTGCTCGCCGAGCTGGCCTTCGGAGCGGTGGACGGCCTCCTCGTAGAGCGCCGCCGCCGGCAGGTTCCAGTAGACCCGCCGCAGGTTGGTGAGGCCGTGGTTCTCCAGGCCGTACAGGCTGGAGAGCGCCCCCGCCTGGCCGACCGCCGGCGACACGACGTCGAGGAAGAGGTTCATGCCCAGTCCCTCACCAGCTTGCGGTCGCCCAGGAACAGCTCGTTGGGGGCGTTGGGGTCGAGCGCCCACTTGATGCGCTCGACCCCGTCCATGATCTCCTTGATGGTGCCGCAGTAGCTCAGGCGCAGGTGGCCGTCCATGCCGAACTCCCTGCCGGGCACGGTGACCACGCGCACGCGCTCCAGCAGGAACTCGGCGAGCTTCTGCGAGTCCTTCATGTAGGCGCCGAAGTCGGGGAAGCAGTAGAAGGTGCCGTTCGGCTTCTGCACGCGCACGCCGGGGATGGCGCACAGCCTCTCCAGCATGACGTTGCGCTGGTTCTCCAGGGTCAGCCGCAGCGACTCGATCGCGGTCTGCACCCCGGAGAGGGCGCCCACCGCCGCCCACTGCGACACCGTGACCGGGCCCGAGGTCTGGTGCGACTGGATGTTGGTCATGGCCTCGACCACCTCGCGGTTGCCGAGGGCCCAGCCGATGCGGAAGCCGGTCATCGCGTACATCTTGGAGACGCCCTGCACCACCACCAGCTTCGACTGCTCGACCGGCACCGTCGCGTAGTCGTAGGGGTTGGGCGCCTTCTGGCCGTCGAAGACGAGCCGGTTGTAGAGGTCGTCCATGATCAGCCAGAGGTTCTTCTTCTCGCAGAAGGCGACCATCTCGGCCACGAAGTCCGCCGGGTACATGACGCCGGAGGGGTTGTTGGGGCTGTTGAGGATGATCGCCTTCGTGTAGGACCCGACCTTGTCGGCGATGTCGGGCACCGTGGGCTGGAAGGTGCCGTCCTCGGGCGTGACCGCCACCGGCACGCCGCCCGCCAGCTTCACCATCTCCGGGTAGCTCACCCAGTAGGGCGCGGGGTAGATGACCTCGTCCTTCGGCTCCAGGATGGCGTAGAGCAGCGTCATGATCGACTGCTTGGCCCCGCTGGAGACGATGACGTTGAGCGGGTTCAGCAGGCGGCCGTAGTTCTCCTCGGTGTAGCGCAGGATCGCCTTCTTCATCGCCGGCAGGCCGTCGGCCGGAGCGTAGCGGACCTCGCCGGTGTTGAGCTGCGTCGCGCAGTTCAGCACCGCGTCCAGCGGCGCCTTGCTCTTGGGCTCGCCGCCGCCCAGGTGGATGACCGGCTCACCCTTCTCCCGCAGCTTCGCCGCGGTCTCGTTGAGCTTCAGGGTGGGCGAGGCCTTGATCGACCTCGCGAGCTGGCTGACGCTCATTGCTACGCTCCCTTTCTCCAACCCGGCTGTTCGCCAGGATGACGCCCAGCAGGGAGGGGCCGCCGCCCCGGTGGCCGCACATCATAGTTCAATCGGCGCGGCTCGAGACGGCCGTTTTCGCTCATGGAGGCGGGCAGTGCGGCTCATGGAGCCGGCCCGGCCTCAGCCCACGCGTGCGAGGCCGAAGCGCCGCTCCCAGCCGCCGTCCTCCAGGAACGCGGCCAGCGGGGCGGGCAGGGCGCCCTCCTCCGCCAGCCGGAAGGCCTCCTCCCGCGCGCGCTCCAGCAGCTCGCGGTCCCGTACGAGGTTCGCCACCCGCAGGGTGGGGATGCCCCACTGCCGGGTGCCGAAGAAGTCCCCGGGACCGCGCAGCTCGAGGTCGCGCTCGGCGATGAGGAAGCCGTCCTCGGTGGCGACCATGACCTCCAGCCGCGCCCGCGCCACCTCGGACAGCCTGCCGTGCGCCAGCAGCACGCAGGTGGAAGGGCCGTCGCCCCGGCCCACCCGGCCCCGGAGCTGGTGCAGCTGGGCGAGCCCGTAGCGCTCCGCGTGCTCGATCACCATCACCGTGGCGTTGGGAACGTCCACTCCCACCTCGATGACGGTGGTCGCCACCATGACCTGGGTGTCGCCGCCGGCGAAGGCGGCCATGGCGGCCTCCTTGTCGGCGCTCTTCATGCGCCCGTGCAGAAGGCCGACCCGCACACCGCCCAGCAGCGTGGCCCACTCCCCCGCCGCCTCGGTCGCCGCCTTCACGTCCTCCAGCTTGTCCGACTCCTCGACCAGCGGGTAGACGACGTAGGCCTGCCGGCCCTCCGCCACCGCGCGGCGGACCAGCTCCACCACCTCCCGCCGCTGCGAGGCCGGGCGGAGCAGCGTCCGCACCGGCGTGCGGCCGGGCGGCTTCTCGTCGACCACCGAGACCTCGAGGTCGCCGTAGGCGGTGAGCGCCAGCGTCCGCGGGATGGGGGTCGCCGTCATCACCAGCACGTCCGCGTCGTAGCCCTTGCGGCGCAGCTCCTCCCGCTGCAGCACGCCGAAGCGGTGCTGTTCGTCGACCACCGCGTAGCCGAGCCGGTGGAAGGCCACCCCCTCCTGGATGAGGGCGTGGGTGCCGATGACGATCTGCGCCTGGCCGGCGGCGATCCGCGCGAGCGCCTGCACCCGCTCGCGGCCCTTCACCGCCGAGGTGAGCAGCTCCACGCGGTACGCGCAGCGTCGGAGCAGCCGCCGGAAGGTGAGGAAGTGCTGCTCGGCCAGGATCTCGGTGGGCGCCATGAAGGCCGCCTGGGCGCCGTTCTCCAGCACGATCACCATCGACAGCAGCGCCACCAGCGTCTTGCCGCAGCCCACGTCGCCCTGCAGCAGCCGGTTCATCGGGTGGGGCGAGCCCAGGTCGAGGGCGATCTCCCGCAGCACGCGCTTCTGCGCGCGGGTCAGCGGGAACGGCAGGATGCGCTTGACCGCCTCCCGCGAGGCCGCCCCCGCCGCGAAGGCCGCCCGCTTGCGCTCCGCGCGCAGGCCGGAGCGCCTCCGCGCCAGGCCGAGCTGGAACAGCAGCAGCTCCTCGAGGATCAGCCGCAGGTGCCCGGGCGAGCGCGAGCGGTTGAGGGCGGAGAGATCCTCCGTCTCCGCCGGCAGGTGAACGCGGCGCAGCGCCTGGCCGCGGGCGATCACCCCCAGGTGCTCGCGGACGAGGAGCGGCAGCGGGTCCTCGACGTCGTCCGGGAGCTGGCCGGCGAGCTGCGCCAGCACGCGCCGCAGCGGCTTGACCGTCAGCGGCCCCAGCTTCTCGTAGACGGGCACGATGCGCCCGGTGTGCAGGCCGGGGCCCGGCTCTCCGTCGAGGATCTCGTACTGCGGGGAGCGCATCACCAGCAGCCGCGAGCCGAAGGCGTCGCTCTCCACCAGGCCGAACAGCACCGCCCTGCGCCCGCGGGCCAGCACCTCCCGCAGGAAGGGCTGGTTGAAGAACACCACCTTCAGCCGGCCGCTGCCGTCGTCCAGCCGGATCTCGTAGATGGTCATCCGCCGACCGCGGCGCAGCCCGGCCACCGCCACCTCGCCAGCCACCGAGACCCGCATCCCCGGCCGCAGGTCGCCTATGCGCACGAAGGTGGAGCGGTCCTCGTAGCGCAGCGGCAGGTGCAGCAGAAGGTCCTCGGCCGTGCGCACGCCGACCCTGGCCAGCGCCTGGCCGCGCTGCGGCCCTATGCCCTTGACGTACTGGACGGGCGCCCGCAGGTCCATGCCTCGGGCGCATGATCCCACGCGTGCGGGCGGGGCGGGTCCGCCGCCGTGGTCAGGGTCGCGGTGCGACGAAGTCCAGCAGGGCCCGGCCGGGCTCGAGCCGCAGCTGCCGGGCGCTCCAGGGCAGGGGGAAGGGCGCCAGGATGTCGAAGCCCTGCGGGTGGGCCGCGCTCTTCGTGGTCATGGCCACGATCTGCGCCACCAGGCTGGCCGGCAGCGAGACGCCCCCCACCGTCGCCTGCTCGAGGTCGATGCGGCCCTGCCCGTTGGCGCTCGCCAGGCGGCCGTGGACCTCGACCGGCAGCGTCCCCCCCAGGAACATCAGCAGGCCGGAGGCGGCGCCCTTGGGCAGCTGCGCCTTCACCCGGTCCAGGTCCACGAGGGCGCTCGCCCCCAGCCGGTCCTGCGAGAGCCGCAGCTGGAGGCCGGAGACGCCGGCCGGCAGCGTCGGCCCCAGCGAGAGCGTGACGTAGGAGTTGAGCTGGCGCTCGGTGACGACCACGGTCTCGGCGGCGGCACGCCCGCTCTTGAGCCTCTGCTCCATCCGCGTGAGCGTCTGCTCGACGTGGTCCGCTTCCTCCCAGCTCAGGCCTGGCGGCGCGGGCGGGCGCGGCGGCCGGGGGGTGGGCGTGGGAAGCGGCGCCGGTGCCGAAGTCGTGGCCGGGGTGCGCGCAGCCGGGCTCGCCGGCGCCTGCAAGGCCCCCAACAGGACGAGCAGCTGGACGACGTTCGCCATCACCGGATGATAGCCGCCCTCAGCCGCCGAGGCGTGCCGCCTCCTCCGGGCGGCCCAGGGCGCGCAGCAGCTCGCCGAGCTCGTGCCGCACGGCCGGGTCCTCGCGACACCAGAGGGCGGTGCGCAGCTCCTCGACGGCCTTCTCGTCCGCGGACTGCTGCCGGTAGGCGCGCGCCAGCAGCCGGTGGGCGCTGGCGAGGTAGGGGTCGAGCAGCGCGGCCCGCGTCAGCTCGGCGACGGCGCCGGGAACGTCGCCCGAGGCCAGCAGCGAGTCGCCGCGCGCCGCGTGTGCCCGTGCGTCCTCCGCATCGGTCCGGCGGTCGGGGTCCTGCAGCATCCCCCGCTCGGAGCCGAACACGCGCTCGAGCCTGCGCGAGAAGTCCGGCGCCCGCAGCGCCTGCATGGCGGGCGCCAGCGCCGTCGCCGCCGTCCACTGCTCCTCGGCCTCGGCCGTCCGGCCGCCGGCAGCGAGGGCCCAGGACAGGAGCAGCCGCCCCTGCGCGTCGCCCGGGTCGCGCCGCACCGCCCCCTTGAGCCAGAACGCCGCCGCCTTTGCGTCGCCCTCGACCAGCAGCGCCCAGCCGAGGTCGAACGGCAGGTCGACCGAGGCCGGCTCCGCCTCCACCGCCTGCCGCAGCAGCGTGGAGGCGCCGTTGGGCCCGCCGCCGGCGCGCTGCCGGGCGATGGCGCGGTTGGCGAGGGCCGCGGCCGTCGGCCGCTGCTGGACCAGCTCGGCGTAGAGCACGTCCGCTTCCCGGTAGCGGCCGAGGCCCAGCAGGGCCACGCCGTCGAGGAAGCGCGCGTCGCGCGCGAACACCGACCCGGCCCGGACGCAGCCGAGCACGCGGCGCGCCTCCTCGAAGGCGCTGCCGTCGAGGAGCAGTCGCCCCAGCACCAGCATCGCCTCCTCGAACTCCGGCGCCACCACCAGCGCCTGGCGCACCCCGGCGATCCGCGAGCCGGCGTCGCGGGCCGTCAGCGCCTCCCCCAGCGGGCGCAGAGCGGCCAGCGGCACCTCCTGCCCGCTGCGCAATAGCGCCTCGCGCGAGCCGAGCGGCGGCCGCGGACCCGCGAGCGCGATGTCCCAGGCGAGCGAGTGGACGAGCGCGCCCAGACCGGCCAGAGCGCCGCTGCCGACGAGCGGCGCGCTCAGGGACGCGCGAGCGGGATCGAGCAGCCGCAGCGACAGCGTCACCTCCTCGCCCTGCTGCTCCCAGGATCCGACCACGATGCGCGAGGCCCCGAGCGCGCCCGCCACCCGGATGCTGGTCGCCCGGGTGTTGGACGCCGCCGCCACCCCCAGCGCCTCCTGGGCGTGGCGCCGGTCCGCGTCGGGCACGGCCGGCACCCCGACGCGCTGCAACGCCCGCGGCAGCTCCACCCCGACGGCCGCCCCGATCCAGCCCGCCGCCCCTCCGGACGGCCCCTCCGGCGGCACCACCAGCACGGCGTCGCCGTCCGCGGCGGCCTGCGGCGCGAGAGCGAGCAGCAGCGAGAGCAGCGCCGCGCTCACGCCGGCAGCTCGATGCGCGCCGGCGGACGCACCCAGGCGTGGGCGGCGAAGCGGCGGTCCACGCGGTAGCCCAGTCGCTCGTACAGCCGGTGGGCGCGACGGTTGGAGACGGTGACGGACAGGGTGGCGGTGGCCAGGCCCTGCGCGCGGAAGGCGTGCAGCGCCAGGGACATCAGCGCGGCGCCGACCCCGCGCCCCTGGACCTGGGGCGCCACCGAGACCTGGCAGACGTGGCCGTTCGTCGCGCACAGCCGGCTGGCGATCAGCACGCCGACCGCCCCCTTCGGGCCCTCGGCGACGCGGGAGGCCTCCTCGTCGAAGCGCCCGCAGCCGGAGCGCAGCACCAGCGTGTCGACGAAGGCGCGGCAGGCGGCCGGCGTCGCGTAGGTGAGGTTCAGCGCCGCGTCGACGCTGCCGACGTGGCTACGGTAGACGATCTCGGCCGCCGCCTGCAGCTCGTCACGGCCCAGCGGCCGCAGGCACACGCCCCTGGGCAGCGCCGGATCTGCCGCCGGCAGCGGCTGGCGCAGATCGCGACTCATGTAGTGGCGCGGCCGGCTGGCGAAGCCGGCGGCGGCGAAACGGCCCTCGACCGCCTCGGAGGTGCAGAAGAGGGTCTGGCACTCGACCCGGCTGCTGCCGCGCTCCGCCCGGGCGTCGCCGATCACCGCCTCCACCAGCGCTTCCTCCAGTCCGCGGCCGCGCTGCTCCTGGCCGGCGTAGACGGAGCCGATGATCACGCGCCCGGCGTCGACCATGTAGTAGCAGTAGGCGAGCGCACGGGAGCCGTCGCTGACCGCCCGCCCCGGCAGCGTGCCCCGCTCGACGCCGGCCGCCACCGCCGCCCGCACGTCGGAGAAGTCCCAGGCCAGTTCCGAGCGCCACGCCGCCGATTCCTCGTCGAGCAGCCCCCGGAGCTCGCGGATGGAGACGTCACGGAGCGGGCGTGTGCGCACCCCGACTCCGCTTGGCCTCGTCATGGATGAAACTCCGCAGGCGGGCGTCGTCGGCGGCGGCCAGCCCCAGGAACTCGAGCCCGGCCAGGAACAGCGGGCGGCCGTCGGGTGGCGAATCACCGTCGAGCGACGCGCCGGCGACCCGGGCCTTCGTGTGCACCGGGCCGTCGGGCAGATCGAAGCGCAGGTCGACGACGGCCCCCCCGTCGAGCGCGGCGTCCGAGCGCAGCAGGCAGCCGATGCGGCTGACGTCCACCACCCGCGCCGGCCGCGGGGCGCGCCCGGCCAGCACCGCGGCGAGGTCGACCCGCACCCTGGGCTCCCGGCGCCCGCTTCCGGTTCGCTGAGGCGGCCAGCCGCTCATGGCTTCTCCGCGATTCTAGCAGGCCCGCCGGAGGTGGGCGGTCGGGATCACATGTGGCGAAGCATTGAACACGAAACGTCTGGGGCCTGGCGGCGACACGCCGCCGCAACGTGACGTGGCGCAGTTGACCCTCTCCGACCGGATCCTATAATTGCCCGTCGGAGAGGACTTTGCCGCGCGAGCAGTCGGCGACCGCGACGGGACGGCGATCCGTTCCCACGACACGGGCACCGGTGCGCGAAGCCCCCAGCGAAGGCCGCGCCAGGCTGGTGGCGCTCAAGCCGGATCCGATCGCGGCCCTCGACGAGCAGGGCCGGGCGATCCGCGACCCGGTCGAGAAGCTCCGCTACCTGCGCCGCTCGCTCGAGCGGTACGAGAAGGTGGACGAAAAGCTGCAGGCGGTGCCCGGCGCCCCGCTGCGCTGGCTCGCCTACCGCTTCACCCGCGTCGACCAGGCGCGCCCCCTGTTCTCCGAGAACCCCAACGGTGCCCTGACGCCGACGCGAAGGGGACCGCGCGACTCTCCGCGCAGGGCGCGGCGCACGCTCAACGTGGCGGCCGGGCTGCTGGTGGCCGCCGCCGGGCTGGCGCTCGCCGCCTACCCGCGCTCCCGGGCGCAGCCGACGGAACTTCTGCCGGCGGCGCCGCCCGCGGCCACTGCCGCCTTTCCCGACGTGGCGGAGGCGCTGCCGCCGCTGCCGCGGGCGGTCACACCCGAGCGGGTGTGGATGGTCCAGTCGGGCAACGGCTTCGAGCTCTACAGCAACGGCCTGCGCATCGACACCCGCTACGCGGTGGCCGGCGAGCCGCGCCGCTACCACGCCTTCGACCTCGAGCGCGGGATGGAGAGCGAAGCGCAGGACCGGCCCATCGGCATCGTGTACCACACCTCGGAGAGCGACATCTGGCCGCTCGAGGAGTCCTTCAACGAGAAGCTGCGCGACTCCAGCCAGAACCTGCTGCACTACCTGCGGAAGAACAAGGTCTACCACTACCTCATCGACCGCTTCGGCCAGGTGTTCCGGGTGGTGGAGGAGACGACCAAGGCCAACCACGCGGGGGTGTCGGTGTGGAGCGCGGGCCGGCGCGCGTACCTCAACCTCAACGGCCCCACGCTGGGCGTGTCCTTCGAGACCCGCTGGGAAGGCGGCCGGGCGCTGCCGATCACCCGCGCCCAGCTGGAGGCGGGGCGCGCGCTGACCGACTACCTGCGCCAGAAGTGGGCGATCGACCCCGAGATGTGCGTGACCCACGGGCTGGCCAGCGTCAGCCAGCGCAAGCACCTGATCGGCCACCACGTCGACTGGGCCCGCGGCTTCCCCTTCGCCGCCTTCGGCCTGCCGGACCAGTACCAGCGGCCCTCGCCGGCGGTGGCGCTGTTCGGGTTCGACCACGACGAGGAGCTGGCGGCCCGCATGGGCGAGCCCTGGCCCGGCGTGCGGCGGGCCGAGGAGCAGCTCGCCGACGAGGCCGGGCGCCAGGGGCGGTCGGTGGCGGAACTGCGGCGGGACAAGACCTCGCGATACGATCTCTGGCTGGCAGAGCAATCCAGCGACGCGGAGACGGCCGGGAAGACCGGCGCCGACGCCGTTCAGCCGCGGCGCCATTCGGGCGGAGGGTAAACGACATGGCGGAGAACAAGGATCACCTCTGGAAGGCCCCCGACGAGTCGCCGGAGCGGGCCGAGGACAACGTCAAGGCGGGCGCCCACCCGGTGGGCATCGACGTGGGCACCAGCAAGGTGGTGGTCTCCCGCCGGGGCCCGCGGGACGTGGCCAGCACCACCCAGCTCAACGCGTTCCTGCCGGTGCCCTTCTCACCGGTCACCGAGCGCACGCTGCAGCAGCAGAGCGACATCCACTACTTCCGCGACGGCGACGAGCTGGTCATCTTCGGCTCCGCCACCGAGCGCTTCGCCAACATGTTCAACGCCGAGGCGCGCCGGCCCATGGCCGACGGCATGCTGAACCCCAAGGAGAGGCAGGCCTGGCCGGTGCTGGAGGCCATCCTGCAGGGCTTGGTGCCCAAGCCGCGCACCCAGAGCGAGGTGCTCGCCTTCTCGGTCCCGGCCGCCGCGACCGGCCGCGAGGCGCAGCTCACCTACCACGAGGCCAGCCTGCGCCAGCACTTCTCCTCGCTCGGCTACCGGGCCATGGCCATCAACGAGGGCCTGGCGGTGATCTTCTCCGAGCTGGAGGACCACAACTTCACCGGCATCGGCATCTCCTGCGGCGGCGGCATGTGCAACGCCACCCTGGCCTTCCTCTCCATCCCCTCGATCATGGTCTCGCTGCCGAAGGCCGGCGACTTCATCGACAGCTCGGTGGGCGCGGCCGTGGGCGAGCACGCCACCCGGGTCAAGGCGATCAAGGAGGAGGGCCTCGACCTGTCGCGCGAGCCCAGGGACAAGATGGAGCGTGCCCTCGCCATCTACTACGAGGACGTGGTGGAGTCGCTGGTGGACACCCTGCGCCGGACCATCTCCAAGGCCGAGAAGCTGCCCAAGGCCGACCGCCCCCTGCCCATCGTGCTGGCCGGCGGCACCGCCAAGCCCAAAGGCTTCCGCGACCTCTTCGAGCGCACCTTGCGCGCGCGTCGGCTGCCGGTGGAGGTCTCCGAGGTGCGCATGGCCTCGGACCCCCTCACCGCCACCGCCCGCGGCGCCCACATCGCCGCGATGTTCGAGAAGTAGGTGCTCGAGGCCTAGTGCGCGTCGCCTCCCGGGCCCTGCTGGGGCTCGTCGTGCTGGTCGCCGTTGCCGGCCCCGCCCTGGCGGTGCAGGACTGGTACGAGTACTACCTGCAGGCCCGGGACGACGTCGCCAGGCGGCGCTGGTCGGACTGCCTGCAGAACCTCGACCGCGCGCTGCAGCTGCGGCCGCGGTCAGGGCTCAGGCTGCGCACCTACGGCGTCGACTTCATCGACTACTTCCCCCACTACTACCGCGGCGTCTGCCTGCTGCAGCAGCCGTCTCTGCCGAGCGACGTGGCCCAGGTCGCGCGGCTGAAGACGGTGCTGGACGAGTTCAGCCGCGAGGAGTCGGCCGGCGAGATCACCAAGGACGCCGCCCAGCACGGCGCCCTGCGGAAGCAGCGGGACGAGGCCCAGCGGCAGCAGCTCGCCCTCATGACGAAGCTGGCGCGGGCCCAGGTGGAGCACCTGCTGCAGCAGGCGCACGAGCTCGCCCGGCGCGGGGCCTGGGACGATGCGCTCGCCGAACTGGCCAAGGCGCGGCCGCTGGCCAGCGGCCTGGACGCCGAGACCGCGCGCATCGTCGCCGCCGAGAACGACCGCGTGCGGGGACTGCAGCGGGAGGCGCTGGACCTGGCCGCCCGCCGGCAGCGGCTGGAGCAGCGGATCGCCGACGGGCAGCGGCTGCTGGACCAGGGGAGGCCGAGCGACGCCAAGCTCGCCTTCGACGCGGCCCGCGAGATCGACCCTGCCGATGCCCGGGCGGCAGAGGGCAGCCGGGTGGCCCAGGAGCGCATCCTGGCCACCACCACCCGCGAAAAGCGGCGCGAGGCCTACGCCGCCGGAAAGGCGCTGTTCGACGTCCAGCGCTACGAGGAGGCCCAGGGCCCACTGACCGACGCCTGCGCCGGCGGCGAGAACCCTGACGCCTGCGCCCTGCTGGCGCAGGCCCGCAAGATCGTGGAGGAGGTGCGCAAGCAGAAGGAGCTGCAGGCCGAGATCGACCGCGACATGGCCAAGGGCGAGGCGCTGATGAGGAAGGGCCGCTGGCCGGACGCCTACGTGGCGTTCGAGTCGGCTCTGCGCCTGGACCCCGGCCACGCCCGCGCCCGCGAGCAGGCGAGCGCGGCGGAGCGGCGCACCGGCGCGGCGATGCTCGAGGCCTGGTTGCCCAACGAGGAGCCCGAACTGGCGCTCTTCAAGCCGGAGGCGAAGGTCGAAGGAGGCATCCCGGTGGTCGAGTCGCCGACCCTGTCCCTGCAGGGGGTGGCCACCGATGATCGCGGCATCGACCGCCTGGAGTTCAAGGTGGGCGACGCCTTGGTCGGCGGCCCCCTGATCCCGCCGCGGCTGTCGGAGGCTCCCGAGCGCAGCTATCCCTTCGTGCGCGAGCTGCCGCTGCAGCCGGGACGCAACCGGATCGCGGTGACCGTGTACGACACCGGCGGGCTCTCGCGAACCGTCCCCATCGAGATCGAGAGGCGGCTGCCCTTCTACGAGAGTGGCTACTTCCTGCCCTCGGCGCTGGCGGGGGCGGCCTCGCTGGTCGGCGTCGGCTGGGGGGCGCACCGGGTGCGGCGGCGACGGGCGATGCGCCAGCGATTCAACCCCTACATCGCCGGCGCCCCGGTGCTCGACGACGCCATGTTCTACGGACGCGGCAAGCTCACCCGGCGCATGCTCAGCACCCTCAGCCGCAACAGCCTGATGATCACGGGCGAGCGGCGCATCGGCAAGACCACCTTCCTCCACCACCTCAAGCGGGCGCTGGCCGAGGACCAGGCGGGCGAGTGGCGGTTCTTCCCGGTGTTCGTGGACCTGCAAGGGGTCCCGGAGCAGGCCTTCTTCCACGCGCTGATGGCGGACATCGTGGAGGGCCTGCGGCTGGTCGGCCGCACCCGGGAGGCGCTGCGCTTCCGCCCGGACGCCGAGCGCTACGAGGCGCGCGACTTCAGCCACGACCTGCCGCTGGTGCTGGAGGAGCTGCGCACCCGCACGGAGAAGAGGGTCAAGCTGGCGCTGCTGATCGACGAGGTGGACGTCCTCAACGAGTACTCGGAGAGCGTCAACCAGCGGCTGCGCGGGATCTTCATGAAGAGCTTCTCCGAGAACCTGGTGGCGGTGATGAGCGGCGTCGCCATCCGCCGGCGCTGGAAGAGCGAGGTCTCGCCCTGGTACAACTTCTTCGACGAGATCGAGCTGCCGCCCTTCACCCGCGAGGAGGCCGAGGCGCTCGTCCGCGAGCCGGTGGCCGGCGTCTTCCGCTTCCAGCCCGAGGCGGTGGACCGCATCCTCGATCTGTCCGCGCTGCGCCCCTACTTCGTGCAGAAGTACTGTGTGCACGCGGTCGGCCACATGCTGGACGAGGGACGCAGCACCATCCGGGTGGCGGACGTGGAGGCCGCGCGCGCGGCGGTGGAGATCGAGGGCCCGCCGGGGGCGCCCCAGGCGCATGCGCCCGCCACGGGGGCTGTGGCACACTAGCCACTTCATGGCCACCACCCCGCCGGTCACCCGCAATCCGTTCATCGTCGGCAGCTTCGTCCGCGGCGAGGACTTCTTCGGGCGGCAGGGGCTGGTCTCCGAGATCCTCGAGGGCGAGCGGCAGTCGATCTGGGTCCTCGGTGCCCGCCGGCTGGGCAAGACCAGCCTGCTGCGGGAGCTTGAGCACCGGGTGCAGCGCAGCCGGGAGACGCCCTTCGTGGCCCTCTACTGGGACCTGCAGGGCAGCGGCGACGCCCGCGGCCTCGCGGAGACGCTGCTGTCGAGCGTCGAGGACGCCGAGGCCTTCCGCCGCGCCACCGACATCGGGGTCGAGCACCTGGAGAGCCTTCCCATCGCCGAGATGATCTCCACGCTGGTGCGGCGCACCGTGCGCGCGGGCTGGCGCCTGTTGCTGCTGGTGGACGAGGCAGAGGAGCTGCTGGTGGTGGGCCGCAGCGACGCCACCGTGCTGGCCCGGCTGCGCCGCGTGCTCTCGCGCGGCCCGGACGTGCGCTGCGTCATCACCGCCACCCGGCTGCTGGCGCGGGTCGACGAGGAGGCGCGGATGCCGACCTCGCCGTTCCTGCAGGGGTTCATCCCGCCCGTCTACCTGACCCCGCTCGCGCCCGAGGCGGGCCGTGCCCTGCTCGGCCGCGGCGGCTTCGCCGCGGCCGAGGTCGAGCTGATCCTGCAGCGCACCGCCTGCCACCCCTTCCTGCTGCAGCTGCTGGCCAGCCGCCTGTTCGAGACCCGCGACGTCGCTGCCACCGTCGACCAGCTCACGGTCGACGACATGGTGGCCAACTACTTCGCCGTCGACTTCTCGACCCTGGAGGAGACCGAGCGGGCGCTGCTGTGCGAGGTGGCGCGCGAGGGGCCTCTCGTCCGCCGGCAGCTCGCCACCGCGCTGGGCCAGCCCGAGGATGCGCTGGCCACCACCATCTACGGCCTGTCGATGCTGGGGTACCTGGCGAAGGACGGCGAGAGCCTCCGGCTCGGCAACTGGTTCTTCGAGCACTGGCTGCGCCGGCGGCTGGCGACGCCCGGCCGCAACGGCGAGCTGCCGGCCCTCTAGCGCCGCCGGCGGCCGCGCCCGGCTCGCGGGCGGGGGCGGCCCTCGCCTGCCGCTGCGGGCGCGGCCGCCTCCTCCTCCGCCGCTATCTCGCGCGGGGTCGAGGCGTCCAGCCAGCGCTTGAGCAGCGTCGCCACCATGCGGTCGCGCAGCTCGTGGCCGGCGATCCGCCGGGCCACCGGGCCCAGGTCCACGAAGTCGTCCACCGCCAGCGCGCGGCCCGCCAGGGCCAGCTGGTCGACGATGCGCTCGGCCTTCCTCTCCTCCACCTCGGCGTCGGTCGGCACCGGCAGCTCGCGCACCTCGACGTGGTAGCGCTTGACCAGGCGGTTGAAGTTCATCAGGTCGAGCGCGCCCACCAGGCTGATGGCGCGGCCGGTCTTCCCCACCCGGCCGGTGCGGCCGGCCCGGTGGATGTACTGCTCGGGCGACTCCGGGGTGGAGAAGATGAACACGTGGGAGAGGTCCTCGATGTCGATGCCCCGGGAGGCGACGTCGGTGGTCACCAGGTGGCGGATCTCGCCGCTGCGGAAGCGGGCCATCACCTGCTCGCGCTTCCTCTGCGGCAGGTCGGAGGAGAGCAGGGCCGCCGCCAGCCCCTTGTTGACAAGGAAGGTCGAGACCAGCCGGGTCTCCTCGCGGGTGTTGCAGAAGATCATGGAGGAGGCCGGGTTCTCGTACTCGATCAGCTTGTAGACGGTCGCCTCCTTGTGCACCCGCGGGGTGAGACAGTAGAGGTGCTCGACCTCCTTGACGTAGATCTGGTCCTCGGAGAGCAGCACCCACTCCGGCTCCGCCATGTAGTGGTAGATCAGGCCCCGGATGCCGATGGGCACGGTCGCCGAGAACAGCAGAGTCTGCCGCTCGGCGGGGACGTGCTCCATGATCTGGCCCATCTCCACCGCGAAGCCCATGTCCAGCATGCGGTCGGCCTCGTCGAGCACAAGGTAGCGCACGCCCGAGAAGTCGAGGGTGCCGCGCCGCAGGTGGTCGAGCACGCGCCCGGGGGTGCCGACGATCACCTGCGCGCCGGCGCGGATGCCCTCGAGCTGCCGCTCCATGGAATCGCCGCCGTAGACGGTCTCCACCTTGATGCCTCGGCCGAGGCCGATCCCGGAGACCTCCGCCGAGACCTGCAGGGCCAGCTCGCGGGTCGGCGCCAGCACCAGCGCCTGCACCGACTCGCGCGCGGGGTCGATCCTCTCCGCCAGGGGGACGCCGAAGGCGGCGGTCTTGCCGGTGCCGGTGCGGGACTGGACCACCAGGTCCTTGCCGGCCATGGCCAGCGGGATGGTCTCGGCCTGCACCTCGGTCGGCGCGGCGTAGCCCTTGTCCTGCAGGCTGCGCAGCGTCTCCGGGGAGAGGTCGAGCGCCGCGAAGGTGCTGATCGAGGAAGACGACGTGTCCACCATAAGACAGCGATTATCGCACGCCGGCGCGCATGGCCTTGCTATACTTGAGGTTTTGCGAGGCGTCGAAGGCCGCCCGCATCCGTCCTGCGGACGCGGTCCGACGAGGAGAAGACGAGAATGCCTGAGGTGTGCAGCCGCTGCGGCCGGCCCTGGAAGCCGGCGCCGGCCCACCGCGTCCCCTTCCCGCCCGAGGTCAAGCAGCGCGTGCTCGAGGCGGTGTGCGCCGGCTGCTGGGGCGAGTGGGAGGACATGGAGGTGAAGGTGATCAACGAGTATCGCCTCAACTTCCTCGACCCCGAGCACCGCGCCATGCTGCAGCGGGCCTGCCTGGAGTTCCTGAACCTGCCGTCGCCTGCATGATCCACGTCGAGAGCCTGGGCAAGCGCTACGGCGAGCGGGTCCTCTTCGAGGACGTGTCCTGGCACGTCAAGAAGCGCGACCGCATCGGCCTCTCGGGCCCGAACGGCGCCGGCAAGACGACCCTGCTGCGGATGCTGGCCGGCATCGAGGAGCCCGACTCCGGCCAGATCCGCATGGCCTCGGACACCACCATCGGCTACCTGCCCCAGGACGGCGTCGTCCACTCCGGCCGGACCGTGTACGAGGAGGTGGTGCTCGCCTTCCAGGAGCTGCTGGCCCTGAAGGCGGAGCAGCACGCGATCGAGGACCAGCTGGAGCACGCCAACGAGGAGCAGGGCGGCCACGAGAAGGCGCTCGAGCGCTACGCCGAGGTGACCGAGCGCTTCAAGCAGCTGGGCGGCTACGAGATCGACGCCCGCGTGGCGGACGTCCTGAAGGGGCTGGGCTTCTTCCCTGCCGACCAGCAGCGGCAGACCGAGGAGTTCTCCGGCGGGTGGCAGATGCGAATCGCCCTCGCCAAGCTGCTGCTGGCCCGGCCCAACCTGCTGCTGATGGACGAGCCCACGAACCACCTGGACCTGCCGGCGCGCAACTGGCTGGAGGAGTACCTGGCCGAGTACCCCGGCTCGGTGGTGCTGGTCTCCCACGACCGCTACTTCCTCGACGCCACCGTCAAGCGCATCACCGAGGTCGGCCTCAAGACGCTGACCGACTACCACGGCAACTACACCCACTACCTGCGCGAGCACACGGCCCGCATGGAGCGCCTGCGCGAGGCGCACCGGCGCCAGAGCGAGGAGATCGAGCGCGCGGAGGTCTTCATCAACCGCTTCCGCTACCAGGCCACCAAGGCCAAGCAGGTGCAGAGCCGGATCAAGATGCTGGACAAGGTCGAGCGCATCGAGATCCCGCCGGAGCGGAAGAAGATCCGCTTCCAGTTCCCGGAGGCGAAGCGCCCGGGGCGGGTGGTCCTGGAGCTCAAAGGGATCCGCCGCGCCTACGGCGACAACGTGGTGCTCCGGCACGTCGACCTGATGGTCGAGCGCGGGGACCGCATCGCGCTGGTGGGCCCCAACGGCGCGGGCAAGTCCACGTTGATGCGGATCCTGGCCGGAGTGGACCGGCCCGACCAGGGCATCCGCCTGGAGGGCCACAACGTGGTCCTCGACTACTTCGCACAGAACCAGGCGGAGGTGCTGAACCCCGCGCGCCAGGTGGTCGAGGAGATGTCCTCCGCCAGCTCGCTCACCATGGCGCCCATGATCCGCACCATCCTGGGCGGGTTCCTGTTCGAGGGCGACGACGTCTTCAAGAAGGTGGCCGTCCTCTCCGGCGGCGAGAGGAACCGCCTGGCTCTCGCCAAGATGCTGCTGAAGGCCTCCAACGTCCTGCTGCTCGACGAGCCCACCAACCACCTCGACCTCGACTCCAAGGAGATCCTGCTGGAGGCGCTCGAGGCGTATGGCGGCACGCTCATCTTCGTCTCCCACGACCGCTACTTCGTCGACAAGCTCGCAACCAGGGTGATCGAGGTGGGCGGCGGCGAGGCACCCCTCTACCCCGGCGGTTACGAGGACTTCCTGTACTGGAAGAAGCAGCGAGAAGCCGGCGTCACCACCGGCCTGCCGGTCATGCTGCCTCCCCGCCGCGGCGACGACGAGGAGGACGGCACCGCGTCGGTGGCGACGCGGGCTGCCGCTCCCGCCGCCTCCGCCGGGGCCGTCTCAGCTCCGCCAGCGGCCGCGCCTGCCCCGGCGAGTGCGTCGACCTCGTCCCCCAGGCCGGTCTCGAACGGGCACGGGCGCGCCAAGGGTCGCTCCTCTTCCACCCCGGCGACCACCGCTCCCTCCCCCTCACCGGCCGGCGCCAACCGGCAGCCCGCCGCAAAGGCCGATCCGCTGGCCCCGCGCCTGCGTCCCTCGGGCACGTCGCCGGAGCGCCAGGTCCTCGAGCGCGAGCTGCGCAAGTCGAAGGTCCGGCTCGCCGAGCTGGAGAAGCGCATCACCGACGCCGAGCAGGCGGTGAAGGCGCTCGAGGCGGAGATGGCGGCGCCGGGCTACTACGACGACCGCGCCCGGGCCGCGGAGGCGGCCGAGCGGCACCAGAAGCTCATGTGGGACACCGGCGAGCTGATGAGCCAGTGGGAGGCTGTGCAGGCCGAGGTCGACGAGAAGGCGGGACGGCTGGCGGCCATGATGCCGGCGGCCAGACGGTAGGCGGCCGCGCCGCCAGCTATATCATTCAATAGTATAGTAGGCGCGGGTGGTCGGCAGTCGGCAGAACCCGTGGTCCGCAGTCGGCTGATCAGTAGGCGGGCCCCAGCAGCACGGCGTTCATGAACAGCAGCTCGGTTCCCTCCGCGTAGCCGCGGTAGTTGGGGTCCTCGGCGAAGGCGATCACGTGGCCCTCGCCGCGAGGCTGTTCCATGAGGTAGGCCTTCTGGGCCAGCTGCTCGCGCGAGTCGTCCCACACCAGGCCGCTGGCCACCACCGCCTCCCTCTTCGCGTAGACGCCGACGTTGGTGCCCTTGTCCAGCTTCAGCGGCGTGAACACGCGGCCGCTGTCGACAGGGGCGTGCACCCGGCCCGGGGTGCCGGCGGACAGCCAGTGTTCGCGGTCGAGCTCGACCCGCAGCACCGCTCCCGGCACCGCGTCGGGCCGCTCGCGCTCGGGCTGGATCGCCTTCTCCAGGTCGAAAGGCTGCGGCTTCTCGCCCTCGTTCTCCTTGGCACGCGGGCCGCCCGCCTTCTTGTCCTCCTCCTTCTCCTCGAGGTCGGGCTTGCCGCCCTTGAGCTCGGTGGTGGTGGAGAGCAGGCCCACGTTCTCCCGCGTCAGCCAGCGCGAGGCCTCGCCCAGCGCCACCAGGGTGCCCCCTTGCTCGACCCACTCGGACAGGTTCGCCACCGCACCCTTGCCAAGGACGTCGCCGTAGTCGCCCGAGGGCAGCACCACCACGTCGAAACGGCGCAGGTCCACCCGCCTCAGGGCGGAGACGCGCACCGCAGACACCGGCTGCCCGAAGCGCCGCTCCAGCACCCAGCGCGCCCAGCCCGCCGACTGGCTGGAGGTCGGCCGGTCCCAGGCCAGCAGCACCCGCGGGCGCTTCAGCCGGTGCACGCGCTCGCTGCCCAGGGAGACACCCTCCTCGACGTACCCGGTGTCGACCGGGACCGCCGCCGCGTGGTGCGCCTGCACGAGCCGCTGCAGCGTCTCGCGCGCCGCCGGGCCGTTCTCGGAGACGCGCACGATCGCCGTCCCCGCCGGCCAGGTGCGGCCCGCCAGCCGGAAGCCTTCCTCGGCGACGCGGACCGTCAGCCCGGCCTGCAGCCCCTCCGCCACCAGCGCCGCCGTCCCGGAGCCCCAGGGCAGCAGCCAGGCGATCTTCGCCGCGCCCAGCTCCGCCGGCGGCTCCGCGGCGAAGGGGCGCGTCTCGCCCGAGAGCGCCGCGCCGGCGCCGGCACACTCCACCTCGAAGAGCAGCGGCAGGCTCCACGCCGTCACGTCGTAGATCTGGTCGGGCAGCCGCTTCTTGCGCCGCCGCTCCTGCTCCTTGACGAAGGCCTCGTCCATCGAGACCTGCGGGTCGAGCAGGTTCCGCACCAGGCGGCCCGCCGGCTGCGCCAACGGCACCACCAGCGAGCCGGCCGGGAAGCGCCGGACCCCGTCGCGCAGCTCGGCCGCCGCCCGGTGCACCTCGATGCCCTGCCCGGCCAGCAGCTCGCCCAGACGCTGCAGCCGCGAGCCGTCGGCGTCCGCGGTCAGCACGTAGGCACGGACGGCGCCGGTCCCGCCTTCCCGCACGGCCTCGCGGCGGAAGGAGAGGAAGTCGCGCAGCAGCTTCTCCCGCCCGCGGGCCGCCGTCTCCACGGTGGCGAGCGCGGCGCGGAAGTGGTTGGCGATGCCGTCGAGGTAGCGGAGCTCGCCGCCGTCCTGGCGCCGCCAGACCAGGCCGCGCGCCGAGGCCTGCTCGAAGGTCATGCCCACGGCGCCGTGGGCCATGGGCCAGGACTCGCCGTAGCCGGGGTAGAAGCTGTCGAAGACCTCGCGCACGAAGTAGGCCTGTCCGGCGGCGTCGAAGCGGGCGGCGATCGCTCGGCCGAAGGCGTCGAGCCAGTCCTGCTGGGCCCGCGAGAAGTGGGGGTTCAGCGGCCGGGCCGGCGGCGCGAAGTAGTAGGTGGAGTCGCCCCCCATCTCGTGCAGGTCGACGGCCACCTGCGGGAACCAGTCGAGGAACAGCTTCAGCCGGCCGCGCGTCTCGGGCTGCGACTGCGCGAACCAGTCGCGGTTCATGTCGAAGAGGTAGTGGTTGGCACGGCCTCCCGGCCAGGGCTCGTCGTGCTCGGCGGCTTCGGGCTCCGAGTCCGGGGACGGCCCCCGGGCCAGGCGGTTGGTGGCGAGAAAGCGTGCCCGTCCGTCCGGGTTCTGCAGCGGGTCCAGGACGACGATCGCCTCGCGCCGGACGAGATCGACGACCGGGTCGCCCTGCGCCGCGAGCAGGTGGTGGGCCAGCGCCACCACGGCGTCGGAGGAGGAGATCTCGTTGCCGTGCACGGCGGCCATCACCCAGACCACCGCCGGCAGCTCCTGCACCAGCTCGTCGGCCTCCGCCTCGCCGACCCCTCGCGGGTCCGCCAGCCGCCGCAGGCCCTCCTTCACCGCGTCGAGACGCGCCAGCCGCTCCGGGCTGCCCAGCACGATGGCGTGAAGCGCCCGGCCCTCCTCGGAGCGGGCGTACTCGATCACGCGCGCCCGCTCGGGAGCCGCCGCCGCCAGGGCGGCGAGAGCGGCGGCGATCGCTTCCGGCGAGGTGATCTCGTCGCCGAGCTCGTGGCCGACCAGCTGCTTGAACGCCGGGATGCGCGGGTCGTAGCGGGCGTCGGGCACCAGCGGGGGCGCGGCCAGGAGGATGGGCAGGACGAGCGGCATCAGCATCGCGTGGTCTCCTCGTTACGTTCCGGGCTCTATAGTCCGTGTCGGTCCAGCCAGGTGACGAGCGCGTCCGTCACCAGGGCGAGCACGTCGGCGGCGCTGCGGCCCGAGCGCTGCAGGACGCCGAACGAGTGGTCCGCGTCGGCCAGCAGGACCAGCTCGGCGCGTGGCGCCAGCCCGCGAATCGTCTTCTGCAGCAGGTCCGAGCGCGCGAAGGCGTCGCGGGTGCCCTGGACGAACAGCATGGGGACGCTGATCAGCGGCAGGTGGGCGTCGCGCAGGCGCCCCGGCTGGCCCGGCGGGTGCAGGGGGTAGGCGAGCAAGGCCAGGCCGTCGGCCCTCTCTCCCGCCGCCACCACCTGCGAGGCGATGCGGCCCCCCATCGAGCGGCCGCCGTGCACGATCGCGCGGGCGCCGGTCGCCTCCAGCGCCAGGCGGCCCGCAGCGCGGGTGGTCTCCTCCAGCAGCGACGGCGGGTCGGGCCGGCGCCGGCCGGCCTCCGCATAGGGAAAGTTGTAGAGGAGCGCCGCCCGGCCGGAGGCCGCCAGCAATCCGGCGAGCGCCACCAGCATGGGCGTGTGCCGGTTGCCCCCGGCGCCGTGGCCGAGCACCACCACCGTGCGGCCACGGCCGTGGAGCGAGGCCGTGGCATCGAGGCCGGGGAGGCTCAGGTCCGTCACAGCGGCGCAGGATACAGGGCCGGCGGCCCCGCGTCGAGACGCCACGTCGCGATGGCCGCTGCGGTACACTGGCCGCAGCCGCGGGGCGGCCAGCTCACGTGTACGAATCGTGGTTCGGCTTCCGCGAGAAGCCCTTCAACCTCACGCCCGACCCGAAGTACCTCTATCTCTCGCCGAAGCACGCCGAGGCCTTCGCCCACCTCGAGTTCGGCCGGCGCGAGCGCGGCGGCTTCATCCTGATCACGGGAGAGGTGGGCACCGGCAAGACCACGCTGGCCCGACACTTCCTCTCCAGGCTGGGCCCGGAGACACGCAGCGCGGTCGTGCTCTACCCCGCCCTGACCGCGGTCGAGCTGCTGCGCAGCATCCTCGACGACCTGCACGTGCAGGCGGAGGGCCAGTCGCTGAAGGACCTGGTCGACGCCCTGCACGCGTTCCTGCTGGAGGCGCGCCGCTGCGAGCGCAACGTGGTCCTGCTGATCGACGAGGCGCAGGACCTCTCGGCCGAGGTGCTGGAGCAGGTCCGGCTGATCTCGAACCTGGAGACCGACACCGAGAAGCTGATACAGATCGTGCTGATCGGCCAGTCGGAGCTGCGGGAGATCCTGGGGCGGCACGAGCTGCGCCAGCTGGCGCAGCGGGTGACCGCCCGCTACCACCTGACCGCCCTCGGCCTCTCGGACTGCGGCGAGTACATCCGCCACCGGCTGTCGGTCGCGGGGGGCGAGGGAAAGGTGGGCTTCACCGGCACGGCACTGCGGCAGATCCACGCCTCCTCGCGCGGCATCCCGCGCCTCATCAACCTGATCTGCGATCGCTCCCTGCTGGCCGGCTACGTGTCCGGCGCGCGCACGATCACCGCGCCCATGGTCCGTCGGGCCGCGGCGGAGGTGGAGACGGAGCGTCCGGCGCACGCGCTGCGCTGGCGTCACGGGCTGGTGGCGACGGCGCTGGCGATCGGCCTGGCGCTGGCCGCCTTCGCTCTGGCGCCGCGGCTGGCACGCGCGCCAGCGCCCGCCGGGGACCACCCCGACCCCGCGGCATCGCCGGCTGCCGACCTCCCTCCCCCTCAGCAGCCTCCGAGCGCCGCCTTCGAGACGTTCCTGCGCACGGCCGACCGCCAGGCCTCCCTTGCCGAGGCGAGCGCCCGGGTGGCGGCGGCCTGGGGCGGGGGTCGTCTCTCACAGGTGACGCTGCGCACGTACCTCGCCCAGCTCCGGAAGCTGGACCTGCCCGCCGCGCTGGAGCTGTTCCACCCGTCCCGTCGCGACACCTGCTTCGTCGCGCTGCTCGGCCTGGACGATCGCGCCGCGCGAGTGGCGAGCGGAACCGGCTCGCTGGAGAAGGTCCCGCTCGCCCAGCTCGAGCCGCTCTGGACGCGCGATGCGGTCGTCTGGTGGCCCGAGGACGAGGCGGCGCGCGGCGACCGCGGACGTCAGGAGGCGTGGGCGCGGCGGCTGCTGGGCGCGCAGGGATACCGGGACGACGACCTCGCGGTGGCCCTCCGCCGTTTCCAGGACGCAGCCGAGCTGGTGGGCGACGGCGTCCTGGGGCCGCGGACGCGCCTCTTCCTCTTCGCGCGGGAAAAGAGGCGCTCGCCCCGGCTGAGCGGGGGAAGCGGCGGGGCGGGAGGCCCCACGCCGTGAGCCTCATCCTCGACGCCCTCAGGAAGGTCGAGCGCGAGCGGGACGACCCCGAGCAGGTGGTGGTGGTCGGCTCCATCCCCTGGCAGGGCGTGCGCCGCTCGCGGCGGTGGCGGTGGCTGGCCGGCCTGCTCGTGCTCGCCGTCGTCGCCACGGCCGGCTGGTGGGCGGTCGCGACTGGCAGGAGTGGCCGGCGCCCGGGACTGGCGGCGACACGGACCCCGGCGCCCGCGCCGTCCGCGACGCCGACCGCGGCACCCGGCCCGGCGACGACAGCGACGGCCGCGCCGCCTTCCCGGCCGCGGAGGCCGACCCGGCCGCCGGCATCGGCGCAACCGGCCACCCAGCCGCCGGACCTGCGGCTGATGGCCATCAGCTCGCAGCAGGGTCGTCCGGTGGCGGTGATCAGCGGCCGCGTGGTGCACGAAGGCGACCTCTTCGACGACGTGCGCGTCGTCCGCATCGGGGAAGCGGAGGTCGAGGTGGAGGTGCGCGGCCACCGCCGCGTGCTGCGCTTCTGATGCCCCGGCCGACGCCGCTGCACCTGCGCGGCCACACGCCGCAGACGCTGGCCGAGGCCGTCCCCGGCCTGCCGTTGGCCGTCGCCCGCCGCGTGCTGCACCGGGTCCTGGGCGAGGACCGGGACCGGCTCGAGGGCGTGCCCGGGCTGTCGAAGTCGCTGGCCCGGGAGCTGACGCGGGCGGGCCGCCTCGACCGGCTGGAGGTCCTCGACCGCCGGCGCAGCGCGGTCGATCCCTTCGTCAAGTACCTGTTCCGCGCCGGGGACGGCCAGGTGTTCGAGGCCGTGCGCATCCCGCTCGAACGCCCGCGGTACAGCATCTGCGTCTCCTCGCAGGTCGGCTGCGCCCTCGCCTGCGCCTTCTGCGAGACGGGGCGGCTCGGCCTCGCCCGCCAGCTCGAGCCGTGGGAGATGGTCGAGCAGGTGCTGACGGTCCGGCGGGAGTCGCCCGAGCGCCCGGTCACCGGCGTCGTCTTCCAGGGCCAGGGCGAGCCGCTGCAGAACTACGACAACGTCATGCAGGCCGCCCGCGTGCTGCGCGACCCCTGCGGCCCGCGCATCGGGGCCGACCGCATCACCATCTCGACGGTGGGGTTGCTGCCGCAGATCGAGCGCTACACCGAGGAGGGACACCGGTACCGGCTGATCCTGTCGCTGAGCTCCGCCTTCTCGGAGAAGCGGGCGCGGCTGGTGCCGCTGACGGCACGCTACGGCGTGCCCGAGCTGGCGGCGGCGATGCGGCGGCACGCCGAGCGCCGCGGCGGGCCGGTGAGCCTCGCCTGGGTCCTGATCTCCGGCTTCAACACCGGCGCGGACGAAGCGGCGGAGCTGGCGCACCTGTTCCGCGGGGTGCCGGTGCGGGTGTCGGTCATCGACGTCAACGACCCCAGCGGCCGTTTCCAGCGCCCGTCCGACGAGGAGCGCGGTCTCTTCCTCTCGGCCCTCTCGCAGCACGGGCTGGGGTTCGTGCGCCGCTACTCCGGCGGCCCCGACATCCACGCGGCCTGCGGCATGCTCGCCTCCCGCGCGCAGGGCGGCGCTTTGCACGCCCCGCCGGCGTCGGCCGCGTCGTGAGCGCGCGCGTCCTGCCGGCCGACAGCCCGCAGGCGATCGCCGAGGCCGCCTCCGTGATCCGCGGCGGCGGCCTGGTGGCCTTCCCCACCGAGACCGTCTACGGTCTCGGCGCGAACGCCTTCGATCCCCGGGCGGTCGCCCGCGTGTTCCAGGCGAAGGCGAGGCCGTCGTTCGACCCGCTAATCGTCCACCTGGCGGAGGCCTCCGATCTGCCGCGGGTGGCGGCGGTCCTCGATCCCCGCACCGAGCGGCTGGCCCGCCGCTTCTGGCCGGGCCCGCTCACGCTGGTGCTGGCCAAGACGGACGCGGTCCCGGAGATCGTCACCTCCGGCCTCGACACGGTCGGCGTCCGCGTCCCGGCCCACCCCGCGGCCCACGCGCTGCTGGTAGCCGCGGCCACGCCCATCGCCGCTCCCAGCGCGAACCCCTTCGGGTACGTGAGCCCGACCACCGCGGCCCACGTCGTCGAGCAGCTCGGGGAAGCGGCCGACGTGGTCCTCGACGGCGGCCCCTGCCGCGTCGGCGTCGAGTCCACCATCCTCTCGCTGGCCCAGGACCCGCCCGCGATCCTGCGGCCGGGCGGCCTGGCGCGGGAGGAGCTGGAGGCCTGCCTGGGAACGCCGCTGGCGCTCGCCAGCGCCGCCGCGCGCCCTTCTGCCCCCGGACAGCTGCTCGTCCACTACGCGACGCGCACCCCGCTGCGCATCCTCGGCGGACCGGCGCAGGAGGCTCCGGCCGGCGCCGGCCGCGTGGGCCTGCTGGCGCTCGGCCCCACCGCCGCCCCCGGCTTCGCCGCGGTCGAGGTGCTGACGGAGGATGGCGACCTCGCCGCCGCCGCCTCCCGCCTGTTCGCCGCCCTGCGGCGGCTCGACGCCCTGGGGCTCGGCCTCATCCTGGCCGAGCCCTGCCCGGAGCGGGGCCTGGGGCTCGCCATCATGGACCGGCTGCGGCGGGCGGCCGCCCGGTCCCATCCATATCGACAGATGATATAGATGGTCGGCTAGCGTGCCACAGAGGGGTGCTGCGCGTGGGCGTGCGGGTGGCCCTGGGCGGTCTGCGCGGAGACCGCCGCCCGCCGGGCCCTCAGCCACTCGAGCCAGGCCGGCACGCCCTCTCCCGTCCGGGCGGACAGCCGGATCACCTCGGGCAGAGGCATCACCCGCGCCAGCGCCGCCTCGACGGCCGCCACGTCGAAGTCGA
>Ga0335069_10003040_pt1 | contig 25562 bp, 24 predicted proteins | sample Lox_Sample_11_FD_206714 | JGI IMG/M metagenome (GOLD analysis project Ga0335069, IMG submission 206714) | Soil microbial communities from Loxahatchee National Wildlife Refuge, Florida, United States - Lox_Sample_1.1 | ecosystem: Environmental > Terrestrial > Soil > Wetlands | place: USA... | reverse complement strand
GCACGGTAGAGCGGGGAGCGTTTCCAATGGCACTAGGTTGATAAAGTTGCCATCACCGGAAATAAACTCCAGGCAATCGCGAGAATGTAGAGTGCCCTCTCGCGCCCGGCGCGCTTCCTGTCTCCCTTTGAACGACTGATAATAGGTTGCGACAATTGCCGGCAGGCCGATTACAAAGCCGAGGATACTTATGTAAGGAGAAAAGTATGCAGCCCCGTCATGAAGTGAAGAGTGCACAATCGACTCCGTGAACAAGTGGACTCACGATGGAAGGCGCATACTAGCTCTCGAGCCACCGGCGAACCCTGTGCGGATTGGCCGAAAAGATACCGATCCAATGCCTGGAGAGAGCCGCATCATTAGAGGTCTGGGCCCGAGCCGTTCAGGCTGAAGAGACGATGTGAACCAGCTTCGAACGTCCTGGAAGGAACCATACGGGGCAAGGTAGCACTTCATGTTTGTCTTTCCGTTAATTTTGGCGAACGCTGCGAGGCACACCCCATTAATGTCGACGCGCTCAGTCGAGTCCCATTTGCGAAGCGCTGCGGTTCAACTGATCGAGGAGAATCTGCAACTCTCGTAGTTCTTCGAGCATCTTTTTCATCCCGCCAAGATCGCAGATCTCGGGCACATCGGCAAATTTTGTGAGGATATCGTCCGCCCGACTTCTCAAAGTGCGATTGCTCACGTGCTTCAACGCGCCACCGATGTCATACAAGGACCTTCCTGCAGCTCGCAGTTCGTTTTCAATCGCAGTTCGACGCCTCCTGGACTCACTGCGCTTCTTTAACAGGACTGAAACCGCCGCCTCTCTTTCGTCTAATACCATGGGTGCGACTCTCCCTTCGTTCGCGATGGTGGCAGCATCTCGGCAAATTGCTATAACCTGACGCCTGCCTACCGGCGTCGAATTTACAGTTAGGTTCCCCGGATCGGCGGATGAGGATCGCAGAGAAGCCGTGATGTTGCCTGCACAGGAATCGATAGCTATATACATCGCATGAGCTCGTGAATATCCGATAAATTTCGCAGGATTTAATCGAGGACTTACTAATTCATCGAAGCTTCATAGAGATCAGAATGGCACCGAAAGAAGGCTTACAATAACGTCATTGCCTCTCACGCCGATTTCTTCGAAATCCGATTCCGTCAGCAGAACCGGAGTGACGGTGGGGCCGTCAACCACGGCCGTGAGTATTCTTCTGTTTCTTCTGGCTGTTTTTGCAACGGCGACCGTGTCGGTGAGGCAGGCGTGGGCGGTTCAGCTATTTCAAATCGGCATCTTCGTCCTGGTCGCGGTGGAGTTGGGTCTCACGACTTTCAGGGGGAAGAGGGCAAGCGCGTCGAGCATATTGTCCGTCCTCGTGTACCTGATCCCTATTTGGGGCGTGATTCAGATTGCATTTCATACCACTACGTCGAGCTTTGATACTCAAGAAGCGGTACTGCGCTGGGGATCTCTGGCCGGCGTTTATTATCTAGTTCAGGCCGCCACAAATTCCAAGAATGGCCGTCAACGGTTCCTCACTGCGCAGCTGGCCTTTGCCACGGCTTTGGCGATTCTGTTTCTGCTGCAGCTCAATAGTTCCGATGGTCGCATTCTGTGGCTCTTTCCGACCGGGTATCTCCCAATCTATGCGACGTTTCAAAACAAGAACAACTACGTCCAGTTCGTTGAAATTGCTCTTCCGATCGCGCTTTGGGGTGCGATACGAGGAGGAAGGCGCTCCTGGTGGCATGTGGTAGCAGCAGGGATTCTGTACGCATCGGCGATAGGCGCGGCTTCACGCGCCGGATTCGTCCTCTGTACAGGAGAACTGATCGCCATAACCATTCTTGGCCTGTTCCGAGCCCGCCAAAGCGGAGCAGGTTTGCCCTCGAGAATGGTAGCTTCAGTTCTTGTGATGGTCCTGACTGTGGCTGGAGCATTTACTTTCGCAGTGGGTTGGGATAGGGCGCTGGCGCGATTCAAGGACGAGGACCCGCTGTTTATTCGGCGGGAGTATATGTTGGGCGCCGTTAATATGGCGCGCCACAGGCCCTTGACCGGTTACGGCTTGGACACTTTTGAGCAGGTGTATCAAGAGTTTGCAACAAAGGACTTCGAGTTATATGCGAATCATGCGCACAACGATTGGGCAGAGTTTGCTGCCGACGGCGGAGTTCCGTTTCTCTTGCTCGTGGCCATTCCATTTTGCGCGGCGATTCCGACCGCAGTTCGACACCCCCGGGGGCTCGGCCTGGTAGCGACCCTCCTCAGCGCCTGCGTCGACTTTCCATTTCCACGACTTGGAGTTTCGGTCTGGATGTTTGCGATGCTCGCGATGCTGCACGCTGCCCGACGATCGGACCAGGCTACGATCGGCCAGTTGGGGGATCCCTAAGAATCGGACAATCAGGCCTGAGGGCAGCGATCCAGAGTAAGAGATGTAGTGTTGGATTACTGGTCCAAGCCTTGGGCCGAGATGGGCGGCGGGTGGTCCTTGGTGATGCGAAGGAGGAAGAGGCCGAATACCGAAAACATGAGAACAAGAACCGCAACTGTAAGAAGCCTGCGTGTGAGACGCTTCCGCCTCATGAACTCGGAATGCTGTTCTCCTTTTTCGCCGCGCTCATTTAAGTTGCCGGAAGCCGCCTTCACCCGACGTTGAAAGAAGCGTACCTGGCACTTCCGGCAGCGATACGCGTCCCTCCCGAGGACGCGATGGATCGTATCGCTCCATTGCGAGCTATACGAGTAGCGAATTTCAGAGCTTCCACAGTGCGGACAATTCATTTTGAAGGTGACGTTCCAATTCGGATCGACGACACGGTCAATGTCCCGGAGATTCGCGAGGTTCCGATCTGGCGGCGGTAGACCAGGCTAAGACGTAGGAGCTGATGGTCAGCCTCAACGGAAAATGGCACCGCGACTTTGGCCATTCCATTGCTGGATAAAAAGGAAGAGCCAGCTAATGCGGTGTCCGAACCAATTTGTGCGATCTCCCACCGGACCCCCGTGTTGGCCGCGATATCTTGAGTGTGATAGGAGGACTCCAGGACATAGCTGCCCGGCTGTAGTGATATTGCCTGTTCGGCGATCACACCGTCCTCGGGTTCTTCGCCGGTGAATTCGGTCACCAGGCCGGAAGGTCCCGGCCATGAATGAAGGCCGTTGCCGGAGGGGAGAAACCAGTCGAATCTTATTGGCAACGGTTCGCGTGCGAACTTGGGATTATTCGGGAACGACGAGTCAGCCACGACCCAGCGCTCCCGAATCAATTCACGCCAAAGGGCGTTCGCACGTGGAGCATCATCTTCTGCAATCATTCGATCAGTAACGCGAAACAACCGCTCTCGATCTATGTCAGGCGAACCGGAGTGAACCAAATCCAACGCAGGAGAGAGCGCGGACTTTCCCTGGTCCTTGCTCATCAGGAAATCGACATATTGGCGAAGAACAGTAGGGTTATTCTCAATGATGCGAGCTTCAACGGTCCCAGGATCCGGCGTAACTCGCCAGCAAAGCTCGAACAGCGCTCCAATGTTGTCGATCGGCATTTCCGCAGCGCGCCGAGCCCAGAGCCAGAATGCCGGCCAATTGCCGCGCCGGAAGTAAAAGTTGGCCAAGGTCCAGCGGGGCGCATAGGTTTGGTCAACTTCGTACGCCTGCAGCAGCAGTTTTTCCGCGCGGGCAAGATCGCCCCTGGCCTCATAACGCAGGCCAAGATCGATCGCTGCGTCGCTGTTGTAGGGGTTGAAGCGCAGGGATGTCTGCAGTAGGCCATCGGCGTCCTTATCATCGAGGCGCGCCAGCTGCGTGTAGCACCACCAGCAGTCCGGCTCAAGCCGAATCGCAGAGCGGATCGATTCCTCGCTCCCCTGCCAGTAGAGCCTATCCGATCGTAGTATTTTTGTGGATTCCCAAGCCCCCAGAAGGCACGCGACAACCACAAGCGTGCGTATGCCAACTCGAAAAAGGAGCTGAATCCTCATCCTGAAAAACCCCAATGAAAGCTCGCAGTGATAATCATTCTCCCTGGACAAGATCTCGCGAATCTCACCGCCTTGCTGCGGCTCCCCATTCCGACATCCAATTAGCGACCGATTCTGTGAGTAGCGTCCCAGTGAATACGTAGCGTCCGGAGCGGAAGGCGCTGAATGCCGCCTCCACCGGCGTCGCCAACAGGCGACCCGGCGAGGTGAGCTGGGGCGACCAGCACCGCGGTAAACACGTCATAACTGCGGCCTTCCGCGGCACCGATGAGCTACCGTTCAGTGGCTATGATGGCACTTGTTTTTGGGGTACGATTGCCCCGGGCAGCAGTAACCAAATGAATGATCATCTGGACAACAGAGCGGTGGGTCTTCTTGTGTAGCGGTGGTTCTTGGACAGCACATCCCGCCAAAACGCTTGCCATAGCAGAAGGGAGGTGGTGGAGGGGGCGGACCCTTTTGCCCCGGAGGCCCCGAGAACCCACATAAGGTCTTTATGGGCGAGTCACCAATCGAAAGCCCAGAAACGATGACTTTGTTCTGAAGGGAGTGCAGCCCGGCCTGCGCAACATCGACAATGCTTTCTGCATCCACGGTAGCGGCTACACCAGCCGGCGGGAGAGAAGAATCGACTTTGCCGGAAGCGCTAACCTGATCTCCGACATAGTTTTCAGGATGGCTTCCCTTCAGTTCGTAGGTTACGTCGACTTTCGAAGCCTTCAGATAGTAGTGACCATGATCGGCGGTGATCAGGCCAGTCGCAGAAAAGTCCGATGACGCATTTCCGCTGATGGGGCTGAATTCCAATGCATCGCCAGGGTGTAATTGTGCAATCAGCGAGCCGGTGGGTCCGGTGACCACAACGCCCTCGGTTTGGGCGACGACGTCCACTGCATTTCCAGGCTCAATCGAGACTACTTCGTTTCCGTTGTTTCCGCTGGGTGTGACCAGCAGCCCGGTCACCTCTACCCGGTAAGAGTTCGACGCGGACACTTGGGCCCTGCCCTGCTGAAGCACAAAATGATCGCGATAGACGATTCCACGTGAACCGACATACAGAGTGATGACCGAGCCATCACTCAGCCGTAAATCGGCCACCGACTGTGCTGTCTGCCCCGTCTCAACGACCGAGCCGTCGAAGACGGTTCCACTGCCTTTCACCGGATATCTGTCAATCTGTGTCTCACCGCGAGCAGTCACGGTTCCAATCGACGGTGTGGCTGCGACTGCGTATGAGGCTACATACACTACGGCCGCAAACAACGAAAATGCTCGGCAACGCATCTTGTCATTACTCCTCATCAATCCAAGGCGACGATTGAAGCTCATTCGACATATACTCCAAGTCGAGCTAGATCGCAACGACGCTGTAGGTTTCACGCTAGAAATTAACATGAGTTGTATTACATCTGTAAGTCAGAGATCGTCACACATGCAAGGCATCAGGAGGATCGAACGGGTGTGGCTAGGATGCCGCTGTCGCGGAAACGACGGAAGTGATCGAAGTGCCAGCAGCCGCTCTAAAGCCCAGGAACGCTGCACGGATAAATTCTGGTTAAAACTCCGCGTTCATGGGAGCACGCAGATTATCGTCGTTTAATCTGTCATGGCGGTATGCCAGACAGAGGATTGCTGTTTGAGTCGGCGCCTCAATCTTCAGGGATCAGACATCGCCGCAAGCTTTCGTTGCGACGGATGCGGGCGACGACTAAGGGGAGCTGAGGAGTGGCGAGATGATAGTGACCGGAAGTTCCCGCCTTGTGTTGGATATCACAAAATCACCAGGCGCCGAAGCCTCGCCTCCACGAGCGCACCGCGGTCGGCTTAGCCAGGGGCATGATGCGAATGCCCACCGAGTGCTGTGGCTGTGGATAACTCTCCTGGGAATTTCAGGCTTCCTCGGGGTGGCTCCCGTTCTCAAGGCGCTTTGGGACATTTGGACGACCGATCCTCTACGATCAATCGGCAGCGTTCTCTTTGTAATAAGCATCGTGCTCGTCCTGAGGGTGTGGCGGCGGAACGGATGGGAGCTCAAGGGCACATTGTGGGGACTCGTGCCTGTGGCGCTAGCCTTTGCTCCATCCATATTTTCGGAGCGGGTTGAATTGTTCTGGTCAGCGGGGGCAACCCGGTTCAATTTCCTGCCAAGCACTTTACCTGTCTTTCTCTACGTATGCGGGATCACGTTGGTTTTTGCCGGAGTTCGGGTTTGTCTGCAGGCATGGTTCCCGCTGGCGCTCTTGCTTTTTCTGCAGCCGGTCCCTCAAATCGTGGTTCAATATTTCGATCTTCCCTTACAAGGCGTCTCTGCGCATATCGCGCGCTCCTTCGCAGCCCTTCTTGGACTATCGCCGACAAATACTAATCTCCTGCGGCTCATGTTTACTCCATCTTTTGGGATGTTCATTGCTCCCGGTTGCGATGGCATGCGGGGCGCCATCACTATGGCTTACGGAGCGCTGATCGGCGGTTACCTGAAGCGACTCTCGGTAGGGCGTTGGATCCTATGCGTCGCGGGTGGGTTTTTCCTGGGGCACGTTTTCAATTTGGTGAGACTCTGCGCCTTAGTGATCTATTACAAGGTCGCACTCGGTCATCCCGCGCTCGAGCAGTTGGCCAAACAGGCCGACTATGTGATCGGTGGAGTGCTCTTCTTGATTGCGGCGTCGTTCTTCCTTTGGTTACTTGCGAGAAAAGATCATTCTTTGGCACCCACAGTCAGGCAGTTCCCGAACCGGGAGCATTTGCAGGATTGGCGAGCGAGTTGCTTGCGAAGTGCGTTGCTCGCTCTACTCGTTTTCGCGGCAATCGTGCCCAGTGTTCGCGCGAGCCGAGCAGGTAGCGAGAGTGTGGTTTCGGCCCTTCAGCGAGGCGAAATCACTCCCCAGGATCTGAACGGCCGAATGCCGCCGACTCTAGGTGGCTATAAACTGGTTCGGGCCTGGCAGGAGGAGATAGGAGGTTCTCCGGTTCTACAGGCCGGAGAGTACTCGGCCGCGCCAGGGCCCGAACTGGAAATCGGTATCTGGCTCCTGCCCACCAACCACAGTATCCAAGCAAGCTTGTTGACGCGCGGAGATGAGCCGAAGGTCAGGGTCCATAGGCAAATCCCCACAGCGGGAGGACGGCCGGTCTCCTTTAGCACTGCGCTGTATGACGATGGAGTCACGCAAACCCTGATTGGAGACACCTATTGCAGTGCCTCGTCTTGCTGGACATCAGAAGAGAACGGAGAGGGCATGCACTTTACCATTGCAAGGGTCATGGACCATGTGACCCGCGGCGAAAGAGCAGTTCCGATTTTCTTTAAGATACAGGTTCCGCGTACCGGTGATTCCGATCAGCTTCTTTATTCGCAATTGTTAGTCGAGTGCCAGCAGTTCCTTTCTCAGGTCGATTTGTCACAGCTCGGTCAACGATTCCAGTAGTGGCGGGGGTCTGGGTGGACGGCACTCGCAGAGGCGGTAGATAAGCTACGGGCAAAGGCTGAGTCCAGGAGGCACACGTCGCCTGCAAAGACATCGGACACGAGTGGTGTGAGCCTGACACTGTCATACATTTGTCCGATGCAGATGGACCGGTTTCCCCTGAACGCGCTTCCGACAATCAGAAGAGGCAGCGTTGTCATGCAATTGTCTAACTCCTTTCTTTAAACCTTAACAGCAGGGTGATACGGTTTCGTTCATCAGCAGAGTATCGTTCTGAATGCGAGAAAGAGCCGCACCCCTCAGCGGTTCTCAACTCTTTTTGAGTCCCATACGTGGCAAGTGATGTCTGTGCATAACTCTAGCGGCGTCGTTGTTTGGGGCCGACGGGGGCGAAGCCTGCGCATTGCGTAGCCTCCAGTCGCGTGGGTGATCGACTCGCGGCCGTCGCCTTGGGTCTGTGTGGATAGTTTCAGAGGGAATTGGGCTGGAAATGACCGTCTTTAAGGCTCGATCAAGAATGGTAAGTGTCAGGCTCTCGGAAGACGAGTACCTTGCGCTTCGAGAACTCTGTTCAACGACTGGCGCAAGGAGCGTATCGGATCTCACGCGAGACGCGATGCGCGCCTTTCTCAAAGGAGCTGCGCGCGAGGACACTTTGCATTCCCGCCTCAGCGAGTTTTGCGTCCAAATGAATCATCTTGGGCGCCGACTTGATGAACTGGCGGAAAAGATTTCAGTTCCTGAAAAAGAACTGGAAAACTGATCGGAATCCATGTGACGGGCCCAACAGAAACCCTGCTTTTCATCTAAACGCTCAGATCTTCCGGATCTGTCGAGAGGAATCTCCCATGAGACTTCTTACAATGCTCTTTTTGATGGTTGTACTAAGTGGACCCAACTCTGCGCAGGAAACCCATATGCCTGGCTCGATGGGAGCTACCGCCCCGAATGCATCCAATGATCTGCCGATCGAGCGCATAGGGAACAGCGACCTTCTCGGGGTCACAGTCTACGACGCACCCGAATTGACGCGAACGGTTCGCGTCGATGCGGATGGCAACATTCGGCTCCCCATGCTCAGCCGCCACATCAAAGCCACGGGACTTTATCCGAGCGACGTAGAGACTTCGATTGCCACGGCTCTCACCGAGGAGCACGTCTTGATCGACCCGGTAGTAACTGTAACGATCGCTGAATTCCGCAGTCGGCCCATTAGCGTAGTGGGCGCAGTGAAGAATCCCATTACGTTTCAAGCCAGTGGGTCCGTCACGCTGCTCGATGCGATCTCCCAGGCCGGCGGCCTGGCTGAGACCGCGGGGCCGGAGATTCTCGTAAGTCATCGCCAGCAGGGCGGTTCAGCAGATCATAGTGATCTAGTGGTTCGGGTGCCCGTACGTGGGTTAATTGATTCCGTCGACCAGTCTTTGAACCTAGTGCTCCATGGAGGGGAAGAGGTGCGCGTTCCAGAAGCCGGGAAAGTCTACGTGCTAGGCAATGTGCATCGCCCGGGCGCATTTGCCATCACCGACGGGTGGCAAAGCACGGTATTGAAAGCGCTTGCTATGGCAGAAGGTTTGGAGCACTACTCGGGACACACCGCGTATATCTACCGGACCGACAATTCCAAGGCGTCAAGACAAGAGGTGCCTATAGAACTAAAGAAAATCATGGACCGTAAGGCTCCGGATGTACCGCTCCTGGCAAACGACATTCTCTACGTTCCAGAGGCCTCGGGTCGCAAGGCAACGCTAGGAACGCTCGATCGCATGTCGATGATTGGAGCCGGCGTTGGTACTGCTCTTCTTTACATCTATCACTGAGAGAAATGAGCGAACCGTATGTCAAAGCAGACCGCCCCAGTCGTCGAGTTACCAACGAGAGCCGCGTACATTCAGCCTGCTTCGACGCCTTTCGTTTCCCCGACTCCGTTGGACTTCGATGCGTATACTCCGAAGGTTCCATTCAATCACTATCTATGGGTTCTGCGGCGCCACCTGTGGATGTTAGTTGGGTTTATTGCGTGCTGCGTGCTGATTACATATATTGCCTCCTCCAGAGCCACTCCTATCTACGAGTCAACTGCCACGATCGATGTCGACCTCCAGGCTCCTGCCGATATTGTTGGCCAGGATTCGACACGTTCGTCAGCCTACCGGAATCCAGATCAATATCTCGCCACGCAGATCAAGCTGATTCAATCAGACGCAGTCTTGCGTCCGGTTGCCGAGCAATTTCAGATTCTGGCCAGCCCGGAGCAGAACAAGAGCACGAACACTGCGCGGGCGCAAACGAGCGCCGCGGCGCCGGTGAGTTTGTCCGGCCTCAAGGTGACTCGGCCTCCAAATACTTATCTGCTGCTTGTCAGCTTTCGATCGCCGGACCGGCAGAAGGCGGCCGATATCGCCAACGCAATAGCCAAATCCTACATCGCGCGCACGTACGATATTCGCATTCAGTCGTCGGCGAGCCTCTCCTCATTCATGGATCGGCAAGTCGATGGGCTGAAAGCGAAGATGGAGCAATCGGGCCTGGCGCTGGCGCAGTTCGAAAAGGACCTGGATGTTGTGAATCCCGAGGAAAAGACGAACATTCTTTCGGCTCGGTTGCTGCAACTAAACAGCGAATATACGAATGCGCAAGCGGACCGCGTGAGCAAAGAGGCCGCTTGGAACTCAATTAATTCAGGTACGGTTGAGGCCGCGGAAGTATCCTCACAGGGACTTTCTCTCGCCAAGCTGAACGATGCCTTGAACGAAGCTCAGCAGCACTTCGTACAGGTGAAGACCACTTACGGCACCAGCCATCCGGAATACAAGAAGGCGGCATCCGAACTCGCTGAAGTGCAGAAGGAGTTCGATGACACACGCCGTAGCATCGTGGATCGGATCACAGTGGAGTATCGCCAAGCGGTTAACCGCGAGCAAATGCTCGCGAAGGACCTCGCGGATACGAAATCTGAATGGGACCGGTTGAACACGAAGTCATTCCAGTATCAGCAGTTGAAGCAGGAAGCGGATGCAGACAAGTCGCTGTACGACGAGCTCATCAAAAAGATCCGAGAAGCGGATATAAATGCGGGGTTTCGGAATGACAATATCCGGGTAGCAGATGTCGCTCGTCCCGCCTTGTCTCCGGTGTTCCCGAACATCCTAGTCAATCTCGTCTTGGCCCTGCTCGTTTCAAGTCTTCTCGGCGTAGGCGGCACGCTGGCGTTGGACAAGTTGGACACCACACTCCGGAATCCTGAAGAAGCGAGCCGCTTCCTGAGGGCGGACGTTATTGGGACGCTGCCTTTAGATCGCGCTTTGCTTCCCAAGGCTGCAAAACCTGATTACTATCTTTCGGTTTCCGGCTTTGATGAGGCCATTCGATCGCTGCGCAACACAATTCTTTTGTCGGACTATGAACAACGGCTGCGCTCGATCGTGATGACCAGCGCGGAGCCTGGCGAGGGAAAGACGACACTCTCTGTTCACCTGGCTTTGGCCAACGCCGCCAGTGGCAAAAAGACCCTTTTGGTGGACGGAGATCTGCGCCGGCCGAGTGTTCATGCGCGGTTCGGCTTGACTCACAATATGGGGCTGGGTAACGTCCTGACGGGCGAAATGGCGTGGCAGGATGTCGTGATACCGATTGAAGGGCGCCCGAATCTCAGTATTCTGCCAGCTGGTCCCGGCTCTCACCGTGCCGCCGATCTTATTGGTCCGCGCATGGCGGAACTCCTCGATGAATTCGCCAAGGAGTACGCTCTTGTAATTCTGGATTCACCGCCGTTACTAGGTTTTGCGGAGTGTCTTCAAATGGCTTCGGCGGCAGATGGCGTGGTGATCATAAGTCGAGCTGGTGAGACAAAGAGAAAGACCGTGGCAGCTGTGGTATCTACTCTGCAGCGCATTCGCGCCAATATTATCGGAGTGGTTCTCAATCGCGTGACCAAGGACACTTCAAGCGAGGGATACCAGTATTACGGCTATCACTACGCATATCAGCAACAGAAGTCCAGCTAATCCAAATCCTTCGCAGGCTTCCGCTCGCCCGCTTCCTTAAACGGACACTGTTTGGAGTGATCTTAGCGGCGGAAGGCTGTTTGTCGGGGAAACCAAGGCGCATAGTACCTGTCGCCGGTCTGAGCTAGGTATCGTTCGCATGAAAGTAGTCATTTTAGGCGCCGGGTGTACGGGGCTGGGGGCTGCGTATAGGCTTCATGAGCTGGGCCACACAGATTTTGTGGTTCTGGAGCAAAACGCCTATCCCGGTGGACTGGCTACATCGTTTATCGATGAGAACGGATTCACGTGGGACATCGGCGGTCATGTTCAATTTTCTCATTACAATTATTTTGACCTATTAATGGAGAAGGCCCTCGGTTCAGCATGGCTGAACCACTTGCGCCAGTCCTATATATGGATGCGCGAACGCTTTATTCCCTATCCCTTCCAAAACAATATTAGACACCTGCCTCCTGACGAGTTAGCAGCCTGCTTAGGCGGCCTGGTTGCGGTCGCGGGCAATGGACACCGCAGGCCGAGGAATTTCGAGGAGTGGATTCTCCTTTCCTTCGGTCAAGGAATCGCGGACGCCTTTCTTCTGCCTTACAACAGGAAAGTGTGGGCCTCTCCTCCGGCCCAGATGGGCTTTCAGTGGATTGGGGAACGGGTTGCGGACGTCAATCTGACGCGAATCATGGAGAATATTGTCATGGATCGGGACGATCCAGCGTGGGGACCAAACAACACATTCCGCTTTCCGCTCCGAGGCGGTACGGGCGCCATCTGGAGAGCTGTGGCTGGATTGATTCCAACGTCGCACTTTCGGTATCGCTCGAGCGTAGTCAAAATAAACACAGACGCAAGGACAGTTCTTGCTGCCACTGGCGAAGAGTTTGACTACGACGTGCTCATTTCCACACTGCCAATGGATGTACTGGTCGGACTTATCGGCGAGCGTAAGATGATTTCCGAAGCGGCCCAATTGAGATACTCAGGCACTCACGTTGTCGGGGTTGGGATCAGCGGCGGCGTACCGGAGCACCTGCAGGGAAAGAACTGGCTCTACTTCCCGGAGGATAATTGCCCGTTTTATCGAGTGACGGTGTTTTCGAACTACTCGCCGCATAACGTGCCGGGCGAGGGCTACTGGTCATTAATGGCCGAAGTGGCGGCGTCTTCGTTCCGGCCGGTGGATCATTCGACGATCGTGGAAGAGGTGCTGAATGGCCTAGCAACCACCGGGCTGGTTGGTCAGAACGACCGCGTTGTCTCCACGTGGCACTACTTTGCGCCTCACGGCTACCCAACTCCAACGTGCGATCGAGACGAACATCTGGGACGGATTGAATCCAAATTGAAGCCACAGGGGATCCTGTCGCGAGGACGATTTGGCGCCTGGCGGTATGAAGTGGGGAATCAGGATCATTGCTGCATGCAAGGTGTGGAAGCTGCGGACAACGTCCTATTTGGCGCTCCTGAACTAACCTGCTGGCACCCCGATCTGGTAAATGCGGGCCACCACAGGGATCAGAGAACGAGGAATGTGTACCGCCCGAAGGATAGTCGGGTTTACGCCTGAATCCCGGGGATGGATCCTATGTTGCAACCTATTCGCTCACGTATGGAACAGTCGCTCATGAGAACATGCCGCCGCTACCTCCTCACGGCATGTCGCGATCTCGATCTCGCCCGGGAGCGGATTGCCGGTGAGGAATCGGCGGCCTGGCTCGAGCGGCACGCGCCGATGGCGGCCAGTTTTAGCGACCGCTTTGCGCTCCTTGAGCATTCGCTCGATGCCGTCCGGGTAGATGGCTTGATTTGCGAATTCGGCGTGTATCGCGGAGCGACAATAAACTACCTTGCAGCGCGGCTGCCCGGCAAAACGTTTCATGGATTTGATTCCTTTGCCGGCTTGCCGGAGAGCTGGAGGCCGGGATTCGATAAAGGCAGCTTCCGCCAGGAACAACTGCCACGCGTGCGGTCGAACGTTCGCCTGCACAACGGCCTCTTCGACGACTCGCTTCCGGTATTCTTGATGGACAACAAGGAAGCCGTGTCGTTCTTGCATATCGATTGCGATCTCCATTCCTCGGCTAAGTTGGTGCTCGATCTGCTTGCGGATCGAATAGTGCCGGGAACGATAATCCAATTTGACGAGTTCTTGAACTACCCAGGTTGGCGCCTGGGTGAACAGAAGGCTTTTTCCGAGTTTTGCGCAGACTGGGATGTCAGCGTCGAGTACCTGGGCTATGTCTCGCGCGACCAACAGCTGGCGGTCAGGATCTCCGCAATTGGGAAGCGATGCCACAAGCCGGTTCAGGCCCCTGCGCTCGCCGGAGTAGCTGGGTGATCGAGATAGGGCAAGAAGAGGAGATCGGACAAGGCACGCTCATTCAGTCCGCGGATACCGTCAGGCCCGTCTCCCATGGAAGAACAATATTCTGGAACTTCAGTAGTCTCGGCGTAAGCGCACTGATCGCGCGATTGACCGGACTGACTACAAACGCAGTTCTTGCGCGCCGGGTCTCAGCTGCCGGGTACGGCATTGCGGGAATAGCGCAAAGCGCCACGATGTATTTTGGGTTACTCTCCGATCTCGGGTTGGGGACGGTAGCAATTCGCGAGGGGGCGCAGCATCCTGAAAAACTTCAGACCGTCCTCTCATCGATGATCGGGCTACGACTGGCTCTGGCGAGCGCGGCTGCTTTGCTGGGACTCCTTGTGGCGCCGCACCTGCCATTTTCGGGTTCCTCACGCCGGCTGTTCCAACTCTTCCTCTTCACTCTTCCGATCCAGGCCCTCAGCGTGGACTGGGTGTTTCGCGCGATTCAGAGGATGTACTGGAATACGATTCTGGAGATTACTGGCGCAATTCTAAGCCTGATTCTCACAGTCGCACTGGTTCGCGGGCCGCACGATATCTCGCGTGTGGCAATCGTCGTCGCGATTGTTGCAGCACTTACAGCGCTGGTCGGAATGACCGTACTGAGGCGGCTTGGGTATCATGCTCGACCGACGTTTTCGTTCGCGGAAGCTGGATACTTTCTCAAGCAGTCCTTGCCGCTTTGCGCCACATCGTTAGCTATCCTGCTATACACTCAGGCTAACTGCCTGATCCTGGGAGCCGCTCGCGGAGAAACCGATGCAGGTCTTTATGGAGCGGCGATCAGGTTGAGCCAGGTGTTCTATCAGCCGATTTGGCTCTACTTCGGCGCCATGGCACCAGCGTTGATGCAATGTTGGGCGCAGTCGCCGGAAAGGGCGCGCGCTTTACTTGCAACTTCGGTACGTTTAACCGCGATCCTGAGCATTGGTTTCGGAATCGTAGCGGCGAGGACTGGCCCGTGGCTGATGGCTAGAGTCTTCGGGAAGCCGTTCAGCGGATCCGGCCAGGCATTCGAAATCATGATCTGGACCGGCGTCGTGATGGCGATCGGCCACAACTGGGGCGAGCTCGCGGTCGCGGCCAGGAAGAATCGGCTTCTGCTTCAGTCGACCTTTGTAGGTGCCTCGGTCAATCTGGCAGTGTGCGTGATGACCGTCTCGCGAATGGGTATTCGAGGTGCGGCACTTAGCAACCTTACTGCTGAAATCGCAGTTCATGTTGTCTTGATCTCCTCGTTTGGTTGGCAAATGGGGTTCAGGCTTCTCGAATCTGTCCTGAAGCCCATACTTGCGGGGGCGGGTGCTTACGCAATGTCGTTCACCTTCTCCGGGGCATCTCCGCTTCTGGGTGGATTGCTGACTGCCGGCTCATTTGTTGCGCTGTTGTTTCTTCTTGGGGAAGTCTCAATCCAGGATCTGAGGCGTCTGCGCGAGTTTCTACCCCAAGGTAAGACCGCGGCCGAGGCCTGCTCCTTACAATAGACCGAATCAGATGGACGCAAGATCAAACTCGGTGGGAGCTGTTGTAGTTACCTTCAATCGCAAGAACTTTCTGGAACGGGTTCTCGATTCCCTGCTGGCGCAATCCCGGCCTGTCGACCATATCTACGTCATAGACAATGCTTCGACTGATGGGAGTGCGGAGTACCTATCGTCGCTGAACAATCCAAGAATATCTGTCCGGCGTCTTCCCACTAATACCGGCGGCGCAGGCGGATTCTCCTGCGGCATGAAATGGGCGTTTGATGCGGGGCACGAATGGATTTGGATGATGGACGATGACGTCGCGCAAACCGCGCGATGCCTCGAAATGCTCTTAACCGCTAACACTACTGCTCGAATCCTACTCCCGTTAGCAAGGGCATTCGATGATGGAAGACATTTGGCCGGGCTTGCGACACGCCTAAACCTGACATCCCCATTTACTCCTGGCTTCAGACTTAAGATTGCGGCACGCCTTTATCCAACGATCGAAAGCATGCCCGCCGTAGTAAGAATTGAAGATCTGAGCTTCGAGGGCCCTTTGATTCACAGATCCGTGCCCGAGACCGTTGGATTTCCGAGAGCTGAGTTCTTTATTTCGTACGACGACACCGAATACGGGATCCGAGCAGCGAAATCACACCTTGGTCCAATTGTGCTGGTGAGAGACGCAGTAATGAAACGATTGAACGACGCGTCGTCAGTCTCACCGCTATGGCGAAGTTACTATCAGTGCAGGAACGACCTGATTGTCAGGACTGGTCGTTGGGCACATCCGCTCATGCGGATTCGAGTCCGCTCGATGTTTGTGCTTCGCACGATTCTCGGCCGTCTTACGGGAAAGGAACCTCTGAAAACGACTCGCGTTCGAATCCACGCGTTTTTCGACTCGCTTCCCGGCAGGCCGTTGATCAATCGTTATCTTCCTGATTCGATTGTGACGCCCGAACATTGAGGTTCAATGAGCGCCCTTAAGAGCGTCCGACATGACGTGAAAGCGACATGGCATCATGGCTGGCCTTACTTTCAACATCGATACCTGCATAGGCTGCCGTCACCTGACAGCTATGAAACCAACACTCCGATGGAGGGTCAGCTGGAAGTTCATCTATTGACTTGTGCGCGCGACTTTCAGATGGCGGTATGGGCTGCCCTGAATCTGACGGTGGTTTCGAGGAACAAGCTTCCGCTTGTAATCCATGAGGACGGCACTCTGTCGCGACGGATGCTGGCCATCTTTCGCCGCTATTTCCCCAAAGCGCGGATCGTGACCGCCGGTGAAGCAACCGCGGCTTCCGAGGCAGCGTATTCCAGGTATCCATGCCTGTTGTCTCTGCGCAGGCGGCTAAAGCCGTTCTGGAAATTGACCGATTTCGCTCTGTTTTGCAAAGCGCCGCGATTTATCATCCTCGACTCCGATCAGCTGTTTTTTTCTACCCCACACGAGCTGCTGCGCGGTCCTGCACAGGCTCCATATCTGTTCCTGCGCGACCTGGTGTCCACATATTCCGTGCCGTTAGCCTGCGAACCATGGCAGCTTGCGCCTCGAGTCGCATGTGGACTTGGAAACGTGGACAAGAGGAGGCTGAATTTCGAGAGGATGGAATCGTTCCTCCGCGCCGGTACGGTCGATATCGAGCGTTGCGATATGTGGATAGAGCAGACGCTCTGGGCACTGGAATGCGCCTGCTCGGGAGTCGAGTATCTCCCGGAAAGCTATGCGATCGCGTTAGGCCCAGGCTGGGAAGGGAAAAGGGCGAAGCACTACATCGGGCCTTCACGCGACTACTTTTTTTCCGAGGGGATACCGGTTGTGGAGAGAATGCTGCGCGAGGAAGGATCGGAGAGTCAAGTTGTCGCGGAAACATTGGTCTGAACGGGGCAGCCCTGCAGAAGGGAAAGGTCTTCTTCTTAACCAATGTTTATGAGTTTCCTTCGCGGTAGACAACTCACGACGCCCGACGCGCGGCCCATTCACACAGATGCAGGGGGAGCGGTTGCGGTTTGTGCTCTCTTGGACCGCCAGGGATGGAAATCCTGCCTTTGGACCCTCGTCAGCTTCTATGGGTTCGCCCAGTGCAAGCATCCTCTTGTGGTTTACGACGATGGGCCGCTATCAACATCGTCACACAAGGCGATTCTGCGGCTGTTTCCTAATGCGTCGATCATCGACAGACGATGTGCGGACTTAGTCATTCCTCGCGCCCTGGCAGATTATCCAAACTGTGTGCGCCTCAGGCAGACGGCTCAGTGGGCCCGCCGCATAATTGACCTTCCACTGCTGTGCGGTGCGAAACGGATTCTGATGCTGGACGACGACGTGCTGTTTTTCAAGTATCCGGAGAAGTTGCTTGTTCGGCTCGCAAGTGGAGAGGCAGGCGAGTTTGTATCTGGTCGTGCAATGGACAACCCCTGTGCGCATTCTCCTGACCAGGTATTCGAACGGTTCGGCGTCCATATCAATGAGTGGGTAAGCAGAGGTGTCATGCTCGCGGATGTCTCGGAGTTCCCGTACGGGCCGCTGGATCATTGGCTGGATGGGCTCGAAAGAGACAGTCGTTCATGGGGAGAGCAGGCGTTGTGGACCATGTACGCAGATAACAACAGAAGTGCCTTCGTGGGGCGGGAAAACGACGTAAAGGCCTCTCCTGACTTGGAGCTGGAATCTGTCTCAAAGCGCTACCTTGCGCGGGATCGGGGGACCAGTTACGGCGAGGGCGCTATGCGTGTCAGGGAAGAGCTGCTGAGCCGGGGAGTATTCGAGAGATAGGGTATGACCAAGAGCGTGACATTTGCTCACGGCGGGTTCGCCAGAGTGGGAGGCATCGAGACATTTACCGCCGATCTGGCCTTGGCTCTGAGTGAGCGGCGGCTTCAGACCGAGCTGATTTGCTGGAGTGGGACCGGAGATCGCGAGAATCCCGCGCTAGCTCGGCTCGCCCGGTCGGGTGTGAGAATCTCTCGCACCAACTGGCGATGGGGTTGCCGTTTAGGCTGGCCCGACAAACTTATGGTTCGACATCAATGGAAGCGCTTCGTCGCTTCCGATCTCCTGGTATTTGGCAAACTGCTGCATCCAGATGCTCACCGGCGCCTGCTGCCGCTCAGAAAGAGAATGATTCTTATCACACCCTATCGACCGTCGGAGATGTGGAGAGAACAACGCCCGAGCGATGACCTTCTGAATTCCCTCGAATCGGTGATCGTCCAGGCGCAGGCATTCGAAGCGGACTTAAGAGAATTTGGGTATCGGGGAAGAGTGTTTATCCTTCCGTTGCCACCACCGGAACCAGGCAGGGTGCCGCCTTGGCCGGTGACCTCAACCTTGCAGGTCGGGTTCCTCGGGCGACTTGTTCCCGACAAGAACCTAGACTACTTAATCGCTTCTTTTGCTTGTCTGCGGGAGTTGGGAGTTACAGCGGAGCTGAATATTTTTGGGCATGGACCGGAGTTAGATGCCCTGCAATCGGTGGCAAATCGGAGAGGGCTTGCCGGTCAAGTCCACTTTCGTGGAAACCAAAATCACGCCGAAATTAACAGAGCAATTGATTCTTGTCATTTGTTCGCCTTCACATCAAGAACCGAAGGGTTGCCAATCGGGTTACTGGAGATCCTTTCTCGGGGAAGGCCGGTGTTGGGCACACCCGTTGGCGCTTTTCCCGAAGTTCTATTCAAGCCGCTTGGGTCCGTGGCTCCCCTGGACAATCCGAAGGCTTTTGCTACAGCGATGAAGGCGCTGGCGGAGGCTCTCTTGAGAGGCGAAATCACTCCGCAACTCGTACAAGAGGCGTACGGAAGACGATTTCCCCGAGCCCAGGTGATTGATGAATACATGCGAATCTTTTCAGATTCCGCTTCGCCAGCCGGTGCTTGCGAAGAACAGGTTGCTTGCGCGCTGTGATGCGGGCAGAATCTTGGGACCGTCGACTCAATCCGCTTCAAAAGAATTCGCCAGTGTCGAAGAACGCTGTTGGGAGACTTACATGCGCTCGTTCGTTGTAATCGCTACAAAGGGCCGCCCACACGTGGTGTGTCAGGCGCTGAATTTTCTACGAGTTCAAACACGACCACCAGACTTTACGGTCGTGGTGGGAACTGCAGAGAGCGACATCGAGGAGATTCGAGACCATTCTCTGCTCCAGCCTGGAATCGGTTGCGCGGTGATTTCGCATCGTGTTGGGCTCACGCCGCAAAAGAATTGCGGGTTGGAGATATTGGCTGCTCGGGGTCTTCTGGATGCGGGGAAAGGAAGGTTCTTCTGTGCGTTCTTTGACGACGATTTTCTGGTCGCGCCCGACTGGCTCGAAGCTACCGAGAGCCGCCTGAGAAAAGGCGATGTTGTGGGCCTCACAGGACGTGTCTTGGCCGATGGCGCCAGCACTGAGACTGGGCTGACAGCGCAACAAGCCGAGGCATTTATTTCTTCAGCGAACGATCCGGCCGAATCCGAGTTTGAAGCCGGCTGCTTATACGGCTGCAATATGGCTTTTGTTGACAAGGTCGTAACCCGAACCAGATTCGACGAGAACCTGGCTCTCCAGGGCTGGCTGGATGATGCAGAATACTCACACCAGGCAAAGCAAATTGGGAAACTCATCTATTTCCCCGGCGCCAAGGGGGTGCATCTGGCTGAAACATCGCGCGGAGGATCGCGCGGCGTGAAATTCGGTTACTCTCAGGTAGCCAATCCAATCTATCTGTCACAGAAGGGAGCGATGTCGGTCGCGAACGCCCTTCGTCTCATTGCGCTCGGGCTGACTTCAAACTCGGTTCATTCACTGTCGAAGCGGGCGCGGATCGATTATCCAGGACGCTTGCTTGGCAATCTGTACGCCTTGGGCGATCTCTTGACGTTTCGCAGTGACCCGATGAGGGTTGTGCAGGTTTAGGCGATATGATTTGGCTCTCCCTGACGGTCCTCATTGCCGCGATCGTGATCTCGTGCTCGTTGTTGCGCAGCCAGCGGGGCGACGCAATTGGGATTCCGCTCATTGTGATCGGGACATTTACATTTCTTTACGTAGTTCAGCCTCTGCAGCTTATCTGGAGCGGCACATACAAGTTATTCTTATCGGACTGGCAGATGTCCGAGGCGCTTCTCGTGCCGGCGCTCATGCTGGTGTTCTTCATTTGGGGATGGTTGCGTCCTTCGACGAGATCGCCGCGGACTGCGCACGCGCCTTGGGATCGGCGGAGAATGTGGAAGTGGGGATTTGCAGCCGCCTGGATTGGGTTGATTCTGTATGCCGTCTTTGTGGCGCGATCCGGTGGCTTCGCGGCCGCTTACAGCGAAACGCACGGCAAAGCCATGGCCTGGGATAAGAACACTGCCTATCTCTACGATGGGCCATGGTTGATTTTGAGCGGGTCGACGCTGATGTTCATGGGCAGTCCAATCTTCAAGAAGACAAACTGGCGGGTTGCAGCGCCATATGTGTTCCTCTCTGGATTTCTTCTCCAGGCGATTTTAGGGGGCGGCCGAGGGGCTCTGTTTGGCGCGGTTGCGACAGTCTTTGCGGGCACTTCCATTGCTCAGCAAAGGAAGGTTAGTTTTTCGCGAGCTGCGCTGCTCCTGCTGCCCGTAGGTATCGCGGTGGTGCTGATGGTGGGCTACAGGGGCATTCTGCATCTGGGCAAGGACGATACGGAACAAGTTCCATCCATCGACTCGGCCTACAACGAGACGGCTGGAGTGAGCGAATACGACGCGGAACACGACACGTCCGGTCAAGAGTTCCTTTTTCACGCGGTTCAACTGAGCACTGTCGATCAAACAGGAAAGCTGGACTACGGTTTAAGCTGGATTGAGTTCCTCGTCATCAATCCCATTCCCCGGCTTCTTTGGCCGGAAAAATCCTATCCGCCGACCGGCGGAGTTACGCTGGCAGATATTAGGGAGCACACTTCGCTGGCGATAGCTCCCGGAGCGGCGTGCGGAATCGTAGCCGATCTTTACGCCCGTTTTCATCTGTTCTCTGCGCTCTTTTTCTTTGTGCTCGGCTTCGGTCTGCGTCGACTGTTCATCGCGGCGCGAAACCTGAGTTCGCCCATAGCGGCCGTTGGGTACGTTATGCTTTACGCCGCAAGCCTCAATATGTTTGCGCAGGGCTTTGGCGCATGCTTTGTGCCTTTCGGGTATTCAATGATCCCGGTGTTCCTCTATTCCTGGACGGCGCGTGAAGCACGCTGGAAGGCAAAGGGGAACCGGCGCGAACTCACTCTGCGTCCGTTAGGAGTGATGCAACCGCAAGAACCGGGCGTGCGCGGGAACCGATGATCGTCGTTGCACAGCTAGGCGCGCGTATGCATTACGCGGTGCCCGCGATTCTGGCGCGTTCCGGTTTCCTCGAGCGCTTTTATACAGATATTTACACGCCTCGCTTACCCGAGCCGTTGCGAAGATTGGCCAGTCTTATCGGGCCATCGCCGCTGAAAAGACTGCTTGGGCGCGCTTCTGATGAAATTCCTGCTGACAAGACGATTTCATTCCCGATCATGGGCATGGAGTATCGTCGCCGGCGGCACTTTGCCGGCTCCAGGGGGTCTACAACCGCGATTGATCTGTGGGCGGGAGCAGAGTTTTGCCGTCGAGTCATTCGGCAAGGACTGGGAAAGGCCAAGTTCGTTTACACCTACAACTCGGCAGGCCTCGAACTGATGGAGCACGCGCGATCGCGGGGGTTGTTTCCGATCACCGAGCAGACCTTTGCTCCGGAAGCAATCTACCAGGAGATCCTCCGGCGAGAGGAAGAGATACAACAGGGATGGGGTATTTCGCCGGCCAGAAACCCTCTCACTCCGGCGTACGAGGAGAGAGAGAAGATGGAGTGGTCTGCTGCGGCACTGATTCTGTGCGGCTCTGACTTCGTTCGCGATGGCATCCGAAAAATGGGCGGCCCCGTTGAGCGCTGCCGTGTTGTGCCGTACGGAGTTCGCCCCGCGCCTCCGACCGCACCCAGGGATAGCCCGCATGATCCGGTTCGCGTGTTGACAGTGGGAACGGTCGGGTTGCGAAAGGGGGCACCTTATGTCGCGGAGGCTGCTCGAATTCTGGATCGCAGAGCGACCTTTCGCTGGGCTGGCCCCCTCGACTTAAGCCCGCATGCTCGGAAACTGTTAGCGGAGCGGGTCACGTTGCTCGGCGCCGTGCCCCGATCCGATATCCATCGTCAGTTTGCCTGGGCGGATGTATTTCTCTTACCAACGTTGTGCGAGGGCTCGGCGACAGTCTGCTACGAAGCGCATTCACGAGGCTTGCCGGTGATAACGACCCCGAATGCAGGCAGTGTTATTCGCGACGGCGTAGATGGTTTTATCGTGCCGATTCGTGACGCGGCAGCCATCGCGGACCAAGTCGAGCGCCTCGCGAGCCAGCGAGATCTCTGGGCTGAAATGTCGGCAAACGCGCAGGCTCGCGCCGCTGAGTATTCATTCGAGCGATACGGTGAACGGCTCGTCGGCGCTCTCATGGATGCCGGGTTGACAGCAAATTAGCGGAGTAACGGGATGACTTCAGTCGCAATCATTCACAATCATCCCATCCACTACCAGCACCTTCTGTTTTGCGAGCTCGCGAAGCGAGGACTCGACTTCGAGTTGCTCCTGGTTGCGGCATTCAGCACCAACCGGCTCGAAGCGCCGGTTCCCGAAGACTCAGAATATGCGTGCTCCATCGGAGATGCTGGATCGTACGAAGGCGCGCGGCCGGCAAAGACCGCACGGTTCATTTGGCGCTCTCTCAATCGAATTCGCCCCTCAATCGTTATCATCTCCGGATATTGCGACGCCGCCGCGTGGACAGCATGGTTTTGGGCGAGCTTGCACGGAGTGAAGAAGATCCTCTGGTCCGAGTCCAACGTGTTCGACCACCCACGCCACGTATGGAGGGAATTGCCGAAGCGGGTTTTCGTGAAGGGCTGCGATTGCGCTCACGTATACGGGACCTCGAGCCGCGAGTATCTGGAAAGGCTAGGAATGCCGCGAACCAGTATTCGAACCAAGCGAGCCGTTGTCGATACCGCACTCTTTCTCAATGCCCCCGAAACGAAGACAAGACGCGCATGCGACGCCATCAGGCTGCTGTATTGCGGAAGGCTTTCTCAGGAAAAGAACCTCTCGTCTCTGATTCGTGCCTTGGCAGGCGTTCGTCAGAACAAGGACTCACCACGCTTGCGCCTGATGCTGATTGGCTCTGGTCCCTTGGAAGAAGCATTGCGCCTTCAAGTTGAAAATCTAGGAATTGCTTCGATCGTGGATTTCATGGGCTGGAGAAGGCAGGCTGATTTGCCGCAGTTCTTCCGCGATTCTGATGTTCTCATCCTTCCGAGCGCGAGTGAGCAATGGGGTCTCGTAGTGAATGAAGCGATGCTGTCAGGCCTGCCAGTCGCTGTCTCAGAGCAGTGCGGCTGTGCTGTAGATTTGGTCAAACCGGAAAATGGATGGGTCTTTTCTCCTTATGATGAGGCTGGGTTGACGGCACTCCTTGAGAAGATCGCTGACACTCCGAGGCAAGTTCTTGAAGAGATGGGACGCGTAGGGAGATCGCTGGCAGCTGAGTACAGTGTTGAAAACTGTTCGAAAGCGACCATGGAAATGGTAAACGGCATCTTGCTGGTCTCCGGCAGTCATGGCCTTCCCGTCAACGCAGGAAGCTGAGAAATGAACAGTGAGAAGCGGAGCGCTGTCGCCGATGCTTTGCCTATCACGTCTCCTTGAATCGCAATGGGGTACGCCGGATGACTGAGAGACGGGGTATTGCCGCGATCGGTAACAGCGAGGATCTCCTCACTTGGAGCGGCACTCCTTATTACCTGCTTCATGCAGGCCTGCAGGAAACGTTCCTGACGTGCGGGCTAGACCTGCGGATCGCGAACCTCGCCAGATTACGGGCGGTTTGGCAGGCGAGTCGGCTTTTCCACGGAGAAAGGCCGCGAGGATTTCAATATAGTGCGGGCTTCGCCGATCTGCTGGGGAGACGGACCCTTGCGGAATGCCGCAAGACGGGATTGCAGGAAATCGTCAGCCACTATCAGGCCCTTCCGGCGAGATATCTGATAGAAAACGCGATCAAGATCTCCTTTTATATTGATGCGACGCTTCAGGATCTGTTTGAAACCCAAGGGGCGCTGTCATGGCTGAACCGGACAGTCGCCGAGGAGGCGATCGACAGAGAGATCGACAATTATTCCGTCGCAGAGCGTGTCGTAACCATGTCCTCGTGGGTCCGCGCCAGGCTGAAGAGCAGTTATGGAGTGGCAGAAGAGCGGATCTTCACCGTTCTGCCAGGCGCCAACCTTCCTGAAAGGGAAGTGAAATCCAGGCTCCGCGAGATCGAATCGTCGACTGTAATTGAACGATTTGCCCGCGACCGCAAGCTGCGCATAGGCTTCACGGGAAAGGATTGGCAAAGGAAGGGGCTCGCAAGGCTCCTAACAGGGGTGGACCTCCTGAATCGTATGGATGTTCCGACTGAGCTTGTTGTCATTGGAAGCATTCCGCGCCACTATCGAAGTCGTTCAAATGTGAGCGCGGCGGGCTTTATCGACAAATCCAAAGATCTGGGTCGATTTATTGACACCATAGCCAGTTGTGACCTTGGCTGCGCACCAAGTCACGAAGAACCCATGGGTATCGCCCCGTTGGAATATCTGAGGCTAGGGGTACCGGTGGTATGCACAGCCGCAGGTGGACTGATCGATATTTGCAAAGCCGCTGGATCGGCATCGATGCTTCTGGAAAAGGACGCCTCACCCGAGCATATCGCGCTGGCTATCGAGGGGCTTGTGAAGAGTCCGGATAGCCTCAGAAAGATGCGGGCCTCGGCATGGGAACGGAAGGAGTATTTCAGCTGGCAAAGGGCGGTGACTGAACTGCAGCGGGTGTGGGAATCGGGAACTGAATTTCCATCCAGCCATTTTCGCCGGAACGCGACAAGCAAGACTGAGATCTATCAGGATGCCTGATCGGCAACCTAGTGTCGGTTTAGTGGTGCCCTGGGTCTCTCGCGCCTCCAGCGGTCTGCTTGATGCTGTGCGTAGCCAGACACTTGAAATGGCCAGGCAGGATCACTACCTGCCATCAGTGATTGGACTCGACAAAGAGGACTCTCAGGCGGACCGGCAATCGTGGGGCAAAATCGAGATTCAGGCACTGCGGGTGCGAGGGCCGCGTGCCTTTGGATACGCTCCTGGAATGTCAAAGATCCTAATGCACCAGAATCCCGATCTTCTCCACGTTCACGGCCTTTGGATGTACACGTCGGTGGCTGCACTTCGCTGGGCACGCAGGGGCAAACCCTACATTG
>Ga0335069_10003039_pt1 | contig 25562 bp, 19 predicted proteins | sample Lox_Sample_11_FD_206714 | JGI IMG/M metagenome (GOLD analysis project Ga0335069, IMG submission 206714) | Soil microbial communities from Loxahatchee National Wildlife Refuge, Florida, United States - Lox_Sample_1.1 | ecosystem: Environmental > Terrestrial > Soil > Wetlands | place: USA... | reverse complement strand
CTCCCCACGCCGCCTCAAGGCGGAACTCCAACACTCCAACACACTCCCAACCACCGCCCTTTCCTTTTCCACCCGCCCCTGCGAAAATAACCGGTCTTGAACTGTTTTCCCGGAGAACGGCTCGGCAAGCACCGGCAACGCTCTCATGGCCTCGCCCAATTCTGAGCGTCCCGGGAACCCGCCGCCTTATCCTGCGTCAAAGGAAGAAACCCGGTGGACGAACCACTGGCATCCAGTACCGCCTCGATCCTCCCGGCGGCCGGCAGCGCGAATCCTGAGCCTCCGCGCCAGGCCGCGCCCGCGCCACGCCCGCTGCCGCTGCAGGACCAGCACACCCTCAGCCAGCTCAAGCGCGGCAACTGGTCGGCCATGGAGGAGCTCGTCCACCGTTACCAGGATCGTCTGTTCTCTGCCGTTCTCCGCATGGTCGGCCACCCGGAAGACGCCGCCGACCTCGTGCAGGAGACCTTCGTCCGGGCCATGCAGAACGTGGCCAAGTTCGAGGGCAAGTCCTCGCTGTACACCTGGCTCTTCCGCATCGCGATCAACCTCGCCCTGAGCCATCGGCGTTCACAGCGTTACCGCACCGCGGCCAGCCTCGACGGGCCTGTCCGCGGCGACGTTGATCAACAGGCCGCCTCCCTCCGGCGCGAGCTGGCGCAGGGAACCGAGCAGGATCCCGCCGCACAGGCCGAGATCCACATCGAGCACGAGCGTGCCGTCGCGGCGCTCGCCCGGCTCGATCCGGAGTTCCGCGCCATCATCGTCCTGCGGGATGTGGAGGATTGCGACTACGAACAGATCGGCGAGATCCTGGATCTCCCCGTCGGCACAGTCAAGAGCCGGCTCTTCCGCGCCCGCGCCGCACTGCGCGACGCCTTCGCCGCCGCCGAAAAGAACAGCAACAGCAACCCGCCGCGCTCAACCGCGACGTGAGGTCCCACAGATGCCCGGAATGAAAGAGAATCGCGAAGAACTCGAAGCCCGCATCGCGGCGTATATCGACGGCCAGTTGCCGCCGTCCGAAGCCGCTCGCCTCGAGGTCTTCCTCGCCAACACCGATCCCGCCCTCGCCCAGCAGGTCATCGGCATGATCGCCGAGCGGAACGCCGTCCGCGCCCTGCCGATGGTGAAAGCCCCCGGCGATCTCGCCGCCCGCATCATGGAGCAGGTCGAACGCACCTCGCTGCTCAACGATGTCGAACATTTCGCCGCGCCGCGACGGCCGTGGTGGCAAACGCGTCTGGCCGTGGCGGCCGCCCTCTTGCTCATCCTCGGTGGATTCAGCTTCTTCATCCTGGAAGGCCTGCGCCGCCCCAACAGCCCATGGCGCGAGACCGTGATGGACAACGATGCCGTTCACCGCGAACTCGCCGCGGCGCCTACAGCCTCGCCTGCCAGCCTCCCCAGATCCGAGGTCTCTTCCGCGCAGACTGGCCAGAGCATCGCGAGCCTCGATGCCGTGAAAAGCGCCGCCGCGGAAAAGGCCGCAGCAGACATCCAGGCTCCCGCAGCCGCCGCGCCGCCTCCCGCGGAATCGATTGCCGCCGCGCCGAGCGTATCGAACTTCGGCACTGCCTCAAAGAGTACCGCGTCGGCGCCCGTTCAAATCACGCTCGTCGCGCGCGATGAACAGGATTACACCCGCCTCCGCAACGAGCTCGAGCAATTCGCCGCCGCCAACAATCCGGCGATCGGCGGGCAACCCCGGTTGATGGGCGCAGTCCAGGCCAACGCTCCCGCCGGCCAGCTCGCACAAAACAGTTCCAACGACAACGAACAGCTCGCCGCCCGCGCCGCACGTGGTGCCGCACAAAACGAAAACGGCGCCGCCAACCCGTCCCTTGATAGCCGCCGGCAGTACGGTTTCCAATCCGTCGCAAACGCCGTCACGCGCGACGACTCCAACGCCGAACCCATTACCTATCGGGCCGCGCTTCATCCCGACCAGCTTCGCCAGCTCACTGCTGATTTCCAGGTGCAACCCGCTTCTGCCGATCGCACCCTTGCCGCCGCGCCCGCCACCGGCCCCGAATCGAACGCAGTCGCGGTCACAGGCCTCCCCGCGCAGCGCGTCGTCGCCAAAGACATCCCCGACCGCGCCAAGCAGCCACCTGCCGACACTTACTTCGATTGCCTCATCACGATCCTCCCCCCCGCATCCCCGGCCTCCCACTCCGCCACGCTCCTCTCCACTCCGCCTGCTTCCCCCGCCACATCCCCGCCCTCATCTCAGCCGGCCACGCCCACCGCGGCGCCAATGCCGCCACACGACTGACCTGCCGCCGAAGTCATTCACGACTGACCCGCAAGCGCAAGGCAAAGGTAATAAGCACCCGCCACGCAAATCCCCGCCGATCCGATACGCTGAAACGCCATCGACAGTCGCGCCCGGGTGACCACATCTGCCTGCCCATGCCGTGCCGCCTTCAACAACCCGAACGATGGCAGCACGACCAATTGATGCCCCGCCTCCACTCCCACGCTGAACGCGCAGATCGCCAGCAACATCGTTCCGCTGGGCATCTCGCGCATCGCCTCCAGCAGACCGCCGGCGAAGCCCAGCCCGTGAAACAGCCCGAAGAAAAACGCCGCCCCAAGCCGGCTCCAGCCCCTCGACTGCCGCGGCCAGAAGACATTCTGCAGCGCCACAAAGAGAATGCTCCCCGCGATCAGCGGCTCCACCACACGCCCGGGCAAGTGCACGAGGTCCAATGCCGCCAGCGTCAGCGTCATCGTGTGGGCAATCGTGAACGCGCTGACGACCTTCACCAGATCCCAAAGCGTCGTCGCCGCCAGCACCAGCGCGGTGACAAACAGCAGGTGGTCATAACCGGTCAGGATGTGCAGAATGCCGCGGTAGAAAAACGCCCGAAACAGCGAGCCGCTTCCGGTGGGATCCCGCCATCCTCGAGCCGCCGATGCCGTTGCTTCAGGCGATGGCGCCGAAGCCGCGGCTCCCTGCGCATAATCCAACTGATAAAACGACTGGTCGTAATTCCGGTCCTGCGCCGTGATCTGAATATTCGGGTCGCTCGGCACAAGACAGTTCACCAGATACGCCGCAATGGCCTGCTCGTGATGATTCTCCAGCGTCAGCCTGTGGTGGGGACCCTCTCCACTCACATCCGCCTCGAAGTTCAGCACGATGTCGCCCAGTCCCTCCTTCATCTCCTCGATTTTCGGGAAAGACAAGGAGACCAGCCGAAGCTCCCGCGGCCTGCCGTCAAGACGCAACGCCAAATCGTGCCGCACCCGCTCCGCATATGCCCGCCGTTCGCCATCCGAAAGCGTCCCGTCGCCATTGGTATCGATCTCCGCCAGCACCGTGCGGAACGTTTCAGCCCCCGGCGTCAGACGAAGCTGCACCTCGACGTGATCCTTCTCCAGGCCAATCGTGGTGGCCTGCAGATACTCGTCCAGCCTGTGTCCAAAGGCCGGCGTTGCCAGCCACAAAAACATGCAGGCGAAAACAATCAATCCCGTCTTCATTTGCCGGTGAACGCCTCGCCATAGTCATTCGTGGGATCGCGGTAAATCGTGTGAACGTGCATCGCGAGATCGCCGCCCAGACGCTGCGGCGCGTATTCGATCACCAGCTTTGGCCCTTGAATCCGATAGTAAGCCCTGCCATTCTTCCCCGCCTCCACCGTCGTCGGACCGCTCCACGCAAACCACGTGTCGTCCAGCCCCGCCTTGATCTCCGCCATCCGCACGCTCGCGTAGCTGTCGTTCACGATGCCCGCCCACTCCGAGATCAGATCCAGCAGCATCTCCCGCTGTTTCTCATTCATCGCCGAGGCCTTCAATCCCTCCGGCTGAATCTTCTTCCCGTCCTGCCCCGGTCCAAGCACCAGGTCGGCCACGCGATAATTCAAAATCGCCTGCTTCCGCTGCCCCTCGTCCAACGCATTCAACAGCGCGAACGCCTTGTCGCTTTCCCGCCCCAGCGGCCGCACGGTTTTGCCATTCTCCTGGTAAAGCGCCGGCTGGGCGCCCGTCAGGCTTGGCGTCAGCACGCCATGCTCGCCGGAAATCGTGACGTTCAGAGCCAGATGGTGCCCGCCGAACTGCAGCATCCACGGTTCCTTCTCCGACGGCTTCCCCAGAAAGGAAATGTAATACAAATCCTTCCCAAACATCTGCCCGCCGCCCCGCCCTCCCCCGGGACCACCCGGACCGCCCCTGGGCTCGCCACCGAACCCTCCCTTCGGGCCGCCCCCAGGCCCCCCAGGCCCGCCCCCACCGTCCGTCTGCTTCAACACCTCATCCCCTTCCATGATCTCCTGCACCTTCTCAAACCCCTTCTCACTCAGCACCGCTCGCAGCAAGTCCATTTCCGCCCCGCGCTGTTTTTCATCCAGCTCCCCCATGCTCACCCCCGCCCGACGTACAAACCCCGTCGGGAAATTCGACCAGCGAGCCCGCTGCTGATTGTCATCAAACGCGAACAGCACCTTCCCCCGCTGCGCATCAGTCAGCGTCGCCAGAAAGGCATTCGCTGCGCCAACCAACTGTGCCGTCCCCGACGGCGCGCTCTCCGCCCGCGCCAGCGCGCCCGCCATTACGATCGCGCCGATCCCGCTTATTCTTCCCAATTGATGGAACTTCATGAAATCTCCGTATCTGCCGCCTGAACACGGACGGCCGCAAAGAACAATGGCAATAGCCGCACGTCAGCGCCGAACTTCTCGGGGTAAAGTTGCGCGTGCCGGAACATTCCTGCCAAAAACTGTCGACAATTCCTTCCCATCGATTCACCGCCTCACCGCCCCCACAGACTCCCCCCAGCGCCTGCTTCCGCGATGCCCAGCGCCAGACCCGTCACCTGGTGATAGGCCTTCATGACCTCCAGCACCGCATCCCCCGCCACGCTGCTGCGATCGACCAGCGCCATCACGGTTCCCCCGCCGCCGCAGCCCGTGATCCGCGCGCCGAATATTCCGCGCTCCGGGCCGGCTTCCATTAAGCGGTCCACCAGCCAGTCCGCCTCGCGGCAGCTCAGCTCCAGGCGCAGCCGGTAGCTGTGATGGCTTGCCAGCGCCAGGCGCCCGGCACGCTGCAGGATCTTCTGCCGCTCCGGATTCGCGCCCTCTCCCGCCGGCAAATCCGCAAGCTCCTCCATCGCCTGCAGGAATTGCTCGGCGTGCTCGTGCTCCGCGATCAGGTGATCCACCGCCGTCCGCACGCGATACAAACGACCGGCCTCGACCAGTTCCGATCCCTCTGGCAACGGCCCGTACGCGCGCACGAAATCCTGGGCCCGCATCCGCTTGGGCAGCAGCATGCGGAAATACTGCCGGTACAGAAGCGGACTTGTGTTCGCCAGGTAGCCATGCAGCGGCGTGTGTCTCTGGCCCAGGTCGGTGTAGATCGTCTCAATGATCCGCCGGCCCATCGTTCCGGCGATGCGCAGCTCCTCCAGCGCCTCGCGCGCACTCGTGTAGCGCACGCCTGTGTCCATCGCCAGCACCCGCACATCCACCGGCACCGGCACCGGGCCCGCCAGCCGGTACGGTTGCGTGCTGTATCGCAACATAGCGCTCGGCGCCGCCAGCAGGCTCGTCAGGGCGTCGAGAATGTGTCCCGTTCCGCCCCGCATTTCCAGACCCTGGTTGGAAAGCATCTCCGCGCGCTGGATCCATTGAGCTTGCTCTTCGGCCTCCATCGTGATGCGGCGCGATTCGCAGACAGCGAGCAGCATTGCGGTCAGCAGGGCGGTCGAACTCGCCTGCCCGGCGCCCATCGGCACTTCGCCGCGGATGAGAACGGTTCCCCCCATCGGCCCCTTGGGCCAGGCGCTTAAAAGGATGTGCCAGAGTGCGGTGATCGGTGTGATCCAGGAGCGGGCTCCGGCGACCAGCGCGGGAACTTCCGTAGCGGGAATCAGTGTTCCCTGCGTGTAAAAGGAGTCCAGCTCAAGCGTTACTTCGCCTCGTCCGACGGGGGGGACGATTTGTTCGCTGCGGATGACGAGCTGGGGTTCGTCGCGCAACTGTACCGCCACTCCAACTCGTGCCGGCAGGGCCATCTGCGCCACCGTGCCCCCCGACTCTGCGCCGAGTCCGCCCAGCACGTCGAGGCGACCGGGCGCGGAGCGGACCGCGATGGGGCAGGCGGTTCCGGAGCAGAAGCCGGGCGCGACGCCGCGCGCGATCTCCTCTTTAAGCAGTTGAACGACATCCCGGCGAACCATGGCGGCACTATACGCCAGTTCCGCGGCAAGCCAAAGGCAACTCGCGTCAGGTGGGGACGACCGATCACTGGAGGGGGAAGATGGTCAGAAGAACGTTGCCAAGAAGATTCGCATCGTCGGCAAAAGGGGGAACTTGGGGAAGGGAGCGAAAATGTATCAAGAAGTTCTTGACGAAAACTATCAGCCGCCTAATAATAACGCCACTATGCCGAAACAAATGTACACTCTCAGGGATATACCCAAATACGAAACAATTAAGGCGCATGCGGCACGATATCCGGAGGTGGATCCTGCCTCATCGGCGGCGTGCGTGCTCCTGATGCGTATCGCTTCGGATATCCTGAGCATAGTTGATAATTACTTGTCTGGACATGGATTATCGCAGGGGCGATGGCAGGTTCTGATGCTCCTGTACCGTACGCCGGAGCTGCCGCAGAATCCCTGCGAGCTGGCGCGGAAGGCGGGCGTGACGCGGGCGACCATGACGGGCCTTTTGGATGGCCTTGAGCGCGAAGATCATGTGGCGCGGGAAACGGTGGCGGCGGACCGGCGGATGCTGGACGTGCGGCTGACGGTCAAGGGGCGGAAATACCTCGAAGAGGTGATGCCAGGGTATTTCCTGCTCATCCGGCGGGTGATGCGGGGGTTGACGGAAGAGGAGAAGGAGCAAATGATTACGCTCCTGACGAAGCTGGGGTCAACCGTAGAATTACCGGATAACCCCAACGTCGCCACCGCTGTCGAATAGCATGGTACAATAGAGGTAGATGCAGGCGATTTTTGGCGATCGCCTTTTGTTGTGCTATAATCATTAGCGACCTAACTATACGTCACCATACAAGAAAGACCTGGCAGTACCTACTTGGCGGTATCTGAGGAAGATAAGCAATGACGACACTCCTGGAAAAACCGGAACCCAAAAAACCCGCCCGGCGAACGCCCGGCTCGACGGCTCCCGCGCTCGAAAGCGCACCCGCAGAGTCGGTCGTGGCACCATCGAACCTTGCCGAAAGCCCATCCATCCCCGCCGTGGAAGAGCCACGGGCGGCGAAAATGCGGTTGCCGGTGAAACGTCTGCTGTTGGCGGCAGTTGCGCTGGCGGCGCTCGTGGGTGGGGGTGCGTACGGGTACGACTACTGGAAGTGGGCGTCGGTACATGAGACCACGGACGATGCGTTTGTGGACGGGCATGTGACGCAGGTGACACCGCGGATCGCGGGGCATGTGCTGAAGGTGAACATCACGGACAACCAGGTGGTGCAAAAGGGGGATGTGCTGGTGGAGCTGGATCCGAAGGACTATGAAGCCGTGCTGGCGGAGGCGCAGGGGAAGCTGACGGCGGCGCAAGCGGATTTGGTGGCAACGCAAAGCCAGGTGGAGCAAGCGCGTGCCCAGATCACGACCGCAGAAGCCCAGGTGGAGCAAGCAAAAGCGGACGCAGCCTCGAGGCAGGCGGAGTGTGATCGGGCGTCGCTGGACTTGAAGAACTACGCGAACGCGCAGAAGTCGGGCGTGGTGTCGGAGATCGAACTGCGGAAGGTGCAGACGGAGGTGCTGACGACGCAGGCGACGCTGGATGCCGCGCGGAAGGCGGTGGCCGCGACGGAGGCGCAGGTTGCGGAAGCGAAGGCGACTTTGGCCGCGCGCGAGGGACTGGTGGCGGTGAGCAGGGCGGGGATTACGACGGCGGAGGCGGCCGTGCGGACGGCGACGCTGAATCTGTCGTACACGAAGATTGTGGCGGCGACGGACGGGCGGGTGACGAAGAAGAACGTGGAGCCGGGGGATTATGTGTTACCGGCGCAGATGCCGGCGCTGCTGGGATTGGTGAACAATAACGTGTGGGTGACGGCGAACTTCAAGGAGACGCAGTTGGCGCACATGCACGCGGGGCAGCCGGTGGATGTGGAAGTGGATGCGTATCCGGGGGTGAAGTTCCATGGGCATGTGGATTCGATCCAGCAGGGGGCTGGGGCGTATTTCAGTCTTTTGCCGCCGGAGAATGCGACGGGGAATTATGTGAAGGTGGTGCAGCGAGTGCCGGTGAAGATTGAGCTGGAGAGTCCGGATCCGCGGTATCTGCTGGGGCCGGGGATGAGCGTGGTGCCGGACGTCGAGATCGCTGCGAAATGACGAATGACGAAGCACGAATGACGAATCAAATTTGAATGACGAATGAGTGAATGATGAAACGGGGTTGTGCGTATATGCAATGTGAATACGAGTGCACATGAGGCACGTGTTAAACACCGAGAGTGTGTCTAACCCGTGGCACCCGAGGATGAGATTGAGAAGTTTTTTTCTGTTTGAGAGCACATTCCGGCGATACCATCGCCGGCTTTATTGAGATATGTCAGCCGGTACTGCACAACTTCCTGCATCTGAACTGACTGCCGCCGCGGCGTGGAAGCCGCGGGCGAATCCGTGGTTGATAACGGTGGCGGTGATGCTGGGCACGTTCATGGAGGTGCTGGACACGTCGGTGGCGAATGTGTCGTTGCCGCACATTGCGGGGAATCTGGCGGCGTCGCTGGATGAATCGACGTGGGTGCTGACGAGCTATCTGGTGAGCAATGCGATTGTTCTGCCGGCGACCGGGTGGTTGTCGCGGACGTTTGGGCGCAAGAACTTTCTGGTGTTCTGCGTGTTTTTGTTTACGTTCGCCTCGTTTCTGTGCGGTGCGGCGACTTCGCTGCCGTTTCTTGTTGCGGCGCGCGTTCTGCAGGGCGTCGGGGGCGGGGCGCTGCAGCCGATCGCGCAGGCGATCATGCTGGAGTCGTTTCCGCTGTCGAAGCGTGGCGTGGCGATGGCGGCGTATACGCTGGGGATTGTGTTTGCGCCGATCATTGGGCCGACGCTGGGCGGGTGGATCACGGATAATTATTCGTGGCGGTGGGTCTTCTACATCAATATTCCGGTCGGGGCGTTGGCGGTGTTCATGATCTGGTCGCTGATCGAGGATCCGCCGCACATCAAGAATGCGGTGATGACGAAGATCGATTACTGGGGTTTCGGGCTGCTGGCGTTGTGGCTGTCGACGTTTCAGATTGTGCTGGACAAGGGGCAGCAGGATGACTGGTTCGGGGCGGTGTGGATTCGGTGGTTCTCGCTGATTTCGGTGCTGGCGTTCATCGGGTTTGTGACGCGGGAGCTGATGGCCAAGGAGCCGATCGTGAATCTGCGGGTGCTGAAGAATCGGAACCTGCTGAGCGGGGTGACGGTGGCGACGATCGCGGGGATGGTGATGTACGGCACGACGGCACTCATACCGGAATATCTGCAGGGGGCGATGGGATACACGGCGCTGCAGTCGGGGCTGACGGTGTCGCCTCGCGGCCTGGGGTCGATTACGGCGATCCTCCTGGTGTCGCGGCTCGTGGGCAAGGTGGACGGGCGGTTTCTGATAACGGCGGCGCTGGTGCTTCTGGCGTATTCATCGTGGTCGCTGGGGATGATAGACCTGGATGTGTCGTCGGCGTCGATCACGTGGCCGATCATATTGAACGGGGCGGCGATTTCGATGCTGTTTGTGCCGCTGTCGGTGATGGCGACGGCGACGGTGAAGGTGGAGGAGCTGGGGAATGCGACGGGGTTGTACAGTTTGATGCGGAACCTGGGGGGATCGATGGGGATATCGCTGACGACGACGCTGCTGGCGCGGGAGGCGCAGTCGCACCAGACGATTCTGGCGGCGCACATGACGCCGTATTCGCCGGCGATGAGTGCGCAGGTGTATGCGTTGACGATGGGGCTGCCGCAGTTTTTGCCGCGGGCTTATGCGATTCTGTATGAGAAGCTGGTGGGGCAGAGTACGGTTCTGGCGTTCGTAAGCAATTTTCGGATGATGGCGTTGTTGAGTCTGGCGGCGTTGCCGTTTGTTTTGATGTTCAAGGGGGTGAGGAGTCGTGGTGGCGTGATGGAGGTGCACTGAGGGGGAGAACGAGGGGGAATGAATCCTCGCGCGGGAACAGCCCAGGGATTGCAATCCCTGGGCTTGGCATTTGGGGGCGCGAGCGTTGCGTTACATGCCCATTTTTTTATTGAAGGCTTGGGAGGCGCCGGGGGGGATGGTGAGGTATTGCCATTGGTTTTGGAGGAGGTGTTTGCCGATGAGGGCGATTTGGCCGGTGTGCCAGCCGTAGTGGGCGAGTTGGCGGGCGAGGGCCTGGGCGACGGTGTGGGGTTCGTTGCGGATGAGGATTTGGCGGGGGAGGTCGGCGTCGGTGAGGGGGGCGATCGCGGTGAACATGCAGGACCAGCCTTGTTCCCAGAGGGCGAGGAGTTCGGGGCGGGGGAGTTGGCGGTCTTGGAATTCGGATTCGCGGTCGCGGGTGGGTTTTTCGCCGTCGGAGGTGAGGAAGTCGGTGAAGCGGGAGAGCATGTTGCCGTGGAGGTGCTGGAGGATGGCTGCGACGGAGTTCTGGAGGGGGTTGATGCGGGTGTGGAGGTGTTCGTCGGAGAGTTGGGCGAGGGCGTTGTCGCCGGAGGTCTTGGTGCGGAGGAATTCGAGTTCGAGGGAGTGGAGGAGGGTGCGCGGGGGCATGCGGGGGCTCCTGGGTTGGCGGTGATGGGAGATGATAGCGCGCGGGGATGAAGGGTGTGCATACAAAAAAAGAGCCCAGGGATTGCAATCCCTGGGCTTTTGAGGTTTGGGGGGAGTGATGCGGTGTTGGCGGAATCAGGAGGGGGTGGTAGTGCTGTCTAAGGTAACGGCGTTGGCGAAGAGTGTGTCGGGGGTGGTGGATTGGAGGATGATGCCGGAGTCGGTGACGACGAGGGTGAGGGAGAAGTCGAGGGGGCCTGTGGAGGTGTAGGGGCCGGGGAGGTTGTAGTCGGTGAGCGTATTGGCCTGGCCGGTGATCTTGAGGGTGTAGGTGCCGTCGGTGGTGAAGGTGTGCTGGGCGACGAGATCGAAGGAGCCGTGGTCGTTGGCGATGAGGGTGGCGTCGGAGGAGGAGTTATCGCCCCAGTTGATGGTGATGATGTTGACGGAGGTGGCGGTGAGGCCCGGGGGGAGCGTGAGGTTGGGTCGCGGGGTGTCGCCTTGGGCGGGGACTTCGGTGAGTTTGGTGTCGAGGGTATGGGTGGTGCTGAGGGGCGGGGTGGCGGGGTCGGCGGAGATGAGTGCGGTGCTTTCGGTGCGGTCGGCGAGCCAGATGACGAGTGGAATCGCGTAAAATCCGGGAGGGCCGTCGTAATTGGGGTTGAAGGCGGCACTTTCGGAGGCGCCAAGTGAGATGCGATAGGTGCCCGCGCCGGCGTAGGTGTGAGTGCCGTAGACGTCGTACCCGCCGTTGGGATTTGCGATGAGCGTGGCATCACCATAAGTTCCGTCGCCCCAGGAGATGCCAACGCCAGTGAGGGTGGTGGTGGGGACGGAGGGATCGGTGGTGCCGTAGAAGGGGCCGGTGACGGGGCCTTGGGGATTGCCGGGGAGGGTGCGGTTTTTGAGAGTGCCGAGGTAGCCGCTGATGGATTGGTTGGGTTGTCCGGTGATGGTGGTGCCGCCGTCGGAGTTCTGGTTGATGATTTCGGAGAAGTCGAAGGAGAGTTGGTTGATGTGAGCGCCGGGGGAATCGGGGGAGTCTTGATAGAAATCGACGTGGCCGGTGTGGGTGCCGACGCCTTCGGGGGTGGTGGCGTAGAGGGAGAGGATTCCGCTGAGGCTGCCGCCGAACTGAGCGGGGGTGACTTCGCCGTCATCCCAGGTGACTTGGGCGTGGAGGTCGGCGAAGTAGTAGGCGGGTGTGATGCCGGAGATCTTGGCGATGGTGTTGTCGCCGAGGCCGCCGCCGATGATGGGGGTGAAGATTTGGGTGATGCTGGCGGAGAGGAGTTGGCGGGATTCGAGGGGTTCGAGATAGAGGGGGATTGGCCGACGGTTGCGGGGGTTTCGCATGGTGTTCTCCTTGGGTGTGAAACAAGATGCCAGTCTGACGCGTGCCAGCTCGCGCAGTATTTCGACATAACCAAGGGAGGAAGTCAAGAAGAATCTATGCGGGTCGATAAGTCTTAGCGCATTGGGCGGGGGTCCGAGAATGGTGGGCGGGGCGGTGGAGGTGCACCAGGAATGACGAAGCGGGAATGACGAATCAAATTCGCGAAGAGCCCAGGGATTGCAATCCCTGGGCTTTGCTTCATCCGGGGGTCCACTTTTCCTTGTGGAGCGACCAGACAATCCCGCCGCGCTTTACGTGTGCCCGGATATACCGGGCCACCCGCACCTGGTGTATCCGATCCCGAATCTCTTTGTTTTTCCCCCGGACTGCCCAAATGCCCGACTTCGGTCGCAGCCCCATCTTGCTCAGTGCCCGCGCCGATTCCTTCTTGGCGATCCCGATCAGGTGCCGCGGATCGCGGATTCGCGTCGCCCGTGCATCCGCGCCCGGCCCAGGGATTGCAATCCCTGGGCTTTTCCCGCCCCTGCTCACTCCCACAAACCTGCAGAGCGCGTGAAAGTGCGTCGGTGTTACACAAACATCCACAAACTCCACTCCATGGAACCGCAACGCCTCGACAAATTTTCGACACGCAATCTCGCATTCCTCCCGCTTCAGAACCACCGCATCGCGTGTCATCAACTTCAAACAGTAGCGATAAAGCCCCGCATACATCCCCGCCGGGGGCGGATTCTTGTAATCATACGGAACCGATATCTTCCCCTTCCGATCCCGCCTGCCGCGCTGATCCCCGCGCAGCCACGCGCCATACGTTGACCCGGTGCAGTGAAACCAGTTGTTCCAGGGCTTCCTCATTATGCTGCGAATTCTCTGCACCAATGCGAACGAGAGCAAGGAAAATCCGCACACGAAGAAGAGCCCAGGGATTGCAATCCCTGGGCTTTTGAGGGCTTTTGACGGGGGGCTTGCTACCGAGTTCGGTTCGCTTACACTTTATTGCTATGGCCAAAGCAGTAAAGCCCAAGTCGCGGTATTCGAAGTCGGAGAAGTTGTTCGCCGACGCGGTGAAGTTGATGCCCGGGGGGGTGTCGTCGCCGGTGCGGTCGTTCAAGTCGGTGGATGCGTCGCCGGTGTTTATTAAGGAGGGAAAGGGGGCGCGGCTGACGGATGTGGATGGGAATTCGTACATTGATTATGTGCTGTCGTATGGGCCGCTGATTGCGGGGCATTGTTCGCCGACGGTACGTGCGGCGGTGGCGAAGCAGATCGACAAGGGGTCGAGCTACGGGTGTTGCACGGAGCTGGAGGTGAAGCTGGCGGGGATGGTGGCGGAGGCGTTGCCGAACGTGCCGATGGTGCGTTTTGTGAGTTCGGGGACGGAAGCGGTGATGTCGGCGCTGCGGCTGGCGCGAGGGGCGACGAAGCGGGACATTATTGTGAAGTGTGCGGGGGGGTACCACGGGCATGCGGATTCGCTGCTGGTGGATGCGGGGAGCGGTGCGACGACGCATGGGCATCCGAGTTCGCCGGGGGTTCCGGAGGCGACGACGCACAACACGGCGATTGTGCCGTTCAATGATCTGGGGGCGGCGACGGAGTTGTTTGAGAAGATTGGGGGGAAGATTGCGTGTTTCGCGGTGGAGCCGATCTGCGGGAACATTGGGGTGATTCCGCCGGTGGCGGGGTACCTGGAGGGGCTGCGGGCGCTGTGTGACAAGCATGGGGCGCTGCTGCTGTTTGATGAGGTGATGACGGGGTTCCGCGTGGCGTGGGGGAGTGCGCAGGGGTTGTATTCGGTGAGGCCGGACATCACGTGCCTGGGGAAGGTGATTGGTGGCGGGTTGCCGGTGGGGGCGTATGGGGGGCGTGCGGAGTTGATGAATCAGATTGCGCCGGCGGGGCCGATTTACCAGGCGGGGACGTTGAGCGGGAATCCGTTGTCGATGGCGGCGGGGATTGCGACGTTGACGCTGCTGGAAGATCCGAATGTGTACACGCAGTTGGAGACGCTGAGTGCGCGGCTGGAGGCGGGGTTGGTGGATGCGGCGCGGGAGGCGGGGATTGCGGTGGCGGTGCAGCGGGTGGGGTCGATGTTGACGCCGTTCTTTTTGTCGCAGGCGCAGGGGGCATCGGTGGCGGCGGGGCAGAGTGCTACGGCGCAGGGCTCGGGGGAGCCGGTGAAGCAGGTGATTTGCAATTACACGGATGCGCTGCAGTGCGATACGCAGGCGTACGGGCGGTTTTTCCGGGCGATGCTGGATGGTGGGGTGATGTTGCCGCCGAGCCAGTTTGAGGCGTGGTTCTTATCGACAGCGCACACGGAGGGGGATGTGGATCAGACGATTGATGTGGCGCGGGTGGCGATGCGGGCGGCGAAGGGGGATTAATGAATAAGCGAGTAAGTGAGTAAGCGATTTCGGAATGAATGGGCAAAAACAGAAGCGCCGTCCCTGCGGGCGGCGCTTCTTGTTTCCAGGCGGTTGTTGTCATCAGACGGTGATCATCTGGGTGCCGACGAGGGAGGTGACGCCGGTGGCGGGGTCGACGCCCTTGATATCGACGGTGTGGGAGCCGGAGGAGAGGTTGAAGCTGCTGAGGGAAATGTCGAACCCGTGGTCGGCGGAGCCGATGGTGGAGACGAGGTCGGGCCGGTTGTTGCTGGCGACGACCTGGGCCTTGATGGCGCCATCGATTTCGAGGAGGACGCTGATGGAGGTGGTGGGGAAGTCGGGGTCGAAGGCGTATCCGGAGACGTGGGAGGCGTTGGCGACTTCGATGGCGCCGGTGGGGGCGTTGTTGATGAACTGGCGTTGGCCGATGAGCTCCCTGGCGCCGGTGTCGGGGTTGATGCCGTAGACCTTGACGATGTGGGTTCCGGTGAGGTTGGTGGGCATCTGGCCGTAGAAGCCGTGGTGGGTGTCGGGGAGAGCGGTGAGGTCTGGACGGTCCTGATTGGCGGAGATGGCGGGGTAGTCGGTGCCGTCGAGATTGACGACGACCTGGATGGCGGAGGAGGGAGCAAAGGCGTCGAAAGCCCAGCCGGCGATGGTGCCGGAGTCGGCGATATCGATATTGCCGACGACCTGGTCCTTGAGGGTTTGGGTGGTGAGGACGGTGGTGGAGTTGTCGGCGTTGACTTCCACGAGCTGGACGGTGTGGGTGCCGGGTCCGAGGCTGGAATAGTCGAGCGAGTAGCCATGGTAACCATTGCCGTTGAAGGCGACGGCGATGTCGGGCCGGGAGGCGTTGGCGGTGCCGGTGGTGGCGGTGTTGCCATCGACGACGAGCTTGATGGGGACGGGGGTGTCGCGGAGGTGGGGGTCGTAGACCCATCCCTGGGAGTGGGTGAGGGTGGCGATGTCGACGATGCCGACGGGATCGGAGGAGATTTGGCCGGTGGCGAGGGTGAGGTCGGAGCCGGTCTGTGGATCGACGACGGCGACGGTGACGTTGTGTTTGCCGGCGGAGAGGGCGGGGGGATCGTAGAAGAAGCCGATGTTGGGATTGCCGAGGGGACCGCCGGCGTCGGGGCGCGGGGAGTTGGCCTGGACGGTGGTCGTGGTGCCGTCGATGGTGACGTGCATGGTGAGTGAGGAGGTGGGGGTGAAGGAGGAGAAGGTCCATCCGGCGATGAGGGCGCCGTTGAGGGTGTCGACGACGCCGATGGGACCGGACTTGATGGTGCCGGTCTTGAGGGTGACGGGCTGGCTGTTGGAGGGGTCGATGGCGGCGATGGTGACGTTGTGGGAGCCGGTGGAGAGGCCCGTGGGGACGTAGAAGAAGCCGACCTTGTCGGTGCCGGTGACGGAGCGGAGGTCGGAGCGGGACTGGTTGGCGGTGACATCGTGGGCGGCGCCGTCGATGGTGATTCGGACGGTGAGGGCTTGCGCGGGGAAGGCGGAGTCCCAGGCCCAGCCGGCGATTTCGGCGCCGGTGAAGATGTCGACGGAGCCGACGGGTTGTGCGGCGAGCATGACGCGGCTTTCGCAGGATTCCATCATGAGGCGGGCGGTTTGCAGGCGGGAAGGACGCGGACGACGAGCAGACGTTTTTCCAGAGCGAATCATGAGAGCAGCTCCCCAACAATATCTTCGGGATTCAGCGAGCTGCACGCCGGTCACACCTCGTGCCGAACTGTTGTGCCCGCCACCGTCTGCTACGGAAGGATGTATCGATCGGATTGTGAGTTCCCTGGGCGCTCGTGCCTGTGCGAACTGAGCGCGGCCGTGCGCGGCGTTCGAAGTGTGCGCTGGCCGCTCATCCCAACTGAGAATTACCCGGCGATTTCTCGCTTCAGCTCGCGCGACATGAGGTCGGCGAGCTGGCTGCGCGGGTCCCGCCCCTCGAACAGCACTGCGTAGAGACCCTCGCAGATTGGCATCTCGATCTGCGCCGATTTTGCGAGCGCTACGACACTTTTGCAGGTCGGCATGCCTTCGACGACGCCGACGATGGTGTCGAGAACATCCTGCGCCTTCTCACCGCGGCCGATGCGTTCGCCGAATTTGCGGTTGCGCCCCTCCGGGCTGAAGCAGGTGGTGACGAGATCGCCAAGACCGGCCAGTCCCGCGAACGTTTCGGCCTGGGCGCCCAGCGTGACACCGAGGCGGGTGATCTCAACGAGGCCGCGGGTGAGGAGGGCGGCCTTGGCGTTGTGGCCCGCGGCCATGCCGTCGAGGATGCCCGCGGCGATGGCGATGACGTTCTTGAGAGCCCCGGCAAGCTCGACGCCGAGCAGGTCTGCGTTGCGATACACGCGCAGGGCGGGCGTGGTCATCATCTCCTGCACCTGCTTGGCGAGGGGTTCGTCGGCCATGTGGGGAGCGCCGGGACCTTCGCAGCTTTCGGCGGCGACGACCATGGTGGCGGGGAGCTTGCGCGCCATCTCACCGGCGATGTTGGGCCCGCTGGCGGCGCAGACTTCGTGGGAGCCGAGGACTTCGATGATGATTTCGGAGGGGCGGCGGAGGGTGGAGATTTCGATGCCCTTGGAGACGCTGATGACGGGGATGTCGGGGGAAATGTGGGGCTTGAGGGCGGTGAGGGTGGTGCGGATGTATTGGGTGGGGACAGCGCAGAGGATGTAGGAGGCGTTGGCGAAGGCGGTCGCGGGGTCGCCGTCGAATTTCAAATATGGCGCTAATTTAATTCCGGGCAAATATCGTTTATTTTCGCGCGCGGTATCCCATTCTTTCAGGCGCGCCGCATCGCGTCCCCAGATGACGACCTCGACAGGCGCGCTGGCGGAGTGTTTGCCCGCCAGGATCTGGGAGCAAACGGTAGCCATCGCGCCATCGCCGATCGTCGTGATTTTCAGAGGCATATGTCCTTTCCGCGCCGCTTCGTGCAGCTGCTCCACGCCGCGTCAACGAGCAATTCAAATGAACGTGCAACTCCCATCGGAGGATGACGAATCGCACTGGTAGATCAATCCTCGCTCGTGTCCAAACCCGTGTCTGTTTTATCTGCACTCTTCGGCAGTTTCTTGCGTTCTGATTCCAAGCGTCGCTCGATTCTCTTAATGTCTTCGGCCGGTGGAAGATTTTCGGGCACAATTCCACGATCCGTCAAAAGCTGGCGCAGGTCTCGATTATTCTTCACATGTTCGGCAGAAATGCGCGGCCCGGTCTTCAAATCGTCCTTTTTGATATTGAAGTTTGTGATTTCGTTTGCAAAATCTTTGGCCTTGATCGTGATCGTCGGCAAAAAGTCGGCCAAAGGGCGATTTGCGGGGATCTTAAGTCGGTCTTTCATCTCCTGCGTGGTCTTGCCCCCGAACAGGGCCTGATCGCCTCTGCTCCGAATCACGGCGAAACTCTGTCCCTCTCCCAGACGTTCGAAAATGATTCCGGATAACTCTTTTTCCGAGACGCTCAATTTCTTTCGTGCGCTTATTCGCTCCACCTCATTCAGACGTTTCTCGATAATTTCCTGCTTCCGGGTTTGAACCGCGAAATACGTCTGCGCGAATGCAATTTGCACCTTCGCGGGATCGCCGTTTTGTGCAATCAGATAACATGCATATCGGGTAAGCGCTATATCCTCAATTTCCCGTTGAGCGCCCGAGCCGAGATCAACCATTTTCCTGACATCAAGAAAATGGTCCATGATTTCATGCCCCGCCGATGAACATGACGTCTTAGCCTTCTCAACAACTTTGGCGAAGTTTTCCCATTTCGCGTATCCGAGAAGTAGCTGAAGATCTCGAGCCAGCCACGCCTCTGCTCCCGACTCGGGGTCAACCTTCACCATGCTTTCAAAGTCAGCATGCAGTCGCACAATGACCTCGCGCTTCATGGATCCTCTCCGTAATCAGCTTCTTCCATCGAAACCAATCTACCAACCCTATGCACACGTGCAATCGGTTTTCGTGGCGTCAGGCTGTGTCAGACGCACCTGCTGGAGGTGTTGGATGTCAACGGGTGCCCAGGTCACCGACTTTTCAACCACCAGACCCGAATAGGCGTGTCATAACATCGCCACAGGACGGACGCACGTACTACTTGCGCTGGTTGCCGTTGGCATTTGGAAGCCCCCATTGATCCAGAACCCCCTCCGCCCTTGATTCCCTTTCGCATCCGGTATCTACTGGTGTGCAGTCACATTCCCCTCGAAGGAGTTTGCTTGTGCCGCAGTTCCCCTCATTCAACCACGATGGCGCCCTTTCCCCATGGCACGACGTCGATCCTTCCGACGGGCTGCTGCCGGCGCAGTTCAATGCGATCATTGAGATTCCCCTGGGGTCTTCAAACAAGTATGAGCTGGACAAGAAGACGGGGCTGCTCAAGCTCGACCGGGTGCTGCACTCCGCGGTCTATTACCCGGCGAATTACGGATTTATTCCGCAGACGCTGGCGGATGATGGCGACCCGCTGGATGTGCTCGTACTCGGCGCGGAGCCGGTCTATCCGCTGACGCTGGTCGCGGCGCGGGCGATCGGGCTCATGACGATGAAGGACCAGGAAGAGCTGGACCACAAGATCATCGCGGTGCATGTGAACGATCCGGAGTTCAATTCGTATCACGATGTGCATCAGCTTCCGCCGCACAAGCTGGCGGTGCTCAAGCGGTTCTTCGAGGATTACAAATCGCTGGAGCACAAGAAGGTCGTCGTGGACGACATTCTGCCGGTGGATTACGCGTATCCGGTGATCGAGCACTCGCTGGCGATTTATCAGAAGTGGAAGGCGGGGGAAGACATCAGCAAGCATCTGCACGTGGCGTGAGAAGGCGGGGCGAGCATTTATCCCGGATTCCCGCCCGGGACCCCGATCCAAATAATTGGCGCATCCTGGCCGCCGGGTCGATATCCTATTTGCACCAGGGTATGCGGATTTGACGGTTGAAGGGTTCTTGCAGGAAGGGATTTGTAATGCGCATCGGATCCTCTCGCGGCGCTTCCGACGCCTTTTACCTCATCACCATCGCGTTTCTGATCGTCATCATCGGCGTGTTCGCGATTCTCTACTTCAACGCCACGCACGACGTCGGCGAAGGGGCCCACATCGTGGCCGTCGTCACGGGGACCGATCATCCCCTTCCCAAGACGCTGGATCCGAAGTTCCACGACAGCGACGGCAACCTGTTCGCGGGCCCGCCCGCCGATCCCCGGGATTTCGTCGATCCTGATCCGCTCGTCTTCTCCTTCGTCGCGGATCATCCCGAAGACTACCGGGTCGTGTGGAAGGATTTCACGGACTACCTGGCGAAGGTGACGGGAAAGCGGGTCGAGTACGCGATGGATCAAACCACCTCCGATCAGATCCGCGATTTTGCCGACGGGAAGATTCACGTCACCGGCTTCAACACGGGAAGCGTGCCGATGGCGGTGAACATCGCGGGCTTCGTGCCCGCGTTCGGGATGGGGACGCGCGCCGCGGGGGGGTACCTGCATATGGAGATCATCGTTCCGGCCGATTCGACGATCCAGACGCCCGCCGATCTCCGGGGCCACTCGATCACGTTTGTCGACGTCAACTCCAACTCCGGCTGCAAGGCGGCACTGGTGATTTTGAAAACGAAATTCAATCTTCTTCCAGAGCAGGACTACACGATCCGCTATTCGCTGGGCCAGGAACGGTCGATTGAGGGGATCGCAGACAAAACGTACGAGGCGGCGGCTGTGGCATCGGATCTCCTGGAGCGCGAGGTGAGCGCGGGGAAGATCAAGAAGGAGCAGTACCGGACGATTTACAGCTCGGAGGATTTTCCGGCAGTGGCGCTGGGGTATGCGTACAACCTGAAGCCGGAGCTGGCCGCAAAGGTGCGCGAGGCCTTCAACACGTTCAAGTTCCCGGGCAGCTCGCTCGAAGCGCGTTTCGCGGCGTCGAAGCAGGACAGCTTTCGGCCGATCGACTACAAGAACGAGTTTACGCTGGTCCGTTTCATCGATGACCAGATCGGCCGGCCGTACCATCTTCCTCCAGCCGCAGCGCCGGAGACCCAGCCGGCCGCCGCTACTATGAATGCATCCAAATAAAGTGCATGGCCGATCCCCGTGGAACTGTGCGGAAATCCGCAGCAAAAAAGAATGGGGCCCGAAACCGCAGTTTCGGGCCCCGTTTTTATTCATTGGTTGCGATCGGCAATGACTAGCCCTGGGTGGTCGGGGCTTCGGCGGGCTTGGGGGCCTTGCCGGAAATGATCGCGGTGGCGGTCTTGCCGTCTTCGCCGAGGGTGATGCGGACCTTGTCGCCGACCTTGAGGTCGGAGACGGCCTTGGTTTCTCCCTTGATCGTCACGGTGGTTTTGTCGTCGGTGGCCACGGTCACGTCGGCCGGCGTTTCCGTGGAGCCCTTCTTAGCCCGCGGCGTGACGGTAATGTTCGCGCCGTCAATCTTTGCAATGGTGCCTGAAAGGGGCTTGGCGCTCTTGGCCGCTTCCGCGACACCGGCGCTCAGAATCAGCGCCATCATCATTGCCAACACAATCGACCACGTCTTCATGGATTCTCCTTCGCGCCGTTACGGCTCGAATTTCAAAAAGAATATCGGCCTGCTCGTGAACCACACGATTCATCTCGGCCGTACAGATTAAACGGTCAAAGTGCTGCAATGTTGCAGCGACGAGAACACAAAACAGCACGTATCCGTAGGATTTGCCTCATCAACCGATGTATCCCCAAAAGCAGGAGCGAGCTCTGCCGGAGGGGTCGCTGCACGTGGGAGGGCGTGATTCAGCGGGTTTCGTACTGCTGCTTGAAGTAGGACTGGTACTGCTCGTCTAAGACTTTGCTCAGCCATGATTTATTGGCGACGAACCAGTCGAAGGTCTGCTTGAGGCCGGCGTCGAGGGTCCATTTCTGGTGCCAGCCCAGCTCGCCCTTGGCCTTGGCGGAGTCGAGGGCGTAGCGGCGGTCGTGGCCGGGGCGGTCTTTGACGTATTCGATGAAGGATTCGTCGCGGTTGGCAAGCTGGAGAAGTTTGCGGGTGAGGGAGAGGTTGTCGATTTCGATTTCGCCGTCGAAGTTGTAGATTTCGCCATCTTTGCCCTTGAGGAGTGCGGCGAGGATGCCGGAGGCGTGGTCTTCGACGTGGATCCAGTCGCGCCGTTGCTGGCCGTCGCCGTAGACGGGGACTTTTTTGCCATCAAGGAGGCGGGTGATGAAGAGGGGGATCATTTTTTCCGGCCAGTGCCAGGGGCCGTAGTTGTTGGAGCAGCGGGTGATGATGGCGGGGAAGTGGAAGGAGCGGATGAAGGCCTGGACGAGAAGTTCACCGCCGGCCTTGGCGGCGGAGTAGGGGGAGGAGGTGTGGATGGGGTCGGTTTCGACGGAGCGGTGCGGTGGGGCGACATCGCCGTAGACTTCATCGGTGGAGACCTGAACAAAACGCTTGCAGGAACCCTTTTGCACGTAGGGGCGGGAGGCTTCGAGGAGGACCTGAACGCCGAGGGTATTCGCCATCACGAAGGGGACGCCGGTGAACAGGGAGCGGTCGACATGGGATTCGGCGGCGAAGTTGATGACGGCGGCGGGGCCGGTGGGGCCGCAGGCTTCGAAGGCGGCTTGGACTTCGTTGGCGTGGGCGATATTGCATTTTACGAATTTATAGCGGGGAGAGCTTTCGATGCTGGCGAGGCGCTCGGGGCTGGCGGCGTAGGAGAGGGCGTCGGCGTTGACGAGCGTGACGTGGGGGTACAGGGCGTGAGCCTGTCGGAGGAATTCGGAACCGATGAAGCCGCAGCCGCCGGTGACGAGCCAGGTGGAGTGGGTGAGGTCGGTAGAGGACATGTGTTCGAGCTCCTTAGTAGGTAGTGCTGTGCAGTGTATACGGTATCGGCGAAGGGAGCGATGGGGCGTGCAATATCGAACGTGAGGGGAGGAATAGGCGAAACGAGATATGCTTTTGCGTATTTATTTGACAGAGGTGAGCAGTTCGGTTAACACTCGCAGCGTAAGCCTTTAAGTTCAATTGAGCCATTTGTCGCCCCTTTTAGGTGCGGAAAGAGGCAACAGGTCAAGCGAGAGAGCGACGTTATCGGGCTGTGGTAAAGCCGCGGTTTGTCATGCGAATGCTTGTTGGGAAGTGCATGGCAACAGAGGGTTTATCCCCTGAATCGGTGGCGGCGGCAGGCGGGAAGAGAGAAGTTGCAGCCGACGGCGGCCAAGCGCGCCGTGGGGTTTTGCCTGCGGCTGCTGAGGTGATCCAACTCGGGTCCTGGAAGGAACAACTCCATGAAAGATGTGAAGTGCCGGGATAGTGCGCGCGAGAGACCGGAACGTCAGTCGCGGGCGTATGTAACGGCGTTGGTGGCGGTGGGGATCATGGCGGGGGTGACGGTGTTGGGGGGGGGCGGGGTGCGTGCGGCGGATGATGCGCAGGCCATTGAGCCGGTGAATGTGGGTGGGGGTAAGGAAGCAAAGCCAGCGGCGGCGGTGCCGAGTGGGGTGGTTTCGACGCCGGTTGCGCCCCCTGCGACGGCGCCTGAAAACACGCCAATCCCTTCCGCTAGCCCGCCAATCCCTGTTGCGAACACGCCACCTGCTGCACCGGCGGCGCCAGTGCCTGCGGTGGTGGCGCCTGCGGCTGCGGCGGCGGTGACGCCGCCTGAAGGCGGAACTCCGAGCACTGCGCCTGCGGCGGCGGAGACGGAGAGTGCACCGCCTGTAGGGACGAGTCCGAGCACTACGCCGGCGGTGGCGAGTACGGCGCCGGCGACGGGACCGGCGGCTGCTACGGCACCGGCGGCGGCGCCGATTGAGAGCACGGCGAGGGCGACGAAGGAGGATGGACCGCTGTATCCGTGCACGGGGATCGTGCTGAAGTATTACAAGGATCATCCGGGAGAGCCGGCGATCAGCGAGTTGATGAACACGCCGGTGAAGCTGGGGGTGGTGAACGACGGGTATGTGACGACGCGGCCGGGGGTGCCGATCACGTCGATTAAATTGGGGGACATTGGGAAGTCGGCGCCGCAGGCATTGCATCAGAATGGATTGAACGCGATTTATCTGCAGTTGGTGGATGAATTGAATCGGCGGGGGATTGTGGGGGTGTTTGTGGTGGTGGACGACACGGACGTGATCGACCAGGGGCCGGGGTTGCCGCCGAAGGATGTGCGGCCGGCGGGGGAGACGAAGCTGCATTTGACGATTGTGACCAGCACTGTGGCGAAAGTTCGGACGCTGGCGACGGGCGGTGGCGTGAAGGAGGGGGAGCGTGTGGACAATCCACGGTACGCAGCGATCAAGAATGGTTCGCCGCTGAAGGGGGAGCGTGGGGATTTATTGAACAAGGATTTGCTGGACGACTACGTGCTGTGGTTGAACCGGATGCCGGGCCGGCACGTGGACGTGGCGGTGTCGGCGACGGGGATCTCGAAGGAAGACGCGGGGAAGGTGACGCTGGATTATCTGATTGCCGAGAGCCGGCCGTGGTACGTGTACGCGCAGGTGAGCAACACGGGTACGTCGCAGACGAACAACTGGCGAGAGCGGTTCGGGTTCGTGGACAACCAGTTGACGGGACATGATGATATATTGACATTGGATTATATCACGGCAGGGTTTGACGACGCGTCGCAGGATGCGATCGGGGGCTACGAGTTTCCGGTGCCGCTGGGGGATCGTCTGCGGAACAAGATTTACGGATCGTGGAACGAGTTTACAGCATCGGACGTTGGACAATCGAAGGAACAATTCCACGGTGAAGAATGGATCGTCGGGGACGAGATGACGATGAACCTTTACCAGCAGCGGGAGCTGTTCATTGATGGGATCGGCGGGGTCCGGGTGCAGGGAATTACAACGCACAACGAATCGCTGGCGACGCCGGACGGGGACGTGACGTACACATCGCCGTACGGGACGATACGGCTGGAGCGGGCGACGGAGCTGGCGACGACGAATGCGAGCATCACGGCGGTGGGCTATTTGACGGGCGCGACGGAGAAGCAAGTGGAGGCGCTGGACCGGGTGCCGGTAAGCGTGGACTCGTTCGTGCTGGAGGGGGACGCGACGCAGTCGTTCTATCTGGAACCGCTGCTGGATCCGAAGGGGTTTGTGAACGGTGCGGGGACGCTGGCGAACGAGGTTTATTTGCACGCGCATGGGCAGTGGGCGTTCGATTCGCGGCTGTTCCCGCAGGCGGAGGATGTGGCGGGCGGGTTCTACACGGTGCGCGGGTATCCGGAATCGATCATGGCGGGGGACTCGGTGTTTGTGATCAACACGGAGTACCGGCTGCACATCCCGCGGTTGTTCCCGATTCAGCCGGACCCGACGAAGACGCCGTTCTTGTGGGACAAGAGTTTCCGGGTGTCGCCGCAGCAGCCGTATGGAAGGCCGGACTGGGATCTGATTTCGCGGGTGTTCCTGGATGTGGGCAGGGTGATGTATTCGGATCCGCAGTCGTTCGAGCGGAACGGGACGCTGGTGGGGACGGGTGTGGGTTTGGAGCTGCAGTACAAGCAGAACTTCAATTTCCGCATCGACTGGGGCATTGCGTTGAACGACCTGAAGAATCCGGATCCGACGCAGCAGGTGACGGAGGGGAGCAATCGGTTTCATATTTCGGCGACGATTTTGTATTGATTGAGAAGTCGGAAGTCAGAAGTGAGAAGTCGGAAACACGAAGGACCACGAAGAGATTGTCATGTGTGGCCGACGATGGATGCAGGCGAGCGGTTGTGATGATGGAGATTGGAAGACGGATGAATGGCCACGAAAGACACGAAGGACACGAAAGTGTCTGGATGTTTTTGGGGCGGCTATTTGATGATGGTTTTTGAGACGGCGAGTTGATGGTTTTTGGTTTGAGAGGTTTTTCACCACAGAGTCACAGAGGACACAGAGGACACAGAGGACGCACAGAGACGGGCATTCGGGCTTTGAATTTGGAAGGTTGTCTTGGGTTTCGGCTTGAGGGCTGAGACTGTTTTGAGGTGAGTTATGGTGCGGACGACGATTGAGAAGCGGGATGTTGGCAATCGGAAGTTGGACTCGCGCCGGGGTGGGTGGGGGCGTT
>Ga0335069_10003038_pt1 | contig 25574 bp, 21 predicted proteins | sample Lox_Sample_11_FD_206714 | JGI IMG/M metagenome (GOLD analysis project Ga0335069, IMG submission 206714) | Soil microbial communities from Loxahatchee National Wildlife Refuge, Florida, United States - Lox_Sample_1.1 | ecosystem: Environmental > Terrestrial > Soil > Wetlands | place: USA... | reverse complement strand
ACGGCTCAAACACACCGGGCTCAAGAGGCTGCGGAAAGAGTGTGATTGTGCTGTCATCCTGAGTGTCTCATAGGCTTCCGGTCGACTGAAGGTGGTGAGACTCTCGCCCCTGCTGTCGCCCCGGCGCAGGCGGGGGTCCGGTTTCAGGCGACGGGGTTCCCGCCTTCGCGGGAACGAGGGCAAAGGCACGCTCTTCGCGAGAGTGCGGCGGACGGTAACCACCAATGTTTTCAGCAATATCGTAGGGTGCGACGCGTAAGTTCCTTATTTTTCATCAACATCGTAGCTATTGCCAACATGTCGCTTTTTAAGTCGCTTGTTTTCATAAACATCGTAGGAGTTACCGAATGTTTTTTTTCGCGGCCACGGGGTTCGCTGAAAGCTATCCCATTTGCCTTCAACAGATTAGCGTTCAGTAATCTTGCCCGAAATGTCTGTAAGTGCCCGCGTTTCATAAACATCGTAGGGTCGCGGCGGCGTGGCCTGAGCGTCCCGCCCGCCGCGCTCCGAGAAAACGCTCTCAGCGTATATCATTATGGTAAATATGTCAAGACTAATAATGTGTACCTTCAAGGTACGAGCGCCAGCGCCCCTTTCCGCAGTTCGGGATTCTGCGTCTCGTCCGGGATTCGAACCGCGACAAGCCGCCGGCCTTACCGGCGGCATCGGTGCAGTCTGCCGGACGTGGCGCCTACATACAGAGCGAGGCATGCGCCACCCGCGAATCTGTAGCGCGGTCAGGCGGTTCAATGCCCGCAGCTCTTAATCCGGCATCACCCAAGGCAGGAGCCAGAGGTCAGGAGACAGGAGAACCGATGGGCAGGTCAACCGTCTCCTGACGGGCGCAAAACCGCGCACATGGGAAAGCGCGACCGCGCTACAAAGGCGGTCGGCAGGCCAAACTGTTCCCTATTCCCTGTTACCTATTCCCTATTCCCTGTGCCCTGCGTCTCGCCTGTACACGCCGGTGGGCCAGACGCCGCTGGCCCCCAACCTTCCAGGCCGCGGTCTCTCCGTTATCGAGGGATTAGGGACCCTTTCGTGCGACTCCTTGCTCTCCGAAGTGGTAGGATACTGCCCGCGCCGGCCTTCCCGCCGGCAAGCGATTCCATTCCCGGGAGGCACCGATGTCGCGATTCCTGGCAACTCTATTTGCTGTGATCTTCTCTGTAGCATCCTCGCTTGCTCAGAATCCGCCCAAGATCAAGGTTCTTATCCTCACCGGCGTCAACAATCACGACTGGCGCGCTACCACTCCTGTGCTCCGTGAGATTCTCGAACGCACCGGCCGGTTTGAGGTGTGCGTGAACGAAGAGGGCCGGGGCAATGGTTCCGAGACCTTTGCGCCTTACGATGTCCTGCTGCTGAACTACAACGACTACAAGCAAACCGCCGGGCCCTGGTGGGATGCTCGCGCGCGTGAGGCCATGATGGACTTTGTGCGCACCGGCAAAGGCCTAGTGAGTTATCACGCCTCGAACAATGCTTTCTGGGGATGGCCGGAGTTCGACAAGCTGGTAGGCGGGACCTGGCGTGAGGCGGCTGGCCATGCTCCCTATCACGCCTACACGGTCAAGATTGTGGACGCGGCGAATCCCATTACCAAGGGTCTGCCCGCGACCTTTGCGGAAACGGATGAACTGTACCACCAGCTTTCCCTGCAACCGAACATTCACATCCTGGCTACGGCTTGGGACGATCCGAAGAACTGCTGGAAGCCGGGTGACGGCTGTGGTACGGGAAAAGATGAACCACTGATTTGGACTCTTGAGTACGGAGTGGGACGCGTATTCCAGACCGCTCTCGGCCACGATGTCAAAGCGATGCAAGGAGCTGGTTTCCAGGCCACGCTTGTACGAGGCACCGAATGGGCCGCAACCGGCAAGGTGACCATACCCCCTCCGCGGGATGTGAAGTAGGTTCTGGCGTGGAAGCAGGCTGGGGGATTCTCCGGACCGGAGACCGTGCATGGCCGAGTATCAGAAGATCCTCGATTCGCTTCAGAACATTTCGTTGACAGCCGGCGATGCGGAGTTGTTCCTGGCGCAGGTGGTGACGTTGTTGCAGCGCGAGCGGCCGCATTACAACTGGGTTGGCGTCTACTTGCTCCACGGGCAGGAGTTAGTGCTGGGCCCCTACGCCGGCAAGCCCACACCCCACACACGTATTCCGCTCAACCAAGGCATTTGCGGCGCGGCAGCTTCCACCGGCCAAACCATCGTCGTAGACGATGTGAACGGCGACCCGCGATACCTAGCGTGCAGCCTTGAGACGCGCTCGGAAATCGTCGTGCCCCTCCGGCGTGGCGAGCGAGTCTTGGGCGAGATTGATATTGACAGCGACCAGCCGGCGGCCTTTTCTCGCGATGACCGGGAACTGCTCGAAGCCGTGGCGCAAATTGTGGCCGCTAGACTGTAGTCTGAAACGGCCCCTTTGCCGAATTGGGGTGCGCCGATCCCAGCTCACTATTGAATAGCGCAGAATAGGATGACATACGGAGGACCCCCTCACCCGGCTCGCTACGCTCACCACCCTTTCCCCCAAGGGGGCGAGGGTTGTGATTCGTGTTGTTTAACCCTCGCCCGCCGTGGAGAGGCCGTCACATCCTTCACCGCTGCGGCTTCGGTTGTTTAACCCTCGCCCCCTTGGGGGAGAGGGTGCCCGAGGTACGAGGGCGGGTGAGGAGGTTCACACGTCACTCAATTCCGCGAGATTCTGTAGTGGCAAGTGCAGGCGGCCAACGCCACTACGCCGTCCGCTAACCTCTGCTACAATCTTCTTTCCGAATGAGCGAGCCCAAACCCATCCTGGTCACTGCCGGCATCATACGAAAAGGCGATTGTATTCTGATTGGCCAGCGCCACCACTCGGACGCCTACGCTCTGCAATGGGAATTCCCGGGCGGGAAGGTTAAAGACGGCGAGGACCTTAAATCCTGTCTCCGGCGGGAGTTGGAAGAGGAACTGGGAATCCGGGCGGATGTCGGGCAAGAGGTTTTCCGGCTGCGCCACCGATACCCGGACCGGTTCGTGGAAGTTGTTTTCTTCGACGTCATTCGTTTCGACGGGGAGGCGCGGAACCGCATCTTCGAATCCATCGCATGGGCGCAACGCGCGCGACTTGCGGACTACAACTTTCTGGAAGCTGATCGCAACCTGGTCGAGCGTTTGTCGAGAGGGGAGATTGTCTAAGCGGATGCCCAAAGCTCCAGATTCCCAGAGACTCCCGGCTGTAGACGGCCTGCGTGATTGTTTGCGATCATTAACGAGAGCGTCGTTCGTATCACTCCGGCGAAGGTTCGCCGTAGGGGCGCACGGCCGCGCGCCCCGCTGGTGCTGCAAACAGTTCGCTTCCGGAAGCCTGGGGGAGCGACCGGCCCGCCGAGCGCTTTGGCTCGCGACCGGGCCATTGGTAGCACTTGTGCTGTTGTTTGCCGCGTCCCTTTCTGCCCAGGTCGAGACGATCGAGGGGCCTCGCACGGCTCCCCTGTGGGTCGCACACGGGCGGATCGAAGGTCACTTGGCTTTGAGGTATTCTGCGGACGGAGCCGTCTCGCCCGATAGCTCGCTCCTTGCCATAGTCAGCGAGGACAAGGTCGTTGTGATGGACCTGCGCGCGGGCGACATCCAGAAGATTCTGAAGCCCCACTTGCCTGATATCGAAGACCTGGATATCCATTCCGCGGATTTCCTGGCGTCGAACCAGCTCTTTCTGTTAGCTAACGGCGTCTTTCACGTCAAGGGCAAGCAGCAGACAACTCCGACGCCCCTGCTGGCTTTCCAGTGGGACCTCACGGGCGATCGCCTGGCCGGCAAACTGGATTCGGTCGGCGCCAAAGGGGGCTTTACACCGGCGCGTTACTTTCCGTTGATCGGGCACCTGGGGATCTACAAGGACAGCAACTTCGATCTCTGGAATCCTCGCACCGGCCGCGGCGGGCGCATCTCGGTCCCTGACTTGACGCAGACTCCGAACCTCTATGAATTTTCTCCTGACGGCCACTGGCTGGCGCTGGCGCAGATTCAGGGTTCCTCGATGGCCGACCCCGTCGTGGTGGAATTGAAAGACCACAAGTTCGTGGATTCGCTCCGGGGGCATCAGGGAACGGTGTTGAGCATGTCATTCTCGCGCGATGCCAAGAAAGTCTTGACCGCGTGTGAAGACGGCAAGGTGCGGGTCTTTTCGGCAGGGGATTGGAAGTTGCTCCTGACCCTTACAGGACATCAAGGACCGGTCCATTGGGCGGAGCTTTCTCCCAATGGGGCGTGGATCGCCTCGGTGGGAGAAGACCATACGATGCGCGTCTGGTCAGCCGAGGATGGCTCTCTTCTCCAGGTCTTGAGCGAAAGTCAGGAACCCTTGCTCAATGTGGCTTTCTCACCGGATTCACGCTTCATCGCGGCCTCCTCCGAGAAGTTGACACTCGTCTGGCAGCGCCAAGGCGGGGAATGATCGGGATATGGAACTGAGGCTTCCCGGCTTGGACTTGGTACGAACCGTGAGATTGACAGCACAGCTCCGCATGGTGCGTCGGTCTCCTGCTGACGCTAACCCTTAACCCCACCCCTAACCCGGCCTCTCGGCGCGGACCTGTGCTAAAATTTCATGTGACCCAAGTGATTCAACGGTTCGCGCGAGACTGAGTTTTTATGCCCAAAGTTGGAATGGTCAGCCTGGGCTGTCCGAAGAACCTTGTGGACAGCGAAGTGATGCTCGGGACGCTGGCGCAGCAAGGGTACGAACTGACGCCGCACCCGGATCAGGCTGACATCATCATCGTCAACACGTGCTCGTTCATTGCTCCCGCCAAGCAGGAATCCATCGATACGATTCTGGAGATGGCTGAGTACAAGCGGACCGGCGTCGCCCGCAAACTGGTAGTCGCCGGGTGCCTGGTGGAAAGGTACCGCCAGGAGATCCTGAGAGAAATCCCCGAAGTGGATTTCGTGATTGGCACGAACGAGCTCGACCGGGTACTGGAGGCCTGCAAAGGCTCTGGGGAGCGGCAATCGGCAGGCGCCGCGGCGGAGCCTTACCTCTACCACGAGTTCACCCCGCGCGTGTTGGCGACGCCGGGTTACTCCGCCTATTTGAAGATCGCCGAAGGGTGCGACCATCCCTGTTCGTTCTGTGTCATTCCGCAGATGCGCGGCCGGTTTCGCTCGCGCCGCTTCGCTTCGGTCGTTCGCGAGGCGGAGAATTTGGCCAAGCAAGGCGTGAGGGAAATCACCATCGTCGGGCAGGACACGACGAGCTACGGTGAGGACCTGGGCCTTCGTGATGGTCTGGCGGCGTTGCTGCGGGAACTGGGAAAGATTCCGGAGCTTGTCTGGGTGCGCTTTCTCTATTGCTATCCTAACCGCATGACAGAGGCTTTGATCGCGGCCGTGGCAGAGACGCCTAAGGTAACCAAGTACTTCGATATTCCTTTGCAGCACGCGAGTTCCCGGATTCTGAGACTGATGCGCCGAGGCTCGAACGGTGCGCATTTCCTCCACATGCTGGAAAAGATCCGTGCCGCGATCCCGGATGTGGCGTTGCGATCCTCGCTGATCGTCGGTTTCCCCGGCGAGTCGGAAGATGACTTCAAGGCGCTGCGGGATTTTGTGGAGGAGGCGCAGTTTGACAACCTCGGAGTCTTTCTCTATTCGAACGAGGAGAACAGCCGAAGCTTCGAATTGCCGAATCAGGTACTAGGTGGCGTGGCTGCCCGCCGCCAGAAGCAGCTGATGGCGTTGCAGCGCAAGATTTCGCGGCGAAGGCTGAAGCGCTGGATGGGGAAGTCCGTGCCGGTGCTCGTGGAGGGACGGTCGGAGGAGACCGATCTGCTTTACCAGGCGCGGTCGGAGCGGCAAGCGCCCGGCATCGACGGCAGCGTGCTCATCAACGATTTTGAGGGAGTAGAACCACGGCCCGGCGATTTCCGCTGGGCCACGGTCACGGAAACGGGCGACTACGATCTGGTGGCGCGGTTGGAGGCCCGGTTCTTTGCGGAGCGGCGCGCGCCGGCGGCGCCCCCGCCCGCGGTGAGCTCGTTGATTCAGATTCAGCCGGCCGTGCTTGCGTCACCCGATTGAGGGGCTATCATGCACTGCCCGATTTGTGGGAAACCCGTCACCTGGAAGGGGAATTCGTTCCGCCCTTTTTGTAGTGAGCGTTGCAAGCTGATTGACTTAGATAATTGGCTGTCGGAACGCTACCGGATCTCCGCGCCCTCTGACGCTCGCGATGAGAATCCGTCGGAGGAACCTTCTGAGCGCAATCGCCAGCAGAACTGAAACCAAGAAGCGGCCCGGGGTGGCCGTCTGGATTGCTACGGCCGCGGGTGCGGGATACTCACCCTTTGCGCCGGGAACGGCGGGTTCCGTGGTGGGCGTGGCGATCGTGGTTTGCCTCGCCTATCTGAACTTGGGTCCGGTCTGGGCAAGCGTTGCTGTCGGGGTCGGTTCGGCGCTCCTGTTTGCGGTGGGTGTATGGGCGGCAACCGAGGCCGAGGTTTTCTTTGGCCGAGTTGATCCTAGCCAGGTTGTGATCGATGAAGTCGTCGGACAGATGCTGACTCTGTTGTTGCTGCCACATGCCACCTGGCGATGGTTGCTGGCTGGATTCCTGCTTTTCCGAGGTTTTGACATCCTTAAACCTTTTCCAGCACGACGGGCGGAGCGAATCCCGCGTGGCTGGGGTATCATGGTGGATGACGTCGTTGCGGGACTTTATGCCCTGGTCTCGCTTGTATTAATGCAACTGGTCTTCCGACGAATCTGTGGGGGCGTGTGAAGAGAGCAGAACAATCTATGGACAATGCGGGAGGAAAAGACAAGGGGCGGCCTTGCATCGAGAGCGTGGTGCCGCGTGCGGCCATTCCCGGGGGAGAGATTTCGATCCTGGGAAGCGGCTTAATGGAGAACGGCCACAGCCGGCCCGTGGTTCGCTTTGGTGACCAGCCGGCCAGCCTCGTGCTCAGCTCCGCCAGCCGTTTGATCGTTCGTGTCCCCGAGGGCGTGACGACGGACGACCTGACTGTGGGTGTCGGAGCTACGGTGAGCGCGCCGGCCGCTGTCGTCGTGGGTGTGACGGTCGCACAGAATCTGCACCCGGTCGCCAATCCTGCCTTAGATTCTGCCGGCAATATCTTCAGCACCTTTAGTGGCAGCCGCGGGCAGAAGGTCACGACGTCTGTATACAAGATTGATTTGAACGGCGTGATGCACCCCTTCCTGGATGGCGTCATGAATGCCACCGGGCTGGCGTTTGACCGCGACGGGCAGCTTTACATCTCAAGCCGCATGGAAGGTTCAATCTACAAGGTAACGCCCGACGGCGAGCGCACGATCTACGCTGAGGGGATGGGCGTCGCGACCGGAATAGCCTTCGACGGGAGTGGTAACCTTTACGTCGGCGACCGCACCGGCACGATCTTCAAGATTGGCGCCGACCGCCAGATTTTTGTGTTTGCCACCATCGAACCCAGTGTGGCTGCCTTTCACCTGGCTTTTGGTCCAGACGGACACCTCTACGTCACGGGACCCACCACCTCGAGCTTCGATCAGGTGCTTAGAATCTCGCCCGCCGGAGAGGTGCAGTCCTTCTACCGAGGTCTGGGCCGTCCGCAGGGATTGGCCTTTGATGTTGAGGGAAACCTCTATGTGGCGGCCTCCGTGGCGGGGAGACGCGGCATCGTGCGCCTCACGTCCGATGCCCAGGCGGATCTGGCCGTTTCGGGATTGAACATTGTAGGTTTGGCCTTCGGTCGCGGCGGCTCGATGATCGTTGCTACGAATGATTCGCTGGTCGAACTCCGCATGGGAATTGAAGGAATGCCTCTTCTGAAATAGCTCGGGAGCTTCTTGCTGCCGGCATTCAGTTTGAAAGTTCCGGATGAACGTCGAGACTGAGGGCTGGCGGTTCACATTATGGATGCTGAAATTATCGCCGTCGGTTCTGAACTGCTGACCCCGCAACATGCGGACACCAATTCACTTTTCCTGACGGAAAAACTCAATAGCCTGGGAATCCTGGTGCGGTTCAAGACCATCGTGGGAGATTCCCGGGAGGATCTCGCGGCAGTGGTGCGCGCGGCGCTGGCGCGCTCTCCTCTGACCATCGTCACGGGAGGCCTGGGCCCTACAGAGGACGATCTAACTCGCGAGGTGGTCGCGGAAGTCCTGGCGATGCCTCTCGGGGAAGTGCCTGAGATTCGCCAGCACATCGAGCAGCGTTTTGTGCGCATGGGGCGCAGCATGGCTGCCAACAACCTGCGCCAGGCGCAAGTGCCGGAAGGCGCCGATTGGCTTGAGAACCGGAACGGCACGGCCCCCGGCATCTGGATCGAGCGCGACGGCCGCATCGTCGTGCTGCTGCCGGGGCCTCCGCGTGAGCTGGAGCCTCTGTTTGAGAACTCGTGCGTGCCGCGCCTCGCGCGCCACACCTCCGGCGAGTGTATTCGCACGTGCGTGTATAAGGTCGTCGGGTTGCCGGAATCGGAGGTTGATCAGCGCATTGCGCCGATCTTCCGGGAGTACCGGAATCCCTCCACCACCATTCTTGCTTCGCCGGGTTCGATTGAAGTTCACCTGAGCGCACGTGCGGCCACGGATAAGGAAGCCCGCGCGCTTCTCTCAGAGCTTGGGGACAAGATCGAGATTGCACTGGGTGACCACATCTACTCCACCAAAGGTGAGAGTCTGGAAGAGATCGTGGGCATGTACCTGGTGATGCGGCAGAAGACCGTGGCTGTGGCGGAAAGCTGCACCGGTGGTCTGCTGGCGGAGCGCCTGACCCGTATTTCCGGCAGTTCGTCCTACTTTCTGGGCGGCGCCGTCTGCTATAGCAACGAACTCAAGACGCGTTTGGCGGGCGTCCCGCCCGAACTGCTGGAAGCGCACGGCGCGGTCTCGCAGCCTGTGGCGAGGGCCCTGGCTGAAGGCATGCGTGCGCGTACGGGAGCGGCTCTGGGCGTCGGAATTACGGGGATCGCCGGTCCCACGGGCGGCAGCGCGGAAAAGCCTGTGGGCCTGGTTTTCATCTCCCTCTCCGACGAGCAGGGAACGCAAGTGCGAGAGTTTCGCTTTCCCGGCCCGCGCGACCGCGTCCGCCTATGGGCGTCGCAAATGGCCCTCGAGATGATACGCCGGAGGATTCGGGACTAGTCCAACCATGCGCGCCTTTGTGGCCATCGATCTCCCCGAGCCTCAGCACCTCGCGCTTGCCGATGCGCAGCGGCGCTTTTGCAGCGTGTGCCCCGAGGCGCGCTGGACGCGGCCCGAGGGCATTCACCTCACCCTGAAGTTTCTTGGGGAAGTCGCCGACGCCAAACTGAAACAAGTTGTGGAAGCTCTCGCAGGTCTGGGCACGTTTGAGCCGATTCCGGTGGAGGTGAAGGGATTCGGTTTCTTCCCTCATGGGGGGCGCCCGCGCGTGTTTTGGGTGGGCGTGGAAGCTCCGCCGGCTCTGGCGGAACTTGCAGAGCGCGTCGAGCGAGAAATGGAGAAGGCCGGATTCCTGCGCGAGCCGCGCCCTTTCACTCCGCACCTGACCCTGGCGCGCTTTGCGGTGCCGCGTCCGCAACCTGCCTTGGAGGCGGCGGTGGCGTCGCAGAACGCCGTTTCCCTCGGCCAGTTCGTTGCTTCAGAGTTCTTCCTGTTTGAAAGCAAGTTATCGCCTGCCGGCGCCCAGTACAGGAAGGTCGTGCGCTTCCCGCGCTGAGCTCCGGAATAGAAACGGGACTTGGTAACAACTGCGTCCCAAGCCCTCTAGTTCCGAGGATGACCGAGCTATGATTGGAGCGATCAGCGCGTTGGTTGCGTACCTGCTGGGATCCCTTCCCTTTGGATACCTGATTGTCCGCTGGCAGAAGGGAATTGATGTCCGCATCACGGGTAGCGGCTCAATTGGCGCCACCAACGTCATGCGGAATCTCGGCATCATCGGGTTTGTGGCGACATTCGTTCTGGACGTCGGCAAGGGAATCGCCGCGGTATTACTGGCTTCGCGGATGACGGGGGGGCAGCCGTGGTGGATTGCCGCGTCCGCGGTGGCGGCTATCCTGGGCCATTGTTTCCCTGTGTGGTTGAAGTTCCGGGGCGGTAAGGGCGTCGCCACCGGCGTCGGCGTTTTCATCGCCCTTGCGCCGCTTCAGGTGGTTTTGGTGCTTGTTATCTTTGCCATCGTTGTAGCCATCTGGCGCTATATTTCGCTCGGTTCGATCATTGCCACCGCGGCGTTTCCAGTCCTTGTGCATTACATGAAGCACGCGCCGCTTCCGATCGTTCTCGGTGCGGCGGGTGGTGCCCTTATCATCATCGTGCGACACCACGCGAACATTCGCAGGCTGTTTATGGGGACTGAAAGCCAAGTGGGAAAGAAAAAGTCCCGGGCGCCAAGTCCCTAGTCCTGAGTCAGCCCGTAGCGCAGACCTGCCTTTTAGGTCTGCGGCTCTTGAACTTGTCGCCGGTGTTAGCAGCGCGGGCGTCTCACCCCCTCTGGCGGGGGCATCCTGCCCGCGCTTGATGCCGTAGCGGCGGTCTGCGACCGCCGCCCCTTCGGCGCTCATAGAGCGCCGCTACAATAATTCCGGTTACGCTGGGGCGGGACGGCCGTGCCACGGCAGATCGTGTTACCTGGTTTTGTAATCCTCAGTAAGAACTGATAACTGTCCATGAAGCGAATTTCCATTATCGGGGCGGGGAACTGGGGCACGGCCCTCGCGGCGACGCTCGCCCGCCTGAACCACACCGTCGTGCTCTGGGCCTATGAGCCTGAGGTTGTCGCGAGCCTGCGGTCGCACCGCGAGAACGAGCTCTTCCTTCCGGGAGTCAAGCTTCCGGAGAGCATTGCGGCCACGGGGGACCTCGCGGAAGCGCTCGAAGGCGCGGAAATTGTGGTTACGGTCATGCCCTCGCATGTGTGCCGTACCCTTTACGAGCGCATGCTTCCACACCTGCGGGCTGACATGCTGTTCGTGAGCGCCACCAAGGGCATTGAAACCGAAACCTTGATGCGCATGAGTGAAGTCGTCCGAGATGTCGTGGGCAAGCGTTTTCCGCTGCGCTTGGCCGCGCTCTCAGGGCCGAGCTTTGCGAAAGAAGTCTTGCGTGGCGATCCCACGGCGGTGGTTATAGCCTCCACGGACCGCGCCGCGGCGCAAACGGTGCAGCGGGATTTCTCTTCGCGCACCCTGCGCCTCTATACCTCGAGCGACGTGGTCGGCGTGGAGCTGGGCGGCGCCGTCAAGAACGTCATTGCCATCGCGGCCGGCGTGGTGGAAGGGCTGCGGCTTGGCCACAATCCTACCGCCGCTCTCATTACGCGGGGCTTGGCGGAGATGACGCGTCTGGCCTGTGCGTGCGGCGGCCGGCGTGAGACGTTGGCGGGCCTTGCCGGCATGGGTGACTTAGTGCTGACTTGCCACGGCGAACTCAGCCGCAATCGCCAGGTGGGTGTGGAACTGGGGCGCGGCCGCAAACTCGCGGAGATTCTCAGCTCCATGCGGATGGTCGCCGAGGGCGTGAAAACCACCGCGGCTACGGTGGCGCTGGCAGCGAAGCATCATGTGGAAATGCCCATCACCCGCGAAGTTGAGCGCCTGCTCGAAGGGAAAGTCCCGCCGCGCGAGGCGATCCAGGAACTGATGGGACGTACCCTGAAGGACGAGTAAGGTAGGGATCGCCTGTCGCGGGTCATCCACACCTTGCCTGCGGTGACAAGCGAAGGCTTTCACACCGAGGCCACTGAGTTAGGGCACAGAGAGCACGGAGACATTTTCGGGACTTTCTCTGAGCACTCTGTGACCTGACGATTCGGTGATGCTACCGGTTATCAGCTCCGTGTACTCTGTGTGAAACGTTCTTCCATCCACCCTGCCCTATCATTCTCACGAATAATCCGGGTTAACGCTCCGTCGATGCTCCATCCGCTATTCACACGGCCGCAACCGGATTCTGTTGTCCGCAGAACTGGTCGAAGGCTCGCACCAGGTCCGCGGCGATCTCGTAGGGCTCACGGCCTTCGATATCCCTTCGTTCCAGCATGAAGACGAGCTTGCCGTCGCGCAGCAAGGCAATGGAAGGGGAGGACGGTGGATAGCCGGTGAAATAGCTCCGGGCACGCTCGGTGGCGTCGGCATCCTGGCCCGCGAAGACCGTTGCCAGCGTCTCAGGGCGCGCCTTGTTTTCCAAAGCCAGCCTCACGGCCGGACGGGCTCGGCCCGCCGCGCAGCCGCAAATCGAATTCACGACCACCAGCACGGTTCCGCTCTCTTTTCCCAGAAGTGCGTCCACTTCTCCCGGTGAGCGGAGTTCCCTGAAGCCGGCTCGCGTGAGTTCGTCTCGCATAGGTTGCACAAGCATATTTGGATACATCTTGTTACCTCCTGTTTCCTCGGCAAGGCCACACGCTTCTGCTCCGTAAAGACAGATGCGCCCGCACAGCGCCGCCCGGCGGGAAACCGACTCTGAAATGTGCGCTCGGCCCTGAAGAACCGAAGAGGACATTATATCACCTACCACGGCCATTCGCTTCAGATCTAATGGTGCGCGACACAGAAGTTGGGATATGAACCGTAGCGCGAGCATCCCGCCCGCTGAGGCGCGCCGGGCACTGTAGCGGCGGTTTATGACCGCCGTCTCTCCGGCGCTCATAGAGCGCCGCTACAGCGACCGCTGGGGCGGGACGCCCGCGCTGCTTGTGAAACTGCGGCAGTTCTAACTTCTCATGTCGTGCACCCCAGACGTAATGGGCGGCCCTGCACCCGTTTGCGGTGTCGAGCCAGGTCTCGGCTCGGCAAATGCCATCCCAGAGGGTTACGCTGCGGGCAAACAAGGAGAGTGCCAGTGTGCGACTGTGGTAGATTGAAGGGTAGGGTGCGATCCGCGATGATGGCTAAAACAACAGTCTTTGTGAATCCCGATCGGCATCATACCGACTCCACGGAGGTCTGCATGCGCGTCTTGCTCTGCTGTGTGCTGGGAATCGCGGTGCTCGCGGGCGGTTGCAGCAAATCAGGGAAAGTCCCGTCGAAGGCTGCCGTGCAGGAGGGGATTGAACGGTATCTCCGAAAGCAGTCGAACGTCCTGCTCGACAACATGACCGTGGAAGTGAAGAACGTCCAATTTGACGGCGACCGTGCCAATGCCGACGTGAGTTTCCGCAGCAAGCAGTCGCCGGATTTGGTGATGGGAAGACGATACGCCCTGCACCGGGTGAACGGTGAGTGGCAGGTCGAATCCAGCACCTCTCCTGATGGCATGGGTGGCCCGCACGGTGGCGCCGCGATGCCTCAGCCCGCGGCGCCGGCCGCCGCTCCGGTTACGCCAGAGCCAAGCCATTAACCTGAAATGCTGCGGAAGTGTCTGAGGCGGAAAGCAAGCCCTATCCCGATTGAGCACGCCTTGGGCGTGGCGTTCCACGACGTCTACCATACGGGACAAATTCGCCTGCTGCGTCGCTTGCAGGAGCGGAGAAGGCCTTCCCGTTAGTGGTAACGGACCTGGACCTTTGCGTGGAGGGGGATGAGCGTGTAGTCAAACTCTTCCAGCGCCTCATCCTTTTCGGTGATCACCAGTAAGTATTTTCCAATCTTGCCGAGGAGTCCCGCAGAAGTTATCCGTGAGCCCACAAAACTGTTACCTTGGCGCATCGCTTCGAAGTCCGGCAGTTTCCCGCGCGTTGTGCTGTGCGCATCTTCCCAATCGACCTCGCCAGGCCGAAATCTTACCCCCTGAATCAAGACACCCTTTGGCTTGCCCATGGCAACTCCATCGCTTGTGATGCTGGATTACGGGCGGGGCGCTCCACCCACAATATAAGGCTACCGGCCATTTCCGAGGGTTGCAAGCGTAAATTTTGTCCACTTTGAGGCGGGTTGTCGCCTTATCGTAAGCCCTTTGCCAACAGTGAGTTGGTGCGTCTGTGCGGGGTCGCACCCGCCATGCGCGAGCCCTTCTTTCGGCCTGACGCCGGTATTCCCGCGGGATTACTGAACGTCCGGACGACATTGTGGCACTTCTATGCTGATTTCTGGCAATTTGTTGAAAACAAACAGGAAGACCTTCACGGATGGTGCAAAAGGGGAGCAGCCCGTAGCTCCCCTTCTGAACTCTCGGAGTTCCGTGACCGCCTCGCACGGAGCCGGCCAGTCCGGGCGTGACGCGCCTACCGCGACAGCACGGGCGCTACCGTGACTCGCCTGCCAGGTAAGTGATCACCGCATGGGCCAGGTCGTCGGCGCCGTTCTCAGTGAGCACAGAGGTTTTCGGCTCATAGCCCTTGTGAGCAAATTCCTCTTTGGTGGGCAGATAGCCCATCCAGCCGTTGGTGTAGCCGAAGTAGAACGTGTACGGGAAGTTGGAGTGGTTGCGCACATCGATCGCGACTTCGCAGAACAGTTCCAGTGGCGCTGTCCAGATGGCCACGTCGTTGTTGATCCGCAGGAAGCGGACCGGAAGGCGGACCATGGTGGCGCCGGTGCTGGTGGTGCGCAGGTAGTTGCCGAGGTCAGGCGCCCAACCTATCCCCGCTTTGCGCGGAGTTTCCACAATCTTCTCACCCAGGTTGAGTTGGACGTCGGAAGTGGTGGGCCCCAGACGCGAGTTCGCCTCGATAATGCGGTCACCGAGCAGCGCGCGGAATTGGCTCAGATGGCCACTCTCGAAGTCAGGATAGACCGTGTAGATGGGAGCGATGTTGCCGGCGGCGCCATTGATATAGAGCATCGGCGCGCCCAGTTGCTGCTCAACGTATTCGGCCACGATGCCGGGAGCGTCGCCTGTGATCTTGTTGTTCTCGTCGCCCAGAACGGTCCCGTGCATGGCGTAGTTGGCGATGAACGCCAGCGGGGAGCCGTCGGCCTTTTCAATCCGAATCAGCCCGATCTGGTGGTCTACGGGCCCATAGGGATTCAAGCCCAGAAAGGCCTCGCCTTCCTTGTCGAGCGCGCGGCGATTGATGGTGGCGTTGGCAAATCCCAATCCGACGCCCAGGCGCGCCGGCTGCAGCTTGGCGCGTGCTTCCTTGATGCCGTCGATCAGCGCCTTCTCCGTGCGGGCCGAGTATTCCGTGTTGTGATCGTGCTCATAGCGCTCGCCCATGAAGACTGCCCCCACGCCCGGCGGTCCGACTTCGGGAGCGGCGTGCGTGTGCGTGGTGCTCCACCACACCTGAATCGGTTTGATGCCGGTCTCCGCGGCAAGGCGCTTGGTGACTTCATCATAGACGGAAGGCGAGACAAGGCAGATGTCCGTTGAGACCAGGAAGAACTGGGTTTTGCCGTCGTCCATCGCGACGATGCGGTGAAAGATGTGATCGTGCACTCCCGTGGACTGCCGCGGACCATAGCCCAGCAACCACTGGGGTGCGTCGGGCGTGATATCGACCTTGACCACCGAGGCGCGGAATTGCCCCGCATGCGCGCTCAAAGCGCTCAGCACGAGAACGGAAGTCAAAGCCAAAAGCGTTCCGAAGGGTCGGCTCACCTTGAAGCTGCGTCTCGTCAACATGGCTCTCCTCTGCTCACAACACAGAATCTGTTTCGGCCTCGTTTTGGGAATGAAATATCCCTGGCGTGAGAGGTCACGAAGCAACAAGCGGAGCTTACCGCCAACTTTGAAATTCTGCAAATCCTATGTTAGTGCGGCAGGAATGTCGCTAAACCGCTCCATATTTGTTACGGCCGAAACAACGCTGAGGAACGATCGCAGCACGCTTGAGTGGTTCTCTCGTTCATACGCAACGCCCATCTCCGTCACGGCCAGGGAGTTCCTGAGTGGCCGGTAGACCACCCGCTTGAGATGCAGACTCTGGAGCGATGCGGGGACAACGGCAATGCCCAGCCCGGCCGAGACGAGACTGATCATGGTTTGAACCTGCAAGGCTTCCTGCACGACGCGGGGTTTGAAGCCCGCGCGCCGGCACATGTTATCGATCTGGTCGTAGAGGCCGGGGGCCACGTGCCGGGGAACGAGAATGAAGGGTTCCTTCGCGAGCGATGGGACGGAGACGGTGCGCTGCCGTTCCAGCCGATGCCCTTTGGGAAGCGCCAGGATGAGAGCTTCCCGCAGAACCGGCCGCACCGTCAGTGAGCCGCTGGGGTTCTCAACGGGCAAGCGGACGAATCCCACGTCGAGAGTCCCGGCGGCGAGCAGTCTCATTTGCTGTTCCGTGCTGAGCTCGTGCAACTTCAAACTGACTTGGGGGAAGCGCGCGCGGAAGGCCCGCAGAATCTCGGGAAGCATCGCGTGGGGCGCGGAGCTGGAGAAGCCCACGTTCAGGTCGCCGGCCAACCCCTGTGCCGACCGGCGGGCTGTCACCGCCACCCTTTCGGCCTGAGCCAGCGTGCGCCGAGCTTCTTCCAACACCGCCCGGCCGGGGTCCGTCAGCCGCACGGAGTGCTTGGTGCGATGGAATAGCGCCACGCCCAATTCGTCTTCCAGTTGCCGGATCTGCTGGCTGAGCGGGGGCTGGGCGATGTGCAGGCGCTCCGCAGCCCGAGTGAAGTTCAGTTCCTCGGCGACGGCCACAAAGTAACGAAGGTGCCGGAGTTCCATGGCTATTCACTATACATATCACCCCATACAGAAACAATATTGGACGAATATGAGTGTCGGGGCTTATGTTGCAGGTTGAGGTGAGCGTTATGCAGCCGAGCGAGAAAGATGAGATCAAGAACCGGGTGCGCGCGCAGTTTGGCTCGACAGCGCCGGCTTACAGCCGCAGCCTTGTCCACAGCGATCCCGGCGCGCTCGGAAAAGTCGTCGAGCTGGCCCGCCCGCGACCGGGAGATCGCGCTCTGGATGTCGCCACCGGGGCAGGGCATACCGCGCTGGCGCTTGCCCCGCACGTTCGCGAAGTGGTTGCCTACGATATGACCGAGGAGATGCTCCGCGAGACCGAGCGGAATGCCCGCGCCCGTGGACTCGCGAACGTTGTCGCCCGGAAGGGCACGGCGGAAGAACTGCCATTCCCCGACTCGACATTTGACATCGTCACCGTGCGCCAGGCTCCGCATCACTTTGCCGACGTCGAAGCCGCTCTGCGCGAGATGGCACGTGTCGCGAAAACCGGCGCCCGTGTGGTCATTGTGGATAGCACGTCGCCCGAGGACCTTTCGCTCGACCGCCAATGGAACGAGATCGAAAAACTCCGCGATCCCTCTCACGTACGGAATTACCGGCCCAGTGAATGGCGAGCCATGGTTGCCGGCGCAGGGTTGCACGTCACCAGCGAAGAACTGGATCACTGCATGGAAAACGGCCGCCCCATGAATTTCGAAGTATGGGTCCGCAGAATGCATGCATCACCGGAAGCTGTCGCGACCCTCCGCCAGATATTCCGTACGGCGAGTCCGGCACTCGCCCAAGCCCTGCGAATCGGAATCGAAGGTGAAGAGCTTTCGTTCTGTGTCCCGCAAATCTGGATTGCCGCGGTCAAATGAGCCCGGCGAATCAGGGGCCGATCAGCGTCGGAACCATTGCGCCGGGGGTCACCGAGTGCAGAGAGCGTCGCGAACACGACTCCGTGCTCTCTGTGTCCTAACTCGGTGGCCTCTGTGTGAACCCTTTCCCTTCCTCCCTCGCCGAAGAAGGTCATGAATGATCCGGGTCAAGCTTGCCGTGGCGAATCCCTTCCGCCCCTCCGTCCACATTTTAGGTTCGAATGAATTTCCCTCGTTCATGGTAATTTGGAGTCTGCCATCAAAACACGTAAATCTGGAGGTTGAAGCCCAATCGTGGTGTCGATTGCGACCGTGAAACGTACGTTCTACGTGCTCGGCGTGAGGCGCGGGCGCGCGCGACTCATTTCACTTTGCGCGGCCGTCATGACGCTTTGCGGCGCCGCAAGAGATCTGCATGCCCAGGCTGATAGTTCCCAGCCGGAAAAAAAGAAGGAGACCATTGTTGTCACGGGTGTGTACGAGCCCGTGCCGCTCGCCGAAGTCGATCGTCCCATCACGTTGATCGACGTTCGTGCGAACGAACTCCTTTCCAAATCGCTGGCAGACTTCCTGCGTCTTGACCCCTCCGTCGATGTTGCGGAGCGCGGAGCCAATGGTACCGAGGCCGATATCTCGATGCGGGGCGGCACGTTCGAGCAGACGCTGGTTCTACTGGACGGCCTGCGCATGAACGACCTGCAAACCGGTCATCACGACGTGGATCTGCCCGTCCCGCTGGACGCCGTGTCGAGGATCGAGGTCCTGCACGGTTCCGGTTCCACGCTCTACGGATCGGATGCCGTGGGCGGCGTCATCAACTTCATCACCGAGCCGCCGCGCGTTTCGGAGTTGCGCCTGCGCGCGGGGTTCGGCAACTTCGGCGTGAATCAGCAAAGCGCCACGTGGAGTCTGGTCGCCGGCCGGTTCGCCGAACAGCTCTCTTTCGCGCGCGACTTCTCCACGGGATTCATGCCGGACCGTGATTACCGCAGCCTCGACTTCTCCTCTTTGACGGATTTTTCCACGGCGCTCGGCGCGACGCAGATCATCTTGGCGAGCACCGACCGGCCCTTCGGCGCCAATCAGTTCTACGGCGACTATGATTCGTGGGAGCGCCTGCGCACCTGGTTTGCGGCGGTGAATCAGCACCTGGGCAAGTCCACGGAAGCGTCGTTCGCGTTTCGACGCCGCACAGACCTTTTCGTGCTGCTACGCGACAATCCCGAGTATTTTGAGAACCGGCACGCGCTTGAAAGTTACCAGGCGGCGTTGCGGCGGCGGCAGGAGCTGAAGGAGAACGTGCGGCTGTTCTATGGTGCCGAAGGTTACAGTGACGGCATTCACAGCACGAACCTAGGCGACCACACGCGCGGCCGCGTGGCGGCCTACGCCGCACTCGATGTCCGCGCCCTGGGCCGGTTCAGTTTCAACCTGGGCGCGCGTGAAGAGGTTTATCGCTCCGTGCGCGGCCAGTTCAGCCCCAGCCTGAGCGCCAGCTACTGGCTCGACCCGCACTGGAAGCTTCGCGGCAGCGCGAGCCACGCCTTCCGCGTGCCTTCGCTTACCGATCTCTATTACCACGACCCGGCGAACCTGGGCTCGCCCAACCTGCGGCCCGAGCGCGCCTGGAACACGGAAGCTGGCGTCGATTGGAACGGCCTCGGAGGCTGGCAGGGCGGGCTCACGCTCTTCGAGCGCCGCGAGCGGGACGTGATCGACTACGCGCGCCCCTCCGCCGCAGATCCCTGGCAGGCGACCAATATCGACCGGCTGCGTTTCCACGGCGTCGAAACCTCGCTGCGCGCGCCGGCGTTCCGCCGGCAACAGATCGAGTTGAGCTACACGGCGCTGCGCGGGTATCACGAGCCGACACCCGGAATCGACTCACGCTACGCCTTTGAGTACGCCGTCAATTCGGGGACGCTATCCTGGCAGACGAGCCTCCCGCGCGGGATCTATGCCCGCTCGCGCGTTGGCCTGCTGGAACGTTATGGAAACAGAACCTACGGCGTGTGGGACGTCTATCTGGCGCGCTCCCTCGGGCGCGTCCACCCCTTCGTCCAACTTACAAACCTGACCAACACCGCCTACGAGGAAATCCAGGGAGTCGCGATGCCGGGCCGGGCGGTGGTCGCCGGCGCCGAAGTTGGGGTCTTCTCCCGACGGAAGTAAGGCTGGCGCCCCAGTGGCCGTGGCGATCAGGATTTGTCGGGCCCTGGCATGCGACTTTGCGGACGTTAGTTGTTTGAAGGTGGGGACAGTACTTCGGGCCGAACAGGCAAGCGATGGCCCATACGCCCCGGCCATAGGGGTGCAGTGATTCAGAAGAAGCAACCTCTGCGGCGTCCGGCGAGAGCCCCTGATTTGGAGTTAAGTGCCTTTGTTTTCATAAACATCGTTGGATAGCCAACTCTTAAGTACCTTATTTTTCAGCAACATCGTTGGACTTGTCAAAATGTCGATTTTAAGCCGTTTATTTTCATATACATCGTTGGACTATCCTGCATTTTCATCGAGGCCCACGCCGCGGCCATCTCTAATAACCAGCCCATTTTCAACGAGATAGATTTTTGCGCGCAAGTCTCGCATTTCCGCTAACCAATTTGTTTTCATGCACATCGTTGGAAGCATGGGCCTTTTTACGCACTGCCAATCTGCTTGTAGGCGCCGCTTTCACTGTTGTCTCGTAGCTCGCGGCGTCCGGATTTCTCACCGGTTTTGGGAAGGGCGAGGCTTCAGCCCCGCCGTTAGGACGCTCCCGTGAGGTTCTCCTGGTTCCGCGCCCCGTGCCGCCTGCGATCGCAAGCGGCACGGGGCGCGGAACACCCAGAGGACCGGGGCCACGATAGCGACAGGGCTGAAGCCCTGCCCTTCCACTAACGTCCCAACGTGGCGAGACATGCAGGCTAGAACATACCAAATTAGCGGCTGATTGCCTATCCGTACATTTACTGAATGATACTTTGAGGCGGTGACTGGATATCCGCGGTGCAGCGGGATACTGCTTTATTCAGTCGCGAGTCCGGCGTGGGCTGCCGCTTCATGCCGACCCGCGGGTTGTGGTGAAAAGGGAAGCGGCGGCCCCATGTACTGGCGATCGCGGCTTGCGTCCAGCGCACAAAGCCGCCGCTCCGAGGTTGTGCCTAGAAGATCAGTTTCAGTGCCAGTTGCATAATGCGTGGGCTCCAGGCACTTGAAACCTCGGCGTTGCCGACGTTATCGGTGCCACTGCATGCCTGGCCGGGTGCCGTGGCGCCGCTGCAGAAGGCGCTGATACCCTGCCACTGCGTGTGGTTGAAGCTGTTGAACGTTTCGAGGCGGAACTGAATCGTGGAGTGCTCGTTGTTGAACCACGGCGTCTCGAAATTCTTGAACAAGGCAAGGTCCCAGTTATTCCGGCCGGGTCCGCGGAGAATGTTGCGTCCGGTGTAACCGAACATTCCCGCCTCGCCGTTCGACGCGAGTTGGGCGACCGTGGGTTGGCCCACCGTTGCCGGGTTGAACCACCCTTGCGTCGGGCCGTACGTGGGATCCGTGATCATGTGCTTGTCGACCCCAATCGTGCCCAGGGAGTTGCACGTGATGCTTTCCCCAATCGCACTGCTCATGCCGTTGATCCCGCAGTTGAGCGTGATCGGCGGACCGCTCAGGAAGCTGGTGATGTCGCTTACCGCCCAGCCTCCCAAGATGCTACGCGCGTAAGCATTGGTGGAATGCCGGAAGAAAGGAACGTCGTAGACGAAGTTCGTAACCAGCATCTGCGTACGGTTGAAGGAAGAGGTTGCATACCATCGGCGCGAATTGCTGTCGTCCACGCCGCTGGTGTAGCCGGCCTGCGACGAGTTGTCGAGCGAGTGCGACCACGTGTAGGCCGATTGCATCGTCAGGCCCCTGCCGAAGGTGTGCCGGTACTCCACCTGCAAGGAATTGTAATTGGAGGTGGCGGTGTCCTGCTGCATGGTGATCGTGCCATAGCCCTGGTAGGGGACGAAGAAGATGCTGCTTGCTGCGGCGTTGGTCATGACCTGCTGCACGTCGCAGACGCCCTCGTCGGTACAACCGGTGACTCCGGCTCCGGCCAGGGCGGTGACGGTCTTGGTAGTGGCTCCCAGAGGAACCTGGTTGATATTGCGCGCCGCCCCAAGGTGGCGCCCCACGCTTCCCACATAGCTGACGGTCACCAGGTTGTTGTTACCGAAATCATGCTGCACTCCCAAACTGAAGTTCTGAATGGCGGGGAAATTCCAAACGGGCGGGATCGTCCCCGGGGATGCTGTGCCCGTCGATGCCGACGCGATGTCCGTGGCGCTTATGGGCGTGATGGCGGAGTAGCTCGAAAGGTTATAGACAGAGGGCTGCAGAGTCGAAGGCCCGGTGGTCCAGAGAGGTGCGCCAGCCATGGACTCGTTGAAGGCGCCGATTTCGTAGAACATGCCATAGCCGCCCCGAATCACCGTTTTCCCGGACCCCGTGGGATCGTAAGCGAACCCCACGCGGGGGCCGATGTTCCGGTGCGTTCCATTGGTGCACGCCAGGGAGAAGCCCTGCGTGCCGCACTTGACGATTCCGTTGCCGGCAATATTGGGAGTGTAGATTTGGCCGGTTTCCGCGTTGGGGACCAGCACGCCCGCCGAGTTCAGCGGAGCCTCCAGTGTCACGTCGTACAGATTGGGCGCGAAGGCGTAGCTGCCCGTGTCCGCGGTCATCGACAGGTTGGTGAACAACGAGTACCGGAGCCCCAGGTTGAGGGTGAGTTTCTTATTCACCTTCCAGTCGTCCTGGAAGAAGGGCTCGATGGTGTACTGGCGGTAGCTCCGGTATTGCATGCCGCCGATAGGCGCCCCGTTCACCGTGGTTGAGCATTCCGTGTACGACCCCACCCGCCCGAGGTACATGTCGGCGAGAGCATTTCCGGTGGTTACGGAGTTGCTCGTGCCAAAGCTCAGAGACCCTTGGGTCGGGCACCGCGCTTGGCCGGCGAAGTTGTTGTTCTGGCCGTACATCCCAAACTTCACGGTGTGACGCCCCAGGTTCCAGTTGATGTTCTCCTGGACCGTGATGTAGGGGATCTTCGCAAAGGAGTTGTAGAACTCATTCTGGCTGAAGCTGAACGGATTGCCCCCGCTCACCGAGATCGCGGGCAGAAGGGGATTGCCGCTGTTGCCCGCAAAGAAATTCGGGACCGACCAGTCGCTGGGCTTCGTGATCGAGTGCGCCGGCGAGGCGACGCCGGGGACTTGCACCAAGGTCCAATCGTCATGCGTGAAGCTGGCGATGAATTCGCTGACCAGGTTGGGTTTGAACGTGTGCACCAGATGGAGCACGGCGCTCTTGTTGGGGGCCGCAAACTGCGTGGCGGAGGTGCCATAGCTGGAGCCGGTCCAGAGCGAAGGAGTCACCGTGGTTTCCCAGGCGTCCTGAGCGTAGCGGCCGAATATCCAGGTTTTCTGGCTGATGTTCTCGTCAATCCGGATCGCGTCCTCCCGCCAGTTGGTCGGCAACATCGGGGCGGCCGTGTAACCAATCGGTCCGTTGTTCGGCAACGGCACAAGCGCGTTCAGCATCGTCGCCGCGTTGGGGTTGATCGTGACCGTATCCACCATGGTCCCGCCGACGGTCGGCAGCACGCAGCCCGAGGCGACCACGGCGTTGTAGTTGGCCGAACCTGGATCGTCAGGCCCCAAGAGCTTAGGCCCGTGGCATTCGCTGAAGTCCCCGGTTCGCTCCCGCACGGAAGGCGTGCTCGCATTCATAACGGTGCCTTGGCGGATACGGCGCCATTCCTGATCCCAGAAGAAGAAAGTCTTCGACTTGTCCGTGTTGTAGTGACCCGGAATGTAAACGGGCCCGCCCAGGGTATAGCCAAAGTTGTTCCAGATCAGTGGGGTCTTGGGAGCATTGGTGTAACCAATCTCGCGGTTGATGAAAAAGGGGTTCGCATCGAAATGGTCATTGCGGACGTAATCATAAGCGGTGCCATGGAAGTCCTTGGTGCCCGACTTGGTCACCACCTGGATATCCGCACCGGCGTGCCGGCCGAGGTCGGCGCTGTAATTGGCCGTCGAGATGCGAAACTCGGCAATGGAGTCGATCGTGGGGAAGGTGTTCGTCGTCGTGTTCGACGTCTCATCGTTGTTGACGCCGCCATCCACCATCCAATTGTTGTACTCCTCCCGGTTGCCGTTAAAGGAGATCGCCGTGTTGGCATACACGCCGACATCCGAAGAATCAAATCCGTTGTCCATCGTGGCGCCGGGAACCAGAACGGCAAGCCCCGTAAAGTTGCGGCCGTTGAGGTCGAGATTTTGAATCTGTTGGCCGGCAATGAGGCTCGAAACGGCGCCGGTCTCGGTTTGCACGTGGGGTACGTTGCCGACCACGTTCACTTCCTGCGTGGCCGTGCCGACCTTGAGGGTGACGTCGATGCGCTGAATCTGCCCGACCGTCAAGGTGATGCCCGTTTCAATGTCCTTCTGAAATCCTGCGGCTTCGACGGTAATCCGGTAATCGCCGAGCGGCACGGGAGCGACGGCAAATGCTCCCGCCGTGTTGGTGGTCAACTCGCGGACGAATCCCTTTTGGGGATTCTCTACCGTCACTTTGGCATTGGGAACTACGGCTCCTGTGGGGTCAGCGACCGTGCCTACAATCGAAGCGGTGTCCTGGGCCCACAAAGCCACGGATCCTAAGCATAGAGCGAGAATGAACGCTAAACATGCTTTTCGCACGTTGCCTCCTTCCAAGGACTCCCTAGATTAGGACCCAAGACCGCGACGCAGCGCATACCGCGCGCAAAGGAGACTTCTCAGTCATTCATTTGAACGACAATCGTTGCTCGACACCTGACTGCGACTTGGCAGAAACGATTAACCCAAGACCAACGCTCTTTTGCTTCACGGATGAATTAAGATATCCAATTAATGCTTGAAAATAACCACAGTTACTTTATACTTGTCAAGTCATTTTTCGATTTGGCAATTTATGATAGGGCGGTGTTCCAGAACTCGACTTGTGAAAACACCCAGCGGTGCCACAGCGGGGGCAGGCATATTCATTAACGAGGTGAGGAGATGACGAGCGAGAAGTTAGCAATTGACGGGGGAAAGCCGGTGCGCAGAAAGCCTCTGCCGCTGGAGTTCCCGGGTATCCATCATATGAATCAGCAGGAGGTTGCGGCGGGGTTGCGAGTGCTCCGGGCGCGGTCGCCCTTCCGTTTCTACGGCGTCAAACTACAAAATGAAGTGGACAAGTTCGAAAAGGAATTCGCCCGGGCGGAAGGCACGAAGTATGCCCTGGCGGTGAGCAGCGGCACGGGAGCGTTGCACGTGGCGCTTTCCGCGCTGGGCGTGGGTCCGGGGCAGGAAGTGATTGTGCCGGCCTACATGTGGATTTCGGTAGCGGCCGCGGTGGTAAACCTGGGAGCGATCCCGGTGCTGGCCGATATCGACGACACGTTCTGCCTGGATCCCGCGGATGTTGAGAAGCGCATCACCGCGCGGACGCGTGGGATCGTGCTGGTGCACATGAGCGGAGCACCCGGCGACGCTCCCGCTATTCTCAAGGTGGCGCGGAAGCATGGATTGTTTTTGCTGGAAGACTGCGCGCAGTGCAACGGAGGAAGCATCCGGGGCAAGAAGGTCGGCACGTTCGGCGACATGGGAATCTTCAGCTACCAGATGAACAAGAATATGACGGCGGGCGAGGGCGGCGGAGTTGTGACGAACGACCTGCGCCTCTATCGCCGGGCCGTGGCCTGCCACGATCTGGGCTACGCACGCGATGAGAAGGGCCGGCTGATGTTCGAGGACCCCGATCTGTGCTTGTGGGGCCGTGGTTACCGGATGGACGAGCTGCGGGCGGCGCTCCTGCGCGTCCAGTTGCGCAAGCTGCCGAAGATCGTCAAGAGCATGCAGCGGAGCAAATATCGGATTCGCAAGGCCCTGGCGGCATTTCCGCAGGTCCAACTGCGGCGCATCCAAGACCCCAAGGGCGACACAAGCTGCTTCCTGATCACGACCTATAAGGACGCGGCCACCGCCCAGCGAGTCAACAAAGCACTGCGGGCCGAAGGAATTGTGACTTCGCCACAAGGCATTTCCGATGTAGTTATGACCGAGTGGGGATTCCACCTCTATTACAATATTAT
>Ga0335069_10003037_pt1 | contig 25577 bp, 18 predicted proteins | sample Lox_Sample_11_FD_206714 | JGI IMG/M metagenome (GOLD analysis project Ga0335069, IMG submission 206714) | Soil microbial communities from Loxahatchee National Wildlife Refuge, Florida, United States - Lox_Sample_1.1 | ecosystem: Environmental > Terrestrial > Soil > Wetlands | place: USA... | reverse complement strand
GCGAATAGGGCGAACCCCATGGCGATGAGGCCCCAGAAGATGGTGAAGGCCTTGGACGCCAGCACATAGTGCCGATCGGAGGCATTGGGGCGAATGACGGCGCGATAGAAATCAATGACCGAGGTGGAGGCGAGCGCGTTGAGCTCCGCCGCCTTGGAGGAGAGCGCTGCGGCGAAGAAGGCAGCCACGAGGAGGCCGATGAGTCCATGCGGGAGGTTGTCGAGGATGAAATCGATGAAAATGTAGTCGTTGTCGTCGGTGTTGATGGCGGGATTTTCTTTATGAATAGCTTCTCTGGCTGCGGCTCGAAAGGCCCCGAGAATGCTGGCATCCTCTTGCACAATGGTGTCGATGAATTGCTGCTCTCCAGCCGTTCCGGACTTTCGGAGTTGAAGCCACGCGTGAATCTCGCCCTGTCTTCGATTTTGGGCCTCTTTGTATCGTCTTTCCAACGTCCCAAGAGCAATCTCTCGCGGCGGGTCCTCGCCGTATCTGACGGGGTCATTTGACATAGCTGTGGGCGGCATCTCACGCCACGCGGTTTGGTTGAAGAAGATTGGCGCGGGATGGAGTAAATAAAAGACGAAAAGAAGGACACCGAGCAGGAGGATGCCGAACTGCATGGGGATTTTGAAAAGCGCGTTGAACATCAGGCCGAGGCGAGATTCACGGAGGTTGTCGCCGGCGATGTAACGCTGCACCTGGGACTGATCCGCCCCGAAATACGAGAGCATGAGGAACAGCCCGCCGAGCATGCCGGTCCAGAACGTGTAGCGTTCTTTAGGATCGGTGGAAAACGAGACGGCGTTGAGCTTGCCGAAGTGGCCGGCGATGGCGAGCGCATCGGGGAAAGAGCAGGGAATTTTCTGGAGGAGGATGACGAAGGCCGCGATCATCCCGGCGAAGATGACCGCCATTTGGTACTTCTGAGTGTGGGTGACCGCGTCAGACCCGCCCGCGACGGTGTAGATAATGACGACCAGGCTGCTGGCAATGATGGTGAGGGGAAGCGACCATCCGAAGACGGTGGAAAGGACGATGGCGGGGGCGTAAATGGTGATGCCCGCGCCCATGCCGCGCTGGAGGAGGAAGAGGGCGGCGGTGAGGAGGCGGGTTTTGGTGTCGAAGCGTGCGCCCAGGAATTCGTATGCGGTGTAGACGTTGAGTTTGCGATAAAGCGGCAGAAAAACAGCGGAAATGATGATGAGAGCCAGCGGCATTGCAAAATAATTCTGCACAAAAGAAAGCCCGCCCGCATAACCCTGCCCCGGCGTGGAGAGAAACGTAATCGCCGAAGCCTGCGTCGCCATCACCGAAAGGCCGATCACAAACCACGACTGCTTCCTCTGGCCGCGAAGATAGTCGTGAAGATTCCTGCGGCCGCGCGTGCGGAGGATGCCGTAGAGCGCCACGGCGAGAATCGATCCCACAAGCACCGCGTAGTCGAGGACACTCACGAGAATGCCCTCGTGAGCCAGCAGAGCGCCACGACAATCAGAACAAAGACAACGAGCACGAACCAATAAACACGCGGCCACGTGGAGAGCAGCGACAGGCCGGTCGAATCGTCTGCGTTCTCAGATGGCGGCGCGCGTTCGGGCATGGTCATTTCCCAAGCGAGACCAGGTTCGCGAACAATCGATACGCGCCGGGAACGCCCGCCGGCAACTGCCGAAACCAGGCGAGGCCCGTATACACGAAGTACCCATTTCCGTACTTCGCCACCAGCAATCCGCCCTCGAGCGGCGGTTCACCCGCATCGCTGCACGCGATGAGCGGCGTAAAATGCTCCGTGTCCCATTCGCTGGCGAAAACGAGCCCACGCTCCTGCACCCAGCCCTCCCAATCCCCGGGACCAATCTTGTTGGGCGTGTTGAAGACGGGATGATCGGGCACCAGCAGCTTCACCGGCGCGTTTTCATCCGTCACACGATACCTCGGCAAATCGCCGTTCAGCCGTAGCATGTAAGGCGCCAATCGCGGCGTGAGCAATCCGTTCGGCGTGTTGTACTGCACGATCACCGTGCCCCCCGCGCTCGCATAATCCGCCAGGCCCGCGACGTGGTCCGGCAGATCGGCACGAACATTGAACGCGCGAATCCCGATCACCACCGCATCGTACCTGCCAAGCTTCTCGGAGGTCAGGTCGGCGCCCGACAGCTTCACCACATGGCAGCCCATCTCCTCCAACGCCTCCGCCACGCTGTCTCCCGCGCCGGGCAGATAACCAATCTCCTTCGCGGTGCACGCCAGTTCCACATCCACAGCCTTCACCTGAGCGGTGGGCTGCAGCAGGATCGGCGGTATGTGCGGGTAACGAATCTCGATCCGCTGGTTGCTGTATTGCACGCCGTTCACTTCCGCTCGTGCCACTAATGCCGCGGTCGCTGCCTCCGCCGGAGCCGTCACGTTGAACGAAATCGTCGCATGATCGCCGACCTGCTGCAGTTCCAGCGGTTGCTCCGCCGGTTCCACCTTCCAGCCGGCCGGCGCTTCCAGACGCAGAACACCCTTCGTCGCCGCACGATATGCTCTCGCCTCCACACTCACCCTCTTCGTTCCCCCCGGTGAAAACAGCCGCACACCAAACCCGCACGAGAGAGACACCGGCGGAATCACCTCCAGCCGCTCCACCGCCACCCTCCCATTCTCCGCCTCCGTCCCCCGCGAAATCACCTTCACCGGCTCGTCCGGAATCACCAGCATCTGCCCGCCGACATCGAACACCTGCTCCACCGGAAATGCCGACGGATTCTCCGGTCGGCCGATCAGCGTGGGGTCCGCCACCTGATACATCCCCGCCGTCGGCTCTTCGCGCAACCAATACGGCTGGCTCACCGGCGTATTCGTCGGCAAAATCTCGGATGCCTCGCGCGTCCCCGGCTCCCCCCTTTTCAATGCGATCTCCCCCTTCGTTTCCCGTGAAATGCTCGGGTAGCGCACCCCCAGCCACTTCACCGGTTTGGGTCCCGTCACCAGCGCCGTGTGCCGCAACCGCATCGTTTCCCCAGGCACCACTTCCGCATCCGCCATCGTCGTGCTCACCGACAGTCCGAAGCAGCCTTGAAGCGCTTTGTCTAGCAGCCTCCGCTTCGCATCGACAATCGGGTCTGCAGCGGCAATTGCGGCAAGCTTGGTGCGGATGGCGAGGATGCCCGAGACGCTGGCCGCCGGGTTCTTTGGGTCGAAGCCCGCGATCACTTCCTCGGCCAGGCGGTCGATGTCGGCGCCGCCGGGATAACGTGCCCAGGTGGTGTCGATCCCCTCCATGATGTCTTTCTTGGCGGGCGATCCCCCCAGCAACACGAACGATTCCGGCCGCGGGCCCACTCGTTGCCCCCCTCCTCCTCCGCCGACCCCACCTCCCGTTCCGCGACCAAAACCCTGCGTCTTGTGCATCGCGCGGCTGCGGCCCGAGAGGCCGCTCAAGCTGTCGCCGGTGACCGGATCGGTCCCGCTGATTTCCATCTGGATGACGTTGTCACCCTCTCCGCCGCGATTCATAACGATGCGGGTTGCCTGCCACGCGGCAAGGTGCTGGTCGGGGAATGCCTTCGGATCGGCGGCGGCTTTGAACGCTTCGAGCGCGAGCACGGCGGAGGCCGTGTGATGGCCGTGCGTGCGGCTGGGTTCCGTCGAAAAGCGGGTGATGATCACGTCCGGGCGGAATTCGCGGATGACACGCACAACATCCGAGAGAACCTCCTGATGCCCCCAGATTTTGAGCGTGTCTTCGTAATCCTTGGAGTAGCCGAAGTCGATCGCGCGGGTAAAGAACTGCTGGGCGCCATCGATGCGGCGGGCCCCAAGCAGTTCCTCCGTACGGATGATGCCCAGCTCTTCCCCAAACTCGGGGCCGAGGAGATTCTGCCCGCCGTCGCCACGCGTGATGGACAGATACGCGGTGCGGTAATTCCGGCCCCGGGCGAGGTAGGCGAGCAGTTGGGTGTTCTCGTCGTCCGGGTGGGCCGCGACCATGAGCACGCCGGCGGTTTCCTGGAAGGCGCGGAGTTGCTGCAGAATCGCGGCGCTGCCCGCCGCGTCCTGCCCGTGCGCGATGCCGGCGGCGAAGAGGAGTGCCGCCAGGGCGGGTGCGATTTGTTTGCGGAATGTATTCATGTTGCACGCAGGTCCGGAATCGATGAATCGGCCGTTGGGGCCGATTCATCGATCATCGGCGCTACGCCGATGCCACGAGGGTGATGCCACGGGATTACTTCTTCACTGTAAACGGAACGGAGAACGTGGAGCTTTCCCAGGTGATGCGGAGAACGCCTCCGGTCTCCTTGCCCTTTTCCACGGCCATCGTGAGCTGATCAACCTTGCTGTCAACGGAGCCCTTCGTAAGGTCGACACGGGCGAGATCCTGCTTCTCATCGTAAACCGTGCCCCACTGGCCGACCTGCTTGTTGATGATCAGCTTCGACGTGCCGGTTTCGTCGGGAAGCATGTAGAGCGAGTACGCGCCGGCGGGAACTTCAGTGCCGCTGAATTCCAGAGGGGCTTCAGTCACCAGGAGCGTGGCTTCGTCCGCCCCCAGTCGCCAGACCTTGCCGTAGGGGACCAGGCTCCCCCAGATTTTTCGCGCTTCCCCGGTGTTCGGGTCCTTGGTGTAAGGCCGGCCGTAGACGACCATCACAACTTTGCCGTCAATGCGCCGGCTGATCGTTTCATGCGGCGATTTCCGCTTCTGCTGCGCGAACAGCGGCAGCGTGGCGAGCATGATCCCTGCGGTCAGCAGCGCGAGCGTGCGTGAGCGTTTCATTCGATCTCCTTTTCGGTTGAATGAATTGATTCACCGGTAGACACAACGGACGCACCGTGTGAAGCGTGTCAATGTATCTACTTAAACGTTATCGGTACGGCTGTGATTGCATCCCCGCCCCCTATGTAAGGCGGATGGGCATTTCCCTTACGCGTTGGCCCGTGGCGTTGAAGAGGGCGTTGGCGATGGCGGGGGCGATCGCAACGATGGGCGTTTCTCCGGCGCCCGCGGAGGGGAGGTCCGGCCGGTCGAGCAGGTGAATGTCGAGTTCGGGCAGGTCGCCGAAACGCGGCGGTTCATAATCGGCGAAGCTGCCATTGGTAATGACGCCCTTCTCAAATCGAATCTGTTCCCGCAATGCGGGGCCGAGGCCCATCACGATGGCGCCCTGCACCTGCGACATGAGGTTGATCGGGTTGACGATCTTGCCGCACTCGAAGGCCTGCGTGACCTTCTGCACCGTGATGGTTCCGGCATTCGTATCGACGGAGATCTCGGCACAGGCCGCGACATAGGAACCTTTTTCGGTGCCGCAAGCGAGGCCGATGCCGCGGTTGGGCCTCTTCGCGCGCTCAGCGCTCCAGCCGAATTTGTCCGTTGCGGCCTTCAGCACGGCGATAAGACGTTCGTCCTTGAGATTGCCAAGGCGGAAGTCGAGCGGATCTTTCCCGGCGGCGTGCGCGAGTTCGTCCATAAAGGATTCGCGGGCAAAATGGTTCGCAGTCGCGGCAAGGCCGCGGTACGAGCCGGGCTTGAGCACGGGATCGGCGCCGACCGTTTGGACCCTTTTGTTCTTCACGCTGTAGGGCGTATCGAGTGCGGCGGGACCGGAGTTGATGTTGACAAAGTACCAGGACGACAGGGCCGCGTTCGCGCCGAGTGCGGCTTCAGCGAGGATCACCCCCGCCGGGCGGAAGTAGGCCCACGTGAATTCCTCCTCGCGCGACCAGCGAACCTTCACGGGCTTGTTCACGGACCTGGCGAGGCGCGCGGCTTCGATCGCCGCCTCGCCGGAGTGCTTCCCCCCGAACCCGCCCCCGAAGTCAGGTATAATCACGCGCACTGAATCGTTGGAGAGATTCAGGGCGCGGGACAGGTCGTTGCGCACCGCCCACGGATTCTGCGAGCCGGTCCACACCGTGAGCTTCTCGCCGGCCCATTCCGCAACGGCGGCACGCGGTTCCAGCGGGGCGTGCTGAATGTAGGCCACGTGATATTCCGCCTTGAGCGCGTGCGCAGCGCCGGCGTTCTCGCCGGCGTAGGGATTGTCGGGAATTCCCCGGGCAGTCGTGCGGAGGTGGTCGTAAAGTTCGGTCACGCTGATGCCGGAGGGCTCCGTCCATTTCGCTGTTTTGGCGAGGGCGCCGAGGGCTTTGCGGGCCGCGAAGGAGGTCGCGGCGACCACGCCGACGAAGTCCCCGTCGCGCACCGCCGTCACGCCCTTCGTTTCGCCGGCGACATCAAGGTCGAGCGATTTGAGCCTTGCACCGTAGGAAGGCGGGCGAAGGATGACGCCGTAGAGCATCTTGTCCCGCACGATGTCGGAGGGAAATTCGTGCGCGCCGGTGACGAGGTCGCGGGCGTTGGGACGCATCACCGGGTTGCCCATCACCTGCCAGTCTTTGACGGGCGTCACGTTCACCCCCTTGGGAATCGCGCCTTGGAAGAGTTTGGCGGAGTCGTCGCCCACAAGATCAGCGTAGGTGACTTCCCGGCGCGAAATGGGGTCACGAATTCTGCCGTCGCGCAGTTCGAGGCCGGCGGGATCGTCGATGTTCCACTTCGCGCAGGCGGCGGCAAGGAGAAGTTCCCGAGCGGCGGCGCAGCCGTAACGGATCGAGGGCAGCGTCCGCGGAGTCGTCTGGCTGCCAAACGTGCCGCCATCATCCGGGCAGAGCTGCGTGTCGCCCATGATGAGCTGGACCTTGTCGGGCGAAAGCGCCAGTTCCTCCGCGGCAGCCTGCGTGATTTCGGCTCGGGCCCCCTGCCCGCATTCGACTTTGCCGGTCATCACCGTGACGGTACCGTCGGCGGCGATGTGGATGCGGGCGGAGATGTCGACGGGCCGGTTATTCTGCGGACGCTGGCGACGCGGCTGCGATTCCTGCGCCAACGCCGGCGCGGCAACTGTGATGAGAATGCCGGCGCCGAGCGATTTGATGAACCTGCGACGCGAGACCTCGAAGGTGGCGAAGGCTCTAGTCATTGGACGCCTCCGCCGGCGGCGCGGGAGATGGCCTTGACGAACTTCCCGTAGTTGCAGCACCGGCAGAGATTCTTGTCCATGCCGGTGCGAATCTGTTCTTCAGTCAAATGCGGATTCTCATTCAACAGCGCGACGGCCGCGATGATCATGCCCGAAACGCAGTACGCACACTGGTACGCGCCCTCGGCAAGAAACGCCTCCTGCACCGCGTGCAGTTTCCCATTCTGCGCGAGGCCCTCAATCGTCGTGATCTCCTTGCCCTCCACGTCCGCAATGTCCGTCTGGCAGGAGAAAATGCGTTTGCCCCCGAGCAAAACGCTGCACGCGCCGCAGTCCCCCTCTCCGCAGCCGAAGCGCGTGCCGTGGAGGTGGAGGTCTTCTCGGAGGACATCCAGCAGCGGCCGCTGCGAGTCGGTCGTGACTTGATGAGCTTTGCCGTTGACGGTGAAGGAGATGGACTTATCCATGGGATCCTCCCAATGTGCCGCCGATGAGGTGGATGGTAACCCGTTGCGGCTTGGTGGATCAAACGACGCGTAGATTCTTAATGGGCGCTTTGCGCCAGTGTGAGAAGGAGTTCAGCCATGACGCACACGTCTGCATGAGAAGTTGTGGTCCCCGCGCGCTGAACGCGGTAGAGTGACTATCAATTATTTCCAAAGTGTACCTCGCGGAGGAAGATATGCGCGACCTCTCCGGAAAAAATCCCGTTGGAGTGCGCCTGACGCCCATCGGCGTTTTAGCGGTGTTGGTGCTTTTAGGCCTGCTTGCCTGGGGGGCGTTGAGCCTCACCGGGTGGATCAGCGTGCCGCAGGGGCACTTCGTGGTGCTTATTCAGAAGACCGGCAAGGACCTGTCGAATGATGCGATCCTGGCTTCATCTCCGGAATTCAAGGGGGTGCAACTGGAGGTGTTGAAGGAGGGCTACCACTTCTACAGCCGGTACTCCTACACCTGGACCGATCCGATACCGGCAACGGTAATTCCCGAAATGCAGGTGGGGATCCTGACGCGGAAGTACGGCAAGCCCCTGCCGCCCGGACAGGTTCTCGCGCAGAGCGAGGACGAGAAGGGGATTCTGGCCGACACGCTGAGTCCGGGCCGGCATTATTTGAACACCTATGCGTACGGAATCGAACTGATGCCAATGGTCCGGATTGAGCCGGGGTTCATGGGCATCGTCACGCAACTGGTGGGGAAAGATCCAGTGAATCCGAATGTGTTCGTGGTGAACGAAGGGGAACGCGGAACCCAGCCGTACTTGCTGCCGCCAGGAATTCATCCGAAGTACTCCAACAAATGGATGTACAAGGTCGTGCCGATCGATGTCCGATCGCACAAGATCGAGATGGCGGGTGAGAACGCGGTCGATTTCCCGTCGCAGGACGGTTTCCCGATTCACACCGAGGGCACGATCGAGTACGCGATCGATTTGAAACGCCTGCCGGAGTTGTTCGTCACCTTTGTCGATGAAAAAGATCTGGAGGCATCGGGGGGCCTGAACAATATTGAGCAGAAGTTGATCCTGCCGTACGGGCGATCCCTCTATCGGATTTACGGGGCGCAGCACAAGGCCGTGGATTATCTGATCGGCTCGACGCGCGTCGCCGTGCAAAGCCAGATCGAGCAGGAACTGCGGGAGACCTGTGCCGGTCAGGGCATCATCATCCGGTCGTTTGTGATTCGCTCCACCGATCCGCCTCAACAGATCCGCGAGCAGTATGAGCGTCGCGAACTGGCTCGCCGGCAGAAGGACGAATTTCGGGCGGAGATCACCACGGAAATCGGATATCCCGCCGTCGAGGGCGGCAAGCCGAAACTGGATGCCAACGGACAGCCAATGTTCGATCACGGAGTGCCGATCGTCGAAGGCGGGAAACCGAAAATGGGGCCTGATGGTCAGCCGGTGTTTGAAGGGGGACGCCTGACCAAGGAACTCCAGACGCGGATGAAGGATCGCGCCCAGCAGGAAGGCGAAGTTGCAGTCGAAGTCGCGACCGTGACGCGCGAGGCGGAGCAGTATGGACTCGTCGAGACGACCAAGGCGAACCAGCGTCTCGAGGTGGCGAAGCTGCAATTGCAGGCGGCCAATGACATGGCGGCGTCGAAACGCAGCGCCGGTGAAGCAGCGGCGGCCGTGATCCGGATGAAGAACCAGGCTCAGGCCGCGGGCGTCGAGGCAAACATCTCCGCCTTCGGCAGCGGCGACAAGTATGCCCAATACCTGCTCACGACCAAGTTTGCTCCGGCAATTCGGAATATCTGGTCGAACACCGATGGCCTCTTCGCCAATCTGTTCCAGAACCTCGTAACGCAGAAAGACATGCCGAAAACTCCGGCAACACAGCCGGACACTCGTCTTCCATAACAAAATATTCACGCGATGCGCGTGTTTTCCGAGGAAATCATCATGGGCAACAAGCTTGTTCTTAACGCAATCATCATCGTGGTGATACTGGTGCTCGTCGTCTACGTGGGCATTTGGAAATGGGGGATGGAGCGCACCTGGGTGCCGCCGCACGAGTCCCGCGAGCTCATTCGACTCACCGGCGGCGCCGCGCCCAAGGATTCTTATGCAGGGCCGGGCCAGCAGGGCGTGATCGAGCAGATGCTCGGGCCCGGCCGGCATTTTTTGATGCCCTGGGAATACTCGACGAAAGTGGTGCCCGACTTCGAAGTCCCGCCGGGACACATTGCCCTCGTGCGGAACAATGTCGGGAAGGATTTGCCCGAGGGCCGATACATCGCAGGGCCGGACGAGAAGGGAACCCAGTTGGCCGTGCTCACTCCGGGAGTGTGGCGGTTGAATGAGTTTGGGCAGACCCATTACATCCAGCCGGACTATGCGGCCAAGGGATTCAGCGATACACAGCCGATGACCTATATTCCGCCGGGGTACGTGGGGGTGCAGACGCTGACCGAAGAAATTCGGGATCCTAAAGGCAACGTGGTCACGCCCAAAGGCATTTTGCCGACGGTGCTGCAGCCGGGGTACTACGCAATCAATCCTGAACAGGTGAAGGTGACGGTCGTGGGAGTGGGATATGACGTCTTTGAAATGCACGTCGATTACGAGTCCGCCGAGATCACGGACAAGGATGGAAAGGTGCATCAGATCCTCAAGCCCAGGGAGGGGACCGGCGTGTCGTTTCCGCTGGCCGATGGAAAGCAGATGTACCTGGACATCACCGTCGTGTGGGGCGTATTTCCGGCCGATGCCCCGCGGCTGGTGGCGGACTACGGAACGCTCGACATGCTGCAGGAAAAGGTGATTCATCCCCAGATCATCTCCATCTGCAAAAACGCGGGCTCCGACATGACGACGCGGGATTTCATCGCCGGCAACACGCGCGATCAGTTCCAGGCGACCATGACCCGCGAGCTGCAGGCGGTGGGAAAAGAAAAGGGAATTCACTTCTTGATCGCCCTCGTGCGCGGATTCCATCCGGATCCGTCTATCGTCGAAACGATTCAGGCCAAGATGCTCGCGGAAGAGGAACTGATCACCCTGGCCACAGAGCAGGATCGCGACACCGTGGCCGGCGAACTGGAAGCCGCGAAGCGCAAAGTGGCGACAGCGCTCCAGGATTTTAATTCGGAGACCGCCGCTCTCGTGGCCGAAAAGAAGGAGGAAGGATTGAAGGCCGCCGCGATGGTGAAGGCCGATGCGGACCGGCGTGTCGCGGCGATTGAACGGCAGGTCGCCGAACTCAATGCCGAGGGCGTGAAGATCGACGGACAGGCGGAGGCCGATGTGCTGGAAACATCCTCGCGCGCCCAGGCCGAGCTCATGAAACTCCTCGTCGGCGCATACGGCGGCGCCGACAACTTCAACCTCGCCACTTTCGCCAAAAATCTGCCCGAAGATCTCAAGATTGAATACCACTACGCGGGGCCCGGAACGTTGTGGACGGATATGCAGGGGAACATCCAGCAGACCGCGGCGAAGAAGATTCTCTCGGATTCGCCGGCGAAGTGAGGGCGACGCATGATTGACGTTGCACAGTTTGCCAGGCGCGTGCGGCGGCGGACGCGGATTGCCGCGGTGCTCTTCTTCGGCGGAGCGCTCATGCTCGTAGTGGATTTCACCACGAAACTGCCAACGCCCGAGAAAGGAGAGTTTGCGTTTGTGTGGCTCTTCGCGATGGGCCTCGGCGGCTTCATCTATTACCTGTCGATGGAACTGCCCACGAAGGAAATCATGCGGGTCGCGAAGGAGAACAACGGGCTCGTGTGCGTGGGGGAGATTGCAACGACGCTGGACATCACGCCCGATCTCGCGTTAAGGGCGCTCCGGCACCTGCAGCGGATCGGGATTGCCCAGCCGCGCTGGGAGGAGCTGCAGAAGAATTTGTGGGAGTTCCCCGATTACATGCAGTTGCCGATCGCCGATGCCATCGACCTGGCGCGCAAGCACGGCGGGAAGCTCACGCTGCAGGACCTGGTCGCGTCGGGCCACACGCTGGAAGTGGCGCAGCAGACCTTTGAGACGATCCAGCAGAAAGGGCTCGGCCGCGACCAGGGCGGGGAAACCCCGGCGATTATCCTGGGCGCGAAGTGAATCCCCACCACCTGCGGCGAGCGTGTGCACCTCCATGAACGCCCTTCCCCTCCAACTCCCCATTTTCCCCTCCCACTCACCGCGAGTTACATCATCCCATGGTCAGCTTCCGGTACTTAATCCGGTGCGGCCGATCGGCATCCGTCCCCAGTCGTTTGTGCTTGTCTTCCTCATACGCCTGGAAGTTCCCTTCAAAGAAAACCACCTGCGAATCCCCTTCGAACGCCATGATGTGCGTCGCAAGGCGGTCGAGAAAGTACCGGTCGTGCGAGATAATCACCGCACAACCCGCGAAATTCTGCAACGCTTCTTCGAGGGCGCGGATGGTGTTCACATCCAAATCGTTCGTCGGCTCGTCCAGCAGGATCACATTCGCCCCGCTCTTGAGCATCCGCGCGAGGTGGACGCGGTTGCGCTCGCCGCCGGAGAGAACGCCCAGTTTCTTCTGCTGGTCCTGTCCGGCAAACCCGAAGCGGGCGGCGTAGGCTCGCGTGTTCATGTTCATCGTCCCGACCTTCGTCATTTCGAGGCCGTCAGAGATCGCTTCCCAGACGTTCTGGTTATCGTTGAGTTTTTCGCGGGACTGCTCCACGTAGGCGAGCTGGACGTTCGGAGCGATCGCGATTTCCCCTTTGTCCGGTTTCTCCGTGCCGGTGATCATGCGGAACAGCGTCGTCTTGCCCGCGCCGTTGGGGCCGATGACGCCCACGATACCGCCCGGCGGAAGCGAAAAAGTGAAGTTGTCGAAGAGCAGCTTGTCGCCGAACGCCTTGGTGATCGTTTTGGCCTCGATGACCTTCTGCCCGAGACGCGGACCGGGCGGAATGTAGATCTCAATTTCGGCCGCCTTCTTCTCGGCATTTTCGCTCACCATCTGTTCGTAAGCAGCGATGCGGGCCTTCGACTTGGCGCGACGGGCGGAAGGATTGGAACGAATCCACTCAAGCTCTCGGGCAAGTGCACGCTGCCGCTGCGTTTCCTGCTTTTCTTCCACCTTGAGGCGTTCACCCTTCTGTTCGAGCCACGCGGAGTAATTGCCCTTCCACGGAATGCCCGCGCCGCGGTCCAACTCAAGAATCCAGCCCGCGACGTTGTCGAGGAAATAGCGATCGTGCGTAACGGCAATGACGGTCCCTTCATAGCGCTTCAGGTGCTGCTCCAGCCATTGAATCGATTCCGCATCCAGATGGTTCGTCGGTTCGTCCAGAATCAGCACGTCCGGCTTCTTGAGCAGCAGCCGGCAGAGCGCAACACGCCGCTTCTCACCGCCGGAAAGCGGCCCCGTCTTCATATCCGCCGGCGGACACCGCAACGCATCCATCGCCATATCCAACTGCTGATCCAACTCCCACGCGTTCACCGCATCCAGCTTCTCCTGCAACTCCCCCTGCTTCTCGAGCAGCTTGTTCATCTCCTCATCTTCCATCGGCTCCGCGAACTTGTTCGAAAGCTCTTCGAACTTCTTGAGCAGATCCACCGTCTCCTGCACCCCCTCCTGCACGATCTCCTTGACGGTCTTCTCCGGATCGAGGTGCGGCTCCTGCGGCAGGAACCCCAGCGTGTAGCCCGGCTGAAGCGAAATCTGCCCGTCGAAATCCTTGTCGACCCCGGCGAGAATTTTGAGCAGCGTCGATTTGCCCGCCCCGTTGTACCCGAGCACCCCGATCTTGGCGCCGTAAAAGTAGGAGAGGTAGATGTCCTTGAGGATAACTTTCTTGTCGATCTTTTTGCTGACGCCGATCATCGAGTAGATGATCTTGTCCGGAACGTTTTGGGTCGTGGCCATGCTTGCGGGCTCCGTTGGGTTCGGGGGCGGAAATTTCGAGCCGGTCTTTATACCAGATTGGGGGCGGGGGGGAGGAATCGTGAATCACTTGTCAGCAATCGAGCTGCCGCCTTCATCGCGCTCTATCTCTTCCCACCCGCCGCCTATTGCCTTGTATAAGGCGATCATGCTCGCCGTAATGTTCCCCTGGCTGGCGGTCATCGCATCCTGTGTCTGCAGCAGGGAACGTTCCGCATCCAGCAAGGAGAGATAATCTGTCGTACCGTTGGCGTAGCGATCCTTGGCAATGCTTACCGACTCTTCATTGGCCTGGACCGATTGGGCGAGCAGGCTGTATTGATCCTGCTGGCGATTAAACGCGATAAGAGCATCCTCCGCCTCCCGCATTGCGGTCAGAATCGTGAGCTTGTATTGATCCAGCAATTCCTGGCTGATCGCCTTGTGCGCGTCTATGTTCGCCACGATCCGGCCCCCCTCAAACAACTGCCATCGCACCGCGGGACCGACGCCGTAGTATCGGCTCGACCAGTTAAACGCGCTGGCGAACTGATCGCTGCCGATGCCGAATTCGCCCGTCAGCGTCACTTGCGGATAAAGATCAGCCTCCGCAACGCCTATACGCGCTGTCGCCGCCGCCAGTTCTCGCTCGACCTGTCGAACGTCCGGCCGGCGGCGGAGCAGGTCCGATGGTAGGCCGATTGGCACGCGGCCGGCAGGCGACGGAATCGGTCCGGAACTTTCGAGTTCAGTCACCAGCGATTTCGGTGATTCTCCGAGCAGAATGCCCAGTTGGTGAATGAGCATTCTCTCCTGAATCTCCAAAACGGGAACTTGAGACTGCGTTTGCGTCAGCTCTGCCTGGGCGCGCGTGACGTCCCCTTTACTGACAAGGCCGCCGTCATAGAGCCGTTTGGTCAATTCGAGTGTCTCGTTTTGAATGTGGATGTTGTCTTTGGCAATGATGATTCGTTGCTGAACCGTGCGCAGCTCAACATAGTCCCTCGCAACTTCTGCAATGATCGACACCACGACACCCCGCTTCGCGTCCGTCTGCGCCTGCAGGTCGTCCTGTGCCGCTTCTACCGATCTCCGCACGCCCCCAAATATGTCCGCCTCCCAGATCGCATCGAACCCGGCGGCGTAAAACTGATAATCATTGGTATTGCTTGGAAACAGCGGCCCACTCGCTCGATTGAAGGAATAACTTCCGCCCGTAGCGACGCTGGGGAGCAGGCTGCCCACCGCTATCGAGCGCATCGCGCGCGCTTCCCGAATCCGCGATTTCGCCATGCTGATGCTCAAATTCCCCTTGCAGCCACGTTCAACAAGGGAGGTGAGCTTCGGATCGTTGAGCGTCGCCCACCAATTTGCGGGAGGAGGAGCGTTATCAACCATGCTGGGCTGCGTGGAAGGAGGAGGCGACCATTCGCTTTGCGGCGATACATCCGGTCTCTTGTAGTTTGGGCCAACCTTGCAACCTGACCAAAGCAACGCACCGATCGCGCAGAAGGCGAGCACATTCCTGTTCACGCTTTGAGCATCGCCTCTTTTGGCCATAAGGAGTCTCCCCCGCTGCGGCCCGTACTTGAATAAGCCGTTCGCAGTCGGGGTCTTTCGCAATTCATCCAATCATTCATCACCTCAGCAATCCGCGAGCCAGCGATGAGGCATCGCAATTCTTCGGGATGTTCTCTTTGCACCGGTCACGTGTATTCCCCTCGCCGATTCCTGCAATGGACAATTTTTTTCAAATGGGAAACTTTCAAGCCGCGGGTTCATCATCGAAAGCCTGGCGCCCGGCGGCCCAAACGTCGCCTCCCGCAAGTGTTTTCCACCAGTAACCATCTATACCTGGTCGTCGCCTGGAATGGGATTTCACTATAGCGCTGGTGGTTCAAGCAGAAATACTGAAGCCGATTTCCCGTTTCCTTCTGCGCTTGGGCTCGGTTTTGCTATGGAGTTGCGTGTAACGGCACACGCTCTTTGAAAGGAGAATAAATCGTGAAAGGGTGCCTTGTTTCCATTCTGGTCCTCGCTGCCGCACCCTTGCTTGCCGCCTGCGCGGCGACGGGTCATTCCCAGGCGGCCGCTGATTCCAACGTCCGGAATATCTACGTCGGCGGTAACGCTACGGCCAATCGCGAAGTCCAAGTGCCTGCCACATCTTCGGATGTGAGCAACGAACCGCATTACACACTCCGCGGTGACAAATCCGTTTCCCCCGTTACGACCGCAGTTCAGGCTGACGCATGGGCTGGGCTTCCCGTTCAGGGAACCAACGGCTTTTGAGATCGCCTGGTTTCAAATGGAAAAGATCCGTGGCTATCGCGAATCCGCTTTCTTTCCCCTGGCCAAAAACTTTCCCACTCGTTCACGGACGTAACGCGGTCGGACCTCGCACGTGAACATTGTGATTTGAGTGGTTCTGCCATCGCGACAACCACTCAAGGCGGAGCAACCCATGGGAACCAGCGACAGTATCGATCGCGATCCTGCCGTCGGGCATAGTCAAGAGATTTGCGGCCCCCAAAGCGACGGCGGCCCGCATTCCCCACAGCAAGAGTTCGCGTGGCTGAGCTTCACGAACTCTACTGATGTGGCGTTCGCGCTCAGAACAACGCTGGCTGGGATAGCGGTTCTCTTCACCACGATGTGGCTCCAGATTGATGTTCCCCGGTGGGCGGTCTGGACTGTTTTCGTGGTCAGCCCCCCCGTACGAGGGAACGCACTCCGGAAGACGGCCTCCCGTCTGGTGGGTACCGTGATTGGCTGTATCGCCGCCGTTGCAATTACCGCGCTATTCCCCCAGGAACGGATCGGTTATTTCGTGGTGTTCTCGGCGTGGCTCGGCGGGTGCGCGTACTGGGCGACATTCCGGCGAGGGTACGTCTCTTACGCCGCCGTTCTCGCCGCCTTCACGTCCGCAATTGTCGCCGCGGAGGTCTCGTCAATGCCCCTTCATGTCTGGCGGGCCGCGGTTGATCGAGGTTCCGCGACTTTCTTGGGTACTCTCTTTGCCTTCTTTGCGTCCGAAATGTCGGCGAGAAGCGACGATGTCCCCCGTGATCTTGCGAATCGGGTTCGTGCGCTTGCGAGCGATCAGCTCTGCTGGGCCGCGAATTTATTGGTGCCGGGAAAATCGAAAATCCGGAAGGATGCGCCCTTCACGGCGAGAATCCTCGCTCTTGACGAGATCATCACAAACGCAAGCGCGGAGCGGTCGGGACTTAACTGGGTGAAGCCGTGGATCGCCGGCATCCCCACGGCACTGCTCTCATTGCAGTCCGCAGTGCTGCGCGTTCGCGATACCGCCGCCCACAGCGGAACCACCAGCGAAACCCGGCGGGCTGGAACCGATGTACTTGAAAACCTCGTCGCCTTCCTGCGATCACCCGCATCGCTTGATCTACCGAGCCTCCAGCGACAATCAGCCTCGCTGGCCGGCCTGCGTAGCGCTCAATGGGCACAGGCTCCCGCCCTGCAGGAGATCATCAACGCGATCTGTTACCTCACTGCCGGCCTCGAAGCGATTATGGATCTGACGCCGCCGCGCCTGGCGCCCCCGCTCTATCCGCCGCCAAAGTTCGTGGCGCATCCCCACTACGCCACCACCAACCTGATTCGAACAGTCGTTGGCATTGTATTGGGCTTCATCATTTGGGACGTCACCGCGTGGACACACGGAGATATTTTTCTCGTCTACATCGCTGTGGGCGTGGTGATGTTTGTGGCGAATGACGACCCGGTGGCAGGCAACTGGCCGAATCTCATTGGCAATCTTATAGGTGGAGTCGTGGCGCTTGCCGCCAAGTATCTCCTCCTCGTTCGCGCTAATGAACCGGTCTGTCTGATGATCATCCTCTTCGTGCTCCTCTTCATCGGCGCTTTGGCGGAAACAAAGACTAAACTGGCAAGCCTGGGCCTGTTTTATATCAATGGGCTGCTCGTACTGATGGCCCCCGAGAATCCACAGAAGTATGATTTCGTTCAGGACGTCAACATTTTCATCGCATTCGTTCTCGCCTACTCATTTGTCCCCATGATCTTCGTCGCAATCGGCACTCCCAGAAAGGGCCCCGAGCGGATCGCCGAACTGCTCGCGCACATGCGCCAGCGTCGCCGCCTGCTTTCCTCAGACCTGACGCGCGAACAACGCCTCTGCTGGCAGACCGAGATGTATGACGAACTTCAGCGCCTGCAGGCCGTGACCGCTGATCCGAGAGTTCGCGATTATGGCGTGAACCTGCTGCTTTTCGCATGGAGAACCCCTGAAGCATTCAGGCCACGATCGCCCAGTCAGATGGAGAGCACATAAGATGTTTCTTCCGCTTCGCGAGGTCAACGTTTTCGGAATGCTGGTAGATCCTGCCGCTGCGCTGCTCGCCAATTGCGCTGTTCTGTTCTTTGTCGTGCGGTATGTCATCAACTCCTGCGTCGATCTCAACCGCTTCGTTTGGCGACGACCGCTGATCGATCTGGCCTTGTTTGTCATTCTGTATTCTCTCGCGGTCCTGACACTGAGACCAATATGATCGCGAATAACGCCGGAATGGTCGCGCGCTTTCAGACGGCAGCAGGCCGCCTGCACTCGAAGAAGATCCCGCGCCCCCTCCGAGCCTGTATCACCGCGGTTTTCATTGTCGCGGCCGCTGCACTCGGCGTCTGGGCATTCCGCTTCTACAAGTACAGCCCCTGGACTCGCGACGGGCGCATCAGTGCATACGTGGTCGACAGCGCGCCGGAGATCGGCGGCCAGGTGATCGAAGTCGCCGTCCAGGACAACCAGTTCGTCCACCGCGGAGATGTGCTCTACAGAATTGATCCCCGCGATTACCAGTCTGCCGTCAATCGCACACAGGCCGCCCTCGACGCCGCCAAGGCACGCCTGGCATTGCAGAAGGAGAATCTCCAGCGCCGTGAGAAACTGCGTGCGGGCGACGTCGCCGCCGAAGAGCGGCAATCCTACGCCACGAATGTTCAGGCGGACTCGGCAGACGTGGAATCTCTCGAAGCTGCTCTCTATAAGGCAACAATTGACCTGGAACGCTGCGAAGTACGCTCTTCGGTGACCGGATGGGTCACCAATCTGACGGTGCGTGTCGGAAATTACGCCAATACCGGACAGCGGCAGATGAGCGTCATCGATGCCGATTCGTTCTGGATTACAGGCTACTTCGAGGAGACGAGGCTCCAGCAAATCAGCGTCGGTTCGAAGGTCCGGGCAGAGCTCATCGGTTATCCCGACCTGAAACTGCTGGGCCACGTGGAGAGTATCAGCCGCGGAATCGCCGACACAAATACCCTCCCGAATCCCCAGGGTTTGCCGCAGGTTGATCCTATCTTTACCTGGGTGCGCCTGGCCCAGCGGATTCCCGTACGCATCCACATCGATCACGTGCCCGACCAGGTGCATCTGGCCGTCGGAGAAACATGTACCGTGCAAATCGAGCGAACAGGGCACTGAATGATCATTACGCATTTCAGCATGATCGAAAAACGTACGGCTTCGCGAGAGATGCGAAAGGCGCGTGTTGTACCTACGGCTGATAGGGGGGAAGGCGGGCCAAATGTGCGGGCGAATCCGATGCCGGGCGGAACCGGAACGGTCTATTATCGATTGACTCTCTTTTCCTTGGGGTGTGAAACATGACTGGGTCTGCGGATATTTCGACGAATCGTACAACGGTGGAAACAAAGATGGCGGGCGTCGGCAATGCCGCGCCGGTTCGCGGAGATGCGCCGCCCGGAACTGCAAGCCATGAAGTCCTGCGGGTCGCGGCACGCGGACAGGCGGTGCTGCACAACCCGCGCCTGAACAAGGGGACGGCCTTTCCGGAGCGCGAGCGGCGGGAACTGGGGCTGGACGGATTGCTGCCCCCCGTCGTGGCCACGCTCGCTATGCAATCGCAGAGAAGCTACGCCAACATCGCGGCGAAGACCGATCCATTGGAACGCTACATCGGATTGATGGCGTTGCTCGACCGGAACGAGACGCTCTTCTATCGCGTGCTGCTGGATCATCTCGAGGAATTCCTGCCAATTGTCTATACGCCGACCGTCGGGCTGGCCTGTCAGCGGTTCAGCCGGATTTACCGCCGCGCGGTGGGCATGTGGATCTGCCCCGAGCATTCGGGACGAATCGGCGAGGTGCTCGAAAACGTCGGAACGAGCGATATTCGTCTGATCGTGGCGACCGACAATGAACGCATCCTCGGTCTCGGTGACCTCGGAGCCGGCGGGATGGGCATTCCCGTCGGGAAACTGTCCCTCTATACCGCCGGCGCGGGAATCCATCCGAGACAGACTCTCCCCGTGAGCCTCGATGTCGGCACCGACAACGAGGAATTGCTGAAGGATGAACTGTACGTCGGCTGGCGGCACGCACGGCTTCGCGGCAAACCCTATGACGATTTCATCGAGGAGTTTGTCCAGGCGGTGAAGCGGACGTTTCCGGTGGCGCTCCTGCAGTGGGAGGATTTCAAGCAGCAGAATGCGCTGCGGCTGCTCAAGCGGTATCGCAACCGCCTGCCCTGTTTTAATGACGATATCCAGGGCACGGCGGCAATCGGCGCGGCGGCGCTGCTCGCGGGCGTTCGCGCGACGGGAACATCGTTGAAAGAGCAGCGCGTGGTGATGTTGGGCGCAGGTGCGGCAGGTATCGGAATCTGCCGGTTGATTCGTGACACCCTGCAACGCGCGGGTATTGAGGGGAGCGATCTGGCCGGCCGGATTGCGATGCTCGACAGCGGCGGGATGCTGCACACGGGTCGGGCACTGAGCGATGAGACGAAAGAGGAATTTGCGTGGCCCGTGGAGCGGGTGAAGTCGCTGGGTTTGCCGGTGGATGGGCCGATCGGATTGGAAGCAGTCGTGCGCGCGTTCAAGCCGACGGTGCTGGTCGGGACGTCAGGGCAGCCGGACGTCTTCACCGAGGGCGTAATCCGGGCGATGGCGGAGCACGTACGCAGGCCCGTGGTTCTCCCGCTGTCGAATCCGACGAGCAAGTGCGAGGCCAAGCCCGCGGATGTGATTGCCTGGACCGGCGGCCGGGCGCTCGTCGCCACCGGGAGTCCGTTCGCGCCCGTGCCGTGGGAAGGGCGTTCGATACGAATCGGGCAGGCGAACAACGTGTTGATCTTCCCGGGCGTGGGGCTGGGGGCATTAGTATCCGAGGCAAGCCGGGTGACCGATCCGATGTTTCGCGTGGCCGCGGAGACGCTCGCGGCCCAAGTGTCAGACGACGATCTCGCTGGCGGCGCTCTCTTCCCGCGGCTGCAGGAATTGCGGCGGATTACGCATCAGGTTGCCTGCGCCGTCGTACGCCAGGCCCGGGAAGAGGGCGTTGGCCGGCCGTTTGAGGATTCCGATATTCCGATCGCCGTGCGGGCGGCGATGTGGACGCCGGACTATCCGAAGTTGGAGGCCGTGCCGGTGGATGCGTAGGACCGCTGGAAATCCGCGTTGAGTCTTTGTCATGTGCCATGTGGCCGATCAATTCGCCGCGGGCGTGTACGGTCGCACTTCGACTGATTTGATAACGGCCGACGCCGGTTCATCCTTTGTCGGGCTAGCCTGCAGCGTGATCAGGTTGGGCGAGTCCGCTCCAAACTTGAGCCAGCACTCCGGCAGCCACACATCCCGCTGCGGACCCACCGCCCAATACCGCCCAAGCAAATGCCCATTCAACGTCACGAACGCATTGATATCGGCATCCAGATGCAGCTTCCACGGCATCGCCGCAGTGCCGGACTGTTCGGGCAACTTGAATTCAAGCGCGTAGCGGCTGAGAAACGCGCGATGACCGGTGACCGGAGCGGCATTCGCCGGCACCTCGGTATCAGGGGCGACCTGCAGATGCGACAACGGGCGGCCTACCGGATCGAGATGGCACCCCTTGTACAATCCCCCGCCGCCGGCGGTGTTCCGCACCACCACGGCCACAATGTTCTTGCCCGCGTGCAGGTGCTTCGTGATGTCGAACGTCCACGAGTGCGACCAGTCGTCCGAAGTTCCTGCCTTCTTGCCATTGATGTACAGCGTTCCAGAATCGTCGATCGCGCCGAACGTGATCGGAACGCCCGCTGCGATCTGCTCGTTGGTGACCGTCAGCGTGCCCCGGAAGACCGCATTCGTATCCGGCGTGCCGATGGTTGGTTCCCCATCAATCCGCACGCTCTGCCAGTCATGGTCATCAAATTCCGCCGCCACCTCGCGCAACTCCGTCGTCTTCTCGGTGATGATCTTCATCCGCCAGTCATCGATTGCCTCCTGCTGCGCAGCCATCGGCACAACGCTGATCTGCGAGATTCCCGGTTCCGATTCGAAACGCGCGCCAAAGTTCCAGCAGCCCGCGTTCTCGAAGAGTATCTCCGCGGTATTCCGCCCCGCATGCGCCAGATTCGTGAGCGGTATGGAATCGGCAGAACCTTCGTTCGCGGCATCTGCGACTTCCTGGTCATTGATTCTCGCGGCAAGCTGCTTGCCGCTTCCTTCTGAAACGACCCGCAGTGTCGACGGCGACTTCAATTCCTCCGCCGTCAGATCGAAGCTCACGCGATAATGCACATAGCGCTGATCGAAAATGTTCACGGAGTCCAGCCGTTTGCCGTCCTCAAGCGTGAGCCACTTACCGGTGGGCTCTTCAGGGAGTATCGATGTGACCGTCACCGGAACGGCCGCGGGTATCGGCGAAGCGGACGCCGCCATCTCAACCGGCCTGGGCAGCCATTCGCCCCTTTCCAGCGCGTTCACCCCCGGCGCGAGATAGAGCACCTTCGCGCCGAAATTCCCGAGTGTGTAATGCAGCGTTTGCTTCGCACCGCCGTCCTTCTTTTCGATGTCGACCATCCCGGAGCGACCCTCGCTTCTCCGCGAATTACGGATGAAGTAGAACTGTGAGCCATCCTTCGAACGGCGCAGCGTGATGCTCACGTCCGCATGATCGCCGGTAATCGTGAGTGCCACCGGATCGGAGTGGATCAACTGATCCCCGTGTTCCTTGAGCATGCCCGCAATGGCTTTCACGGCATAGTAGCGGTCGCCCATCGTCCCAGGCTCGCGCAGCGGCGCGTTGTAGTCGTAGCTTTGAATGAGATCCCGCGCCGCCCCATACCCAAGATTCGAACCGCCGTAAAACATGTAATAGTTCATCGACGTGACCCCGCTCTCAATCGCGGTCAGCGTCAACTGATTGATTTGCGCCGCATTGTGCCCCTGTTGATCCGAGAGCTTCCCCCCCACCTGCGCAAACCACCCGCCCTGCAACTCCGTGATCGCCCGAAACTTCTCCGGCTGATACCGGGAAAGCGCTTCCACCCCCTCAATCACCGAATTCATGTCAAATCCCGGATACCGGTTCCGTGTCTCGTACACGTGTGACCGCAAAAACGCATCCGCCCGAAATCCCTTGTCTTCCGTCTCGCACGTGAACTGCGGCACATCAATTCCATTGTCCACCGTCGCATGTGAAAGCGTCCGCAAGACATCCGTCCGTACCTTAGACGATAGCCCTGCTCCGTTCAGGTCGTATTCGTTCTCGAGCTGCCACAGAATCACCCCCGGTGCCCCCGCTGGAAGATTCGTGATCAAGTGCGGCTTCACGACCTTCGCCGCCGCCGCAATCCAATGCCGGTCCCACGCCAGCATCTCCGGCGAATTCGCTCGCAAAAACTGCCCCTCCTTCACACCCTCCGGCTTGTGCTTCATCAGCCACCCCGGCAGCCCCCCGCGGTCCCATTCGGCGCAAATGTACGGGCCCGGCCGAATGATCACGTACAGTCCGAGGTCGCGCGCCGTCTGGATGAAGTCGCTGATGTCGTCCATTTTCTGGAGCTTGGAAAAATCATCCGGAGACGCCGGCTCGTCGGGTTCGTGCACATCCCACGCCAGATACGTCTCGACGCAATTCAACCCCGCATCCTTGAGCTTCTGCAGGCGATCCTTCCAGAGCTCCTTCGGGCAGCGGAAATAGTGCATCGCGCCGGAATACAGGAAAAACGGTTTCCCCTCGATGATCAGCGATCGGCTGTCGTAGCAAATCCGATCCGGATGTGCGAAATCAATCCCCACCGTGTTCTGCGAAGCCGGCGCCTGCGCAAAGGCGCAGGCGCTCAGAGCGATTGCGGACGAGACAACCGCACGAATAATCCGACTCTTGTTTGGCATGTTTCCATCCTCCGATCGCCGTGCGGACGGCGATGTGGGCGCCGGACTATCCGAACTTGGAGGCTGTAGTAGAGTAGAACTGGGCGTTCCAGGGCTCGAACCTGGGACCTTACGGGTGTGATCCGTACGCTCTAACCAACTGAGCTAAACGCCCTTGTGATCGCGCCGCTGGCGGCGTTATCAACGGGAACAAGGCATTTTAGCGGGGCGCGGCGTGAATCGCAATTCAGGGGGCGAGGAAGACGTCCTTTTCGCTGGCGGGGGTTTCCGTGCCGCGGTAGCGGGTCTGGTACTGGGGGCCGGGGCCGATGGTCCAGATGTTATCGCGGGCGGGGCCGACGTTGGGGGTGGTTTCCCAAGTGACGGTGCCGTCGGCGCGGAGGGCGTAGTTGCCGTGGCCCGCGTGGTTCATGGAGTTCGCCTGGGGATCGAGGGGGGCGCTGGCGTCGAAGAGGGGGTTGCGGTCGGCGAGGATGATGTTGGCGTGCTGGCCGTCCCAGCCGGGGTGATCGACGGCGAACATGTTGACGTAGGAGTAGCCGCGCGCGGCGTCGGAATCGTGTGGGACGCCTGAGAGATCGCGGCCGGCGCAGACGAAATTGGCGGGCTGAACGAATTTGCCGTCGACGAGTGGCAGGAGGTTTTCAGCGTTGGTGTGGCTGCCGGGGATGGCGGGGTTGGGGTTGAGCCAGTTGTTGTCGGCGGTGGAGGCAAGGGCGGGGAGATCACCGCGGTGATCGGCGGCGAAGGCGGCGAAGGCGGTGGAGAATTTCTGGAGGTTGGTGGCGCAGGCGACGCGGTTGGCGGACTGGCGGGCCTGGAAGATGCCGAGGCACACGACGACGCCGAGGAGGCTGGCGGCGACCGCCATGGCGGCGAGGTCGGTGATGAACTTGAATCCCCCCCCGCGGCGCGGTGCGGAGGCGGGGGAAGCGGGGGCGGCTTTGGCGGTGGTGGTCGCGGCGGCTGCGGCAATTCGAGCGGGGTTGAGTTTCATGCGTTCGGACTGGAGGCGGGAGAGGGTGCGGTCGAGGAGATCGCCGGGGGGTTCGGGCATGGGCGAGGCGTCGAGGGTTTTGAGCCAGGCGTGGACGCGGACGGCGCGATCGGAGGCGGGGAGGTTTTCTGTGGAAGGGCGGCCGTGCTCGAGGAGGGCGTCTACGAGGGCGGCGTCCTCGGGGGCGAGGGTAAGCTCGTTGCGGGGCGATGGATTGGTGTTGGTCATGGGGCACCTGTGCCTTTGGGTTGCTTCACGCCTGCTGATTCTGCCGGCGCTTGTAGGCCTTGGCGAAGGCGGCGAGGGCGGAGTGGAGGCGGCTTTTGACGGTTCCGAGCGGGATGCCGAGCATGTCGGCGATCTCCTTGTAGGCGAATCCGTGGAAGTAGCTCATGATGAGCACTTCCTTGTAGAGCGGGGAGATCTCCGCGAGTACGACTTGTACTGCGGCGATGTCCTCCGCGTTTTCCAGTTCCACCGGCGGCGGCGCCATGTCGGACTGCATGAGGTCCAGAAAGGTCGTCGCCTCGTCAGCACTGGACGCGCCCGCTCCCCCGGCGGTGTTGTCGAGGGACTGGGCGTGCTTCCGGCCGACGGCTCTGAGGTAATCGCGGGCCTTGTTGGCGGCGATGGTGAAGAGCCAGGGGCGGAAGCGGCGTTCAGGGTCGAAGGTGTTCGCGTTGCGGTGGACCTGGATAAAGGTTTCCTGGAAGAGGTCCTCCGCGGCGGCCGCATCGGAAACGAAGCGGGCCAGAAATGCGAATAACTCCTGCTGATACCGCCGGATGAGCTCCGCGAAAGCGCGTTGGTCGCCATGGGAATAATCGGCGAGGAGCTGTTCGTCGGTGACCACCCGGTGATCCTCAGTACGACAGGGAAGGGGGGAAGTTCGTGAGAAAGCGTGCGAGGGGATAAAGTAAGGAGGAGTTGGCGGGGCGGCAAGGGGGAGGAGTGAGGGAATCAGTGAATAAGCGAGTCAGTGAATTCAGAACGGGGGGAGCCCCCCCCCCACATTGCCAAGTGTGGGTACGTCATTGGCAATCTCCCCCCCCCCCCCCCCCCCCCAAAAACAGGGGGGGTGGTGTGGGAAACCGGTTT
>Ga0335069_10003036_pt1 | contig 25580 bp, 28 predicted proteins | sample Lox_Sample_11_FD_206714 | JGI IMG/M metagenome (GOLD analysis project Ga0335069, IMG submission 206714) | Soil microbial communities from Loxahatchee National Wildlife Refuge, Florida, United States - Lox_Sample_1.1 | ecosystem: Environmental > Terrestrial > Soil > Wetlands | place: USA... | reverse complement strand
GGAATAAGGCGTTGCGGCTCCGTCTTGAGCGGAATATGCGGCATCGCCGGAACGCGCATGAAGATTTCTCCCTGCCCTCTCTCAACACTGCCGACGGCGATATAGGTTACAATGTCGGGCGAATCCGCCTCAATGATGGGAAAAGTGAGATTAACCGGCTCAACGCCAAAATCCTCACCGAATTCTACCGGCAGGCGGCAATAGCCCTTATAGGCCACTTCGCAATGTAACTGTGAATGCGGCGCGGCCGTGTGGAGAGAAACATAGGCGGTTGTCATGTCATCGTCAAGGTTGAGGCGGTTGTAAGCTGTGGCGTAACACCGGAAGAGACGGCGATGGTCGGGCTAATTGCGCCGCTGAAAAATAACAATGTGCTGCCGCTAACGCTTTTACCGATACCAGCATAGGTTTCCGTTTCACTGCCGCCGGTTGCCGCCGGGAAGCTGATAGTTGCTACTGGAACGACAGTATTGCTACTAACCGTCCAGCCGCCGGAGGTGCGCGCCACGGCAACCCGTGCATAGCTGCTATAAGCCGCTTCGCTCGATGATTGCGTACCGTTGCCGGGATCGCCTGTATGCAGCGAAACATAGATGTTGGTTATCGGGGATGAACTGGCGTTATCCGCGATATTGGCTATGGCTGTTGCATTAAAAATCAACAGCAACAGATCGTTAGCGAAGGTTGAGTTTGTACCGGCCATTTGCTACCCTTTCAAGAATCTTGTTTTTTCAATATCGGAAAGCCTGTTAAAGCGGTATGAGAAATCCTTCTCCCAATCCGCTTTTTTCTGCTCGAAATCTTGCATGCGCTGGGTTTCTTCCTCTAATGCCTTTTCTTTCTCTTTTATTGAAATTTCACGTTCGAGTAATTCTTTCTCTCTGTTTGAACAATCCTGTTCCCTGATCTTTAAGTCATTACGAGAAGATTCTACGACGTCTAATGCTTTTTGTTTATATATATCCACATCAACTCTTCCCTTTTCGCACTCTTCTTCATGTCGCGCTTTTTCCTTTTCTAAGTCTTTACGCATTTGGCTTATTTCTAATTTTACATTCTCCAATCCGGCTTTAGCGTTATCAAACTCCGCAGCAGCATCATCCCGGAGCTTAATTTCTGCATCAGTTAATTGCACGGCAGAATTAATGCTTTGTATCGTTTTCTCTATTTTATCAGGGTTGCTTTGCAAATCCTGATATAATTTTAATGCTTCGGCTACAGAACTCCATGTTTTTAAAGCATCCATTTCAGGATTTTTCATCTGGCCGCTTCTTATGATACTCATAAACAATATCCTTTTCCGCTTACAACACTTGGTTTAATGGGATGTAAAGACATATCAAGATCCCTTTCCCGGCGTGAAATAAATGTACCCGGTACTGCTCGCCGTTATCGCGGCGACATAGGTAACATTTTGCGGAAGCCTGAATAATTCCATTGCGCCGGGGGGCATTAGGATACTCGTCGTCAGGCTCGCCGCTACAGAACTGCTAGTGCCGAATTCGATAAAAATATTAATTATAGAAGGATTGACCACGCGGATCGTTCCTTCGGCTCCCGCTCTGTCCACAAGCGCGACGTTGGCACTCGAAGTTCCCGCGTTAATATTAACGGTCGAGGCGGGAAGCGGGTAAAATGGTAAAATCTCAGTCATAAATTCTCCTTTAGGATGCCAGCTTACTCTCTAATACCTTGATTCTATCACTCAATTCCTTGATGCAGTTCACCGCCAAAGCCATCATATTAGGGTAAGCCAACGCATCCGGTTCACCTTCAGCGTTATACACTACAAATTCCTTTAAGCCAAGCGCATCAATATCTTCCGCTAAGAAACCGGCGAAATCCTTATCGCCATCTAAGGGCTGATTGCTTTTATACAGAACAGGCCGAATTTGTGAAAGTTTATCAATGCCTGGAGTATAGTCACGAATATCCGTTTTATAGCGTTTAGATGAGGTGGCACGTAACAAAATACCATTGCCGTCAACATAGACATTCGCGGCGCTCCCGGTTGTGTTGGCGTTAACGCTGGGGGCTATTACATTTCCGGAACCTTTAGCTACTAAATTAATACTAAGGTTGGTGTCGCCGCCGACAGCAGATAAATAAACATTCCCTCCGGCGCTGGCGCTTCCCGTGGCAGCGAGATAATTCACGGAGGATGCGGTATGCGTAACCTGGAATTGAGGCACGCTTCCATTGGTGTAGAAAGTAAACGCGCCAGAACCTTTAGTGGTCAATGCCATGCCGATATTGGTATCGTCGCCTGTGGCGTTAACATTGGCAACACCACCACTACTGATAGAGGGAGTGACACTTATATAATTAACGGCGCTGGCCACTCCATTGACAAGGAATCCTAAAGCGCCTGCTGCGGATACCCCAAGATTCGAACCGGATGGGCGGTAAATCCCGCTTGTGGGAACCGTAGCCCCCGTGGCGTTCAGGCAGGTTGTGTTGAGCAACCCGGCTCCTTTAGGCGTTATGGTAATGCTGACATCAGTATCAGACCCAGCAGCCTGAATCGTGGCGACGCCCGGACTCCCTGTCGCTCCCCCAAAAATCTGCAAATAATCAACCGAAGCGGCGGAATGCGGGATCTGCAACTGGGGAACGCTGCCATTAGTATAGAATGTCTGCCCCCCGCTACCCTTAGTGATATAATTTATGCTTATATTAGTGTCACTTCCGGTAGACGACAGACTCACTAAATTGCTACCGCTAATGCCTGGCGTAACAGTCAAATAATCCACGGCATTCGTTACGCTGTTGGTAACGAGGCCCAGGCTCCCAGCCGTAAGCGAAGAAACTCCATCGATTGACCATTGTTGTGTACCGGTAGAATCTTCAAGAAGGATAGTGTATGTCCCGATAAGCCAGATATTAGCTTCGCCGTTGGCATCCAGCACAACCGGGTTGGCATTTGGCGTTCCTGCTCCCGCATCGGTATAAGTGGCTTTCGGCGTGGTCGTACCAGTAACATAGGTATAAACCTTGCCCCCAGCCAAGGGCAATCCGTCAGCCGTGAAAAACCGCGCTTTTGGGACAGGGAGAAGAGATGCGCTCATGGTTTGAGTCCTTTTTTGAATGCCTGCTGCACTACAGGGCGTTGCCCTATCATATTAATGACATTTTGCCCTTTGCCTGCTTGTATAGCCGTTGCTGCTGCCCGCATCGGATACCCAACTGCCTGGCCAATAGCTGAGCCGACTAATGCTCCGGGAATGCCGCCTCCAGCAAACCCTGCACCACCAGCTGCAACCCCGGTTATTATCTTGCTCCCAACGCTTTTTAAGGCAGCAGTGACAAGCCCGGTCTTCGCTGCCTGCCGCAATGCCGTTTTCTCTGCTTCTGTGAATGGCCTTAAATTTTTTTCATTCCTGATAAAAGTTTTAAAACCATTCTTGATTGCCGTAGAGGGGACATCGGCGCGCATTCCATTTTCAATAATTTTTTGTACATCATCAGCAGAACGATAGGCTGTCCATAATTGATCTCCAGTTCGCCAATCCGCGAAACCGTTGGGATTGACCATGTCGCTTTGAGCGGCGGAAGTGGAAGCATCGCGCAGAGTATCCCTTATTTTCATAAGTTTTGTCGCTTGCTCATTATTCCCAGCGCGGAATGCCGCACCTATCCTGTCGCCGATGTCGTCGTCTATTTCGCCTAATCCTTTCAGGGAAATTGGCTTGTCACGCAACTTATCCAAATCGGCCAAAGTTTTTGTAACAGCATTATCACCAGCAAAAGTGCGTCCTTCCTGTGATTGTAAACCGGCTTCCTGGTTGGCTGTATTAATCACATTGTTCACTACATCTTCTTTCAACAGACCGCCCTTGGATTCCGCTGAATTGTAAAAATCCACCGCTTTATTTTTAATATCTTCAATCGAAGGAACAGCTACAGCCGGAGAAGCAGGAGCCTGCGGCGTCGGCTGCACATCCACGCCCCCGGATGCCTGATTGCCCACGAATCTTTGCATGGGAGTCGGCTCAGGCGGCAATCCGGCGCGTTCAAGGGCAGCGGCGCGTCCGGCATTTGCTGCCATGCCAAGCCCTGCTGCCGTCGCTACGTCACTGCCGATGCCGCGCGCTACCTGATGCACTGCATCCCCAGGCTGCAACGCCTGGAAACGCGGGTCGTTCGGCACAAGCCCCTTCACGAAACGAGACGCCGCAGGTAAAAACGGCTCAACCGCTGCCGTGGCAAGCCCGGCAACAGGAGCCATCGCCGCCTGTCCTACGCCTTGGATGGCATTCCCTACCTGTCCTATGCGCTGGAGAATAACGGGCGCACCGGGCGTGGGATTCGAGATGGCTTCCCCTGTCTGCGTCGCGGCATCCTTGAGATTTTCCATTATATTGGAAGCAACCGTCTGTCCGGCCTGCCCAACGGATTCGATATTTGATGGCTGCGCGCCGATTTTCGGAGCAAGATAATCAACAATCTGGCTGTCAGGCACATTGTCATTGCGCGCCGCTTTCAGGTCAAAATTGACCTTCGATGCCAGATAATCAGCGATCTGACTGTCCGGCACTCCATCCTTACGGGCTGCTGCTACATCGAATGGCATCACGGCCTCATGTATTTATCAAGAGGATTGCTTGTGGCGGCGGATACCTGCTGCCCACCACTACGCTGCCTTAAAACATCAAGCGCTGCCGATGCCTTGGGGGAAACAACCTGTACCGGAATATCCGTTGTACCCATGCCTTGCTTGATCTGTTCCTTGGTGGCGTCAAGCTTCGATTCGAGCAAATCGCCAATTTGGGCTATAACACTATGCAACTGCTCAGGGGAGCCGGATGAATCTATAGCGTCAGACCAGGTTTTAATGTCATTTTCCGAACCTCCCGATGCACGGTAAACCCGCGTCAGTTCATCAACCACGGCTTTTTTGGTCGCATTGAAATTCTTTACCCGTGGATCGCCAAGAGCGCTTTCAGTCAGATTGGCCACAGTGTTCCATGCGGGAATACCGCGATTATTAAGCTTATCGGCTGCATCGCTCAAAACCTGCAAATGCCCGATAACAGTGTTTATAGCGTTGATATTTTGCCCTATCTTCCCGCTGGTAATATCATTGCGCATTTTCGAGCGCGCATTGTAGTTCACCGCGTCGAAAGAAGGATCATATTGGCTGACAGCGCTTAACATCCCCTGCCAGTACGGGGATTTTAAGGCAAACCCAGACGGGAATGCCATCCTTCCCTCAGCCAGTGCTTTAACCTGGGAGGCAATTTGTGGGGGCATCGCAGCCAATACTTGATCATTTTTACCGCTAGACGAAGGAGATGCAGCCATCCCAGGAGAAGATTGATTACCTCCCATCTTACTATTAATATCATTCACATAAGATGAAACTGTTTTGCCATTGCCGTCGGCGACATCCTTAACCCAAGGTGTCGGGCTTCCCGGGGGTGCCACATTCCCTTCGCCGGAAAAATAACCCACCGCTTGTCGTGCCGCATCGCCGGGATATTTCTGCTGCAAATCAGCGAGTATGCGCTGCCCAACGGCTACATTATCCTTCGGGTTATTAATATCTTCTCCCGGCTGCGCGTATCTCTGGAAAGTAGCGGGGATAATTTGTGCTTGCCCCACTGCTCCGTTAATACTTGTCGGAGAATTCGGGTTATTACCGGACTCTTGGGCGAACAAAACATTTGCCGGTAAATTACCCGGAGGGGAAGAGGCGGGCATAGCAATAGCGGAATTTATTCCCATTCCTCCACCAACGCCAAGATTCATGAATGGATTCTGTGCTTGCAGAGTGAGTTTGTCTTTTAAGGACATGCCCTCCAAGAGACTCTGCTGCTTCCAGTTGGGGTCGAAAACGTCCGGGTCGCCGGTCGTGTCTATCCCTTTGGCGTTCATGTCCTGTTTCCATGCATCATACTGTTGCTGATTCTGGACGCGGGACAGCGATTGCAGCGAATAATCGAGCTTATCCGAGGCCAGTTTTAATTTTTCCGTATCGAGCGTGTTCGCCCCTTGCTGTACTTGCTGCTGTACTTGCTGCCGTTCCAGAGGAAACAAAGAATTTTTATTGACGCTGGCTTGCACATCCTGCTGCTTTTGCTGCAAATCAAGACCACCCGCCGCAATCTGGTCAGGACGCAGGACATTGAAAGCCATATATGTTGGATCAAGCGGCAAATTAATACAGCCCTCCCAGCCCGTAATTCACACTACTATTCCCAGTCGTAGTTGAGCCATTATTGCCGCCAAAATAATTGGATAGCCCCGAAACCGCACTGTTAAGCCCGGTCGTCCATGCGTTCGTATTGGCTACCTGGCCGGAAGCATTGTAATTCGCGGCATTTTGAATTCCTGTTGCCGCATTATTGGCGTAATTAGTTCCGGTAGCAGCATTATTATTAGCGGCCACCTGTCCCGTTCCGCTTAACCCCGCCAGCCGATTATAGAGATTTGTCTGATTCGTATTATAGCGGTCGTATACTTGTTGGTATTCCTGCGCCGCTGTGCCTTGTCCGAATTCCGTAATGGCTTTCAGCGCCGCGCCTGACATCAGCCCACCCTTGGCCGCTGCGCTGCGCTCCAATGCTTTCTCCCCTTCGGAAACGCTGAATTGATAGCCGGGGTCAGCCACGAAATCTGCTGCCGAGAATGGCTTGGAAAGGCTGCCGAATGCGCCGTTAGCGGCGCTGGAACCCGGTGGTAAATCAGGCGTTGCGCCTGGCGCAAGTTTATCGACCGTTGATTGAAACCCTTGCGGAACATATTGCGTGGGGACATAAATCGTATCGCCTGTAGGACTCCCTGGATTAGCCACGCTATAGGAACCCGGCGCGACAGCGCCACCTTTGCCGTTCGTAATCGTGGCATATTCCTGGCCAGTCATTTTCGTATAGCCAGTGGGTGCACCGGATGCCGTTCCCGATGTGGAAGGATTCAACCCCATCAAATAAGCAAGCTGCTGATTCGCCGCGACGCCTGTATTGTAAAATGGCATCTGGTCTTGGCGGTTCTGCTCGTAAATCTGCTTTTGCAGCGCTACGCCCGCATTTGCGCCCTGTGCTTGCGTAGATGCCGCATCCGATGCTGAACCGCCGGAAATAGCGGAATCACCCAAACCACCCAGCGCGCCGCCGATAGCGCCCCCTATGCCTGGGGCTACTAGATTTCCCACTATACCGCCTATAGCACTCAGGAAGCCCATTAGTAAATCTCCACTCCGCTGCCCTGAATATTAACGACGGTGGCAGTAGACGCCAAAGCCTGAAGAAAATCCCCAGGATTCAGAACGTGCCCTTCGCCCTCGAAGCATTCATAAGTAGCCCCCGGCGCTATGGTTTGCGCGGAAGTCAGCGTATTGGTTGCGCTGGCGCTCCCTGCCGAAGGCACCAGATACACCGTGATGGTGCGCGCTACCGTATCGGTATTCGTGAAGGTAAGTTTTTTGAGGATGGTATGGGTATTTGCCGGCGCGGTGTAATATGTCGCCGCCGATGCCGTAAGCAGGGCAGGGCTGAATAATTTCTTGGCGCTGGTGGTCATGGTGAATCCGTTAGAAAGGACACGCGAGACCCGCTCATGGCAAACGTGACGCAGCGCCGGATAGTAAGTGCCATGTATTCAGTACATTATCCTCAAGATAAGAGGAAATCAAACCTTTTTTAGACGCGGATTCTTCATTTTCGCCTTCGGGGAAGCCTTTCGGCTGGCATTTGCCAGAATAGCCCCAGCGGATTTCTTACTGTAGCCTTCCCCTTCAATCTTTTTTTGCACCGCTTTAAAACCAGGGTGCTTTTTTCCCATCTTAGCCATAACTTTCTCCTTTGTTAATACCCATATTGGGCGTTGGTGATTTCCCATTTACTGCTTATTGCATTATATTGAAAGAAAAATCTGTCTATTTTACCTCCTCCCGTCGAAGCTGTTGGCAGAGCTGTGGTGGTTCCTCCAGCATAAGCCGCATTCCATGAAAATGTCTGCGCATTGGTGGATTTGATAATAAATTGCCATGCCTGGCCATCCAAAACGGCACCAGTAGGAGCATTGGCGGTAAGCGTGCCCAATGCCTGCGTGTTGGTTTGCGTGTTAATATCCGCAATGTTAATGTTCGGCGTGAAAGAAGTCGCATCCGCCAAGGCGATGACACGCGGCGCAGGGAGTTTCGTGGGCGGAGACGGCCTGATTGAAAGCCATGCAAGCTCCTGGTCATAAGAAACGGAAGGATGCGCAGGCGCATCAAACAGGGTATCCTGCCCAACAGATTTTGCGGCAGGCTGCGGAATGCCCTCATAGGCATCGAGCACCGCCAAATCCGTGTTATCTGGCGCGATAGCTCCTCCCACGCGAGTATAAAACTGGATAAACCATATATTCCATATAGAGCTTACCAAGCCATCAGCGCCGGTTATAGGCTCACGGACAGGAGGAGGCGGGAGATTGGTAGCACTGGCCATCAGGCAGATCCCATGCTGATTTCAAGGCGCGCTGCGCTAATGAATACCTTGGTGTTGGTTGAACCAGAAACTTCATATACCCTGTCCCGCGCGCGGCCAAGCCTCCTCCAGATGACGCGCTTGCGGTAGTCCCCGACGGCTCCGGCGCTGCGCCAATGCGAATTCGACCATGTATGGCCGCCATCGTCAGACCAGCGCAGCATGATTTGCGGGTCTTCGTCTTCATCCGCGCCCGATTCCAGCCCTATGCCGGTTTCCATGATGATTTGCATTTCCTTATGAAACAAATATTCCTCGTCATCGGCAAAATGCGGCGCGGCGCGCAGCCACCTTTTAGGATGCCCGTTATCGTCGTAAATATTTAATGACTGTTCATAAATGATGCCGTTTTCATAATCCCCGACCAGATGCTTGCCAAAGGCGAAGGCATGGCACTCCGCCCGGTGGCGTTCATAAAGCCCCGTATTTGTATTAAGATAACAGCGTTCATGCCATTGCTGGGTAGTGACATCGTAAACCCATGTGTTTTCCGGGAAGTTAAGAACATAAAAATAATGACCGCCCTCCTGATAAGTGTATCCTGTAGCCGAAGATAAATCAGCGTACCCCTGTAAGGCATATTCAACCGCGAATGTGCTGATACGCTGCGGCTGATAGCCATTTGCCATCCACACGATGCCGGAACCTTGCGGATCCTGCCCGAGCCAGAAAACCGTATTGGCGTTGGTCGCAATGGAACCGTAAGCGATGCAACCATATTGCATGAAAACACCTTCGATGCGCTGAAAGGGGAAATCAGCCGCCCCGCTATCATAAACCACTTCGACTGATTCCGTACCGAATAGCCATCCTTGCTTGTGAACGGCTGCTACTCCTACAATATTATCCGGCAGGCCTTCCGCGCTGGCGAAATCAAGGCTGTCGATATTGCTGCCGTCATTAATGGCGCTGATGTAGTAAACTCCTGTCCCCGGTTCCTGGAACATGAAATAGCCGTCAATATAACAGATGGTATTCGACCCGCGCCAGCCCGCAGATGTTATCTGGGCGAAAACATTGGTTGCTAGAGTAAAAATATACCCATTATCGCCATCCACGATGCAGATCTGCGTCCCGTTATCGGAAATCCCGACAAATCCGGTGGAGGTAAGCATGGTGCCGCGTAATGTGCTCGTGCCATCACTGAAAATTTCGTAGAGATAGGGACCAAGCACGAAAAAGCATCTATCCTGTACTACCCAGCTATTACGGGCAGGGGAAACCACGGGAGCTGCGAATTGACTTAAGCCAGGCGTCCCCATCATGCCGATCTGGGATTTGCTGTCTTTTGCTTCGCTGATAACCGGAAAAATGTTTACAGACCGCTGGCAGTCAAAATTAAGGCTGTTGTAAACATAACTTGGCCCGACAAAAGGAAAACGCGAGCCGTTATGCCGGGAAGAAGCGGCCTTTGCAGCAGTGGATAAGCGCGGCATAATACCCCCATGCTAAGGATAACCGGCAAGGAATTGGCCAAGCCCCCAGCGGCGCTCCGTGCCGGGGATTCCGCTCGGCATATCGAGCACGTCAACTGTATAGTTAATTCTCTTTATCTGCGCCTTTGATTCCATCGCCTGAGCGCCAAGCAATTGTGAAGGAGCTGCCGCGAAAGCAGGACAGATTTCCAGGGCAAGATTTTTTTGTAGTGCCCTTTGATAGCCCGGAGGAAGCGAAACAGTGTCCGATGTCGTAGCAAAGGACGAAACGGGCGTCCAGTACCATAAGACGGGGGCGTATGTAGTATCAGTGGGGATAGGCCAGAAATAAAGAGTTTTTAACGGATAGTCCCCATTATCATAAACCACCAGCGGCAGAACCGTTGCGATGCGCTTGGATATAATGGAACTGTATTCGTCAGGATTTTCAGTAACATATATAGGAATATCGAATTCGCTGGGAGTGCTGGCGTTCCCGCGGTTAAATGCTCCTTCAATTTTGACCGGTCGCGGGACGTTGAAATCTCCGCCTGTGCCGATTGTATAACTCTGCTGATTGGCCACATAGGAAAAGACATGCGGCGTGACATTGTAAATCATCAATTCTTCGGTATTCCATGTCTCCAGCAGGTTATTCAGGGCGCGCAGACAGGCTGCGGCTTCTGCATCGGTCGGCGTTTCTTCCAGCGCGAGCGCCCCGATGTCCATCATCGCATCGGTGATTATCTGCAAAACAGCCGTCATACCTCACTCAATAATTCTTTTAATTTATTAACCCCAATTCTTTTATCATAAGAAATTCCAGCTTTATCGAGTTTCCTGCGTAGCGAATCAATTGTTTCGTCATCTTCCGTGGGCGCCCCCTTATTTTGCGCGTCATAAACCTGGGTGGGCGTATCATACCATATGCCGCCGAGCGCGTCTAACTCTTCCTGTGAATTAATGATACGGCCATGCAATCCGGGGCGCATAAAATCTCCGGTTTTTATCGTCACCTTATCGCCTGTATATTTCCATCGGGGAAAAGTCATAATACACGCCCATAACGGTCACATTCGGTAACGGGATTCTTGCATAAGGATTCCGCATAGTTCCCATACCAGCCATGAATACCATAATGTCCGAAACTGATATAAGGATAAATCCATATTTTCTTTCCCATGTCACGCACACGGTTACAGAAAGTGTAATCCTCTCCATATCGCCTACCACCGCTCCTGAAGCACTCAAAAAAGCTGATATACATCCGCATGGGGCGCTCAGGAGACGCGCTGGTGTCAGTATAGCACATCTGGGGATAATATTTTTCAAATTCCTCCAAAATTTCTCTTTTGACCATCATAAATCCCGCGCTCACGCATTGCGCCTCGATAATATGCTCACCATTGCAGGATTCCCCGATGATTTTATTATCAGGCGTATAAGGTATGCTACTCCATGTATCCCAGTTGTTTTTTTGCGGATAAGCTCCTCCGATCACTTCCTTATCGCAGGCCAGCATTTTGGGAATGGCGTTTTCATCCCATGATTCATCGGAATCGATAAGCAATAAATGAGTAGCGTCGCTTTCAAGAAATTTAGCGCAAATGGTGTTTCTGGCGCGGTCAACGTAAGAATCCCCGGAAAGACTCATGAATTCCCAATCAATACCCATTTTATCCAGAAGCCTACCCGTCTTTACGATGGAGTCGATATAAGGCGAAAACCCCTTGGCTTCATAAAATGGCGTGGCGATAATTAATTTTGGGGCAGAGCGGTTCACTGGAGTGCGGTAATAACGCCGCTGGATGATGCCTAAATTTTTAATGTGCGCTTCTATATTTTTTGATGTTTCAGCGCAACGGTTTTCATTGCCGCGAACGCGGATTTTCATTAATTTTTCTCTTACAACGAAAATCGGCGCGGCCTTAATGGCGCGGATGTAAAAATCCAAATCCGCCAACTGCGCCAGGGATGTATCGAATTCCCCAATATTCAGCGAACGGCGGAAAATGAAGCCACCACGGATACGATTACCAGCATAGAGCAGTTGCAGCCATTCCCCTTGTCCCCGATTAGGCTCTTCAAGGATGGTGTCGCAAGGATGTGGCTTGCCATAAAGCTTTGAATCTTCGTCAATAAGGCTTAAATGCGTGATGACAGAGCCAAAAACAGGGTCGGCATCAAGTTTCCCCACTGTTTTTTCTAGATATTGAGGTTCCCATACGTCATCGGAGGGAATAATTGTAAAATAATCGCCTTTAGCCTGTTCCAAGGCCATATTTGCCAATATATCAGGATTTCCGCTGTTTTCACGCAGCGGAATAACGCGGATACGTGGATCGTCAAAGGAATCGATGACATCCAGCGAATCATCGGTGGACGCGTCATCGATAATAATATACTCAAAATCGGTAAAAGTCTGCGCCAATACGCTTTTGATGGTTTCCCCGATGAAATTACCAAGATTGTAATTCATCGTGCAGACAGTTACCTTCATAAATACCTCCGGTTATGTTAGCCTGTTATATGGATAATCCAATAACAGGCCAAGCACAACCAGATTTTTACGAGAACGGAGTCGCGGCAATGCCGGTTACCTTGCTCATCACGTTAACAGCCCAGATACCGGTGGAAACATCGAGGAAGCTTACTTTATCGCCGATGAATCCGCCGAGAGTGCTTCCGTTGAAAGTAACAGCCGTGGTAGCCCCGCTGGCATAGAAAGTCGCGGTTGACGCTCCGGATGTTTGGAAAGCATTCCCATACATTTTATCACCTGCCGTTGAATTCAGCACGAATGTCTGGGAACCGGTAGTTACGGTGGTGCCTATGATGAAATCATAGACATTCCCGGTACCGGTGGCGGCGGGTAACGCGATAGCGAAGCCGGCTGCCTTGCTCACAAGATTAACCGCTCCAGGAACGATAGTAGCGGTACTCGCAGTCACCAGATTAGGCGTCCCCCTGCTTCCTACATTAGTGCCGGAAGGACAAAGGCCTAGATTTATCAATTGAGCCAGCAAACTGACTGTATTGGCTTGCTGAGTTACCGGCGTTGTGCCGTAAAACCCGATTGCGGCGCTCGTTGCGTTGCCAATCATTTCACTTGGGTAACCCGTGCGTCCGAGAATATCGGCAACGGTTGAATTATAAACAGCGGTCATAACATGGTTTCCTTTCTGTTAACCGGCGATGCGAACGGCAAGCTCAGGACGTGTACACGCCCAGCCGCCCATAATATCGAAGCGAATGTTTTGCGCGTCCGACATGCCATCCCAGAACATCGTGCCGCGAATCGACATATTGAGCTTGGGACTTTTGTAGACGGCGGACATTGCGCCACCTTGCGGCTTCTCCATGGGAACCGTCGCAAAGGTGAAGGCATCCCGGTGGAAGGCGAGGTTCTGCGGCGTCTGCACGGCGCTAGCCGCTTCGACTGTCACGACAGCGCCGGACGAGGCTTTACCGGCAACCGCATAGACATTCTGGAACTGGCCGGAGAATACCATCGACGGGCTGACCGTGAAGGTAATCGTGCCGGGGCCACCGGCAGGCGTCGGGGTAGCTGTCACGACGAACTGCTGGAGCTGGCCGGTCGAGGTGCGCGTTTGCGGATTGACCGAATACACGTTGGCGATATGGAAAATATCTCCAACGTTCAGCGTATCGCCGCTTGTCCAGCCGGTTGTCGCCACGGAAGTCCCGCTGGTAATATCAGCGGAAAGCGTAACTGCCGTGCCGGAGCCAGATGCCAGCGCCGCGTAAGTGCCGGTGACCTGTGTGTTGACGTTCTGATCCATGCTGGATTTGAACCCGCCTACCATCGCCGACAAATTCCCGGTCTGGTATTGCTTGGAAATATCGGTGGTCGGATTGAAATACGTCACTGCACCGCCCGCATAGCCCTGGTACGCCGCAGGGTTCATGACATGCGACAGATTGCCGTCCATTGGGCACGCCTGGTTGGCAAGCTTGGTAAGGGCAGCGAAGATAGTGGTGATGGATGATGGCGTGGTGCCCGGCGTGCCGACCATCTGGTAGACATTCTGGTAAAGCGCCATGCCCACATTATCGATTTTGTTAGCGAGCGCAGCAATGCAGGCATCCATAAACACCTGACGGCTGAACTCGTTGATGTCGAGCGTAAGCTGCTTGCTGGTGAAGCTGATGCCATTATTATACTGCTGCAACGTCAGCGGCACCGAATCCTCGGTGGTGCCTTGCGGAGTAAACACGTTCCCGGTAGTCACCGTATAACGCGGCGGCTTGCGGATGCTGATAGTATCGCCTATCTGCGCTGATTTATTACCGAACTGATCCTGGTAATCGCGGTTGACGAATTTAGTAAACGTCAGGGTGTTTTCGAGAATTTCAAGGGATTTTCGCGTGATCATCCCGATGGAAAGCAGGGTATTCGTTGCCATAAAAAGCCTTTCGCGGCATGGGTTACGTTACCCACTGCCGGATGGCCTTAAAGCTCTATGTATCCCCTGGGGTCTGTGTTTGCAGCGCCAGAGGAAGAAGGCTTTACATGGTCAAGCGGCGGTGGTGCTTGTGTTACCTTGACCGCAGCTTTCCCTTGCTTGCCCCTGATGAGCGCTTCGATACGGGCGATTTCCTTGCCAATCCGCACAGAACTTATTCCGTCCCGGTTGATCTTGTCCAATTCTTCCGGGTTTTTCGCCAGGTAGTATTGGACATCTTCGCCTATATCCGATTCCGTTAATGCGTCGATAATATCTTTCCTTACGGGGACATCATCGTATTCCGCGATAACTTCATCGTAGTCCTCGTACTTCTCTCTGCCTTTTTCCTTCCGGTTTTCCCAGATTTCATTGGCTTTGAGTTGACGAGACTGGATTTCCTGCTCTTTTAAGCGCTCACTAACTTTCTGGTCAGCCTTCCAGTCAATCAGCGCTTCGTTATAAGCGTTCCAGTCATCAGGGTATTGCTCGGGCGTTGGCTTGGACGCTGTTACTGGCGGGGATGCCGGATTTACTTTCGCTAATTCCGCTTTTAAAGCGGCAATCTCTGCGTCTTTTCGATCCAGTTTTTTAACGTATCCGCTGCGCTTGCGTTTTTTCGCCGTTTCGCTGCCGTCAGCATTCTCTTCAGGGCTTTCAGCAGGAGTTTCCGTTTCGGCGGGAGCGCGGGCGGGTTCCGGCGATGCCGGGGTTTCCTGAACGGCTCCCTCTTCAACATAGCTCTCCGCAGTATCCACAGCGCCTTGCGCGCCAGATTCGCCTTGATTCATATTTCTCCCATGTGCCAATGGCACAAGCAGGTTGCATAAGTGGTATGCTTAAGCGCACTATTGCATATTAGTAGCAACGTGGCAAGCGCTTTCTTAAGAAGCTGGTAATGTTTGCCCCTGCGGCGGTTCGGCGGTTTCATTTTCCATCGGGACATTGGCGTGGAGCATAGCCAGACGTTCGCGGATATGGGTTAACTCTTCCTTAAGCAAACCAAGGTTATTCGCGCCCTCCATGCGCAACGCGGCAATGGCAAGATTCGTTTCATTGTTCTGCGCGGCGATGCGTTCGCGACTCTCGATGTCCTGCTGCTTGGCGTCGATTTTATCCTGCGCTTCGTTGAGCGCCTGCGTCAGTTGCTGAATCATCTGCTGGGAATGCTGGAGCTGTGCCTGTACCTGCGGCGGCAATGGCGGCTGTCCATTGGGGTTTTCCTGCAAGGGCGGCGGCAGCATTTTTTTCAGGCGTTCGGCCATTTGTTGCGCGCCCGGCCAGTCCATGTTCTGCACGGCCAGATCGCCGATAACATTCCAAAGCTGGGGGTTAGCCTGCAAGACCGTGGACATGGCATCGGCGGATTCCTGGCGTTTCGTATCGAAACTCGGCCCGACCTGCACGGAGACATCGTATTTCGCCACCGTCATGTCGTAATTGACGGTCTTTCCTTTGTGGCTGAATATCTGGTTGATCTTTACCACTTCCGCTTCATTATTTTCATGCAAAATACGGATGACGCGGGCGGTATCATAAATTTTCGGTATCAAATCCAATAATATGACGCCAAGGAAACGAATTGCCCGGCTTAGATTATCGATGTAATGGAAATTCGCCACATCACCTTCATGCTGGCGTTTCTGGATGGCGAGACCGCTGGTTTCATTGCTTTTCTGGCCGAGTCCCGCCTGATAAATGCCGGTCGTGTGCATGAGGTCACGATCGGCTCCGGCAAGGGCTTGCTGCATGGCCATGATCGGCGGTTCGGCCTGGTTGCGCATCGGAGCGGGCACCAGCGCGCCATTGAGCGCGACGGGTCTATAGGGAAGATGCGACCAGTTGCGCGTATTGGCGCTTTCCCATAGCGCCTTATAGTTCTCTATCTGGCCTTCCGCCGCGATGAACGGCGCGCGCGGGGCCAGCGCAATCGCTTCCGTGATAGCACTGTTGTGCGTCGGTATCATTGCCTCGCCAGCTAGAAAAAGGTGAGACTTGCTGGAAACGCCAATACATTTAACAGGCACCGAAGTGACGGATTCGACGCTTTTTATACCATATCTTTTGGTGCGACGCGGATGATAATTCTTTTTATCCGCCTGCATTTCCTTTTTTCTTTTTAAACGGAATATTGGTAGCTCAGGGCATGTAAAATTAAATTGATATGCTTCTGCCGTCTTATATGATCTATCGCCAAAAACAGCGATTTTGCGATTACGATATAATACTTTCGCCTTTATCCCCATCGAACGCAGCAATTCGATCAAACCATCCCTTAATTCAGGAAGAATAGTGGTATATTCGCATGTTTTGGTCTTAGTACAAATAGAGCCGTCAGTATCCATCAGCCCTTGCAATAAGAAGAGTCTTTGTTCGTACGATGCACGCAAATAATCAGATGGGATATGCTTTCTTCCTAATACTCCCGCTGCTAAAAATGCTTCTGTCATCCCCAATACGGTAAAATGCCCATGCCCGCTAGCATCAATATAACTTTTACCAAGGTCGAACCCTAAATCTGAAAGCTCGCCTCTTAAATCTTGTAAATCGTCTTTTCCTTGGGAAATACGAGGCACAGCTGTACAGCCATCCCCTAACCATACCCCCAGAAGATAAGGATGAACCGGAAGTTCTTTTTCTTTTGTGACAAGAGGCTTAGACGACCATATGAAATGTTTGCCGGGTGTTAACTCACCTGTTGTTATTTTCTTTTTCTTCCAGTCCCAAGTAATGGTTTTCCTGTTGCCGCGTTCCTCGACTACCCAAGGATGTTCTTTATCGGCGACGATAATTGAATCATCGTCAAAAGTAATCTTGAGGCATTCCCGGTTAATATGTACAGGACTCTCGCCAAGCACGTCACATATTTCGCCACGTTCATCAAATACTTGGTCTCCAACTTTAATTTCACCCATTGTAGTCCACCCGGAAGGCGTAGGGATAGGGGTATCCAATGCTAAAGGCGACCAGTAATTATACATGCGCATGGGGTCTTGCGCATCGCGCACCATGCCGGTTAACCGGCGCTTGCCGTCGATGTCGAGATCGTCTCCCAGGACAGGCACGATAGGGATATACCGTCCCGGCCATTCGCGTTCATCGAGCACTTCCATCGCCGTGATTTTCCGCCAGATGACTTTTCGGTCAATGGCTTGCCGTTTTTTGGCAATGAGGTTTTTATCTTTTGGTTTTTCCTCGGTAAGCGTGCCGTCCGCCAGGAGGTACACTGTGCGTTCCGTTTCTTCCACTTCCCAATATTCCGCGATACGGACACGAGTATCCTGTATCCAGCCCGGCGCCTGGTCTCCCACTGACGAAAGCGATATATCGGAATAGCTTAACTCCGACTGCCCCTTTAATTCATCCTTGCTTACATCACTGACGATGAACGCCCATTTCGCATCCGAATAATCCGGCTCGCGGGCGTCAGGGTCGAAATACACGGTGAACGGGTTTTTTATCCTCTTGATTTTTATCTCCTGGTCGAAGCCATTATCATCGCAATACTCCGTGTCAACCATGAAATAACCGAAACCGATGGTTACCTGCATTTCGCAGGCCGTATCGAACGCTATATCCGCGTTGCTGGCCGACTGGATATGCCGTGCCAGCCCCTCCATAATCTCCGCCGTATCGACAGTGGACTCGTCGGTCGCAGTGAATCTCAGCGACGGCCTGTTCTGCCGCTGGTCATTCGTCACCTGCCGGATGAATTGTGGCAACCTGTTGATATTCAAGCATGGGCGCTTGTCCAGCACGCGTGTCTGCTGAATATCCTCCGGCCATTGCTCTCCGGCGCGGAAACGTAAATCCTTCAAGGATTTAGTGCGTATGTCCTCTTCCGCGTCCTCCGCCAGCTTGAACCGCTTAAGCGCCTTGGCAATAACAGGATTTACGGCTGAATCACTTTCTTCATCCACGGGGAAGCACTCATGCTTGCGACCCGCGCCGCCCGCTGCGGCCACCAGCGTAACGCCGAATCCATTGCTTATTGGCCAGTTGCAACGATAAGCGATTGTTTAACAGGTGTCAATGCTAATGTACCAGATTCTCGCCGCCCTCTCTCAACACCGCGTCGCATTCATTGATTTTCCGGTACATTTCCAATAGGATGCTCTGCACATATTTCGGCTTGCACCCAAGAATCCTCCCGCAACGGATAAGTTTGTAATCCTCATCGAGAATCTCTTCCGCGCTGTTTATACCATCCATGCCGTATCCCCTCCATGACCCCATCCATAACCATACGCCGGTTCGCTCGCCTTTACAACAGGATAATTGTTCCGCGTCGCCAGCCATACCGCCATAGCCCGGCTAGCGTCTGCCATATGACTCGACCAGTTATGTAACGGCTTCTTCGAAAATACCTTATGCTCACGGTTCCATTGCCGCTGGTAATTCTTCATCGCCCGAACGAACGGCTCCCCCTTCTCCTCATCCACCACCAGCTGCGGCAGCAACGCCTTCACCAGCTCTATCCCAGGCTCTATGTCATCCCTCGGTAATACCTCGCAATTCTCCAGCCCCATACCCTCCAGCTGCGCCACCATCGTCATCCCCGTCCGCACGCTCTGGTGCCCCGCGTCATGCGGCAAAACATGTGTTCCATAATTGTAACCCTTCTCCTTCAATATCCTTACCTGGTCCCCCAGCTGCGTCCCTACCTCCATATACGAATCGATAATCCTCGGCTCCCTACCAACCACCTGAAAAAACACAATACTTGTCCCGTCCCCCCCGATGTCCCACGCCGTATGAACCTCAAACGCAGGATTGTACGGCACCTTGCACAATCTCCCTTCATTCCTCATATCTATCATTAATTTAGCATAAATCGCCCCCTCCGTGACCTTGTTATACTCCCCCAACCATACATGCGCAAATATCTCAGGGTCACCCTCCGAATCAATCGCTATCTCCTGCCGTAACTCAGCCGTAAGATGCGGATTATCCATGTAATTTACCCGCACTACCCGCGCATCCTTCACCCGCCCCGCTCCGCGCAGCAACACATCCACAGGATCTTCCTCATTCTCAGGGTTCCAACTAAACCATAACTCGCTCCCATCCTTCCTTATCGTCGGACGCAATAACCGCAAACTCCGCTCCCCTAACGTCTGAGCCTCCTCTACCCACGCAATGTCATACCCCTCCAATGACTTAATGTTGTCAGCCGTGAAATTCTGCATCCCCTGAAATATAATAACACCTCCATGCCGAGTCTCTATCACATCCTTGTACACCGTAAAATATCCCCCTACCCCCAATGCCTTTATCTTATCCTCTATCAATAATTTAACAGACTGAGCTATCGAACGCTGTACCTCACGGATACATGCCTGCCTCACGCACCCCTGCACATGCCGTATCACACTCAGCTCCGCAAAAAAATGGCTCTTGCCGCCGCCTTCGCCCCCCCCATGTCCCCTTGTACCGCGCTGGCGATAACAAAGGAACAAACGCTCGAGGCGTTTCAATCCTTAACGTTGACACAATCTTAAATCATCCTTTCTGAAAATTCAGGTGCATAGAGGATGGTATCGGTACCAGAACCAAGGCCGGCACCCCAAAGTCGATTTGATGGTATCCCCCCGCCCCACCCGGCGCCCATCCCGGAATGCCTTTTAAACGCATTAGGGAGGGCGTACAGCGGTTGTACCTGTGCTCTGGTAGGGTTATAGCCATTTGATGCTCACTGCGCTGTATGGGTCTCTAATGCGCTCGACTGAATATGGTTGTTATATTAGGACTCACATTCACACAATAACGTCATGTAATATAATGATTCTCGCTGTCGATAAATAATAATATACCCCCAAATATACCCCCAAAATCTTCCTTAACTGTCTGCTTTCGGGTCAATAATCACCACCTCAATCTTCGTTATCTCATCCGCTGGCTTCGGCGCTTCCGGCGCTATCTTGTCCAGCAGCGCGTTGATGACAGGCAGCACCACACGCTCATCCTTACAGCTTATCAGCATGTTAATCAAGCGTTTCCTGCTCAGCCGCCGGATGTCGTCATCGGTCAGCTCGTCAGCCGTTTTCCCCGCAAGGCTGGCCAGGGTTTGTTCGTCTAAATCATTATCGGTTGGCGCAGGAATGCCAATATTCGCTGGAACGCTTGATATTCTTTCTTTCATAGTCATAATCTATCATACTGATTCGTAATGATTCTGTCAAACTGAGACAAAGGATTTTCTGCTCAACTCATTCTTGGCTCAATCTTGTCTCGGCATAACATATTGTTATATATATATTATTATATATAGAGTCAATATGTTATAAGATTGAGACATAGAGACATAAGTTATATATATGTAAGCAGGGTTATGACAAAGTTTTGGGAAAATCCCCTGTCTCACGTCTCAGCAAGATAACCCATTGATTAACTATTTTTTTATTTATATTATTCAATAACATAGCTGAGACAAGAAATAATGGCTCTATCTTGTCTCACGTCTCAGAAAAAGAGCAAATTTTGGGCATGATGATGCTACTATTTTTCTATAAACAAATGATTTTTATATATATTGTTATAAAAAACCAAAAAAGAATAAAATAATCAGAAATCTATTACATTATTGAGTATATTTTCTATTTCTGGCTGATTATCCGTTTCGATATTTTGCTTCCATTTTCTTTTTTGCACGCCATCAATACGGGGTCTATACTCAATATATCCATTAGAAACAAGGCAATCGGTAATTCTGAGTCTTAATTTTCCATCCTGATGGATAATTGGGATATCCATTTTCTTAACAAGGTCAGCGAGGAAAAAATCATGAGTAACCCAGGACTCTTTAACGAGCGCGGCAGCTATAGATAATATTTTATCACTCATAATATCCTCGATCATGCGCTGTTTTTGTTCGATACAGGCGAGTTTATGTTCTTCGGCTTCCAACCAAATGCGTTCGCCTGTTTTATACCTATGAACTGCTTCTGCCCATAATTGCTCTTTGTCGCGTTCAAGAGCCAGGAGGTCGATAACCTTTCCGCACTTAACAGGCCAATATCTGGTGTTGCCGGTTGGGTCGGTCAAATATCCGGCAGTTGGGTTGACGCTTCCGGCGATAATGAACATTCGTGGGCGCGTGGATGATTTTCGCGCATAAGGAGGACGATATTCATCAACACTTCGACGGACAAATCCTTTTATTTCGTCTGTTTCGGCTTTGCGGAAGCTGGCGAGTTCCGCCATCTCAAATATTAATTTTCCTTGTAATTTTATAAGTGAGTCTTTGTTTTTAAAATCAATGCTTTCATCGGTAAAATATCGGCTTCCTTTAACGGTGGCGAGTTTTTCCAATGCGGTGCTTTTCCCGATATATTGATCGCCTTCAAGGATAAGAACGCAATCGAATTTACAGCCTGCTTCATAGACACGCTTGACTCCGGCGATAAGCCACTTGCTGCCAACGAGCCGCAGATAATCAGGATTTTGGCTTTCAGCGCCAAGATAATAAGAAAGCCATGTATCGAGTCGCCGCTTGCCATCCCATACCAGCGTTTCAAAATAATCATGAGGCGGATTTACGCTATTACGCCGCGCAATAGCAACCAGGATGTCAGCGGCATCGTTTTTCCCTACACTTAAGCCCCGCGTTTCCACCCATGCGCGGTAATTTAATATCTCGTCATCACGCAAAGGGTGAGGCAGGAAGGTTTTATTATCTTCCCAAGGTGGGCACTTTACGAAAAAAATATCATCGGCAAAAATATTATAAATCAGGCATTCATTAATTTCTTTATCAGTCTCTGTCAGAACCATCACATTTTGCACAGATTTCCGCTCAACGCCTTTATGCACTTTTCCATTGATAACAACTTGTGTGTTAGCACTGGCGCCGCGTACCAGCTTAGCATCGACGGAATCAGGATTAGAATCGCGGTCATTGGCGGCAATCAAGGCTTCATTCATGGATATTTGCTTCGGCTGCATCGGTGCATTGATATGCGCCCGCACGTCAAAGCCTGGTTCAGCATCGGCAAGGTCAAAGCCTTCCGGCAATTCGTCGGGTAACTGGACAATGTGAAGCGTCGGAATGATTTTCTTTAGGGCGTGGGCAGCGTCTTTTCCCGGTCTATCATTATCCGGCCACGCAGCGCAATAACGGGTTTTTAAAAGGCTCCAGTCAGCGTGCTTTACTGCGCCAGCACCACCTGGCCATGTTGTGACTATCCAATCAGGTAATAGAAGTTGCGCTGCATCGGCGGTTTTTTCGCCTTCGACGATCAGGACTTTATTTTGCGGGTTAGCGGCAAGGCGATCAGCATGGTAAAGCGGATTAGGCCCAGGCCATTTTTTCCACTTCCATTTCAAAATGCCTTTTGCATCACGCCAGCAAGTAAGGGGCGAAAATTGCTTCGATTCATTTAATGGCTCAAACCGGCATACATATCCTATTGTATTACTTTGTTTATCAACATATTCATATACCGCAACTGGCTTGCCGTATTTATGGCGCGGGATGGGATGGCATTTTTCGCCGGTTATAAAAACATCTTCTGCGGTGACATCGTGGCCGTTGCCAAGGCGCTTTGCCGCTTCCGATTGCTTTATCCCATGAATAGCGGCGTATAAGCTGATAAGGTCGCCTCCCGTTTCTCCAGTGGCGAAATCTCCCCATGCGCCTGTGTCTATATTGATGCTGGCCGATTCCCCAGCGTTGCCTTGCAAGTCACCTATCTTGAATTCACGACCAACCAATTTCCCCGCCGGAAACCATTGGCGCAACAAGGAAGGCGCATCGGCCAATAGCTTTTCAGCCAGAGCGGGGAAATCTATGGTCATACATCATGTAATCTAAAGAGGGTAAATAACCACGTTACCGGCCTATCGGGCAATAGGCCGTAAGAATGCAAGCGTATGAGAATGCATTTAAGATGGTAGCGCATAACGCCACCATTACTTAGGTTCTTTAGGCTTATCCTCGAACAAGCTCAGATTCAGCCATTTCCCTTCCTCTGTCTCGGCTACTATCTTCTTAAACAGCGCCGTTACATGGATGCCAAGTTGCATATTGCCGTATGAATTCCTCTTGACATTTCCGAAACTTAGCCATTTGTCGTCTATCTTTTTAGATACCTTGTAATTTAAGTCAGTCATAAAATCCCCTTGGAGACCGGCAGAATGCACGCGGCTTGAGGTCGCGCACAATCTGCACGGCCATAATTTAAGGGTGTAAAGGAAAAGTCATCAACGCAATCCTCAAGCTATTGCCCTCCCACTAAACCACACTCCCCTTCTAAGCGCAACGGAGATTTTTATAAGGAATTTATGTTGATTACCGTAAAGCAGGGTTTACTTGCAGGGGATGGATACGGGTATTTAATAATTTCTCAGGGAAAATTTTTGCATAGAGTTTTATTAATCCCATTTCTTTGATTGCGGCTTCTTTTAAACTATCTTTAGTCTGGTTTTCCCATTTCTCAATAATGGAAAAAACAAAAGAGTCAGCCCCATATTTTTCTATAATATCTCTCATTTTTTTATTGCATCTCCCGTCAAAAAATGCCCGATGGCAGCAAACCCGGTGTCTATAATTAATGGTAGAGCCGAAATAGCGTTGCCCTGTTGTCCGGCAAATAATTTGATAAAGAGCAACTCCTTTAAATTCTTTCTTTTCCATATTGACATCCTTTCTACATTTATATAACATGTAGCATATGGCATACGATCAGACAAGAGATAAAATCACAGGCGAGAAACTTTACCCTATTCAGGTATGGGTTGAAGCGGAAATCCATAATATGCTGACAAAATTGGCCGCAAAGGAAGGTCGTACCTTGAAAGCCATGCTAAGAATAGAGCTAAATAAGATAGCTAGAAGAAAATTATAGCTACATGTAAAAAACATGTTGACAAGCAGAGAATACTATGAGATTCTCTAATCATCGAGACGCACTCAAGCGATTCGATGATGATGAAAACAGGAGAGAGTTTTATGAGCAAGATTAAACAACTAACCCAAGGCGCTCACGTCATCTTCAGCAAAATCCCTTGCGGCTCGTACCTGACCGCTGGCGAGGTCTATACCGTCGAATGGAACGATGGCGAAAGCTGCTATTTCCGCAATAACCGCAGACATGGCGGAACCTATGACAAAGCATGGGCGATCCAGATGAGCGAGTTCACCATCGTCACCCCGGACATGATGGCGGCATGACATGCGCTTCATCGCTCACTATATCCACCGTCACCATGAAAAGCCGGATTATTGGCTGACCTTCTACGGGGATACGCAAAACGAAGCTCTCAGGATCGCCGATAAGCGCGTCCGCAAAGGATTTATACTGCATACTCTCAAACAGCAACTTGGAAAGGATTAGTTATGTCAAACCTACACCGCGTAGTAAACATCCTCGACCGCAAGCTCAATAATGACCCGCGCCTTGCCGAACCCGGCGAATGCCATGAGTGCTACCTGCTGCTCTGTTTCGTGCTCGGAAAGAATACGACTGAGCGTCAAGCGTATGATGCGGGATACCGCATAGAAAAGGTGGCGTGATATGCAATACCTTCCCGAATCCGTCCAGCTCGCCGTCGCTGCGCTCGATGAGGCGTATAAGGAATTTCAAGAATATAATATAGCTTCCGCTCTCGTCGATAATGATGAAAATCTGAGGCACGCTAACGCCGCAGCGGCACAAGTGAGGCTATACACTTTTAGACTCATCGCCGCGTTGACCGAGGAGGTGTTATAACTCTCCCGTTGCGACTCAGCCCTCGCCAGCCGGCGGGGGTTCTTTTTTGTCCATTAGCCGCACCAGCAGCTTATTTATCCCCGTCAGGTGCTCGATATGCTCCGCCTGCGCCTTGTGTCGCTCCATGAGCCATTGGATAGGTTCCAGGAGTCTCCATTCGATATTGGCATAGTTCCATTGAGGAGAAGCCCCCATATCCTCTTTCTCCATCCTGCGCATATCGCGGTATAAATCCGCGCGGCGGGATGATATTTCTTCGATGGACTGCATAATTTTCTCCAAAATAATTTAGATAATTAATATATTGGTAATATTAAGCAAACTAATTAGTAACTTTATTAATGTATTCTACCCCCATCACGGCAATTCAGCCGTGCAGAAATGGAGGCTACTATGTTGTGCTATCTCATCACCTGTCAGAGCGTTCGCTACTACATCGCGGATGTCAATCACGCCATCGACCTGATGATGACGCTGCGCCACGTCACCGGCGCGGACGTTACCATTAAACGCATCTAT